>WBZO01004571.1_pt1 | contig 14843 bp, 13 predicted proteins | sample 5204261 | NCBI WGS metagenome assembly WBZO01 (sample SAMN12412400, study PRJNA552823) | activated sludge metagenome | isolation source: activated sludge from anammox sidestream of wastewater treatment plant... | place: USA: North Carolina | collected 2017-09 | reverse complement strand
TCGGGTCCCAGCGCGCCGCTCCGCGCGTTGCCGGAATATCGGCGTGCCGCACGACCGGGTTGCCGTGACGCGTCAAGGCGCTGGCGATGGCGAGCACCGCGGCCGGTATCGCGCCTGCCACCTCCGCGCTGAGGTCGAGCCCCATGCTCGTGCTCGCCGGCACGACGCCGACAATCGTCACCCACGCCGGCGCGCGGCCGGCGAACTCGAGCGTCAGGATGCACTCCTTGACGCCAGGATCGTGCGGGCCCGTTCGGGCGGCCGGCGCATGCCGCGTGAGATCCGCCTTGTCGTAAATCCGGAGGCTTCCCGGCGGGAGCGCCGCCTTGATGGTGTCGACGATGACCACGTGGTGCGCGTCGGCAAGCCACGGCGTCATGTCGAGCCCTGGCGTGCCGAGATCGACGACCTCGACGTCCGGGCCGGTGGCGAACGTCTCCTCGAACGCCCGCACCGCCGCCGGTCCAAACCCGTCGTCCCCCATGAGGACGTTGCCAAGACCCAGGACGTAGGTTCGAGGTGACATGGTCAGTTCAGAGTGCAGAATTCAGAGTGCAGAGTGCAAAAGTGCAGAGTGCAAGTGCAGAATACAGATTTAAACTCTGCACTCTGCATTCTGACTTCTGCACTCTCAAGGCACTCTGCATTCTGACTTCTGCACTCTCAAGGCACCCTGCGCTCTGCACCTTTCGCCGCGCACCCTGCACCCTGCACCCTGCACTGCACCCTGCACCTTGCACCCTTATAGCGCCTTGACACGAGCGATCTCGTGCCCTTCGACGTCGAGCGTGTGAATCGCACACGCGATGCACGGGTCGAACGAGTGCACCGTCCGCAGCACTTCCAGCGGACGCTCGGGATCGGCAATCGGGTTGCCGACGAGCGACGCCTCGTAGGGCCCGGCCTGATCCTGCGCGTCGCGCGGGCCGGCGTTCCAGGTCGACGGCACGACCGCCTGGTAGTTCCTGATCTTGCCGTCCTCGATGACGATCCAGTGCGACAGCGTGCCGCGCGGCGCTTCGTGGAACCCGAATCCCTGCTGCTCTCCCTTCGGGAACACCGGCTCGTTGAAGATGTCGGTGTCCCCTTTGCCGATGTTCTCCGCGAGCAGCTCCCAGTGCTCGAGCGCGAGCTCCGACATGACGGCACAGCGGATCATGCGCGCCGCGTGGCGGCCGAGCGTGGAGTGCAGCACGGCAGGCGTGAGCTGGGCGCCGGCGACCTTGCCCGCGGTCTCCAGCGTCTTCGTCGCCCACCGCGTCGTCGGCTCGTGCCCCTGGGCGAAGCCGGTCAGCACCTGGGCCAGCGGACCGACCTGCATCACCTTGCCGTCGAACCGCGGCGCCTTGATCCACGAGTATTTCCCGTTGGCGTCGTACGGCGAGTACTTCGGCACCGTCTCTTCTTCCCACGGGTGCCGCTGCCAGTCGCCGTCGTACCACGCGTGGGTGATCGACTCCGAGACGTTCTTCCGGAAGTAGTCGTCCTCGAACGAGGCGATCGGCTTCACCCCCGCAAGGTCGCCGTTGAAGATCGTGCCGCCCGGGAAGTCGAACTGCGTGCCCGCGCCGTCGAGCGGAAGATCCGGCACCGACAAATAGTTCGTCACGCCGGCACCATGCTTCAGCCAGTCGGCGTACATCGCGCCGATCGCGCAGACGTCCACGAAGTAGACCTGCGCGATGAACTGCTGCACCGAATCGAGCAGGCTCTTCACCTCGTACAGCTTCGTCATGTTCAGCGTCGCCTGGTTGTCCAGGTTGATCGCGTTGGCGACGCCGCCGACGGCGAGGTTCTGGATATTGGGCGTCTTGCCGCCGAGGATGGCGACCACCTGGTTCACCTTGCGCTGGTAGTCGAGCGCCTGCAGGTAGTGCGCGACCGCCAGCAGGTTGACCTCCGGCGACAGCTTCATCGCCGGGTGTCCCCAGTAGCCGTTGGTGAAGATCCCCAGCTGCCCGCCGGCGACGAACGTCGCGAGGCGATCCTTCACCTGCTCGAACTGCTGCCGGCTGTTGCCGGGCCAGTCCGAGATGCTCGCCGCGAGCGCCGCCGTCTTCGCCGGATCGGCCTTCAACGCGGAGGTGACGTCCACCCAGTCGAGGGCGGACAGCTGGTAGAAGTGGACGATGTGATCGTGCATCGCGTGCGCCGCGATGATCAGGTTGCGGATGTACTGCGCGTTCTTCGGAATCTCGAGCTTCAGCGCGTTCTCGACCGTCCGGACCGAGGCGATGGCGTGGACCGTCGTGCAGACGCCGCAGAAGCGCTGGGTGAACACCCACGCCTCGCGCGGGTCGCGCCCCTCGAGGATCCGCTCGATCCCGCGGAACATCTGCCCCGACGACCAGGCCTTCTTCACGACGCCCCCGTCGACCTCGACGTCGATGCGAAGATGCCCCTCGATGCGGGTGATCGGATCGACGGTAATGTGGGTGCTCATTACGCAGCCTGCCTTTCAGCCGCGACCCTGCCGCGGCCGTCGGAGAGGATCGGGAAGTTCCGGACGACCCAGACGTACGCGAGGATCTCGGCCGACACGAGACCGACGGTCACGAGGATCTCCACCACGCTCGGGAAGTACGACCAGTGCGCGCCCGGGTTGAACGCGACCAGGAAGACGTCGAACCGGAACAGCGCGCCGGCGAAGATCATGACGAGCGCCGCGCGCACCAGACGTCCGAGATCGCGGCGCGAGGCGGGCGACATCAGCATCGCGACCGGCGCCGCGAGGAGCGCCAGCTCCAGCAGCGCCATCGTCGAGCGGACATCGCCGGCAAAGAGCGCCCCCGTCACGCCGCGCGCGGCGACGTCCGCCAGCCGCAGCAGCACGACGACCGCCTGCAGCGGCACGATCACGCCCGCGAGCCCCGCGAGCATCCCGGTCTCCGGACGCCGGCCGAACGCCACCGCCGAGAACGCCGACTCGAACACGACGATGGCGTATCCCATCGACACGCACGTGAGCAGGAACAGCAGCGGCAGCAGCGGCGTGCGCCAGAGCTCGTGCAGCCGCCAGTTGGCCAGCAGCATCAACGTCCCGAGCGACGACTGGTGCATCGTCGGCAGCAGCAGCCCGAGCGCGATGATCCAGATCGAGGCTCTCTTCAGCGCGGGAAGCGCCGTCCGCGCCACGCGGCGCATCACGAGGTTGCCGCTGTCCTTGTAACGCTCGAGCAGGTACGGCGACAGCTCGATCCAGAGCACGACGACGTAGGCCATGATGCAGAGCGCGATCTCGAGCAGCGCCGAGTTGAAGTTCCAGCGCCAGAAGAAGAGCGGGACTTTCCAGAGCCCCCACCACCGGCCGACGTCGAGCGCGACGCCGACGCCGGCCAGCGTGTAGCCGAGCGCGCTCGTCAGCAGCGCCGGACGCACGAGCGGCGAGTACTGGCCGCGATTGAGGATGTAGACGAGGATCGCCACCGCGTACCCGCCGCAGGCGAGCGCCGTGCCGGTCACGACGTCGAACGCAATCCAAAGCCCGAAGGGATACCCGTCGTTCATCGCCGTGGTCGCTCCCAGCCCGGCGACCAGACGCCAGGCGATCAGGATCACGGCGAGCCCGAAGAGTCCGGCCAGCACGCGCATCGGCGGGGTGAGCAGACGTCCGCCGACAGGCGCGGCATGCGCATGCGCGTTCATGATCGGACCTCCGGGTTCCCATCGCCGCGGCGGTTGCGCAACATCACGAGGCCGAGCGCCCCGTACAGCACCACCGGCGCGATGAACCCCTTGTAGACCGTGTGCTGGATGGAGCGTGCGAGCTCGGGCGCCGGCCGATCGTCGAGCATCGGCAGCCCCAGCCTGTCGAACGGCACGTGCGAGATGTACAGGCACTGCGTGCCGCCGCCTTCGGTCTCGCCGTAGACCTTCGGCACGTACTTGTCGGGCTCGGCGGCGATCCGCCGCTTCGCCTCCTGCAGCAGATCGGCGCGCGCGCCGAAGATGACGGCGTGACGTGGACAGACCTCGGTGCAGGCCGGCTCCCGACCCTCGGCCAGACGATGGCGGCACAGCTCGCACTTCACGATTTGCGGCGCGGCCTTGGCCCACTCGAATTTCGGCACGTTGAAGGGACAGGCGATCTCGCAGTACCGACAGCCGACGCAGTAGTCGACGTTGTAGCTGACGATGCCCTTGTCGCCCTTCTGCAGCGCGCCGATCATGCAGGCGCTCACGCAGGCAGGGTCGATGCAGTGCATGCACTGCGCCTTCATGAACGACTGCCCGGCGTCGTCCGAGTAGAGCTTGATGACGTTCTTCGCGCGCGCGCTGAGGTCGACCGGCGCGTCGTACTTCTCGTCGATGCCGGTCGGGTCGTGCGGCAGGCCATTGGCGTCCTGGCAGGCGACGACGCACGCCTTGCACCCGATGCAGAGGGTGGCGTCGTACAGGAGGCCGACGGCATCGGCCGGTGCGGCCACGACCGCGGCCGATGCACGCCGCGGCGCGACGGCGGCTCCCGCCACGGCGGCGCCGCCCGCGATCATCGTCCTGAGCGCAGCCCGTCGTGTGATGCCCATGGCTACGCTCCAGTCTTTGGCGGCGGCGCAGGCGGCTCGGGTCCTGGAGGCGTCGAGAGCTTCTTCGACGCGACGTAGCCCGCGCCGGCGAGGGCGCCGACGATGGCGCCGCCGACGGCGGTCGCCGCCGGGCTCACGCGGCCCTGCTGCGCGTGAATCGGAGGATAGGTGTCCGGCGGCGTCGGCCGGAGGATCTCGACCGTCGCGTGCATCGGCACCCGGAAGCCGATCGCCTGCTCCGTGCAGCCGAAGCACGGGTGGCCGAGACCGATCGGCCACGCGTCGACCACTTCGCCGAAGTGCATGACGGAGCAGTTGGCGTGCGTCACCGGCCCCTTGCATCCGAGCTTGTAGAGGCAGTAGCCGAGACGATGCCCTTCGTCGCCGAACTTCTCGGCGAAGCGGCCGGCGTCGAAGTGCGCGCGGCGCGGACAGTGCTCGTGGATCGTCCTGCCGTACGCGAACTTCGGGCGCCCCTCGTCGTCGAGCTCCGGCAGCGTGCCGTAGGTCGCGTACTGGAGGACCGTTCCGAGCAGGTTGTACGGGTTGGCCGGGCAGCCGGGAATGTTGACGACCGTCTTGCCCGCCAGCACCGCGTGCACCGGCGACGCTCCCGTCGGGTTCGGATCGGCCGACGCCACGCCGCCCCACGACGCGCACGATCCGATCGCGATGATCGCGCCGGCCTTCGACGCGACGTCGTTGACGATCTCGAGCGCCGTGCGGCCGCCGATCATGCAGTAGATGCCGTCGTCCCTGGTCGGGATCGCGCCTTCGACGATGCAGACGTACTTGCCCGCGTGCGCCTGCATCGCCGCTTGCAGGGCGGCTTCCGCCTGATGACCGGCGGCCGCAAAGAGCGTCTCGTGATAGTCGAGCGAGATGAGATCGAGGATCAGCTGATCGACCCCTGGATGGGTCGTGCGCAGCAGCGACTCGGTGCAGCCGGTGCATTCCTGGAACTGCAGCCAGATGACCGAGGGCTTCGCGCCCCGCTCGGCAGCCGAGACGAAGTCTTCGGCGGCGAGCGGCCCCAGACCGATGGCCGCGGCCGCCATCGAACAGAAGCGGACGAAGTCGCGGCGGGAGATTTCACCCGCGCCCGGCGTGTCGAGAGAGAACGACGCAAACAAAGGACACCTCCAAGGAGGAGACGCCGAGAATCGGGACGCGCTCGCCGGGCACGCGAGCGGGTGAATTGACGCTGGATGAGGCAGCAACGACGGTGCCACGAAGAGCAGCCCATGGCGGCGAGAGAATCGGGCGGAATACTCGATGTTCGTTCAGATCTTTCACAAGCGCCGGCGGATTCCCGGCGGCGGTCCCGAGTGAATTCGCGTTCGGTGTAGTACGTAGTGTCCGGCTTTAGCCGGACTTTGCTGCGGCCCGCCTGAAGGCGGGCACTACACCGAATCGAAAACCGCTCTAGCGGGAACGGACGTCGGCGCGGCGAGGTGGAATGTGAGGTGGGATGTCGGGCGGGTCTGACCGCCTTCGCCAAGGCCACGGCGGTTTCGTCAAGCCTCGGGGAAGGCGGAGGACCCGCCCGCGGCGTCAGATGTGGCGTCCGGCTTCAGCCGGACGACGTATCACGCCACCTTCGTCGTGACCGCGGCCGGCTCGGCGATCTCGAGCCTGCGCCCTTTTGCCGCGGCCGCTTCGATCGGCATCGTGATCTCGAGCACGCCGTCCTTCATCGTCGCTGTCGCGGCGTCGGATTTGGCGCCCTCCGGCAGCGGCACCATGCGGTAGAACGATCCGTAGGTGCGCTCGGTCTTGTAGAAGCCTTCCTTCTTCTCCTCCTTCTCCTGCGTCCGCTCGCCGCGCACCACCAGGTGCTCGTCGGTGACCTCGATGCCGACGTGCTCTTTCGTCATGCCGGGGACATCGAGCCGGACGTGCAGCAGGTCGTCCTTCGTGAACATCTCCAGTTCGGGCATCCAGGGCGCGTCTTCCCAGCGCATCGCCGGTTTGGCCGGCGCGTCGACCTTGGCGGGTGTGTTGGTCAACATGGCTGATCCTTCCTTTGTCTGCTCCCTCCTTCGAGCGGGGGGATTCAACGAGATCGATGAACGCGGATGTTGCGGCGACCGAAGCGCCCGATCGCCGGCGTCCACTGTGGATCAAGCATCAGGCGGGCCGAAGAGGAACGCTGGCGATCGGCGCGGAAGGTCAAGCGGCACAGGCAGTTGGTGCCGCGCCGCACCGGTGCGCGGCAGGGTGCGCCGACATCGCGGCGGCGGACTGCCAGCACTCCGGCAGCGGCGACGGATCGACGTCAGGCGGGTCGCGCCGCGCTCGAGGACGACTCGTCGAGCCGCACGTGGACCGGGATGCCGTGCTGCACGCTCGCGGTGACGATGCAGAAGTCCTCGAACAGGTCGGCACAGCGATCGTACGAGCCGGCCCCCTCGATCGTCGGACGCAGGCGCACGTCGACGTGGTGGATCCGGAAGCGCCCCTTCTCGTTCCTCGTCACGTGCGTCGCGACGTCGGCTTCGAGGGCGGTGACGTCGAAGCGCGCCCGGCGCAGGCAGAAGGCAAGGCTCGCGGCCAGGCAGTTGCCGACGGCCGCTCCCAACACGGCGGCCGCGGTCGGCGCCGCGCCAGCGCCGAGCGGCGCCGGTTCGTCGAAGCGGATCGTCGTCCCCGGCGCGTCCGCGAACTCGGCGGCGAACTCGTAGCCCTGCGTGAGCCGGACCGTTACGTGGTGAACTCGTTCTTCCATGGCAGGACTCCTCTGCTCGCTCGCACGCAGGTTTCGCGCCGTCGCCCTACGACGGCTCGCTCCGCTGCTGCCCGTCGGACCGGTAGGTGCAGAACGGCTCCTCGGACATGAAGTTGCCGGTCGCCGCGTACGCCCGAGCCCGGCAGCCGCCGCAGATCGCGCCGTAGCGGCACGCGCCACACTTCCCCTCGTAGCCGTGCGGATCGCGCAGCCGGGCGAACACCGGCGAGCTGTGCCAGATCTCGGCGAACGGCTCGGTCAGCGTGTCGCCCGCGCTCACCGGCAGGTAGCCGCATGGATACACCGCGCCGGTATTCGAGACGAAGCAGACCGCGGTCCCTGCCAGGCAGCCGCGCGTCATCGCCGACAGCGCCTGGCCGGGGTGTCCGCTGCCGTGCAGCAGCCCCGGCGCCGCCTTGGCCCGCGTGCCTGGGGCGACGAACCCTTCGCTGAAGTCGCCGCGGCGCCGCGCCTCCAGGAGCCGCTGCGCGCGAATCCGGTAGTAGTGCGGCGCGCAGGTGGCTTTCAGGTCGATCGGAGCGCTCCTGGCCTGCTGGTCGAACCAGCGCAGCACCCGTTCGTACTCGTCGGCCGGCAGCATCTGCGCCGGCGCGATCTCGAGCCCGCAGCCGACCGGCACCAGCATGAACAGGTGCAGCGCGTCGGCGCCAATCGAGAGCGCGAGATCGAGCAGGCGCGGCAGTTCGGCGGCGTTGTGCTTCGCAATCGTCGAGTTGATCTGGACCGAGACCCCTTCGTCACGCAGGCAACGGATGCCCCTGAGCGCCCGGGCGTGCGATCCCGGCATGTTGCGGAAGCGGTCGTGGGTCTCCGGAACGGCGCCGTCGAGGCTGATCGCCACCCGCGAGATCCCGACGTCCGCCACGCGCGCCGCGCCGCGCGCGTCGACGAGCGTCCCGTTGGTCGCCAGCGCCATGCGGAAGCCGCTCTGCACGCCGTAGTCGGCGATGTCGAAGATGTCCGGACGGAAGAGCGGCTCGCCCCCCGACAGCACCATCACCGGCTTCGACACCCTGCCGATGGCGTCGATCAAATCGAACGCCTGACGCGTGGTCAGCTCCTCCGGCCCGAGCGATCGCCGGGGTACGGCGCGACAGTGCCGGCAGCTCAGATTGCACGCCTTCGTCGTTTCCCAGAACACGAGCCGCAGCGGCGACGCCATGAGGTCATCCCTCCGAAATGCGGACGAAGATCGCGTCGGCGACGCCGCGCTCGACGGCGAGCTCGGTCTGATCGCACAGGAACACGATTCCCGGAAAGGTCTGCAGCACCATGACCGGTGCGCCCGGCGTCACCCCGAGTGCGACGAGGCGCGCCTCTCGATCCGCGCCGTGCCCGCGCACTATGTGCACCGTTCCTCGCGTGCCGGGCGGCAGCGACGACAGCGCCCGGACGTCGCTAGAACCGGATACCAGCCGCATGGAGGACATAGTTGAGCCCCGCGCCGGTGAGCACCGCGATCGGCGTGATGATGCCGAGCAGCGTGAAGGCGACGCGCATCCCCCGCTCCTTCACGATCATCAGGAAGTTCGCCACGCACGGGATGAACAGCGTCATCACCGTCAGCGCCACCACCGACTGCACGCCGGTGAGCCGCCCGTCGTGCGCGAGCTGGAAGAGGCCGGCGGCCCCGTAGTCGCGACGCAGGAAGCCCATGACGAAGATGTGCGCCGTCTCCGACGGCAGCCCGAGCAGGCCTGTCACGATCGGCTGGCCCGCCGCGCCAATCGCGTCGAGCGCGTCGATCCGGTCGAGCACGAACAGCAGCACGGTGCCGATCAGGAAGAGCGGCACCGCCTCGCCGAGATACCACCAGACGCGCATCCGTGTCTTGGTCAGCAGGTTCTTCAGCCGCGGCAGGCGGATGGGCGGAAGCTCCATGATGAACTCCGACCGCACGCCGCGAAGCAGCTGACCCGCCAGCCAGCCGACGATGAACATCTGCGCCAGGACGACGCTGAACAGCGTCAGGAGCGCCGCGAACGAGACGCCGCCGAGGATCCCGAGAATCGTCGCGAGCTGCGCCGAGCACGGAATCCCGAGCGCGAGCAGCAGGATCGCGATCAGCCGCTCCTTCGGCGTCGCCAGGATCCGCGTCGTCATCGTCGCCATCGTGTCGCAGCCGAGGCCGAGCACCATCGGCAGCACCGCCTTGCCGTTGAGCCCCATCGCGCGGAAGATGCGGTCGCTGAAGACGGCGAGACGCGGGATGTAGCCGCTGTCCTCGAGGAAGCCGAACAGGAGGAAGAAGGTCGTGACCACCGGGAGCACGATCGCGATGGCGTAGGTCACCCCCATCGTGATGAGGCCGTACTCGCCGACGAAGAAGTCGTGCGCGACCTGGAACGGCAGCACGCGGTCGACGAGCCAGGTCGCGGCCGGGTTGATGCCGCGGCCGAACAGGTCCTCTTCGAAGAAGCCGACGAGCGTCTGCGCGCCGAAGACGCCGACGAACAGGTACATCACGTAGAGGACCGCGGCAAGGATGGGGATGCCGGTGATCGGGCTGCGGGTGGCGCGCGACAGCGCCTCCTGCACGTGCGCGATCGAGAGCGTGCTCACCGTCCGCACACGCCCGGTCATCTCGTGCGCCCAGGCGGCGCGCGCCGCCGGATCGTGCATCGGCGGCACGCGGACGAGCGCCGCGTCGGGCAGCGCGTCGCGCAGCGCCTGCAGTCCGCGTCCCTCGATCGCCACCATCTCGACGACCGGGATGCCGAGCTCGTGCGACAGCGCCGGCGCGTTCACGGCGATGCCGCGCGCCAGCGCTTCGTCCACCATGTTCAGCGCGAGGATCGTCGGGCGCTCGTACGCCGCGATCTCCGCGGTCAGCATCAGCGCCCGCCGGATGTTCCGCGCGTCGGCCACCTGGACGATGAGGTCGACGTCGCCGCGCTCGAGCAGCTCGCGGGTGATCCGCTCGTCTTCGCTCGCCGCGCCGTCCAGCGCGTTGACCCCCGGCGTGTCGACGATGTCGCAGACCTCGGCGCCGACGAGCGCGCGGCCGCGCGTCACGGTCACCGTCGTCCCCGGGTAGTTGGCGACGGTCGCGTACCGCCCGGTCAGCGCTCCGAAGACGACGCTCTTGCCGACGTTCGGGTTGCCCACGAGCCCGACACGCAGCGGCCGCGCCCGCAGCCGCAGCATGTGCGACCCCGCCTGGGCTTTCTCGTGGGCGATATGACACGACATGCACAGCGGCGAGGGGCAAGCCCAGTGCCGTGCGCCGGCGTGCTGTTTTCCTCAGGGATTTGCGTCGGCCGTGCCGAAGAGCGGGGCGGGCGGGCGCGGAATTCTCCGCGCTACGGCGGAGAAATCGGACTCGCCTACTGGATGTCGTGACACGTGTCGCACTCCTGCCCGATCGCCTTTCCCTCTTTCGTCTTGTGGTCGTCGTCGTGGCAGCGGAAGCAGCCCGGAGAGTCCATGTGTCCGATGTTGTTCAAGTAGGTGCCGAAGCGCACGTTCATCTCGGGGAAGACGTTGCGCCGGTAGACCGCGGTCGCGGCGGCGACCGCGCGCTCCACGTCCTGGCGCTTCGACATGTAGATCTCGTTCTGCTGCGTGCGGTAGAACTCGCGCAGCGCCGCGGCAATCTGCTCGGCCGCCACCTCCTGCGACGGGTAGTCGGCTTTCACGAGCCGCACCGCCTCGCGGCGGACGAACGGCAGCGTCTTCGGGATCTCGCCGAACGCGATCGCCTCGTCCACCGCGCGCTCGGCCGTGGCCGCCATCGGATGGCTCGGGCGATTGTGGCAGTCGATGCAGTCCATGCGGCGCCGCTCCCCCTTGGCCAGCTGCTCAGGCGTGACACCCTCGGCGAAGTACTCGCGGACGTTCCCCTTCCGATCCTTCAGCCGGACGTAGGGGATCACCTGCCGCTTGTCGTCGGTGGTGACGTACTCGATCTCGTTGGCGACGTTCATGTGCCAGTGGATGCCGGTGGCGATCCCCAGCTTCTCGCTCCCGCCGCCGACGTGCACCTGCAGCGTCGTCACCGACTCGGTGTTCTGTTCATCGTCGCCGTACTCGTGGACGCGGCGGATCATGTCGCCGTGGAACTTCTCGGGCCAGTGGCACTGCTCGCAGACCTCGCGCGCCGGGCGCAGGTTCTCGACCGGCGACTTGATCGGCCGCGAGTAGCTGCCGCGGGCGACCGCGACGACCTGCCGCAGGCCGGAGACCTTCGAGCGGGCGAACCACGACGCGCCGGGGCCGATGTGGCACTGCACGCAGCTGACGCGCGAGTGCGGGCCGTCCTGGTACGCGACGTACTCCGGCTTCATGACCTGGTGGCAGACCTCGCCGCAGAACTGCACCGAGTCCATGTACTCGACGCCGCGATAGGCCGCCAGCGACACGATGATGACGTTGGCGATCGACAGCGCGAAGATCGCCACGGCGGTCCGGCGCTGTGCCGGCTCGTTCAGGTCGATGCGCGGCCAGTGCAGCTCGCTCGGCGCTTTCCCGGCCCGCAGACGCCGGCGTTCGATCCAGGCGCCAAGAGGAATGAGAACCAGGCCGAACAGGAAGATGCCGGGAAGAACGAGGAAGAACAGGATCCCGATGTAGGGATTGGTGTGCAGGCCGAACAGATCGGCGAGGAACACGACCAGGAACACGACCGCGCTGATGGTCGTGAGCACCATCCCGACAACGGATACAGGACTTCTAATCAGACGGACTTCGCGCGCCATCCTCGCACTCTCCCGCTCCACAGACTACTGCAGCACGGCGAACAGGATCAGCCCGACGATCGCGAGGCCGGCGGTGAGGCCGATCGTGCCGATCAGCCGGCCGCGCCGGACTGCCGCGGCGTCAGGCTCCGGCGCGACGAACGCCTCGAGGGCGCCGGAGGTCTTCAACCGCTCGTACTGCCCGGCGCGCTCGTGCTTCAGCTCCATCTCGCTCACCGCACCGGTGAAGATGACCAGGTCCATCGGGAACTTCCCCGGCCGGAGGTGGCCGTTGAAGAAATGGACGACGAAGATGAAGCCGATCGCCAGCGCCGCCTCGGCGCCGTGCACGAACAGCGCGACGTTGAACATCCAGCCCGGAAGGATGCGCGAGGCCGCTTCCGGGAACCAGAGGACCAGTCCCGCCGCGCCCATCAGGCCGGTGCCCCACAGCACCGCCCAGTAGTCGAACTTCTCCCAGTAGGTGAACTGCTCGTACTTCGGATACGGCGCGCGTCCGAAGAACCAGCGCATCTGCTGCCAGAACTGCGCGAAGTCGCGCGGCTGCGGCACCATCGACGTCGGTCCCCAGAAGATGCCGCGCTCACCGCGCACGAACGCGCGCCAGCAGACGTCGACGACGTGATAGGCGACCGCGCCGAGGAGGATCGCGCCCATGAAGCGGTGCACCAGCCCGGCGCCGTGGAAGCCGCCAAAGAGCATCGCCAGCACGCGCGCCCACCGTGCGTTGCTGAAGAGCAGCGGCAGCCCGGTCGCCGACAGCACCAGGAACGTCGTCATGACGACGATGTGCAGCGTGCGGGCCCTGGCGTCGAAGCGCCGCACGTAGACAGGGTGCGACGTCGCGTCGGGCGCGACGCGGTCGGCGCGGGTCGGCATGGCGGCGCTCATCGTTCTCCTCCGCGCTCGCGCCACGATCGGCGGAACCACAGGACGCTGTGGAGCCCGAAGAAGGCGAAGCAGCCGGCAATCAGGACCGTGTAGAAGCGGTTGACCCACCACATCACCGGACTCCGCGCGTAGTCGTTCGGGTCGGGATGCGGATCGTACCTGACGAAGCTCTCGTTCGCGCCCTGGTGACACCGGCCGCACGTCTGCACCAGATTCGCCTTCGCGATCGTCGACGCGGGGTTCGAGGCCGGCAGGATGTCGTGCGCGCCGTGACAGTCGGCGCAGGCGGCCACGCGCACGAACCCGAGCTCGGTCACCTTGCCGTGGAACGTCCGCCGGAACGACTCGACGACCTGGCCGTGGCAGGTGCCGCACTCGGTGGTGACGTCGAGCCTGAACCGGTCGTTGTCGGCGCGCGTGATCGTGTGGGCCGTGTGGCAGTCGGCGCAGACCGGCGCTGCGTCGTTGCCCGCCTGCCGCGCGGCCGCGTGAATGCCGGCGTCATAGCGCGTCTTCACCCCCTGATGACAGCTGCCGCAGGTCGCCGGGATGTTGGCGCGGAACACGCGCCCTTTCGGATCGCCGGTGCCGCGGATGTCGTGCGTGCCGTGGCAGTCGGCGCACGCGGGGGCGGCGGTGGTCAGCCCGGCGCGCTCCTTGGCCCACGAGTGGATGCTGTCCTGGTACTTCGCACCCTCTTCGTCGTGGCAGGTGGCGCAGCTCACGCGGGCGAGCCGTTCCGGATGCGGGTATTCCTGGAGCGTGGCGAGATCGGCGTGGCAGTCGACGCACGCGAGCGGACCATGCTTCGATTCGGCGAACACCGCGGCGTCGACCGCGATCGACGTTCCGTTCTCCCGTTTGGCGTCGGCGTCGCCGTGGCAGGCGAGACAATCGTCGTTGGCCGGAGGCTTGGCGGCCTGCGACTGCGCCGCCGCTCCGGCCGCGAACCCGAGCCACAGAACGCCCGCGAGACAGAAACCGAGCCGGCCAGCCATGATCACTCTCTCCTCGGTGCGCGGCGCAACGGATGGAGCACGGCGGACCCCGGAACCGGGGTCCGCTCGAACCGGCGCTATTTCTTGAGCGTCTGCAGGTAGGCGACGAGGTTGTCGACGTCGTCTTTCGGCAGCGACGCGTAGGATTTCATCTCGGGCTTCCGCGTGGCGTGGGTCTTGGCCGTCATCGTCTTCGGGTCGACGATCCACTGCCGGAGCTCGTCGGCGGTCAGCTTGCTGCCGACGTCGTCCAGCGCCCCCTTGGGGTTCCCCTTGCCCGCGACGGCATGGCACAGCGAACATTTCTGCGCCGCGTATACCGCCTCGCCCTTGGCCTTGTCCTGCGCCGACACCACGCTCGCCAGGCCCATCAGAAACACCGCCCCCATCACCAGAGACCGTTTCATCGCACTCCCTCCCCCTGCCGGGCCGATTCAGCAAGCGCACTGCCACCCCATCGACCGGCGAAAGCCGGAACAAATCGATGAGAATTGCCGTGTCGGCTCGAGCCGGACATCCAGCGATGCCGATTTTACGGCACGGCTGCGAGATATCGCGCGGGGGAAGCTCCACAAGGTGTAAAGGCTGAAGGTGGAAAGGTGGAAAGGTAAAAAGGTAGAAGGTCGAAAGCTGATGAGCCGACGCGGCACGGGCATTGCGCGCGGATTCTGTATTCAAACCGCTCTGCCGGATGACCGGCACAGTCGAAGGAGGGCTCATGCGTCGCTCATTCATGCTCGTCGCGCTCGGGGCGCTGCTGCTGACCGCGTCTGGCGCCAGCGCACAGGACAAAATCGCGCGCGGTGCCCAGGTCTACGCGGAACAGAAGTGCGGGATCTGCCATTCGATTGCCGGCAAGGGCAACGCGAAAGGCCCGCTCGACGATGTCGGGTCGAAGTACTCGACCGCCGATTTGAAGGCCTGGATCGTCGACGCCAAGGGGATGACCGTCAAGACCAAGGCGCCGCGCAAGCCGGAGATG
>WBZO01004570.1_pt1 | contig 14845 bp, 13 predicted proteins | sample 5204261 | NCBI WGS metagenome assembly WBZO01 (sample SAMN12412400, study PRJNA552823) | activated sludge metagenome | isolation source: activated sludge from anammox sidestream of wastewater treatment plant... | place: USA: North Carolina | collected 2017-09 | reverse complement strand
AGAACTTACGCATTTGGGCGGCGTCTTTTGGGCGCTGGCTGTGTTAGTGAAATAGTTACGTAGCTAAGGCTATGTGCCTATTTCACTGCCTTGCCAGCCCCCAAAATACACTGGCCGAAATACCCAGCTTATTTCCGGCACGTTCCTTAACCACCTGCATCGAAAGCAGCCTGCAAATGTACGTGGAAAAGTAAAAAAGGATTTACCCCCTGCGGCAGGCATGCCCCACACCTTTTGAAGGAAAAAGGCCGAGTGACAATTGTCACGCCCTCAATTGAGATTCGTCATCTAAGAGCCTTTGTTCCCGCAATACTTTTGACACACCGATGACAATAGACAAATTCGGGAAACTATCAGAGGTTCCTTTCAAACGCATTAAATCCAAAAGCTTATGAGGAATTTGATCATCATTTTGAGTGTCCTTGCAATTGGCGGGGTAGCCCTTGGTTCGGTGGGTTGTAAATCAGACTACGTGTTGCCTGAGCCGGTCGTGCTTCCGGATACCTTGAGTTTTCAACTGGACATCCTGCCCATTTTTGAGAGTGGCTGCATCTCTTCGGGCTGCCATGGGCCAGGCGCTATTCCGCCCGAGTTGACGCGGGGAAAAGCCTACGCAGCACTGTTTGAGGGGGGGTACATCAATTTGGCCGAGCCGCAGAAGAGCGAACTCTACCTGTGGATGCGAGGAGAGGGAGGACGTTCTCCGATGCCCATCTCAGGAACGATTGAACCTAACAATGCCAAAGTGTTGAAGTGGATTGAGGAAGGCGCAAAAAATAATTAAACGAAAAATAATCTTCCAATGAAAAAACATAAGCACATCGCAATACGGCCGCTACTCGCAATTTTGGCGGTGTTATGTTTCAGCCTGAGCGTATTGGCCCAGGACGAAGAGGAAAGCAGAAAAGACCTTCGCCCCGTCAAAGACATGTTCGATGCAATCTGGCTCATAGACAACCACAGTGCACTGGTACCAATCAAGGGAACCTTCGAGTTCGATATCCAGCACCGCTTTGCCCAAGTGGGAAAAGGCTTTGAAGATTTCTGGGGGCTGTACGGCAATTCTAACATCCGCCTCGGCTTCCACTACGTACCCGTCAACCGCTTGATGTTGGGCTTCGGCATTACTAAAACCAATATCACCTGGGATGCCAACGCCAAATATGCCATCCTGCAGCAGGCGAGGATGGGAGGCTCACCCGTAGGCCTGACTTATTTTGTGAATGCCGCGTTTGATACAAGAGACAAGATCTTCTTTACCCGACCTAATGAATTGACCACCGCTGACAGAATTTCTTATTTCCACCAGTTGATATTGGCTCGGAAGGTCAGCGACAGGTTCTCAGTGCAGGTTGCAGGCAGCATTTCGCATTTCAACCAAGTGTTGGGCTACGAAAACCCCGAAACGGGCAAAGAGGAAGGTAAGTGGAAAAACAATCACGCTGCTGTTTCTTTTGCTGCCAAATACAAAGTGGGCGACTGGGTGAACCTCATCGGCAATTTTGACCAGCCAATTACCCAACACAACGACAAAAGCATTCAGCCCAAGCCCAATTTTTCAATTGGCGTTGAGTTGACCTCCAGCTCACACCAGTTTCAGATTTTCCTGGGGAACTACTACTCCATTGTCCCCCAATACAACAATATGTTTAACACAAATGACTTTTTCAGCGAAGACATTACGCATGGCTTCAACCGCAAGAGCCTGCTCGTCGGATTTAACATGAGCCGACTGTGGAATTTTTGAAAAATGTTAGGAGCGTTAGGAATGTGTCGGGAATAACTCAGATTCGAAGAAAAAATGAAATGTACGTTTTGTTTTTAAAAAACTATTGCCACCACAGACCTTTTGAATAGGATGAGTACAATTTATTAATGGTCTATTTTTTACGCATTAGAGCGGCGTCTTTTGAGTGCTGGCTGTGTTTGTGAAATGGTGGCCTGGCAAAGGCTATGCGCCCAGTTTTGCCAGCTTCGAAAATACCCAACTTATTCTCAGCACGTTCCTGCATGGATTCTAATCGCTTGTTTGCGATTTGGTCACTTGGCTAAAAACGGCCCTTTTACGCCACTTTTCCCCTTTTTTTCAGTTCCGTAGCGCTGCTACGCAACGGAAAAAAGGAGAAAAATTGACGAAAAATTGCTCGTTTTTAGATGCTGTTGGGGTTGGGCTGCTGGAGATAAAAAGAATGGATTTTTTGTCCATAGCCAAGGAAATTTTGAAGGAATAGCCATAGCTATTGCTGAAAAATTTGCTTGGCTATGGGTGGAAAAGACACCTTTTTAGGCCGATAAGCTCCATCCCAACAGTATCTCTGCTCAAGCACCAAAACGCAAACAAGCTCTAACGAGCAGTGAGCTGATGAAAAAATAGGGTTAAAACAATATGAAAGGGAACGGTTAGATACCTCTTGCTTGCAAAATTAAGTTTTAGAAATTGCTCCAAAGAGCCTAAGGAACACCAAGCGATTGAAAATTGATAAACTCGTAATTAAGAGCTTGTTTACGATTTGGTCACTTGGCTAAAAACGGCCCTTTTACGCCACTTTTCCCCCTTTTTTCAGTTCCGTAACACTGTTACGCAGCGGAAAAAAGAAGAAAAATTGACGAAAAACTGCTCGTTTTTAGATGCTATTGAGGTTGGGTTGCCGGAGATAAAAAGACACCTTTTTTAGCCCGGTAAGCTCCATTCAAACAGCATCGCTGCTCAAGCACCAAAACGCAAACAAGCTCTAAAGAAGCTGATTTGATCCAGGTATCTGGTTGCAGACACATTTACATGGCAAATTTAGCTTCTGATCACCTTCAAACTAAATCTTTAAGAAATGAGAAACAGATTTTTTTCTGCGTTGATTCTCTTAGCTGTAGGTGTGATTGCACTAGCTTTCACGATGCCGGATCAAGCCAAGCCCAAACCCTGGCCAGTACCTGACAAGTTCAAGACCATGAAAAACACGGTCAAATATGACAAAGCAGCAGCTACTGCGCTTTGGAATAAGCACTGCAAGTCTTGCCACGGAAAGAGTGGTTTGGGGGATGGTCCAAAAGCTGCTCAGCTAAAAACACATGCCGGCGACTTTTCAACTGCTGATTTCCAAAAGCAGACTGACGGCGAGCTGTTCTACAAGTCGAAAATAGGCCGTGACGAAATGCCTAACTACGAAAAGAAAATTCCGGATGATGAAGACATCTGGCAATTGGTTCACTTCATGCGGGGCATGAAAAAGTAACAGGAGCCGCTCAGGAACGTACCGGCAATAAGTTGGGTATTTCGGCGAGGGTATGTTGGGAGTTGGTAAGGCAGTGAAGGGGAAGTATAGCCTGAGCTGCATGGCTGATTCACCAGCACAGCCAGCATTCAAAAGATGCCGCCCAAATGCCGAAGCTATTTCCGGCACGCTCTAAAGGAAAAACGCCATGAAGGGATGACTTTCATGGCGTTTTCTTTTGTGTCCTTGTCGCATAGGACGACGCCCAAGGCAAGCGGACAATTCCATTTGGAAGATAACGGGCTTCTAAAAAAACACCCTGCAATAGCAGCCAAAAACACAAGCCTGACACTCCGTTGTACTTCATTGGCAATTGCCTGAAAACATCGAAATACCTGACAGCTTCTGTTGGTTGCAGTACAGATTGGTGGAGGCGCCGGGACTTGAACCCGGGTCCAGTGAAAGCATCCATAGACTTTCTACATGCTTATTTTCCGATTGGATTTTCGAGTGCAAGGCAGGTACGGAAACAAACCCGGTTTGCACCTTATCCCCTGAAAATTCACCTTTTGGCCGGGGCACTCCGCCAGGCTATCCTGCGAGGTTGGATGATACGCGGTACGCTGTGTATCAGGAGTCAAGCGCACGGCATAATGGCTTTATGATTCCTGGAATCAGGCAGCCATGGCATACTGATAGTTGCCATTTATTGGTCGAATGTCATTTGATGACGGAGTGAACACCCTTGCTCCGGCATGCTTACCTACCGATTAAACTTCCCTGTCGATTCCAGTACGCCCCCTTTCGAGATAGCTTTCTATCTACGAACTTGTTTGCGATTGGGTCACTTGATCAAAAACGACCCTTTTTCGATCGGTTTTCATCTTTCCTCAAATCTATAGTACTGCTACACCACTTCAAAAAGCACAAAACCTGATAAAAAATTGCTCGTTTTCAGATGCTGTTGGGGTTGGGCTGCCGGAGGTAAAAGGACGACCTTTTAGCCTGGTAAACTCAATTCAAACAGCACCTTGGCTCAAGTACCAAAACGCAAACAAACTCTAAGAAACCGTTTGAATTTAGTTCACGGGGTCAAATCCAAACAGTTTCCAAATGATCGGCGAACATGTAACCATTAGACCCCAAAAAAGTTCAATAAAGTTTTCAGGTACTTGCCAAGCATGACAGACCGGGGCAAACAACGCATAGTCGCCGCCCGAAAATAGATTTTAGACAAAGGTGGAGGGTGTTCGCAGAGATTAAAGAATCTTATGCCGCAGGAGGCTCGGCAAGTTCTTTTTCTTTGGATGTAAATGTAGTGGGTGAAGAGCCAGTCAAATTAGAGAAGGTGTTGACTGCCTGCCCCCCAATCGAAATGCGATGTACTGCCTTGCTGTTCAATACAGTGATGAACAGCGCCGCTAATACAATAAACAGGCAAAGAACTAACATTTTCTCACGTTTTTGTAAGTGATGGTTAAAAAGCAAACGTATGCGGGGGGAACTGATAGCGGACTATGAATAACAAACACAAAGATAATAAATTTTGATATGGGTAACAAGGCGCATAGGAGCCTTTGGAGGCTTTGACTTTCAATATTTTTTTTAATAATGCCTAAGTGCCAAATTATTAATGATCAATGAAGTAGCTGGTCTTTTCTATTTTGATAAAATAATTTGGTAACTACTTGGGAAGGGATAGGAGGAGGCTGTATCATAAGTCTAGTGATGCAAGCAACCGCCGGATAGTCATTCAGGGAATTGTAGTGGCCGGTAACGGCAGCGATTTGACTTATCAGACAGGCACCTGTTGAGTAGCTACATTATTTGTACGATATGAAATTCATGTGTAGCCGCTTACTTCTTCCAAAGAAATTACTTTTGTGGACTTTCGAATCAATTTGCTTCAGCATGAAAATTGGCCTTATCCGCGAGCGGAAATTCCCTGCTGACCCAAGGGCGCCCCTAACCCCACCTCAGTGCGAGCTGGCAAGGCGCATGCTGGGGCTTCAGTTTGTGGTGGAACCCTCGCCTCACCGCTGCTTTCCCGATGACGAATACCACAATGCCGGCGCTGAGTTGAGTGAACACCTGGACGATTGCGACATCCTGCTCGGCCTTGAGGAAATCCCCCGGGACCATTTGCTTCCTGGGAAAACCTGCCTCATGTTTTCCAACACAACCGAGCGGCAGCCCGATAACAGGATGTTGCTTTGGGATGTCCTCGGCAAAAATATCCGGCTGATTGACTACGGGGCGCTGAAAGATGATAGAGGGAACCCCCTGATTTCCTCCGCCAGGTTTGCCGGTAGGGTGGTTGCGCACAATGCCTTGTGGGCGTATGGCCGACGGACGGGATTGCCTGCCCTGAAGAGAATGAAGGATTTTTACGACTACGAAGAGGCCCAAAAGAACTACCTGTCGCTCGAATTACCCCCGGTAAAAATTGTTCTCACCGGTAGCGGACAGCGAGCAGAAGGCGCAGCTCAGGTGCTGCTCGATATGGGATGCAGGAGGGTCACACCCCGCGGGTTTTTACACGGGAAATATGCTGGAGCCGTGTTCACGCAGTTGGATTGGCGGCATTGCGCAAAGCGAAAAGACGGCGCCCGTTTTGGGAAAACGGATTTTTATCACCACCCTGCTGCGTACCAAAGTGCCTTTGCACCGTTTTATCGCCGAGCAGAAATCCTGATCAACAGCAGCTCGGGGGGGAGCAGCGTACCCGCTCTCTTTGAGGTGAAAGAAATGAATCTGCCCGATTTTAAAATTCAGGTGGTTGCTGGTATTGTCAGCGGCAGCAATTCTGCTTTGCCCCTGCCCTCCGCTGTCCGGACAACTACGGTGCTAAGCCCCGTTTACGGCTTTAATGCTGCGACTCAGCAGGAAACAGCCCCGTTTCTGGTTGACGCTGTGGACGTGATGGTTATTGACAACCCTTCGGAGGAATTGCCCCGGGATGTTTCGACTGCCGTTGGCCAGCAGCTCATTCGCACTATCCTTCCTGAACTGGTTAAGGGCAGCAGCTCCCTTATCCGCCGTGCCACCATTGCGCAGGATGGAATCCTGACAAAGCCTTTCCGCTACCTCGAAGATTATGCGGGATAGACCCTGGCTCCGGTTTTCTGCCTGCGGGAGAGGCCAGTAGGTTGGCCAGGATGGCTATTTCCCATGCCTTTCCCTCAAAAAAATAAAAATACCTCCATTTTTTCTTTTCTCATCTCTTTACCTTTTTTAGAAAAGGAGGGCATTAGAGCTTGTTTGCGATTGGATCACTCGGTAAAAAACAGCCCTTTTCGTCCTGTTTTCTCCCTTTTTTAAATCTGTAACGCTGCTACGCCACTTCAAAAAGCTAAAAACCTGATACAAAATTGCTCGTTTTTAGGTGCTACTTGGATGGGGCTGCCAGAGATAAAAAGGATGGATTTTCTCCCAAAACGAAGGGAATTTTGAAGGAATAACCAAGATGCTGTTTGGATTTGGTTGTTGGAGATAAAAAGACGACTTTTTAGCCAGGTGAGCTAAATTCAAACAGCTTCTAAAGTTGTTGCCGTGAATTTTTGAAATTTGCAGCTAATTCAGAAGCACATGACTTTACATCGAAAACTATGGGCGATTTACGCGGTGGCAGCCTTCTTTTTACTCTGGCTGGTCTTCTTCCCCTTTTATTTTCTTGCATTTCTATTGTTTCCAAAGAGTTGGCGGAAGTATATTTTCTGGTTTAGCCATCACATTTATACGCCCTTGTTTTTGGCTTTGGTACTGATACGGGTGCGCACGCAGGGCAGGGAGTTGTTGGATCCCAAGCAGACTTATATTCTCGTCAGCAACCACGTTTCAGCATTTGATTTTATGATAAATGCCCAAGCGTATTCGGGTGTGTACAAGTTTTTGGCAAAGAGGGAGTTGGTGAAAATACCCGTTTTTGGCTTCGTTGTCAGGAAGCAGTGCGTTTTAGTGGACCGCTCAAGCGCAGCCTCCCGCCTGGCCAGCATGAAGTATTTGCAAAAAACGCTAAAGGAAGGCTACTCGGTGTTTGTGTATCCCGAGGGTACACGCAACCGCACCAGCGCCCCTTTGTTGCCCTTTCACAAAGGGGCTTTTAAAATTGCAATAGAATCGGGCTATCCCATAGCTGTACAGACGATTACAGGAATTAGGAAGGTAGCCAGGTCCACCTCCGTTGCGGACTTGTGGCCCGGAACGGTGACGGTGATCTGGAGTAAACCCATCGAAGTAAAAGACCTGACTGAAAAGGACGTGGGCAGCCTGATGGAAAAAGTGAGGGGCGAAATGCTGAAATCCCTGGAGCAGACAGGGTAGCTCGCAGGCCTTTGAAGCCTCCCCGGAATGAGCGACCGGGTTACTCGATTTTGTAAGCGATGACGTTTTCCTCAAAACCACTCACGGCTACGGGCTTCCCATCGTTCAGTAAATCCACAATTTGGAATGCAGTCGTGCCAGCCAGCGGGAACTGGGGCAACAGCCGCCCGAATCTGTCAACCAGCGAGATTTGTTTCTTTTCCCTACTTAACGTTCCGATAAACGCCTTTTTCCGGTCTTTCCACAGCACTGGAAACAGTTCGTCCTGCGAATACCCGAACTGGTATTCAAATCCTTTTTTGAATGTTGTTCCCTCGTACAGATACACCGCCAGTTGACTTCCCCTGAGCACAATGTAGTCCTTGCGCTCGTCGCCCAGGACATCGGCAAAGGCAAATTTCACCCCCCTGTCCTTGTCTGTGGCCAAGCTCAATCCAAAGGTCTCTCCCCGAAGGCTGGTGACGAACACCTTCCCGCTTTCATTGCAAGTGACGATGCGCTGTGACTCCCCGAAAGACTGATAATCAGGCTTTTGTAAAAAAGACGATTCGAAATTTTTGGGAGGAAACCTTTCCGTTCCGTTTTTTTGATAGACCTGCATGCGGCCGCTTTCGTTCAAGAGGATCATAAAATCCATGCCTTGCGCCTGAAAATGAACCAGCGGAAACCTGACCGTGCCTACGCCCGTTTTAGGTCGCCAGCCTTCTACCGGACTTCCATTTTCATCAAATCCATAGGCGTTTCCGTTTTCGCAGGCGATAAAAAACTGATAGTCCTTGCTTTTGAAAAAATCAATGACAGTCAGGCCGTTGGTAGCTGGCGTCTGCAGGTGCAGTGGGAAGCCTGCCAGGTCGGCTCCCGTGCGGTCCACCACGTAAATTGCAGAGGGCGTGTTGAAGGCGAACTGGCCTTCTTTGTTGTTGAAAATATCCAGTTGGTAAACCTGTGATGCGATAGGCTCTTCCAGGCTGCGCCGCCACAGGATGCGGCCACTTTTGGAGATCAGGTAGATCCGGTTTTCTTTGTCCTGCACGAAGATTTGCATTTCCCCATTTTGAGGATTTTGGAAAATGGCAGGCGGAATCGCAGCTTTGGCCTGCAGCGGCGCCTTCCAGAGGATATTGGCTGGCACCCCCGGAGCATTTTCAGGAGTTTTTGGGGCTGTCAGTGTAAACTCACAAATGCTGCCCCTCCGCTTGATCGTCGCGGCGAGCTGATTGAATCGCAATGGATTTCCTCCGATTTTTTCCAAAAAGCTACTGCTCAGCATTTGCGCCATTTCCTGCCAGACCCGCAGGTTTTCAAGGTAAACAAAGCCCTGGGCTTTGTCGGGAAGGGATTGCAGAGATTGCAGGAATTGGACGCTTTTGGAACAGGTCTGGCCAGCGATGTATTTGCCCAGCCAGCGCTCCATCCCGGCTCTCGTATTGCTAAAAAGCACGTATTCTCCAAAAACACAGGAGTAGGGGTTGGAAATAGGAAGCCCCAGCCCCAACATCTCGCTCAGGCTGTTCCCCATGAATTGCTGGACTTTAAACATTTGAAAATCAAAACCTTCTAACTTTCCCATTTTCATTGCATACGCCGCTAGCGAAGATTCTGCCTCCCGTTGGTCTTTTGTTTTTAACAATAAAAAATGCTCTGAACCACTGCTTTCAGTAGGCTCACCCAGAGCAAAGGCCACTTCGTTGTCCACCCAGCCACCAAAGTATTTTTTCCAGTCCTCGCCCGATTTTGCCGGGTGGATACTTTGTACCGACAGCCACCAGAACAGGCCCAAGTTGTCAGGAATAGCCCGGAAGGCATTTTGGTAGGCCAGGGTTGCCCCCTTTGCATTTGCGGAAAGTAGCGGATGCTCGGGGTTGGCGGCGAATTCGGCTTTCCATTCCTTTGTATTTTTCCCAACGGGCAAATACAGGTGGAGCCAGCTCCCAGCCTTTTCGAGCTGGTGCAGGGGCTGCACGTATCCCGGCTCAATCAGAGGCGTAAATTCAGCACTGATTTGGGCGAGATTCAGCAGCACGTGGAGGCGGCCGGCTTCAGCTTTGGCGGCCTTGGCTACTTTTTTAAAATCTGCATCTCGGCAAAGAGAAGTCGCTGGACTTTTCAACTGGCTGAGGGCATTCTCAACCAGGTAGGCATGCTGGCTGAAGAGCAGGAGGTTCCGATATCTGGCAACGGAGAGCGTTGCTTTCCCCGATTGAAGGTTGAACACCTCCAGGTCTTTGAAAACAGATTTTTTAACCTGCCAGCCTTCGACTTTTCTGAGCAGGGAATGGAGTCTGCTGCCTCTGGCGCCGTTCAAAATGAAGAGGATGTCGAATCCGCTTGAAGGCGTAGGACGCAGGGCTGCCAACAGCTCCTTTTCCGCATCAATGGGGAAGTTTTGCTGAAATATTTTTTCAAAATTTGCAAGGTCTATCTGCAGGGAAGTCGGGACGAATAAACCTGCCAGGCCATTGGCTGCTGTCTGCTCTTTAAGCTCTTCCAAGGTAGATTTGTTGCACGACAGCACGAGCGATGCATGCCTGGGGATGGCATCCTGTGGTGAGGCGCTCAGCAGGGGCAAGCGGATGTACCTGCCTATGATCAGCAGCAGGAGCAACAGCACCAACGCACCGGCGATGAGCTTGATCTTTTTATTCATGTCTCCACAACTTTGAGGGTCAAATTGGCACGCAATATTACGCATTGACAGAAACAATTACCTTTGACGTTACGACGATAAATCTGAGTTGCTAATCTTCTAATTCATTAATTCACCTATCCATGTCTGTTTCTAAAGAGGTCAAACGAGTTACCGTTCACGTTTTGCAAGCTATGAAAAGCCGGGGCGAGAAAATCACCATGCTCACCGGTTACGATTATTCAATGGCCCGCATCCTCGACGATGCCGGGGTAGAGGCAATCCTCGTTGGCGACTCCGCTTCCAATGTCATGGCGGGGCATGAAACGACGCTGCCCATCACGCTCGACCAGATGATCTATCACGCCTCATCGGTGGTGAGAGCGGTGAAAAGAGCCTTAGTCGTCGTGGATCTGCCCTTCGGCTCCTACCAGGGCAGCTCCCGTGTGGCACTGGAAAGTGCCATTCGCATCATGAAGGAGTCGGGTGCCCATGCCGTGAAAATGGAAGGCGGCGAAGAGATTGCCGACTCCATCCGGCGCATCCTTTCAGCGGGCATCCCAGTTATGGGGCACCTGGGACTGACCCCTCAATCCATTTACAAATTCGGTACCTATCAGGTGCGAGCCAAAGAAGAGGAAGAAGCTAATGCGCTGAAACACAATGCAAAGGTGCTTGAAGAAATCGGATGCTTCTCCCTCGTGCTGGAAAAGATACCCGCGAAGCTCGCCAAAGAGGTTTCAGAAAACCTGGTGATTCCCACCATCGGCATCGGAGCAGGTGTACATACAGACGGACAGGTGCTGGTTACCCACGACATGCTCGGCATTACTAAGGATTTTCAACCACGTTTTCTGCGGCGCTACCTGGAGTTGTACGACCAGATACAGGAAGCCGTTCAAAAGTATTGTGCCGACGTCAAATCGCTTGATTTCCCCAATGAGCAGGAGCAATATTGATGGCAGAGCAGGGTGGGGGGCTACTGACGGAAAGTGGAAAATTGCTGGAGAGAGCTCCCTTTTGACAGAGGACTAAATTGCAGGCAGGCGCTGAATCCTCCGGGCTGCATCCACCCGTAGGAGAGGCTTCCTACAAAAGCCAACAGCTATCAAATAACCTTTGGGGAGAGAGGCTTTTTTAAATTTTCAAAGAAAAGAATTTTATTCGCTGACGCAGCCGGCAGTTCGACTTATGAGACAGCCTGGCCCTCCTAAGCAGGTACTAAAAATTAATCCTGTGTACGACGCAAGCAGGTGGCTTTCCCTTATAAATTTGCATAGCCAAATTTTAAAAACCCCGAAATTAAGTTAGTAAGCGACTGGGAAAACAAAGGATTTCTGATGCAGGGCTATCATTTCGCCAAAGCATGCTTATCACTTAACCTATTGAAAACCAATTTTTTACAAAAATCTAATTATCCAGCATCTTTAAAAACATGGAGCAATTGCAGCAGGAACCACGGCCCAAAAAAGCAATCCGGGATTTAATCGTGACGCTATTTGTGCTGGCCATTGGTGGGGGAGGCTTCCTGGCCTGGAATTTTTTTTTAAAGCCCAATGTGCCCTCTACGCTGGCAAATCCCTTTGTAAACATCCCTACCGGTGCGAGCCTCGACGACGTCGTGCGCATATTGCAGGACAGCAGCATGATCCGGGATGTGGGCAGTTTTCGCATGATGGCAGAGCGTGCAGGCTACAAAGGCAGAGCAGGGCGGTTTAAAATTGAACCAGGCATGAGCAGTTACCAGTTGGTGCGTTTCCTGAAAGGAGGCCGCCAGTCGCCCGTGCGGCTGGTATTGGTAAACGAGCGTTTGCCGGAGGACATCGCTGCCAAAGTAGCCCGCTTCCTCGAGCCTGACTCCCTGGAGCTGGTCTCCCTGTTCGAGAATCGGATCTACCTGGACAGCATCGGATACACGCCACAGACCTTGCTCTCGCTTTTTATCCCTAATACCTATGAATTTTATTGGAACACCTCCCCCCGGAAGTTCATGGAGCGGATGATCAAAGAAAACGAAATTTTCTGGTCGAAAAACGATCGCCAGTCGAAGGCCGATTCGCTCGGCATGAGCCGGGAAGAGGTGTACACCCTGGCCTCCATCGTTGAGCGAGAAACCAACGAGAATGTCGAGAAAGCCCGCATTGCGGGGGTTTACCTGAACCGCCTCTCTATCGGCATGTTGCTGCAGGCCGACCCCACGCTCGTATTTGCCTCCCGCGACTGGCAGAGCCGGGATCTGGCAAAATACAAAACCCTTGACTCAGCATACAATACTTACAAGTATCCCGGCCTACCGCCCGGCCCGATTAGCATGGCTTCCATTCCCTCGCTCGATGCCGTCTTGAATCGTGAGAAAAACGACTACCTCTTTTTCTGTGCCCTTGGCGACGGCTCGGGGCTACACAGTTTTGCGGTGACTTACGATGCACACCTGATTAACGTGCGCCGCTACAAGGAAAATCTGCGGGAAAGGGGATTGTAAGAGCTTGTTTGCGATTTGGTCACTGGCTAAAAGACGGCCCTTTTACGCCACTTTTCCCCCTTTTTTTCAGTTCCGTAGCGCTGTTACGCCACTTCAAACAGCATCCCGGCTCAAGCACCAAAATGCAAACAAGCTCTAAACCAATAGAGCCGGATGGGCCTGTCGGGCTTGTTCAGCCGGATACTCCCTCTGCTGAGCTGTAGCCCGACAACACAAATCCATCGTTAGCACAAAGCATTCTGGCTTCTTTCAGGACGTATTCCCTGCGCTTTTCCCCCAGGTTGAGCGGCTCCAGCTTGCCAGGAGATTGGCATAGCTCTCTTGCCAGCACGATCCGTTGCTCGAGTAAGGTCTGCTTTTCTGCTTTGGTGAGGGAGGTCAGGCAGCTCAGGGGGTGGAGCCTTGCTCTGTCCACCCAGTCCTCCAGGCTGTTTTTTGGAGGGAAGCGCCAACCACATAGTTTTAAGTTGGAGCACGTCCCGTATTGTGCTGCGTCGGCGGTAAATTTTGTATTTGTGAAAAGCCAGCCGTAGAACTTTACATTTTCCATTGCTGGTTCGTTGCGCCAGGCTGAGGCCAGGTCGTGAAAACGGGAATTGACGTACATGGGAATCTGGACGTGGACTTTGAAATTGTGGCTGCTGTGAAATTTACATTCGACAAAATGCCGCTCGCCAGGCTTTTCAGCCAGAACGTCCACTTCGTGAGAGATGCACTTGCCCTGGAGGATAACATTGGTCTGCACGGTGTATCCGTCAGCTTTGAATAACTCGGCGACGTATTGCTCAAAAGGATAGCCCGAAGGCCCCAGTTCCATAATTGCCTTACCTAACTGGTAGCGGGCTGCTACTGTGTGCTGAGAGTGCTTTTTTAGCTTCTGGAAAGCGAGCCTGTATATCTTGCGGGTGGAGATGCCCTCAAACAAAGTGTGCTCGATCTCGGCCAAAATATCTTGTGACAATTCCTCTGTGGCTCCTGCCTGCCTGAGTGAGCCGAGCAGTTTTTTCCTGTCGAAATCTTGGAGTTCTTTTGTTGATTTTCGGACTTTCATTTGCATAGTTTTAATGGCCAGGCTGGTTCAATACAGCCACGATGGACGCTCCGTCCAGCACTTTGTCACCAGGCTTCACGGTTGGTTGCGCACGCTGGGGCAGAATCAGAGCCACCTGGCTTCCCATTTTAATCAACCCAATGACCTGGCCGGCTGCTACCTCCTGCCCTGGCTGCAGATAATCTTCGATGCGGCGAGCTACCAGGCCTGCTACCTGGACAACCTTGTACCGCAAGCCGCTTGCTGTTTCAAAGAGCAACTCACTGCGTTCGTTTTCAAGGCGCAAGCCGAAGCGATTGGTTTTGATGAGGGCATTGTTGAACTTCCCCGGGGTGTATTCTTTTTTTAAAAAACGACCCTGCATGGGAGCACGCTGGTAGTGGACGTTCGAAATGTCCATTTCAATTGCGATAAGCCAGCCGACGCTGTCCACTTCCTGCGCCATCACGCTGACGATGCCTGCATCCTTTTCCCACTCGAGGCGTGTGGTATTCCAGGTTTCTACAGCGACGATTTCGCCATTAGCAGGGCTGATAAAGGCTGCCGGATTCTCCGGAATGCTTCGTTCAGGCTGTCGCAGAAACCAAAGGTGATAAAAAGAAAATGAGATGAGCAGCAGGATAGCTAAAAACAGCAAAATTCGCCCTACCCATTTGATAGAATTTTTTTTATTCATGTGTTGAAATATTCACGATAACCTGCACAAAGAAATGGAGTTGTTCCGAAAAAAAGGCATTCTCAGATGGGGATGTGCATGGGACTTGTGGTAGGATGCCTATTTTAGGCAGGGCGACATAGTGGAAAGCAGGCTTCGCTGCTGTGCAGCACCTGGCTGGGCTCGCCTGGGAATGTACTCAAAAGGAGTCGGATTTTTCGGCCAGGGTATCGTGATGCTGGCCTGGCAAGGCAGTGAATTGGATGGAGCGTTTCATAGTTGCAAAACAGGATTTTACCAGCGGGTTGTTAGAGCTTGTTTGCGTTTTGGTGCTTGGGCAGAGATGCTGTTGGGATGGAGCTTAGGAACGTATCGGAAATAACTTACGCATTTGGGCGGCGTCTTTTGGGCGCTGGCTGTGTTAGTGAAATAGTTACGTAGCTAAGGCTATGCGCCTATTTCACTGCCTTGCCAGCCCCCAAAATACACTCGCCGAAAT
>WBZO01004569.1_pt1 | contig 14847 bp, 7 predicted proteins | sample 5204261 | NCBI WGS metagenome assembly WBZO01 (sample SAMN12412400, study PRJNA552823) | activated sludge metagenome | isolation source: activated sludge from anammox sidestream of wastewater treatment plant... | place: USA: North Carolina | collected 2017-09 | reverse complement strand
TGCGCCTGGGCACGCTGGTCAAGTACATGCCGCAGCCGGTCATCACCGGCTTCACCGCGGGCATCGCGGTCAGCATCTTCAGCAGCCAGATCAAGGACCTGCTCGGGCTCGACATCGACAAGCTGCCCGCCGAGTTCCTGCCGCGCTGGCAGGCCTACGCGAGCCACATCGGCAGCTTGAACCCGTGGGCGAGCGCATTGGCGCTGGCCACGCTCGCGCTGCTCATCGCGCTGCGCCGCTGGCGTCCGCACTGGCCGGCGTTCCTCATCGCGGTGGTACTGGCGACGCTGGCGACGGTGCTGCTGCAACTGCCGGTGGAGACCATCGTGTCGCGTTTCGGCCCGGTGCCGCGCGAGCTCGCACTACCGCACCTGCCCAGCTTCGACCTCGCGCGCGTGCACGAGCTGTTGCCCAGCGCGTTCACGATCGCGTTCCTCGGCGGAGTCGAGTCGCTGCTGTCGGCGGTGGTGTCCGACGGCATGATCGGCGGACGCCACCGCTCCAACTGCGAACTGGTCGCGCAGGGCGTGGCCAACACCGCCTCGGCACTGGTGGGCGGGTTGCCCGCCACCGGCGCGATCGTGCGCACCGCGACCAATGTGCGCGCGGGCGCGCGCTCGCCGGTCGCGGGCATGGCCCATGCGCTGTTCATCCTGTGCTTCGTGTTGCTCGCCGCGCCGCTGGCCAACCAGGTGCCGCTGCCGGCGATGGCAGCGATGCTGCTGATCATCGCCTGGAACATGAGCGAGATCGAACGCATCCGCCAGCTCATGCGCTCGCCGCCGGGCGACCGGCTCGTGCTCATCGTCACCTTCCTGCTCACCGTGACGATCGACCTCACGGTGGCGGTCGAAGTCGGCGTCGTGCTCGCGGCGTTCCTGTTCATGCACCGCATGAGCGAGGTGGTGGCGCTGGAGTCGCACGTGGGCCTGCTCGACAGCGACGAGGACGATTTCTCGCGCGCGCGGCGCGAGGTCCACTACGACTCGCTGCCCGATGGCGTCGAGGCCTATCGCGTGTCGGGGCCGCTGTTCTTCGCGGTCGCCAACCGCATCGAGGATGTGCTGCGTGCGTTCGGGCGCCCGCCGCGCGTGTTCATCCTGCGCCTGCGGCTGGTGCCGCTGATCGACGCCTCCGGCGCCACCGCGCTGGGCAATCTCGTCGTGCGCTGCCGCCGTGACGGCATCGCGCTGGTGTTCACCGGCCTGCAGCCGCAGCCCGCGCGCATCCTCGCCGACATGGGCATCACACCCGATGGCAGCTCGCTGCGTTATGCCGAGGACTTCACCGCGGCACTGGCCTTGCCCGGCGTGGCCGCGCCTGCGGCGCAGGATCCGGCTTCAGCGCAGCAGTGAGCGCAACATCCATGCGGTCTTCTCGTGCTCCTGCATGCGCTGGGTCGCCAGGTCGGCGGTGGACTGGTCGTCGGCCTTGTCGGCGGCCTTGAACGTCTCGCGCGCGGTGCGTGCGACGGTCTCGTGGCCGTCGACGAGCTGCTGCACCATGCCCTTCCAGTCGGGCACGCCGGTTTCCTCGCCGATCGAGGTGAGCTTGCCGAACTGGGTGTAGGAGCCGGGGGCATACACATCCAGCGCGCGGATGCGTTCGGCGATCACGTCGGCGGCGCCCCACAGTTCGGTGTACTGGGTCTCGAACATCTGGTGCAGCGTGTTGAACATCGAGCCGGTGACGTTCCAGTGGAAGCTGTGGGTCTTGAGGTACAGCGAATAGGTGTCGGCGAGCAGCTTGGACAGGTTCTTCGCGATCGCCTCACGGTCCTTGCGCGCGATGCCGATATCGATGGCCATGGCCGTTGCTCCGTTGCTGTGGACTGGCCCCGACTCTAGCAACACGCGGGATCCGGTGGAAATCGACCTTGCCAATCAGGCCGATAGCCCGCAAGTATGGCGCCCTGCCCGCGCTGCCGAACGCGTGCGCCGCCCCACCCACTGCCATTGCACTGCGTGTCGATCGAAGTCCTCGAAAACCTGTCCCGCGCGCTCGATGGCGTGCGCAGCCGCGACCGTGGCCGCCTGCGCTCGCGCTGGCGGCGGCTGCGCGCGAGCGCGGCCACGGCCGCCGCGGACGCGCTCGAAGCGCTGCGCGAGGACATCGCGCGCTCGCAGGCGCAGGTGGCCGCGCGCGCGGCGCGCGTACCGGAGATCCGCATCGACGAGGCCCTGCCGATCGCCACGCGCAGCGAGGAGATCATCGCGGCGATCCGCGCCTCGCAGGTGGTCGTGCTCGCGGGCGAGACCGGCTCGGGCAAGACCACCCAGTTGCCCAAGCTGTGCCTGGCGGCGGGCCGCGGCCGTGCCGGCCTGATCGGCTGCACCCAGCCGCGGCGCATCGCCGCGCGCACGGTCGCGCGGCGCGTGGCCGGCGAACTGGGCACCACCATCGGCGACCTCGTGGGTTTCCAGGTGCGCTTTGCCGACCACAGCGGCGAGGACGCCCTCATCAAGTTCATGACCGACGGCATCCTGCTGGCCGAGACCCAGGGCGATGCATGGCTGTCGGCCTACGACACCCTGATCCTCGACGAGGCCCACGAGCGCAGCCTCAATATCGATTTCCTGCTCGGCTACCTCAAGCGCCTGCTTGCGCGGCGGCGCGACCTCAAGCTGATCGTGACCTCGGCGACGATCGACACCGCGCGCTTTGCCGCGCACTTCGGCAATGCGCCCGTGATCGAGGTGGCCGGGCGTGGCTGGCCGGTGGAATTGCGCTGGCATCCACCCGAGCCCGGCCGCGATGCGGGCATGGTCGAGCAGATCGTCACGGTCGCCGACGAGATCACGCGCGGCGATCCGCGCGGCGACATCCTCGTGTTCCTGCCCGGCGAGCGCGAGATCCGCGACGCGCACCTGGCGCTGTCGCGGCGCAACTATCGCGAAACCGAGGTGCTGGCACTGTATGCGCGCTTGTCGGCGCAGGAGCAGGATCGCGTGTTCAAGCCCGGTCCGCGCCGGCGCATCGTGCTCGCGACCAACGTCGCCGAGACCTCGCTCACGGTGCCGCGCATCCGCCACGTGATCGACACCGGCAGCGCGCGGGTCAAGCGCTACAACCCGCGCAACCAGCTCGAACGCCTGCACATCGAGCCGATCTCGCAGGCCGCCGCCGACCAGCGCGCCGGCCGCTGCGGCCGGGTCGGCCCGGGCGTGTGCCATCGGCTCTACGCCGAGGACGACTACGCGCAGCGGCCACGCTACACCGACCCGGAGATCCTGCGCAGCTCGCTGGCCGGCGTGATCCTGCGCATGCTCGCGCTCAAGCTCGGCGCGCCCGGGGACTTCCCGTTCGTGGAGCCGCCCAACGAGCGCGCGATCGGCGACGGCTACCGCCGCCTGGGCGAGTTGCAGGCCATCGACGGCGCGCCCGGCGAGCCTGGCGGCGTGCGCATCAATGCGCTCGGCCGGCGCCTGGCCAACCTGCCGATCGATGTCGCGCTCGGTCGCATGTTGGTGGAGGCGCAGGCGCAGGGCGTGCTGCGCGAACTGCTGGTGCTGGTGGCGTTCCTCAGCGTGCAGGACCCGCGCGAGCGACCGGCCGACGCGCGTGCGGCGGCCGATGCCGCGCATGCGCAGTTTGCCGACCCGCGCTCGGACTTCATGAGCGTGCTCAAGCTGTGGCAGGCGCATGCCGCGGCCCACGAGGAGCTCACCCAGTCGCAGCTGCGCGAGTGGTGCCACGCCCGCTTCCTCGCGTTCCTGCGCATGCGCGAATGGCGTGAGCTGCACCGCCAGTTGCTCGTGCTCGCGCGCGAGCAGGGCCTGGCCGACGGCGACGGCGACGCCAGGCCCGCGCAGGCCGGCGAGCGCGACGAGGCCGCACGCTACGCGGCGATCCACCGCTGCCTGCTCGCGGGCTGGCCGACCCAGGTCGGCCGCAAGGACGAGCGCGGCCAGTATCGCGGCACGCGCGAGCGGCGCTTCGCAATCTTCCCCGGCTCGGCCGTGGCCAAGGCGCCGCCGCAGTGGCTGTTGGCCGGACAGGTCCTCGACCTGGCCAAGGTGTACGCGCTGCTGTGCGCGCGCATCGAGCCGCAGTGGATCGAGCAGCAGGCCGCGCACCTCGTGCGCCGCAGCTGGAGCGACCCGCATTGGTCGCGCCGGCGCGGTGCGGTGGTGGCCAACGAACACGTCAGCCTGTTCGGGCTCGCGCTGGCCGAGCAGCGCGTGGTGCAGTTCGGCAAGCAGGACCCCGCACTCGCGCATGCGATCTTCCTGCGCGAGGCGCTGGCGCGCTGCGAGCTCGATGCCAAGCTCGATTTCGTCAGCGCCAATGCGCGCGTGCTCGCGCAAGCCCGCGATGTCGAGGCGCAGCGCCGCCGCAGCGGGCTGCTGCGCGACGAGCAGGAACTGGCCGCGTTCTTTGCCGGCAAAGTGCCCGCGGACATCAGCACGAGCGCGGGGCTGGCGGCTTGGTACCGGCGCGCCAGCCCCGGCGCGCAGGCGGCGCTGCACTGGTCGCTGTCCGACGTGCTGGCCGCGGGCGCGGGTGCCAGCGCAGACGATTTCCCCGCGCAACTGGAGGTGGCCGGCCATGCCCTGCGGCTGTCCTACCGCTTCGTGCCGGGCGATGCGGCCGACGGGGTGACGCTGCAGGTGCCGCTGGCCTTCGTCAACGCGGTGGCGCCAGCACGCTGCCAGTGGCTGGTGCCGGGGCTGCTGGAGGAAAAGGTCGCCAGCGCGATCCGCGGCCTGCCGCGCGCGTTGCGCCGGAATTTCGTGCCGGCGCCCGACTTCGCCCGCGCCTTCGCGCAGGCCGAACCCGCGCGCGATGAGCCGCTGCTGGAGGTGCTCGCGCGCTACCTGCAGCGCGTGACCGGCGTGGCGGTCAGCGCCGCCGATTTCACCGCGGTGGAATTGCCGCCGCACCTGCACATGCGCTTCCGCGTCTGCGACGAGCACGGCCAGGTGCTGGTCGAGAGCCGCGACCTCGCGGCGATCCAGGCGCAGTGGACCGGTGCCGCGCGCATCGCGTTCTCGCGTCGCGCCGATGTCGAGCTCACGCGCGAGGACGTGTCGGGTTTCGAGTTCGAGCAGATCCCCGACCAAGTGGTGTCTGCGGGCGGTCTGACCGCGTTTCCGGCCCTGGTCGACCTTGGCCAGAGCGTGGCGCTGCGCGTGTTCGAGCAGCGCGGCGAGGCGCTGGCCGAGCACCGCCGCGGCGTCGAGCGGCTGTTGCGGCGCGCGCTGGCCGACAAGCTCAGGCATGTCGCGCGCCAGTTGCCGCTGGATCGCGCGCTGTCGCTGCACTGGGTCGCCTTGGGCAGCACCGCGGCGCTGCGCGAGGATGTGGCCGAGGGGGCGTTGCGCGAGTGCCTTGCTGCGCATGCGCTGGACGTGCGCGAGCGCGCCACGTTCGAGCAGCTGCGCGATGCGCTCGCGCGCGAGTTGTTTGCGGCCGCGATGGAGCGGCTCCAGCGGGTCGAGGCGATCAGCACGGCGCATGCGCGCCTGCGCCCGCTGTTGCAGCCGCCGCTCATGGGCTTTGCCAAGGCCAACTACGACGATTTGCACGAACAGCTCGAGGCCTTGCTGGAGCCCGGCTTCGTGCGTGACCTCGACCGTGCACGACTGGCCGAACTGCCGCGTTACCTCAACGCGATGAGCCTGCGCGCGCAGCGCCTGCAGCAGGATCCCGCGCGCGACCAGGCGCGCATGCTCGGCGTGCAGCTGTACTGGCGCGAGGTGCTCAAGCGGCGTGACCGCGTGGCCAGCGACGCGCGCGTGCGCGAATTGCGCTGGCTGGTCGAGGAACTGCGCGTGTCGCTGTTCGCGCAGGAACTGGGCACCGCCGAACCGGTGTCAGCCAAGCGCCTGGGCAAGCTGCTCGATGCGCTGCGCGCGCACGAGGCCGGGACGCGCTGACGGCAGGCGCTTCAGCGGATGCGGCGCACGCGCACGCTGCAGCCGCAGCCTTCGACCACCATGAGCCAGCTGCCCAGGATCATCGGCTTGATGCGCACGTTGGGGCTGTTGTACTTGCCCGCGTCGTAGTGCCCCGACTCGGACTGCGCCCATTCCTGGCCATTCTTGAGCTTGAACGTGGTCTGGCCGTTCCAGCCCAGGAACGTGCCGTCGATCGCGCTTTCGATCGTGGTGCGTTCACCCTGGTCGGTGTCGAAGGCGGGCGCACCGGCCGAGTTGACGTAACGCACCGAGCCGCCATGCGCCGCAAGCCATGCATTGAGCCGGGCGAGTTCGTCCGCGGACAGCTTGTCCAGTCCGGCGGCCTGGAACTCGGCCTGCGACATGCGCTCCTCGAGCGTCGGTGCGGGGCTCTGGGCGTTGGCACCTGCGGCGATGGCCAGCAACAAGGTCAATGTCAGGCACGTGCTCGGGCGCATGAAGTTCTTCGCAAAAGATGGGGACAATGCAGGGTGCGTCACGGAAATTCCTTTCTTTTACGGGAACTTAACGTGTGCAATCGCACAACCAAACCGCTACACTACGAACCGCCGAAGTGTAGCATGCGGTTGGGAGGCTTCCCGTCGCAAGCGGCGCTTCCGACGGCTTGGGTGCCGTCGTGCGACTAGCGGTGCGCGAGGTGTCGCGCTCTGCCTGGATCATGAACTTCAGGAATTTTGAATGGCCGTACTCAAGAATCGTACACGCCTGCGCCTGTGCGCGGCTCCGTTGATGGCACTGGCCGGCACCGCAGCCGCTGGCGTGCCGACGCTGGTCATCAACGATGTACTGTCCGTGCCGCTGCAGTCACCCAGTCAATACGTGGGTCTGGGTGCCGGCCAAAGCCAGTTGTCGGTGAGCGCGGACGGGTTCGTTTTGTGCGCCAATGTCGATGCCGGCGGCGGAATCGTTCCGGGCGCGATCACGCTTGCGCCGCTGCTGGGTCCGTGGGCGCTGCCCACGGCCGTCGACGTGCGCGCACTCGCCTTCGTGGGCGGGACGCTGAGCATCAACGCAGGCGCGTCGCTGGGCCTGCTGCCGACGACGTTGACCTGCCAGGTGAGGGATGTCGACGGCCGGGTGGCATCGCCGTTCAGCACCACGGGGAACTTCATCTTCGTGGACGGCTTCGATGTGGGACTGGACATCCTGCAGCGCACCTACCTCGTCAACTGGGTGCCTGACACCAGCCTCGGGTTTGACTGGCCCGGGGTGAACTCGCCCGACTGGAAGCAGGCGCCCAACGATTCGTGCACCTGGGGAACCAACCCCAATACCGCACTGACGGACGTACCGCAGGTGAGTGAGGCGTCGCTGTGCGCCGCCGCGACTGGCGTGCGTCCGGTGGGCACCACCTCCCAGAACGATACGCGCTACGGCGATCGATCGCTCACGATGTGGACCTCGTCGACCACGGTCGGCAACCAGTTCGTCTACATCGCGCGCATCGACACGCGCCTGGGCGCGCAGCCGCCGGGCGACCTGCCCAATTCCCACTTCCTCAACATGGGGCCCAATGCTCCGCTGGCGAGCGTGGTGGACGTGGCGATCCGCGATGCCTACGACGGCAACTACCTCATGGCGGGTGGCACCTACTGCCTGCGCAATGAGCTGCCGACGCCGGTGTCCGGCCAGCCACTGCAGATTCCCGACAACGTTTGCGCCGCGGGTGACCCGCACGTGTACTACACCGGGACTTTGCCGGCTGCCGATGGCGGAATCCTGAGCGAGCGTGTATCGCTGATCCCGGCAGCCAAGGCGCAATCGTTGTTCGTGGTGGTGATGCGGCAGAAGAAGCCGGGTGGCGTGATCGGCAGCTGCCGTCCCGCGGCGGCGATCGCGGTGTTGCCGTCGCCCGACGTGAGCATCAATGAGGCCGGCGACAGCTTCATCGGCGACGACGTCGTCTACGGCTTCCGCAACACCGACAGCTTCGAGTGGATGGGTTGCACGCCCTGATTGCGAACTGCCCGGAAGCCTGCTTCGAACATCGGCGCCCGCGGGCGCCGATGTTGTTTGTGGACATGCCATTGCCCGCCATCGCCGACTACCATTCCTGCCGTGACCGAGCACGCGAGCAGTCCAGTGACATTGCCTGAGTGGCTGGCGCAACTGCCGGACGCTGCGCGTTCGCCGTTGCTGGCCGACGCGGTGCGATCGGCCACCACGGCGTCCGCCGGTACGGACGCGGCGTGGCAGGCGGCGCAACCCCAGCTCGTGGCGAGCCTGGGCGTGCTGCGGGGACTGGGCGTGGACGACGAGGCCCAGGCCGCGTTGATCCTGCATGTGCAGCGTTCACTGGCTGCGGCGGGCACGCAGGTGCAGCTCGCGGGTTTTCCGCCGTCGGTGCGCGCGCTGGTCGAGGGCCAGGAGGCGGCCGAACGGGTGTGGGCGCTGCATGCGGCGCATGGTGCGGCCAGTGGCAGCGAGGGCCTGCGCCGCCTGCTGCTGGCGATCATCCGCGACCTGCGCGTGGTGTTCATCCTGCTCGCGCGCCAGCTCGTGCGCATGCGCGCGCTCGCGGATGCGCCGTCGGCCGAGCGCATCGCGCAGGCGCGCCTCACCGCCGACATGCATGCGCCGCTCGCCAACCGGCTCGGCATCTGGCAGCTCAAGTGGGAGCTGGAGGACCTCGCCTTCCGCTACCTGCAGCCCGAGGTGTACCGGCGCATCGCGCGCCTGCTCGACGAGCGGCGCGGCGATCGCGAGGCGTGGATCGCCACCGCGCGCGCACAGCTGGCCGCTGCGTTGGCCAAGGCCGGCCTGCGCGCCGAGATCGATGGCCGCCCCAAGCACATCTATTCGATCTGGCGCAAGATGCAGCGCAAGGGGCTGGAGTTTTCCGAGCTGTACGACGTGCGCGCGCTGCGCGTGCTCGTGGATGACGTCGCCGCGTGCTACGCCGCGCTCGGCGTGGTGCACTCGTTGTGGCCGTACATCCCCGGCGAGTTCGACGACTACATCGCCAACCCCAAGGGCAACCACTACCAGTCGCTGCACACCGCGGTGATCGGACCCGAGGGCAGGACGCTCGAGGTGCAGATCCGCAGCCATGACATGCACCAGCATGCCGAGTTGGGCGTGGCAGCGCACTGGCGTTACAAGGAAGGCGGCGGCAGCGATGCGAGTTTCGAGCGCAAGATCGCCTGGATGCGGCAGTTGCTCGAACGCGGTGATGGCGACGACGATGCGGCGCTGCTGGCCGGATTCCGCACCGAGGTGGTGGAAGACCGCGTCTACCTGCTCACGCCCAAGGGCAACGTGATCGACCTGCCGCAGGGTGCGAGCGTGCTCGACTTCGCCTACGCGATCCACACCGACGTCGGCCATCGCTGCCGCGGCGCCAAGGTCAATGGCCGCATCGTGCCGCTCGGTTTCCAGCCGACCAGCGGCGACCGCATCGAGATCCTCACCGGCAAGGTGGCCGAGCCGCGGCGCGACTGGCTGTCGCCGCAACTGGGCTTCCTGCACACCCACCGCGCGCGCAACAAGGTGCGCGCCTGGTTCAACCGCATCGACCTGGCGCAGAACCTGGCGGCAGGACGCGCGGTGCTCGAGCGCGAGCTCAAGCGCCTCGCGCTCGCGCCCGACCATCTCGAACGCCTGCCCGAGCAGCTGCGCCTCAAGAGCCACGACGAGCTGCTGCACGCGCTCGCGCTGGGCGACGTGTCGCCCGGCCAGCTCGCCCGCGCGCTGCACGAGCTCAGCGCGCCGGTCGCGGCGAGTGCGCCGCCCGCGCCCGCACCGGCACCCGTGCCTGCCGCGCGTGGCGCCGATGGCGGCGGCGCGATCGTGATCGAGGGCGTGGGCAACCTGCTCAGTCAGCTCGCGCGCTGCTGCCAGCCGCTGCCCGGGGATGCGATCGTCGGCTACATCACGCGCGGGCGCGGCATCTCGGTGCACCGCGCCGACTGCGCGCAGGTGGCCAGCCTGCGCGAGCGCGACGCCGACCGCGTGGTCGAGGTGGCATGGGGCAAGCGCAGCGCCACCAGCTACGAGGTCGACATCGTGGTGCGCGGCTTCGACCGCAAATGGCTGCACAAGGACGTGAGCAACGTGATCGCGGCGGCCAACGTGCAGGTCATCGCGCTCAATGCGCGCGTCGATGCGCAGCGCGGCGTGGCCGAGATGAAGTACACGCTCAAGGTGGCCGATTTCGGCCAGCTCAGCGGCTTGCTCGCGCAGTTGCTCGCGGTACCCAACGTGACCGAGGCGCGCCGCCTTGCCTGACGGCTCATGAGCGCCAGCTGCATGCTATGCTGCGCGGCGCTTCCGGCCGCTGCCGTGCCCGCGCGCCGCCACGCCCGCGCAAGGCCCATCCCGTGATCGAGATCCCCGCCTATCGCATCGTCCGCCAGCTCGGCCGTGGGGGCATGGCCACGGTCTATCTGGCGATCCAGCAGTCGGTCGACCGCGAGGTCGCGCTCAAGGTGATGGCGCCGGCGTTGCTGGTCGATCCGGACTTCGGCGAGCGCTTCCTGCGCGAGGCGCGCATCGCGGCCAAGCTGCACCACCGCCACGTGGTCGGCATCCACGATGTCGGCCATGCCGGCAACCTGCATTACATCGCGATGGAGCATGTCGCGGGCGGGCCGCTGCACTGCGGCCACGGTGTCGCGCTGCCACCCGCGTTCGCGCTGCGCGTCGCGCGCGAGATCGCCGGCGCGCTCGCCTACGCCCACGAGCGTGGGATCGTCCACCGCGACGTCAAGCCCGACAACATCCTGTTGCGCGAGGACGGCTCGGCCGTGCTCACCGACTTCGGCATCGCGCGGGTGCAGGAAGCCGCGCTGCGCATGACACGCACCGGCGCGATCGTGGGGACGCCGCACTACATGAGTCCCGAGCAGGCGCGCGGCCGCGGCGTGGACGGCCGTGCCGACCTGTACAGCCTGGGCATCGTGCTGCACGAAATGCTGGTCGGCGAGGTGCCGTATCGCGCCGAGGATTCGCTCGCGGTCGGCATCATGCACATCAGCGAGCCACTGCCGAAGCTGCCGCCGGCACTGGCGCCGCTGCAGGGTCTGCTCGACCGCCTGCTGGCCAAGGAACCCGCGCAGCGCTTCCAGGATGGCAACGAAGTGGTGGCCGCGATCACCGCGCTGGAGCAGGCCCATGCGTGGGGCACGGCGCCGGCGGCCCCGCTCAGCGCGCGCCGCACCACGCCGCTGGACGACCTGGCGCCGATGTATGCGCACGATCGCGCCGACGCGGATGCGCCCACGCGCTCCAGCGACGGCCGCAGCGAGCCGCGCCTGGGAGCGCTCGACGACATCAGCGCGGAAGTCAACGCCCCGGTGCTGCGCGCGCAGCGCGAGCGCACCGCGCCACGGTCGCGGCGCGGGCGCGGCGGCCGCTGGCTGGTGGCCGCGGGCGTGCTGGCGCTGGCCCTGCTCGCGTGGTGGCAGCAGGACGCCCTGCGCCACCTGTTGCCGCGCACCCACTTCAACGACACCCTGTCGCGCGCACAGCAGGCACTGGACGCGGGCCGGCTCAGCGGCAACCAGGGCGACAGCGCGCGCGAGCTGTTCCTCGCCGCGCGCGCGCAGGATCCCGACAACGACATCGCGCGCCATGGCCTGGACCAGGTCGCGCGGCGCCTGCTCGAGCGTGCGCGCGAGGCGCTCGCGCGCGATGACCTTGCCGGCGCGCGCAGCGACCTCGACAGCGCCCGTGAACTGCTCGGTGGCGGCATCGAGGTCGACCAGCTGGCGCAGGCGCTGCGCCAGCGCGACAGTGCGCGCAGCGCCCAGGATGCCACCGCGGGCGAACTCGACGCGGCCGCGGCCGCGCTCGCCGCGGGCCGCATCACCGGCGCCGACGGCGCCGCGGCGCTGTATCAGCGCGTGCTCGATCGCGAGGCCGGCAACGCACTGGCCCAGGCCGGCCTGCGCAAGTGCGCCGATGCGCTGGCGGTGCAGGCGCGCGCCGCGCTCGCCGCGGGCGACATCGATGGAGCGGTCGCGCGCAGCGACGACATCGCGCGCATCCTGCCCAGCTATCCGGGCCAGACCGAGCTGCTCGCCGACATCTCACGCACGCGCGAGGCCGCCCAGGCCGCGCGCGCGGCGCAGTTGCAGGCGCTGCTCGAGCGTGCCGATGCGAGCGCGCGCGAGGGCCGGCTCAGCGGCGGTGCCGATGCCGCGCTCGAGCTGTACCGCGAGGCGGCGCAACTGGACCCGGCCAATGCGCATGCGCGGCAGGGCATGCAGCGGGTGGCACAGGCGCTGCTGGTGCGCGCGGGCGCGGCGCTCGACGAGGACAATGCCGATGCAGCGGCGCGCCTCATCGACGAGGCCGCGCAGATCGCCCCGGACCTGCCCGACCTGCGCGCGGCGCGCGGCGACCTGCGTGAACTGCGCGAGCGGCTCGCGATCGCGAGCCAGCGCACGCCGCTCACGCCCGCACAGAGTGCGCAGGTGCAACGCCTGGTCGCCGCCGGCGCGCGTGCGGCGCAGGCCGGGCGCCTGCTGGAGCCGCCCGGCGACAGCGCCTACGACCACTATCGCGCCGCGCTGGCGATCGATCCGCACAACGCACCCGCGCAGCAGGGCCTGGCCGGGCTGCCGCGGCTCGCGCGCGAATCGTTCGCGCGCGCGCTCAGTGATGGCGCGCCACAGCGTGCGCGCGGCCTGCTCGAGGCGCTGCGCGAGCTCGCGCCCGATGACGCGGAACTGCCCGCGCTGTCGGCCCGCCTCGCCAATGCATTCCTCGACCAGGCCGACCAGCGCATCGGCGAGGGCCGGCGCGAGGACGCGTTGCGCCTGCTCGATGCCGCGCGCGGCCTCGACCAGGCCAACCCGCGCCTGGCGCCGCTGCAGCAGCGCCTCGACGCGCTGCGCGGTGCCCATGGCTGACGCATCGCGCCGGCCTTGCCCGCGTGCGCGGCGCGAGGCGCGCTGCGCGTCCCGCATTGCCGGGAGCTTGCCGCGATGTGCCTGATCCTCGTCGCCGTGGGCGTGGTGCCGCAGCAGCCGTTGCTGCTGCTGGGCAACCGCGACGAATTCCACGGCCGGGCCAGCGCGAGTGCGCGGCCGTGGCCGGAAGACGCGCGCGTCGTGGGCGGACGCGATCTGGTGGCCGGCGGCAGTTGGCTGGCGGCGCGCAGCGACGGGCGTTTCGCCGCGGTCACCAACGTGCGCAGCGGCCTGCCGGCCACTGCGCCGCGCTCGCGTGGCGCCCTGGTGCGCGAGTTCGTGCTCGGCATGGCCGAGCCGGTCGCCTGGCTCGCTGCGCTGGCGCGCGATCTGGACGAATTCGGTCCGTTCAACCTCATCGTCGGCAGTGCCGGCGCGGTACACCTGCTCAGCAGCACCGGTGGTGGCGTGACCAGGCTCGCGCCCGGCGTGCACGTGGTCAGCAACGGCGCGCCCGGCGTGCACTGGCCCAAGACCGAACGCCTGCAACACGGCTTCGGCCAGTGGCTCGCGCAGGCCGCGCCCACGCCCGCGGGCGCGCTCGACCTGTTGCTCGACCGCAGCCAGCCCGACGATGCGCAGTTGCCCGACACCGGTGTGGGCCGCGAACTGGAACGCACGCTCGCGCCGGTCTTCGTGTGCGGTGGCCACTACGGCACGCGCGCGAGCACCCTGCTCGCGTACCGTGACGATGGCAGCGTGCTGCTGCGCGAGCGCTGCTTCGGCGCGGGCGGCGTGCGCAGTGGCGAGAGCGCGTGGCTGGCCGCGCGCAACGCGCCCTTCGGCGCGCAGGCGTAGGCCCGGCGCTTCAGTGCGCGAGCAGGCGCTGCAGCGCAGCGCGCGCGGCGGCGAAGGAGAAATGGCGCTCGACGTTGGCGAGCCCCTGGCGTGACAGGCGCTGCCACAGTGCCTCGTCGCGGTACAGCTCAACGATCGCGGCGGCGAAGGCCGGCGCCTCGGCCGCGACCAGCACCTCCTCGCCCGCGGTCACGTGCATGCCTTCGACCGCGATCGGCGTGGCCACCACCGGCAGGCCGCAGCTCATCGCCATGTTGACCTTGCCCTTGACCCCCGCGCCGTAGCGCAGCGGCGCCACCGACACGCGGCAGCCGTCCATGAACGGCATGATGTCCTCGACATAGCCGTGCACGATCACGCCGTCGTCGGCGAGCGCGCGGATCGAGGCCGGCACGCGGCTGCCGATCACGTGCAGCTTGACCTGCGGCAGCTGCGCGCGCACCGCGGGCAGCACTTCGCGCACGCACCATTCCACTGCATCGACGTTGGGCGGATGCTGGAAGCCGCCCACGAACACCAGGTCGCTGCGCGCGGCGAAGTCACGCTTGCAGCCGTGCACCTCGTGCACGTTGGACAGGATCTCCACGCGCGCGAGCAGCTCGCGCTCGATCGGGCTCACCACCAGCGTGACGTCGGCCGCGCCGATCACCTTGAGCTCCTGCGCGCGGGTGGCCGCGGCAGTGCGCGCGAGCGCGGCATCGCCGGACAGTTCGGCCGCGCGCTGCTCGCGCAGGTAGTGCAGGTCGACGGTGTCGAACACCAGCCGCGCCTGCGGCGCGTACAGGCGCACGAGACCGACCAGCGGTGCGGCCACGTAGTGGCGCGACAGCAGCACGAGGTCGAATTCGCTGCCGCGCTGGCGCAGCAGCCGCAGCGGATCGGGCACGAACGGCGCATGCAGCACTTCCACGCCCAGTTGCTGCAGCGCCTCGGTGTAGCGCTCCACGTACAGGCGGTTTTCCGCCATGAAGCTGACCTGGCAGCCGAGGTCGCCGAGCACGCGCATGAGGTTGACCATGCGCAGCGAGCCCGAGTCATGGTCGGGCATCGGCGTGGTGGCGTCGATGATGAGCACGCGCGCCTGGGCGCGATGGGTGGCGGCCAGCGCGATCGGCGTGCCCGGCGCCGGTTGCCGTTGCAGCGCCTCGTGCCACTTGGCGAGGAACTTGTCGCGGTTGACGACCTGGTAGCGCTTGGTGCCGGTGGCGGTGTCG
>WBZO01004568.1_pt1 | contig 14850 bp, 14 predicted proteins | sample 5204261 | NCBI WGS metagenome assembly WBZO01 (sample SAMN12412400, study PRJNA552823) | activated sludge metagenome | isolation source: activated sludge from anammox sidestream of wastewater treatment plant... | place: USA: North Carolina | collected 2017-09 | reverse complement strand
ATTCTTTAAATTTACGCAATACCAATTGCAGTTTATTTAAGCGCTCGCGTGGAAACAAATTTTTTGCCAACTGCTGTGTAATAGTACTGCCACCGCCTTTTGCACCACCGGAAAGCATTACTCTAAACAAGGCTTTAAAATCTACTCCGGTATGTTCTTCGAATCGAATATCTTCTGTAGCTAAAAGTGCCTGACGCAAGCATTGTGGAAGGCCCGCATAATCTACATTACTTCTATTTTGTGCATAGTATTTTCCAATTACTTCGCCATCGGTTGAAATAATTTCGGTAGCGAGGCTGCTTTCCGGATTTTCTAATTCATCGAAACTTGGCAACGCTCCAAAATAGCCCGCATTAAGCAAATAAAACAGCAGCGCCACTCCGGCAATACCTGTAAAAAACAATGCCCAAAAGATCTTTAACCATTTCACCTTTCAAACGTACAAGATTTTTGAAATAAAAAAGCCCGTGGTTTGCGCCACAGGCTTTGCCTAGCTGGATTTAAGGATAAAGTTGTTGGTGTGGAAGAAAAAAATTGTCTATAAAAATGAACCTTGTCGCTGCTTAGTTGAGGTTACCAAACATGGTAGCGCAACTCTCATGAATGTAGTAGTATTTTTTTCCGTTTTTGGTGAATGGGGTAATTCTATATGGAGCCACTTGTACCAAACCCGAATTTTCGCCTTTGCCCAAAGAGCCTACCTCTGCTGCCGTAAAGGTGTAAGAAGTTACACCCGGGCCGGTAATGTGGGATACGCTGCCCGAAGGACCTGCCATTACCCAAATTACAGAATCGTAGTTAGAAGGTGCTGTTTGCAAGGTTACGGTATAGCTGCTAGAAGTATTTATTTCTTTAGAACTATTGATTTTGCCAATACCCGGCAAGTAACCTGAAGCTGTATAAGTAAATGCCGAAACACTGCTGCTGCCTGTAATGTTCCAATTGTAAGTATAGCTACTGGTGCTAATGCCCATATCGCTTCCATTTGGCGCACCTTTGGGAGTAAAACCATAGTAGTTGTTAGACAGCTTAGTCAGAGCTGAGTCGTTTACGGAAACATTTCCTGCGTCATCGAAAGTAGCGGAGCCGGTTGTGGTAGAAAATCCTGCGAATGCAACACCCATTTTATAGTCTAAATCCATGGATGGCACACCTGGTACCGAAGGTGTAGAATATGAAGCCAAAACACGCACTACGCCTAATACGCCATACGCATCAGAAGGTGTGTTTACTTGTGGTGGATTGTTGGCAGGTGCATTGTTGGTGGTTGTAGTCTTCTTGTTACAAGAAGAAAGAGCAAACACACCCAATGCTGCTAACAGAATGAAATTCTTTTTCATAACGATTATGTGTTTAGTGAATAATTGATGATGCAATTATATCCCGCACAAAACACACTATGCCGATTCGAGTAAGAATGCCTTGTTTTTTGGAAAAAAAACAAATGGTTCAATTAGTGCCAACTGCACGGTGTTTTACCCTAAAGTCTGCTCAAACAATTTAGGCTAAATGGCAATGAAATTTTAAATTCCAATGATCCCTATTTCTTTTCCGGAAAACACAAAAATCCTTGGTAATACTATTAAGTACACGCACTACTTATTGCTGTATTCAAACAAAAACTTTTTTTCTTCTTCAGAAAGACTATCGTAACCGGAGCGCGAAATTTTATCCAAAATTTCATCTACTCTTTCTTGCTCCGATACTACTTGTGCTTCGGGAGAAGAAGGTTTGTATTGGATGGAACGGAGGTATGCTACTCTTTCTTTTCGCACTGCTTCGTAATGCTGTTTCTTAGCAAAAGGAGTAGTTACCGTATCGGCAACTTTTTGAATTGGAGAGAACACATCTATACCATGCCTTAATCCGCGAATAAACAACCAACCGCAACAAGCTCCGCCTAAATGAGCAATATAGCCTCCGGCATTACCTCTTGGAATGCTGATAACATCTACTACCAACGTAAATAATGCAATATACTTTATGCGCACCTCACCAAAAAACATAAGGAATACCCGATGATTGGGATTAAGCGTAACCGCACCAAATACAATTGCTAAGATGCTTGCCGAAGCACCCATAAGCACTGCATTTTGCAAAGAAGGTTCAAATACAGGAATTAAATTAAAAGATGCTATATAAAATACTGCACCGCTTATACCGCCCAATATATACAGTGGCAAAACTCTTTTATCGCCCAAGTACAGCGTAAAAATGCCGCCAAACCAATACAGCCAAAGCATATTAAAAAGCAGATGAAAAAAATCTTCGTGCAAGAACATATAACTGAGCAATGTCCACGGCTGCTTTACAAAGGTAGCAAGCGATGCCGGCAGCGATACATGGTGTAAAATACTACTGTAGGCTGCCGAATTTTGAAAAAGAAAAAATCCCAACTTCATCACATTTACCAATAGGAATACAAACACATTTATGTAAATGAGTTTTATCACCATATCGCCAATGCTAAAGCGAATGCGCAAATCGCTTATTATGGAATTACCGTACAACAAAAATATCTTTTACACTAAGGTACATTTTTATGCTTAAACAGCATAAAAAAGCAGCCTACCAACTAGAAGCAAATACCGTTTTATACATTTCTAACAAGCAGGCACTTTTTCAACTATTGGTTTTATCTACTTTTGGCAGGTGTTGGAGAAAGAAAAAAAAACACTTGTAGATTTCAACTTACTGTGGCGTATTTTAGCATTGGCAAAACCATATAGCCAATGGTTTCGGTTTTCAATCTTTTTATCGCTGTTGCTGGCTGTACTGGCACCGCTCCGCCCTAAAATTGTTCAATATACTGTAGATAATTACATTGTTCATTTTAATGCTTTGGCATTACAAAAAATGGCATTGGTGCTGGTAGCGCTGCTCTTGCTAGAATCGGCTGCCCGCTATGGTTTTAATTACTTAACCGCTTGGTTGGGACAAAGTGTAATTCGCGATTTGCGCATTCGGGTTTTTAAACATTTAATTTATGCACGGCTGCGGTATTTTGACACCACTCCCATTGGCACCGCCACCACGCGCACCATCAACGATATTGAAGCCGTAAACGATACTTTTTCGGAAGGCTTAATTACTATTCTTGCCGATGTACTTACTATTATTTTGGTAGTAAGTTTTATGTTTTATACCAACTGGAAAATTGCATTGGTAAGCATTGCATCGCTTCCGCTGCTGCTATGGGTAACGCGTTGGTTTCAAGAAGGCGTAAAGCGCTCTTTCCAAGACGAAAGAACACAAATTGGCCGCATGAATGCCTTCTTGCAAGAACACTTAACCGGCATGAGGATTATTCAACTCTTTAATGTAGAAGCAAAAGAATTTGAGAAGTATAAAACTATTAACAACGAGCTAAAGCAAGCCAACATTCGCGGTATTTGGTACTATTCGCTTTTCTTTCCTGCTGTAGAGATTTTATTGGCAGCATCGGTGGGTTTAATGGTGTGGATGGCGGCACACGAAATTTTGCACCAACAGGCGCAAGTGGGCATTATTATGGCGTTTATTCTTTACATTAGTATGCTCTTTCGCCCCATAAGATTTATTGCCGATAAAGTAAATACTATTCAGAGAGGTTTGGTTGCCTGCGAGCGCGTTTTTAAGTTATTAGACACCGATGAGCGCATTGCCGATAGCGGTACTTTTTCACCCCAAAAAGTAGAAGGAAACATTCGGTTTAAAGATGTGTGGTTTGCTTACAACAACGAACATTATGTTTTAAAACATGTGAATTTTGAACTGCCTGCCGGAGAAACGCTTGCTATTATTGGTTCCACGGGATCCGGAAAAACAACTACCATTTCTTTATTGGGTAGGTTTTACGAAACCACCAAAGGTGAAATTTTATTAGATGGTGTAAACATTCGCGATTACTCGCTGAATGCCTTGCGCTCGCAAATGAGTGTGGTGCTGCAAGATGTATTTTTGTTTGCAGGCAGTGTGTATGAAAATATTACGTTGCGCAACGAAAATATTTCGTTGGAAACGGTTGAACATGCAGCAAAATTGGTGGGGGCACACGAGTTTATTTCAAAGTTACCGGGCGGTTATCAATATAAAGTTATGGAGCGCGGAGCCACACTTTCTATGGGTCAAAGGCAGTTGATTTCTTTTGTGCGCGCATTGGTGTATAATCCGGCAGTGCTCATTTTAGATGAGGCTACTTCTTCTATTGATAGCGAGAGCGAAGCGCTTATACAACGCGCTATCGAAAAATTGGTAAAAGGCAGAACTTCTATTGTAATTGCGCACAGGCTCTCTACCATTCGGCACGCACATAAAATTGCTGTGTTCGACAAGGGCATTCTTAAAGAATTTGGTTCGCACGCAACACTAATGGAATTAAACGGCACCTATAAACAACTGTTTGAAATGCAGTTTCACACTTCGGCAACAAGTGTGTAGTTTATATCCACACAAATGCTCCGGTTGCGGCATTGCTTTCTATTAGTTCTGCATCTGCAAGGCGTTGCAATACTTGTAAAAGTATTTCGGGTTTTTGAGCTGTAGCCGCTACTAATTGCGGCATAGTTTTTGGCTGCTGTAATTGCTGCTCCAGTTCGTTCATTAACTGCAAAAACTGCGCGTGCTTTAATCCACTTTTCTTAGCTGCAATACACACATCGCATACACCACAATTTTCAGAAAATTTTTCTCCAAAATAATTTACAAGCATGGCACTACGACAGAAATGACCGGTAGAAATGTATTGCAACATAGCGGCTGCTCTTTCGGTTGTTTGCTGCTTGCGCATTTGCAGCAACGCTATATTCAACCGCAGGTGGGCACTCTCTACCCTTTCGTGTGTAAACGAAATTTGTGGTGTTTCCTCTACTGGCTTGTAACTAAATATATGCAGTTTTTGCAGTTCATTTACTTTTGCAATAAGTTCTGAAGTTTCAATACCAAGGCGTTTGGCAATTTCTTTTTCATGAAAAACAGTATAGTCTTCAAACACACCTTCGCTGGTGCGCAAAATCATTTTGGTAACCGCCTCTAAACTTGGATTGGCGTTATAGAGTTTCAGCAAAGCATCTTTGCCAACCAAACATTTAATGATAGGATATGGCTGTGTGGCTTCGCTCATGGTAAGTACATCCATTTGCTCCAATAGCCGCAAATGCTCCATCAACACCCGCACAGCGATATTGGTATCGGCAGCGCATGCTGCTATATTAAATTTTACGGCATCGGCAGGCATTTGATGCAATGGAATTTTAAGATGATTGCATAGTGCATCATACGTTTGGCGCAACTGCTCCGGTAATGGGAAATTTTCAATAATATCTTTAAGCAATTGCTTATCGCTTTGGTTGCACAGCAGCACCGCGTATGCCTTTTTTTCATCTCTACCAGCCCTACCTGCTTCTTGAAAATACGCTTCTAAACTTTGAGGCACATTCATGTGAATTACCGTACGCACATCCGGCTTATCTATACCCATTCCAAAAGCATTGGTGCAAACGATAATGCGGGTTTTTCCCGCTATCCAACTTTCTTGTTTACTGCTTCTTTCTGCGGGGCTTAATCCTGCATGATAATAATCCGAACTCAACCCATTTTTGTTTAAGAAATCGGCCGTTTGCCGTGTACCCTTTCGCGCATTTACATACACTACTGCACTGCCCGGCACTTGCTTTAAAATATGCAACAACTGTGCATTTTTATCGAAAGTTTGACGCACCACATAGCTCAAATTACTGCGCACAAAACTTTTAGAAAAAACCTGCTTCTTCTTAAAATGTAATTGCTCGGTAATATCGCTTGCTACCTTTTGTGTGGCAGTAGCAGTAAGCGCCAGTACCGATACATTAGGCAACAATTCCCGCACCTCGGCAATTTGCAAATACTGCGGTCGAAAATCGTATCCCCACTGCGAAATACAATGGGCTTCATCTACCGCAAGCAAATTTACTTTCATTTGCCTGAGCGCATCCTTAAACGAAGATGTGGCAAGCCTTTCGGGCGATACATACAAAAATTTTACATCGCCATAAATACAATTGGAAACAATCTGCCGTATTTGAGAAAACGATAAACCTGAATAAAGTGCTTCTGCTTTAATGCCCCTAGCTTTTAAGTTAGAAACCTGATCTTTCATCAACGCAATGAGCGGAGAAACCACTATGCAAATACCATCTAAAAGCAATGCAGGAACTTGAAAACAAATTGATTTGCCGCCACCTGTGGGAAGCAGTGCCAACGTATCGTTTTTACTCAATACACTTTGTATTATTTCTTCCTGTAATGGTCTAAAATTATCGAAACCCCAATACTGTTTCAAAATGTGCTTAGGGGACAATTGCATGCATGCAAAATGGTGAATTTTACAAGGAAAATAAAAACCTACACCTCACAAACACGCTATTGCATATAAACCAAAGAAAGATATTCCCAATTCTTTCCAAAATTCAATGGTTATCTTTAGCGCTATGAAAATTTTGATTGTTGAAGACGAAAAAGAACTGCAAAACACCATTGCCGATTCACTTTCAAAAGAACAGTTTGTAATTGAAACTGCCGATAACTTTGCCGCTGCACTAGAAAAAATAAATGTGTATGAATACGATTGTATTTTGCTTGATATTATGCTGCCGGGCGGCAGCGGCATACAGCTATTGCAAGCACTAAAAAAAGCCGGAAGAGCCGGCAACGTAATTATTATTTCTGCTAAAGACTCTTTAGACGATAAACTGCAAGGGCTTGAACTCGGAGCCGATGACTACCTTACCAAACCATTCCACATTGCAGAGCTGAATGCAAGAGTAAAAGCCGTATTGCGCAGAAAAAATACCGATGGAAAAAACTCCCTAGAATTTGCCAATCTCTGCTTAGATTTAAGCGAAAGAACACTAACCATAAACCAACAAAACATACCTCTTAACCGAAAAGAGTTTGATATTTTAAACTACTTTTTATTCAACAAAAACCGTTTAGTAACCAAAACCGCACTGGCAGAACACGTGTGGGGCGACAACATTGACCAAGCAGATAACCTTGATTTTATTTACTACCAAATAAAAAATTTACGAAAGAAACTTCAAGCCGCAGATGCCGCAATTGAAATAGAAGCAGTGTACGGAATTGGCTATAAGATTACTGAAAAATGAAACTACTCAACCAATCTATAAAATACATCGCCATTTCGATACTGCCTGTAATTGGCTTATGGGCAGTATTTTCGTACTTCAATATTCACGATAAAATAAGCGAGAGTGTAGATGAAGGTTTAGAAAACTACAAGCGCCAAATTATATACAGAGCACACCAAGATTCCAGCATTTTACTGCGCCATAATTTCAACGAAAGTTTCTTTACCATAAGAGAAATAGCACCCGAAATTGCGCTTGCAGTAACAGATATTTACACAGATACTGTAATGTACATGCAAGACCGAGACGATGATGAACCGGAGGCTGAGCCGGTACGCATTCTTACCACTGCATTTGAGCGCAACAACCATTATTATGAACTGCGTATTTTAAACTCTTTGGTAGAAGAAGACGACCTTATCTCGCAATTGCTGTGGAATAGTGTATGGCTATACATTATACTGGTGTTGGTAATTATTATTATACACAATTTTGTTTTGCAACGGCTATGGAAACCATTCTACCATTTGCTGCAGCAACTAAAGAATTACAGACTCGGCCACACCAAAAACCTGCCACATACCACAACAAACATCAAAGAATTTATCGATTTACAACAAGCTGTAAACACCCTGCTGCAACACAGTATAGAAACCTACGAACAACAAAAACAGTTTATAGGCAATGCCTCGCACGAACTGCAAACCCCACTAGCCATTACCATCAATAAACTAGAACTGCTTTTAGAAAAAGGAAATTTAGAAAGCACGCAAGCAGAAAACATTGCAGAGGTAATGCAAATAGTTGAACGCCTCATAAAACTAAATAAGTCGCTGCTGCTCTTAACCAAAATTGAAAACAGGCAATTCTTAAATAACCAAGCCATTTCTGTGCCGCAACTCGCACAGCAAATAGTAAACGATTTAGAAGAAATTACCAGCTACAAAAACATAACGATTGAAATGGAAACAAGTGCAGCACTAACCATAGAAATGGATGCTGCGCTTGCCAATATTCTTATTGCCAACTTAATTAGAAATGCGGTGTTTCACAACATCAGCAATGGCATTGTTTCTATTACAATTGGTACGCAAGCTATAAGCATTTGCAACACCGGAAGCAATGAGCCGTTACCGGTTGAAAAGATATTTACCCGCTTCTACAAATCGGGCAGCAACACACCCGGCTCCGGACTTGGATTGGCTATTGTAAAAGCCATTTGCAACCTCTATGGCTTTGGCATTACATACGCATTTAAAAACGGTACACACTGCTTCGAAATAAACTTTGGTAAATAAATTTTGCGAATCGGGAATTGTTCCCAATTGTTTCCAGAATCGGGGATTTCCTTTGCACTTAAATTTAAAATTACACATTATGAAAAAGCACTTTTTAATTGGCGCTATTGCGCTCTGCACTTCAGCCGGCAGCTTGTTTGCACAACACATTTTACAGAGCCAAGTACCATCGGTAGTGGTAAACAATTTCCAACAAGCATTTCCTAAAGCCTACGATGTAGATTGGAAAATGGATATGAACCTTTACAAAGTAGATTTTGAACTAGGCTTGCTCGGCACCGACCACGATGTTTGGTACGACCCTACCGGAAAAGTGGTAAAACACAAAGAAGAAATTTCTAAAAGCGATTTACCTCAAAAAGTCCAAGCAAAGATAAATGCCGACTTCAGTGGCTTTAGAGTAAGCGATGTAAAGAAAATTACAGAAGGCAATAATGCCATTTACACACTCGATTTAAAAACTTTCACACAAGAATGGAAAGTGGCTTATGATGCAGAAGGAAAAATTTTAAGTAAAGTTGCCGACTAAATTGAAAACACCTCTTTTTGCTTACTGCATTCTTTCGGTTTTGGCATTCAATACATGCTTAGCGCAAATTAGCCCGCCAGGCTTGGGGAAAACCAATTTGGCGAGCTGGTTTGCCATTGGCATAAGGCAAGAGTTAGATACCATAGAAGGAAAAGGTTGGCAGTCTATGTCGTACATTGGAGCTGCAAGAAAAAGCACACCGGATAATCACAATCTATTTATGCAGCCGGCAATTCTTATCGTTAATCAAGAATTTCACCATCAATTTCACCACAATTGGCAATACTCAATAGCTGCAAGTTATAGAAGGCAACAAGAATATCTTAAAACAGCACCTTACGAATTAGATAGCCCCAAACTAAAACAAGAGTTCCGGATCTATAGCAGGCTATCGTATATTTTTAAAGTATCGCGCATAAAAATTACACCCACCATACGGCAAGAAATAAGAAAATTTTGCTCTTCGGATTTTAAACCCGTAAGCGAAGATTGGCAATTTCGCTCCCGTATCCGTATTCAGTTAAGTATAAATTTAGATGCTAGAAAAATACATAGGCTCATTGCAAGTTCCGAGCAGTTATTTTCTATAAGCAAAAAATCGAAGCCAAAACAATGGACAGATTTTAATTACAGAGAAAGCCGATTCTCTATCTATTATTCGTTTTCACCACAAAACCTGCCACTCATTTTCAACTTTGGCTACATGAATAACTTAGTTGGAAATAAAAACCCTTATTGCGGCCACTATTTGGCATTCGATGTAATTGTTGAAAATCCATTTAAACTAAAACAACGCAACAAAGATCGCATCAGCGAAAACTTAGAATAAACTACTTCCTAAAAAACGTTTGAAGCATTACCTCTGCCACAACAACTCACCGTATAATTTTTAAATAAAAAGGGCTGAAATTTAAGTTCCAGCCCTTTTCCTTTTAGTGATGGTGGTGATTGCCACCTTCATGTACGTGCCCGTGTTCAATCTCTACGGGATGTGCCTCACGCACTTCAATAACTTGTCCGCTAAAATGCAACTCTTCTCCTGCCAAAGGATGGTTTAAATCCAGCACTACTGCTTCTTCCTGAATATCTACTATTCGTCCTTGCAGCATATTGCCTTGGTTATCTTGCAACGGAACAATATTGCCCAACACCAATAAATCTTCCTGAATCTTTCCTTCCCACATAAAAGCATCTTTGCCCAATTGAACTACGCCTTCATCTTCATACACACCATATCCTTCTTCCGGAGATAACACAAAACTAAATTGGTTCCCGGCAACTTTGCCGCCAAGGTATTCTTCAAATTTTGGCAATACATTGCCGTGTCCAAAAAGGAAAGAAAATGGTGCATCTACAGTAGCTTCGTCCACTATGGCTCCATTTGGCTCTGTACGTAATTGGTAAGTAATTTTTACTACTGAATTTGGTGCTGCTTGCATAACATTACAATTTGAAATTTTAAGAAAATGCAGCGTTAAAAGAACAGGAATATGCCAAGAGCAAGAGCCCGCTTTAATAGCGCTTTTACATTGCAATGGTACTCAAAAAAAACGAAGATTGGTTTTGATATAAAACATCCATGTGTAAAAAAGCATTTTTCAATATTTAGCGCCTTCGGGAGTTATACTATTTTAGCCGCAACGAAAGTATATGATTAAAAAATTTGTTCCCCATTTAGTTGCCGTTGGCATTTTTACCGTGCTAACAGTTTTTTACTTCTTGCCCGATTTTCAAGGTATGATTTTAAGGCAAGGAGATATTGTGCAATGGAAAGCCATGAGCAAAGAAATACGCGACTGGAACGAGCAGCATCCCAACGATCCTGCACTATGGACCAGCCGTAATTTTTCGGGAATGCCAAGCGCTCAAATTTCGTTGGTATATCCCGGTAATATTGCTGCAAAATTTATGCAGGCACTCAATGGAATTTTTCCCGATGTAAGTGCACTGATGTTTCTTCACTTTATTGGATTTTATGTGCTTATGCTGTGCCTTGGCATAAACCAATGGCTTGCAATAATCGGTTCCATTGCTTTTGGGCTTTCTTCGTTCACCCTTATTTCTATCGAAGCAGGACACAATACCAAAGTGCAGGCAATGGCACTTATGGCGCCCGTTTTGGGTGGCGTACTGCTGGCTTATCGCAAAAATATTTTTGCAGGCGCAGCGCTTACTGCTTTCTCACTTTCTCTTGCTATTGCTGCCAACCACTTACAAGTAACTTATTACCTAATTATGTGTGTTGGCTTACTTGGTTTATATGAATTGATAGAAGCCTTTGTTGCAAAAAAACTACCTCACTTTACCAAAGCAACAGCCATGTTGGTACTGGCAGCAGCACTGGCTATAATTCCCAACATTGCCAACTTATGGATGACCCGCGACTACGGAAAAGAAACCATACGTGGCGGCAGCAGCGAACTTACCCGCAAAAAAGCAAGCACCGATGGCGGCTTAGATTTCGACTATGCTTCGCGTTGGAGCTATGGTGCCGGAGATTTGGAATTTCTTAGCGTATTGCTGCCCAACATAAAAGGTGGTGGTAGCGGTTCCGATGTGGGCGAAGAGTCTAATTTCGGGAAAGCTTTACAGCAAAAAGGCTATCCCCTTTCTTATACCAAACAAGCGCCAACTTACTGGGGAAACCAACCTTTTACCTCGGGTCCTGTTTATTTTGGAGCAGTGGTAGTTTTTTTGTTTGTATTTGCACTCTTAGCGCTGCACGACAAACTAAAATGGTGGGCAGTAGCACTCAGTGTGGTTTCGTTTTTACTTGCATTTGGCCATAATACTCCTTTCTTTAAAATAGCATTCAACACGCTGCCCTTCTTTAATAAATTCAGAACCCCTTCTATGGCTTTGGTAATAGCACAATTGGTATTCCCTATGTTGGCGCTATTAGGGTTACATGAATTACTAAAAACCAAAACTCCAATCGAAAAAGTAAAAAAACAATTGCTTACAGCAGCCGGAATTACCGGTGGCATAGCACTGCTTTTTGGTGTATTTGGCAGTATGTTTTTTGGCTTTTCGGGAGAAAGCGACAAACAACTAAACGAGCAAGGTCTATCGTTTTTGGTAGATGCCTTAAAAGAAGACCGCGCCTCGATGTTGCGCAGCGATGGTTTAAGAGCCTTATTTTTTATTGCAGCAGCATTTGGCTTGCTGTGGTTTTTCTTACAAAAAAAGGTTTCGCAAACTATACTTATTGCAGGCTTGGGAGCATTGATGTTAATAGATAGCTGGGGCGTAGATAAACGCTATTTAAACGATGAAAATTTTGTAGAGAAAAATGAATACGAGTCGGCTTTCGCCATGACCAAAGCCGATATGGATATACTACGCGATACCGATGCAAACTACCGCGTTTACAACCTTACCCGCGACCCATTCAACGATGCCATAACTTCTTATTACCACAAACATATTGGCGGCTACCATGCGGCAAAACTTATCCGCTATCAAGATTTAATAGAAGAGCATATCTCTAAAGGAACACCACAGGTTTTAAATATGCTCAACACCCGTTACGTAATTCAAAAAGGAAGCGATGGACAGCCACAAGCACAGCAAAATCCCGGTGCGTTGGGTAATGCATGGTTGGTAAAAAACATCCGCCATGTAAAAAATGCAGACGAAGAAATTACAGCTTTAGGCGCTGCCGATTTTTCGCCCAAAGAAACGGCATTGCTCGATGAGCGCTTTAAAACATTGGTAAGCACCTCTACTTACAACAACGAAGGAAGCACCATTGCACAAACCAATTTTACACCCAATAAAATTACATACGATTACAACGGTGCCGATAAAAACTTTGCAGTTTTTTCCGAAGTATATTATCCGGAATGGAACTGCTACGTAGATGGAAAACTTACCAACTATACCCGAGTAGATTATGTTTTACGCGGCTTAGAACTGCCTGCAGGTAAACATACCATTGAGTTTAAAATTGAACCTAAAGCTTTTGTAACCGGAAATAAAATTGCATATGCCGGATCTGCATTACTGGCAATATTTTTACTGGCTGCCATAGGCTTAAATTTTAAGCAATGGCAGCAACAAGAAGCAGCCGAAGAAAAGCCAACAGCTAAAGGCAAAAACAAATAATTTGAAAACTCACAACGTTGAAGCACGTTCTCATCTTTACTTACTACTGGGTTCCTGCAGGCGGTGTGGCGGTTCAGCGTTGGTTGAAACTTTCTAAATACTTGCCCCAAAACGGATGGCAGCCAATTATTGTAACCGTAAAAGACGGCAGCTATCCATATACCGACTCTTCGCTGCAACAAGAAGTACATCCTTCTATTGAAGTATTTAAAACCGATACCTTTGAACCCTTTGAACTCTATAATTTACTGCGTGGTAAAAAGGGGAAACAATTGCCCACAGCCATGTTGGATAACACTACCAAGAAATCGCTGTTTCAAAAAACAGCAGAATACATTCGGGCAAATTTTTTTATTCCCGATGCGCGAAAAGGTTGGGTAAAATATGCCGTTAGCGAAGGAGCACGCCTCATTAAATCAAAAAAAATTGATGCCATAATTACCACAGGCCCTCCGCACAGCACACATCTTATTGGCATGATGCTGCAAAGCCAATTTAAAGTAAAATGGATAGCAGATTTTCGCGACCCATGGACAAACATATTCACCAACCACTACTTGCCGCGTGCCAACTGGGCAAAAAAACAAGATGAAAGATTAGAAAGCGAAGTGCTGAAGAGAGCCAATGCCGTTACTGTAATTGGCCCTTCCATGAAAGAAGAATTTAAAAACCGTACACAGAAAATTGAAGTTGTTTGGAATGGATTTGACGATGCCGACATTTCATTCTCCCAAAGTGCCACACCAACCAACCACACATTTACCATACGTTATGTAGGTAATATTTTTGCTTCGCAAGCAGCGCCTGCATTTTGGCAAGCAGTAGCACAAATGGTACATCAAGAAAAAGCCAATTTAAAAATAGAATTTACCGGCAGGGTAGATGAAAGCGTGCAGCAACTAATTGCCGCACACCAACTGCAGCACATAGTTTTTTATCAAGACTTTGTGAGCCATACCGAAGCCGTAGCGCTTATGTGTCATGCCGATGCGCTACTGTTTGTTGTACCCAATGTGCCCAACGATGAGCGTATTATTACAGGAAAAATTTTTGAATACTTGGCCGCACAAAAGCCAATTTTATCGTTTGGCAATACCAATGGCGATGCAGCAAAACTATTGCAGGAATGCGGCAGAGAACCTATGTGCGCCTTTAAAGATAATACCACTGCACTGCTGCAATTGCAAACAGCTTACAATGCTTTTACACAAAAAAACACCACTGCTTACAACCAATCTTTCCGCAATTTTTCGCGCAGCAATCAGGCAAAGAAAGTGGCCGAAATTTTAAACCTACTCTAACACTCGCTTTCTGCTAAAGCACTTTTTGATTTGTCTTCTTCAAACACCTTCATTTTGCATGTGGCAATGGCAACTGAATCTTGAAAAACCGTACCCGAAATAATGGTAGCATCAAACACTTTATGTTCTACCTCTATTACAGTAGAAATATTGCTACCAACTATTGGCAACTGTGTACACGAAAAATTGCGTACATCGCCAATAAAACCTACAGGAATGGGCAAACCCACTAATGCACATTCATAACCCGCTTTGGCGGCACAGGTTTGTGCAATATTTTCTATAAGTCCACCTTCGGTAAGTTTTCCGTCTTTTACCATCACATGGTTTTCTTCTACTAAAAATGAAGTAACACATTGGTTTCCCTCTATTTTTTCGAGAGTAGAAATTAAAACAAAAGGTGCTTTTTGCGGAATTAAGTCTGCCAGGATATTACCCGAAACAGGTAAGTTCATATACATTTATTTTTTCCAGAAATCGAAATAATTAAACCATTGCTCAGGCTTTTT
>WBZO01004565.1_pt1 | contig 14856 bp, 14 predicted proteins | sample 5204261 | NCBI WGS metagenome assembly WBZO01 (sample SAMN12412400, study PRJNA552823) | activated sludge metagenome | isolation source: activated sludge from anammox sidestream of wastewater treatment plant... | place: USA: North Carolina | collected 2017-09 | reverse complement strand
GTCGTACCCGTACGGGGCGGGACGTCTATAACAACCACTGCTATTTCTGTCACGGGTACGGCGGCGACGCCAATACGGTGGCGAGCCGTTTCCTCGCGCCCCCGCCGCGCGATTTCACCGCGCTCGGGCCCGGCGAGCTGAGCCGGGACGACATGATCCGCGCGGTCACCGCCGGCCGTCCGGGGAGCGCCATGATGGGATTCGCCGGGACCCTGAGCCGGGACGAGATCGGGGCGGTGGTGGATTTCATCCTCGCCACCTTCGTCGAGACGCGGCGGGAGAATACCCGCTATCACACCGCGGAGAACGGCTGGCCGGATCACCGGCGCTATGCCGACGCCTTCCCCTTCGCCCTGGGCGAACTCCCGCTGGATACGACGGATGAGCGTCTGACGCCGGCGCAGCGCCGGGGCAAGCAACTGTTTCTGTCCTCCTGCGTCGTCTGTCACGACCGCGCGCGCCTGCTCGACGACCGCACCCTGTGGGATCGCAGGACGGTGTCCTATCCGCGCGGCGCGTATTCGCACCGCGACGGAAAGGACGCCGATACGGTGTCGTCCGCGTCCCTGTCGGCGCGGCATGAAGTCGCCCCGCGGCTGCCCGACGCGACGCCGCAGCAACGGCGCGGCGAGGAGATCTTCCAGCGCAACTGCGCCTTCTGCCACGCGCCCGACGGCAGCGGGCGCAACTGGATCGGTGCCTTTCTGGAGCCGCGTCCGCGCGATCTGAATTCCGCCTCCGTGGCGGCGCTGACGCCGGAACGCCTGCGCGAGGTCATCGCGCGGGGCGTGCCCGACAGCACGATGCCGGCCTGGGGCACGGTGCTCGACGAAACGGAGATCGCCGCGGTGGCGTCCTACGTGGAGGCGGCCTTCGTCCGGCGCGCCGCCGGGACGGCGCCGGAGGGCAAGGATTGATCCGTGCCCGGCGCGGCATATCTGTTATATTGAGCCGACCGGGCCGGGGCACGGCCAGGGGCGGGAGCGACGATGGCGGAAGCGAAACTCAAGGTGGGCGTGGTCGGCGGTACCGGATATACCGGCGTGGAGCTCCTGCGCCTGCTCTCCCGCCATCCCGGGGTCGAACTGCACGCGGTGACTTCGCGCGAGCAGGCCGGTCGCCCGGTCGCCGACCTGTTCCAGGCCCTGCGCGGCCGGGTCGGTCTCGCCTTCACCCCGCCGGAGCCGGCGGTGCTGGCCGCGTGCGACGCGGTCTTCTTCGCCGCCCCCAACGGCACGGCCATGGCCATGGCGCGCGGGCTGCTGGAGGCCGGGGTGCGCATCATCGATCTGGCGGCGGATTTCCGACTCAAGGATCCGGCGGAATGGCGCCACTGGTACCGGATGGAGCATGCCTGTCCCGAGCTGCTGGCGGAGGCCGTGTACGGCCTGCCCGAGATCAACCGCACGGCCCTGCGCGGGGCGCGGCTGGTGGCCAACCCCGGCTGCTATCCGACCTCGGTCCAGCTCGGTCTCCTGCCGCTGCTGGAGGCCGGCCTCGTCGATCGCGGCCGCCTGATCGCGGACACCAAGTCCGGCGTCAGCGGCGCCGGCCGCAAGGCCGAGATCGGCATGCTGTTCGGAGAGGCGGCGGACAACTTCAAGGCCTACGGCGTGGCCGGTCACCGGCACTGGCCGGAGATCCGTCAGGGGCTCGCCGCGGTCGGCGGGGGCGGCCCGGTCGGGCTGACCTTCGTGCCGCATCTGGTGCCGATGATCCGGGGCATCCACGCGACGCTGTACGCCGAGCTCTCCGGCGCCGCGGAGGTCGATCTGCAGGCCTTGTACGAGCGGCGCTACTCGGCGGAGCCTTTCGTCGACGTGATGCCGGCCGGTTCGCTGCCCGAGACGCGCAGCGTGAAGGGCGTCAATCTGTGCCGCATCGCGGTCTACCGGCCGATGAATCAGCGCACCGTGGTGATCCTGTCGGTGATCGACAACCTGGTCAAGGGCGCGGCCGGACAGGCGCTGCAGAATTTCAACATCATGCATGGCTTCGAGGAAGGGCTGGGACTCGAGGATATCGCGCTGCTGCCCTGACCCGGCGCCGCGGCGACGCCCGCCGGCGGATCGGTCCGCACCGCCTCCGCGTTTCATATATGAGTGATGGCGAATAAAACCACACATGTCATCGTGCCGGCCCGTCACCCCTTGTTCAAGCGGGCGCTGTATGTCCTGCTGGCCGTCGTGCTCCTGGCCGGCGGATGGGGCGTGTTCGACTACGGGCGGTCGCGCGCGGGATTCGATTCCCAGGCGGCGCGCGATGCGCTGGCGACGCGCATCCTGGATCTGGAGGCGGACAACAAGCGCCTGAGCGGGCAGAACGCGGTGCTGGAACAGGCGCGCGAGATCGACCGGCACGCCTACGAGGAGGTCGATCACACTCTCGCCGCCCTGCAGGACGAACTGCTCGAGCTGAAACAGGAGGCGGCGTTCTACCGCCGTCTGGTCAATGCCTCCGAGGGAGAGAAAGGCCTGCAGATCGAGAGCGTCAAGCTGCAGCGGGAGGGAGAGTCCCCGGTGTTGCGCTATCGCCTCGTGCTGACGCAGTACGTCACCCCACCCAGCCTGGTCCAGGGAGAGGTGCGCATGACGCTGAACGGACTGCGCAACGGGACGCAGGCGGAACTGTCGCAGCAGGAACTGCTCGGCGGCGACAAGACCGCGCTGATTTTCAAGTTCAGGCACTTTCAGGAACTGGCCGGCAGCCTGACCCTGCCGGAGGGATTCGTGCCCTTGCGTCTGCAGCTCAGGGTCCTGCCGCGTGACGGCGCCAAGTCGCCGGTGGAGCGCAGCTACAGCTGGACCGAATTGTTTTCGTAGCGGATAAAAGGAGACGGTCATGTGGAACGGGACCAAGAAGCAGAGGATCGACAAGGTCGATACCCTGATCGGGCAGCGCACCGAGTTGCACGGCGACATCGCGTTCAGCGGCGGGCTGCACGTCGACGGCGCGATCAAGGGCAATATCGAGGCGGACAACGACGGTTCGAGTATCCTGGTGCTGAGCGACAAGGGCTCCATTGAAGGGGAGGTGCGCGTGCCCCATATCATGATCGACGGACAGGTGATCGGCGACATCTACGCCTCGGAATCGGTCGAGCTCGCCCCGCACGCGCGCATCACCGGCAATGTCTACTACAAGCGCATCGAGGTGGCCATGGGCGCCGAGGTGAACGGCAGCCTGGTGCATCTGGACGAGAGCGGGCTCAAGGCGTCTTCCGCCGCCAGGGAAGTGAAATATCTGAACGAATCGGGCGGACAGGTTGATCGCGGCGGGGCGGACGGATTACAATAACCCACAGTTCATGTAAGGAGATGCCCTATGAGCTTAGCTGGCTCCGAAGTCACGACCGAGGCGGCCGCCCCGATGCTGGTGTTCACCGATGCCGCCGCTGCCAAGGTGAAGTCCCTCATCGATGAAGAGGCCAATGACGCGCTCAAGCTGCGCGTGTTCATCACCGGCGGCGGATGTTCCGGGTTCCAATACGGGTTCACCTTCGACGAGGCGGTCAACGACGGCGATACGATCATCGAAAACGGCGGTGTGACGCTGCTGGTCGATCCGATGAGCTTCCAGTACCTGGCGGGCGCCGAGATCGATTATTCCGAGGGGCTGGAGGGCGCGCACTTCGTCATCCGCAATCCCAACGCCACCACCACCTGCGGGTGCGGCTCCTCCTTCAGCGCCTGAGCGCCGACACCACTACCGCTTTACCATCACCACCATCATCAATAGGGGACGGATTTCAAATCCGTCCCCCTCATTGGTGTATTTGTGTCTACTGCGCGCGCGCCGCTCGATAGATCCCGCCCAGCGGCACCGGACGTGTCGCCCCGGTCACGCTGGGGAGATTGCCCGGCCGTCCCCCCAGGGTCTCATGCGCGAGCCAGGCGAAGGCCATGGCCTCGATCCAGTCGGGCGGGAATCCGTAGTCCTCGGTCGACCTGAGCGGGATATCTCCCAGCAGCGCCTGCAGGCGGAACATCAGCGCGAGGTTACGGGCGCCGCCGCCGCAGACCAGGACCTCCCGCGTCGCCGGGGCGTGCCCGCGCAGGGCCTGCACGACGCTGGCGGCCGTCAGCTCGCACAGCGTGGCCTGAACGTTCTTCCTGATCATGCGTCGTCCGTGCCGTTGCAGGACCTGCTCCAGCCAGTGGAGATTGAAATGGTCCGTGCCGGTGGATTTCGGGGGCGGGGCGGAGAAATAGCCGTCCTCGAGCAACTGCCCCAGCAGGCCCTCGTCGATGCGGCCGCTGGCCGCCCAGCGGCCGTCGCGGTCCATGGGCTGGCGGAGATGGCGCGCCGCCCACTGGTCCATCAGCACGTTGCCGGGGCCGGTGTCGAATCCGGTGACCGCCGCGTGCGGGTCGCCGGGCAGGATGGTCAGGTTGGCGATCCCGCCGATGTTCAGCACCGCGCGTTCGCGCCCGCGCTGCCGGAACAGCAGAGTGTGAAAGGCGGGGACGAGCGGGGCGCCCTGGCCGCCCACGCTCATGTCGCGGCGGCGGAAGTCGGCCACGGTCGTGATGCCGGTGACCGTCGCGATGATGTTCGGGTCCGCGATCTGCAGACTCGATTTCGGCGTGTGCGCGGGATAATGCCGGACGGTCTGGCCGTGACTGCCGATGGCCGTCACCTGGTCCGGCCGCAGCCCACCCTCCTGCAGCAGGGCGAGCGCGGTCTCGGCGAACAGATGGCCGAGTTCGCCGTCGAGTCGGGCGAAGTTTTCCAACTCGTCGCGGGTTCCTTCGCACAGGGCCTGCAGGCGCCGGCGCAAGACGGGCGGATAGGGGTGGCTGGCGGTGCGCAGCAGTTTTGGAGGTCCGCGCAGATCGACCAGGGCGGCGTCGACGGCGTCCATGCTGGTCCCCGACATGAGACCGATGTAGAGCTCCGCCATGGCTAGGCCGGCCATGCCCCCGGCGGCCGGGGGATACGGTCTTCGCGACGGGGGAGCCGCGTCTTATTCCGCGGCATTCAGGGCGATCGAGGCGGCGGCGCCCGATTGCGCGACCTGCGTCGCCTGCATCCGGTCGAGCGCATCGAGGCGCGCGAGATAGGGCTGCGATTCGCGGTTGAACGCGGCCATCTGCTGCGCGGGCAGCGGCGCGGCATCCGGCAGCGGTACGGTGAGGGGATTGCGATGGACGCCGTCGACATGGAATTCGTAATGAAGATGCGGTCCCGTGGCCAGCCCGGTCATGCCCACGTATCCGATGACCTGTCCCTGCGCGACGCGGCTGCCGGCGCGCAGGCCGCGCGCGAAACCGGACAGGTGGCCGTAGAGCGTGCTGTAGCGATTGCCGTGCTGGACGATCACCACGTTGCCGTAGCCGCCCTTGACCCCCTTGAAGGCGATCTTGCCGTCGCCGGTCGATTTGACCGGGGTGCCGGTGGGCGCGGCGTAGTCGACGCCCTTGTGGGAGCGGATCCGGTTCAGGATCGGGTGCATGCGGCCGAGGCTGAAGCCGGAGCTCACCCGCGTGAAGGCGACCGGTGAACGCAGGAAGGCCTTGCGTAGGCTCTTGCCTTCCGCGGTGTAATACTGGCCGCTGCCGCCCGGTTCGGTGTAGCGCACCGCGCGGTAGACCTTGCCGCGGTTGACGAACTCCGCGGCCAGGATGGCGCCGTCGCGCAGCTTGTCGCCGTCCTTGTATACCTCTTCGTAGACGACGGCGAAGCGGTCGCCCTGGCGGATATCGAGCGAGAAGTCGACGTCCCAGCCGAAGATGCCCGCCAGTTCCATGGTCAGATTGTCGCTCAGGCCGGCGCGTTGCGAGGCCAAGAACAGGGAATCGTTGATGATCCCGCTGGTCTGCGTGACGCGTCGCTCCAGCGGGTGTTCGACCACCCGGCTGGAGAAACCGTCTTCCCCGCGTTCGACCCACAGGGTGCGGGACTCGTCCATGTCATAGTTGAGCGCGAGCAGTTCGCCGCCGCCGCCGGTCTGGACCCGGACTTCCTCACCGGGGAACACGCGCTTCAGGGTCTGCGTATCGCCGCCCAGTTCCAGGATATTGTGCAGTTCCTGCGGGCTGAGGCCGAGGCGCCCGAAGATGAGCGAGAGGCTGTCTCCGCTGCGCACCTGCGCGGTCTTCCAGTCGTCCGCGGGCTCCGGCGCCTTCGGCGCGGCGGGCGTTTCCGCGCCGCCCGCGGTCGTGGCGATGTCCGCCGGCCGGACGGGCAGCTCGAGCGGTAGCACGAGGCGGGAGGCCTCTCCGCCGACGGGGTCGACGGCGGACGGAGAGGACTCGGCCAGGATCTCGGTCTGGACCGGGGACGGCTCGCTGCGCGTCGCGCCGGCCTCGTCCGGGGTCAGGCCGATGAGGATACCGATCCCGACGAGCGCGCCGGCGGCGGTGAGAAAATGGTGGTTGGTATAGAGAGACTTTTTTCCGTTCCCTTGGGTAACCGGTTTGAAGTCCCGGTTTTTCATGCACAATCTGTCCATGGTGCCATCCTTGTTGTTTGGGCTAACCTTAGCCTGTGCATCGGTTGCGGTCAACAATCGCGTGAGCGATCGCGGCGGTTGTGACGGGGGATCGGCGGGAGCGGGCATTTTTTGCTTCAAGGCCGGCATGAGTACGGTAATATATCGGCTATTTTTCAGATGGCTTAAGCAGTTAAGGGAGTTCGATGAGCGGGATCGGTGATGTCCTGGCGGAAATCAAGCGCGGCGCCGAGGAGATCCTTCTGGAAGGGGATCTCGCGCAACGGCTGGCCGGCGGGCGGCCGCTGCGGATCAAGGCGGGTTTCGATCCGACCGCTCCCGACCTGCATCTGGGGCATACCGTCCTGCTGAACAAGCTGCGCCAGTTTCAGGGATACGGGCACGAGTGCATCTTCCTGATCGGCGATTTCACCGGCATGATCGGCGATCCCACCGGCAAGAGCGCCACCCGCCCCCCGCTCACGCGCGACGAGGTGATCGAAAACGCGCGCACCTACGAGGAGCAGATCTTCAAGATCCTCGATCCGGGCAGGACCCTGGTGATGTTCAACTCGAGCTGGATGAACGCGATGGGCGCGGCCGACCTGATCGGTCTGGCGGCCCGGCATACCGTGGCGCGCATGCTGGAGCGGGACGACTTCAGCCGGCGTTACGCGGGCGGGCAGCCGATCTCCATCCACGAATTCCTCTATCCGCTGATCCAGGGTTACGACTCCGTCGCCATCCGCGCCGACGTCGAGCTGGGCGGCACCGACCAGAAGTTCAACCTCCTGGTGGGGCGGCAGTTGCAGGAATCCTTCGGTCAGCCGCCCCAGGTGGTGCTGACCATGCCGATCCTGGAGGGGCTGGACGGTGTGCAGAAGATGTCGAAGTCGCTCGGCAACTACATCGGGATCAGCGAGCCGCCGGACGAGATGTTCGGCAAGCTGATGTCCATCTCCGACACGCTGATGTGGCGCTATTTCGACCTGCTGTCGGCGCGCACGGCGGGGGAGATCGCGGGCCTGAGGCAACGGGTCGAGCAGGGCGCCAATCCGCGCGACATCAAATTCCTGCTGGGCGCGGAGCTGGTGACGCGCTTCCACGGCGCCGCCGCCGCCGCGCGGGCGCAGGAACAGTTCATCGCGCGCTTCCAGCGCGGGGCGCTGCCCGAGGACATGGAGACGGTCGAACTCGCCGCGGGACACGAGGCGTATCCGATCTCGAACCTGCTCAAGGATGCCGGCCTGGTCGCCAGCACCTCGGAGGCCCTGCGCATGATCCAGCAGGGCGCCGTGCGCCTGGACGGCGAACGCGTCGAGGACGCCCAGCGCCGGATCGCCCGCGGCGGGACCCATGTGGTCCAGGTGGGCAAGCGGCGGGTCGCGCGGGTGTCGGTCCGATGACCGGCCGCCCTCCCGGTGGGGCGCGTCCGCGCTGAGTGGACAGGGCCGCCATGCCGCCGGAGACCGGAAACGGGATTTTCGTACACCAGATTTTTTACGATCAGGCGAGCCGGGACGGCCTGGACCCGGGGTTCATTCCCCTGGACAACTCGGTCAACGCGCGGCCGGACTGGTACGAGTTCTGGGTCATCAGGAACTTTCTCAGGAACAATTCCCTGAAAGAGGGCGCCTGGTACGGGTTTCTGTCTCCCAGGTTCACCCAGAAATCGGGTTTTACCTCCGGCGCGGTGATCGGCGCGCTCCAGAAGTACGACGCCCGGGCCGACGTGGCCCTTTTTTCGGTGGGCTGGGATCAACTCGCGTATTTCCTGAATCCGTTCGAGCAGGGCGAGATCTGGCACCCGGGCCTGTCGAGGGCGGCGCAGTCGTTCTTCGACGAGATCGGCCTGGGCGTGGATCTGTCCCGACTCGTCACCTATGCCAAGACCTCGGTGTTTTCCAATTACATCATCGCCAAACCGGGTTTCTGGGCCGAATGGCTGGCGATCGCGGACAGATTTTTCGATCGCGTCGAAAGCGGTGCCCTCCCGGGGTTGGGTGGAACCACCAGCTATGGTTCGGCGCTGAACCAGGCGCCCATGAAGACCTTTATCCAGGAGCGGTTCGCCTCGGTGATCCTCGCGCGTGGCCGATACAGGGCGATCGTGGCGGACCAGAGTCAGCATGCCCCGATATTCACCCGCCTGTTCAGGGACGGCCCGCAGACGCGACGTATGCTGCAGGCCTGCGATCTGCTGAAAGAGAAATATTGCCTTACACAAGACAATGATTATCTGGATATGTATTATAAAATCCGCAAGGATATCGAATTCACTCGACCCGGGATGTAGCGCGCGGAAGGAAGCCCCGATACATCCGGACCATAAGATCCTGACCTATGCGACGGGACAGGCCTCTCACACCGACTGATAAGCGATTCCGGGCCACGGCCTATCCGCCGTCGCGGGCGCGCGTCGGCGGCGGCGCGCAGGGTGCCGCCCGTGAATGACGCATCGCCGGAGCGACTGGAACAGCCGCTGGTTTCGATCTGCATCCCCGCGTACAAGGCGCGAGACCTGAGGGTCGCCATCGGCAGCGCGCTGGCGCAGACCTATGAACCTGTCGAGGTGATCGTTTCCGACGACGCCCCCACCGATGCGATCCGCGCCGTCTGCGCCGGGTTCGGCGCGGCGATACGCTATGTGTATAACGAAGACCGCGTGGGGCTGGGGCGGGGCAACTACCGGAATCTGATCCGGGAGGCGCGGGGAAAGTACATCAAATTCGTAATGGATGACGATTTCCTTCATCCCTTCTGCGTGCAGGAGCTGGTCAAACTGGCCGAGCATCCCTCGGCGCCCCGGCTCGTGGCGAGCCTGCGGCAGGAGGTCGACGAGAACGGTTCACCCGTCGGTCTCCTCAATCCGCTCAATCTCGACAAGACGACGTTTGGAGACGGGCGGGAGCTCATCAAGATCATGGCGCTGCATCTCGTCAATGTGATCGGAGAGTTTTCGACGGTTCTGATGCGGCGCGCCGACATGCTGGATCCGTCCGGGGAACCCTGGGGCTTCGAGCTGGATGGGCAGTTGTGGAGGGGGCTGGACGACGTCGCCACCTGGGTGAGGCTCGCGCTGCTCGGTCCCGTCGCCGTTCATGTGTCGCCTCTTTCCTACTTCCGCCGGCATCGGAACTCGAACAGCAATCCGGCCTATAACCCCGAATTCATTTATGCGGTGACGGACTGGGGTCTGCTGGTCAGGTTCGCCGTGACGCACCGTATTATCGGCGGCGAGGAGATCGACGTGTCCCTGGGGCGGCTGCGGGGGCTTTATCAGTCGTTCGCGAATCTATATCCCGAGCTTCCCGCCCAGTATTCACGGGTGGTCGCCGATGTGAAGGGAGATGAATGATGGGCCTCCAGGAGTGTCGTCTGATAGATCTGCCCAGGATCCAGGATCCGCGCGGCAATCTCACGTTCATCGAGTCCGACGCCCATATCCCTTTTAAGATACAGCGCGTGTACTACCTGTACGACGTGCCGGGCGGGGCGAGCCGCGCCGGCCACGCGCACAAGCGGCTGCACCAGTTCCTTATCGCCATATCGGGCAGCTTCGACGTACATCTCGACGATGGGAAAGAGAAAAAGATATTCCACCTCAACAGGTCGTACTATGGTCTCTATATCGTCCCGGGTATCTGGCGCGAGATAGACAATTTTTCCTCGGGCGCGGTGTGCCTCGCCCTCGCCAGCGATATCTACAACGAGGACGACTACTACAGGACCTACGAGGACTTCATCCGGGGGAAAGGCACCGGCGATCGGCCGTGAGCCCATGGGCCATGCGTCGCTCCGTCATGGCCGCTCCTCCGACGGCGATCCGCCGGGGGGCCGGAAACGGGTCGGGTGGGGACGTGTTGTCCGCCGTCCCGCGCGGGATCCACTACAGGAGGCGTTGATGGAGCGGGATATCGATCGCTATGCCGAGGATTATCTCGGGCAGTATGGCTTCGAGCAGGTGCTGGTGGGGTATCGCCGGCGGGTGATTCTGGATCTGCTGGCCGAGCTCAGGCCGTCGGTCGTGCTCGAGATCGGTTGCGGGGCGGAGCTGCAGTATCGGCAGTATCTGGAGACGGCCTCCCCGATCGACGGCTGGGTGGTCGTGGAGCCGTCCCGGGCCTTCTGTTCCCTGGCGCGGGAGGCGCTGTTGCCGGGTATGACGGTGATCGAAGGCTTTATGGAGGAATCGTTGACGGCGATCGACGAGGCGCTGCCCGGGCCGCCGGACCTGGTGATCTGTTCCGGGGTGCTGCAGGAGGTTCCGTCCTCTCAGGCGTTGCTGCGGGCCATCCGCGCGGCGATGGGCGACCGTTCCCTGTTGCATGTGAATGTCGCCAACGCCGCCAGCCTGCACCGGCGGCTGGCGGTGGCGATGGGCCTGATACCGGCCCTCGATACAATGAGCGACCGCAACCGTTTGTTGCAGCAGCATCGGGTCTACGATTTCGAATCGCTGGTCTCCGATCTGGCGCAGGCCGGCTTCGTCGTGCAGCAGACGGGCGGTTATATGGTGAAGCCGTTTACCCACCTGCAGATGGAGGCTATCGCCCCCGTCATCGGGGATGCGGTGCTGGACGGCCTGTTCGAACTGGGTCGGCGCGAGCCCGCGCTCGCCTGCGAGATTTTCGTCAACGCCAGGGTCGCGGCCTGACCTCGGCCCTGGAAAGGATGCGCGGAGTGTGGCGGTGAGGACGGTCAAGTGACGCTGGAGATCCTCCCGTACGACCCGGGATACGCGGAGGCTTGGGATGCGCTGTGCGCCGGGGCCATGAACGCGACCTTCCTGCATACGCGTCGCTTCATCGGCTATCATGAGGACCGGTTCAGGGACCGCTCGTTGCTGGTGTTCGCCTCCGGCCGATTGGAGGGAGTATTCCCTGCCGCGGAGGCCCCCGCGGACCGTAGCGTGGTGATCAGCCACCCGGGAATTACCTATGGGGGCCTCGTTCATCGGGGGAGATTGCGCGGCCTCCGCATGGTGAAGGCGCTGGAGGCGATCGCCCGATACTATGGCGGGCTCGGTTACGCCCGCCTGCACTACAAGGCCGTCCCTTTCATCTATATGCGCCTGCCGGCGCAGGACGATCTGTATGCGTTGATGCGTCTGGGCGCGCGCCGGGTGCGATGCGACCTCTCCAGCGCCATCGATCTGGTCGAGCGCATGCCCGTGAGCGAGCGGAGGCGGCGTGGGCTCGGGAAGGCGAAGAAATCCGTGCGGGTTTCGGACGATCCGGCCTTGCTCGAGGAGTTATGGGGCGTCATCGCGGAGAATCTGGCGCGCCGGCACAAGGCGGTTCCGGTGCATACCTTGCGGGAGCTCGCATTGTTGCGGGACCGGTTCCCGCGCGACATCGTGATCCGATGCGCTGTGATGGACGGGAAGGTCGAGGCCGGGATCGTCCTGTTCAATTCCCGGTGGGTGTGGCACGCGCAGTATATCGCCGCCAGCGAGGCCGGTTACGCGGTTTCGGCCCTCGACGCGGTGTTCGACGCGACCATCGACGAGGCGCGGTCGGCGGGCGCGCGTTTTTTCGATTTCGGCACCTGCAACGACCGGGCGGGCGTGGAGCTCAATGAGGATCTGTACCGCTACAAATCGGAGTTCGGCGGCGGCGGGGTGGTTCACGAGTATTACGAGGTTGGGCTCTGATTGAAGACCGATATCCCGTTTCTCGATCTGAAGGCGGCTCACGCCGAGCTGCGCGACGAACTGCGGTCGGCGTTCGAGCGGGTGCTGGACTCCGGCCGTTACATCCTCGGCGGCGAAGTGGAGCGTTTCGAGGAGGAGTTCGCGGAGTATTGCGCGGCCCGGTATTGCGTAGGGGTCGGCAACGGGCTCGATGCGCTGCACCTGATCCTGCGCGCGTACGGCATCGGCGCGGGGGACGAGGTCATCGTTCCCTCCAATACCTACATCGCCACGTGGCTGGCCGTCAGTCATGCCGGGGCGACGCCGGTTGCGGTGGAGCCGGACGAAAGGACCTACAATCTCGACCCCCGGCGCGTCGAGGCCGCGATCACCGAACGCACCAAGGCGGTCATCGCCGTGCATCTGTATGGACAGCCGGCCGACATGGACGCCATCCGGGCCATCGCCGCACGGCATCGCGTGAAGGTCATCGAGGACGCCGCGCAGGCGCATGGCGCCCGCTATAAGGGCCGGCGTACCGGTTCGCTGGCCGATGCGGCCGGGTTCAGCTTCTATCCGGGCAAGAATCTGGGCGCCCTGGGAGACGGCGGCGCGGTCACGACCAGCGACGCCGATCTGGCGGAACGGGTGCGCATGCTGCGCAACTACGGATCGCGCGTGACGTATCACCATGAGGCGGCGGGGTTCAATTCCCGCCTGGACGAGCTCCAGGCGGCCTTCCTGCGGGTGAAGTTGAGCCGGCTGGAGGACTGGAGCGAACGGCGTCGTCATCTTGCCGCGGCGTACCTGGACGAACTGGACGGGACGGGCCTGGGTTTACCGTTCGTACCCCAGTGGGCCAGCCCGGTCTGGCATCTCTTCGTGGTGCGCACCGGAGCGCGGGAATCGCTGCGATCCCGGCTGGCCGCGCGCGGGATAGGCACGCTGGTCCACTATCCGGTCCCGCCTCACCTGCAGCCCGCCTATGCCCATCTGAACATGGGGCCGGGCACGTTGCCGGTCTCCGAGGCCCTCCATCGGGAGGTGATGAGCCTGCCGCTCGCGGCCCATGTCGATATGGCGGCCCTGCGCAGGGTCACGCTGGCCGTGAAAGAGGGCCTTGCCGGCATCGCCGCGGACGCGGGCAGGCCTCATCCTTCATAGCCGGCATGATTTCCTCTGATTGGCAGACTCGGGCCGCGGGGATGTTTTCCGCGTGGCCGGTGACCGGAACTAGCGCGAGGTGCTGAATGGATACGCGTCCTGAATTTACCGCCCACAACATACGCCTGGACAATGGCGAGGTGACGAAGCCCGACGCCCCGGTGACGATGGAGCGGGACGAGTGGTTTCTGTCCGCCCGCAGGGTCCTGAACCTGGTATTCCCCACGAACAAGGAACGCTACAGGATCGCGGATCTGGGCTGCCTGGAGGGCGGATATGCGGTGGAATTCGCCAGAATGGGCTTCAATACGCTGGGCATCGAGATCCGGGATCTCAATTTCCGGTGCTGTGAATACGTGAAGCGGAACGTCGATCTGCCCAATCTGGAGTTCGTGCAGGACGATGTCTGGAATATCGCCGGGTATGGGGAGTTCGATGCGGTTTTCTGCTGCGGGCTTTTATATCACCTGGACAAACCGAGGAAATTTCTCGAACAACTGGCCCGGCAGACCCGCAGGCTGCTCATTCTGCAGACGCACTTCTCCATCGAGTGGATGAGGAACCCGCGTTTTCACCTGTCGCAGATGAGCGCCAATGAATCGCTCAAGGGACGATGGTACATGGAGTTCCCGGAAGACGCCTCGCCGGAGATGCGTCAGACCCGACGCTGGGCCTCGTTTCAGAACAATTACTCCTTCTGGGTCACGCGGGAAGGCCTCATCGGTCTGATTTACGACCTGGGATTCCACACCGTATTCGAACAGTTCGACTCCCTGGCCCCCAATATTACGGGAGAGCTGGAGGAAAATTATTGGGATTTCATGCGGGGCACGTTTATAGGCATCAAGGATCCGTAACGGCGCATCGAAGGGCGTGCCCGCTTGACAGCGTGCGGGATTCCGTGGATCAATGCCGTGTCGATTCCGGTGGATGCGGCCCTGCGCCGCGGCCGCGCCGTACCGGCGGAGCGCAGGCGGGTCGATCCGCCGCCGTGATGAGATCAACGAGGATGGCCGGAGTGCGGCCGGTCCCCGCTGTCACCCTTTTTCTGAGCCCCTTCCCCATGAAGAATCCCGAGCTTGAAGCGATCGCCGGTCGGTGGTGGTATTACAGCGTCGAACTGGCGCCCGGATGGCGTACGCGCGGCATCTATCCCGACGACATGCCGATGCTGCCGCGGATGATGATGCGCAAGGCCGATCTGAACGGCATGGATTGCCTGGATATCGGCAGCATGGAGGGTCTGATGCCCATTCTGATGCGGCGTGGCGGCGCGAACCGGGTGCTGGCCACCGACGCGGTTCCCCATTGCCTGGAGAAGATGCGCCTCCTGCCCGAGATCTATCGGGTCGATTTCCAGTTCCGCGCCGTCGGACTGATGTACGACCTCGCCGCCAAGCTGCGCGATTTCGGCGGGTTCGACTTCATCAATCTGTCGGGCGTGCTCTACCACGTCTTTTCCCCCATGCACGTCGTCGCCGGGCTGCGGCCACTGCTGAAGAAGAACGGCCTGATGCTGATCTCCACCAATGTGGTCAGGCGCGCCGACTACAGCATGGCGTTCAACCGGGGCGGCGATTTTCAGTCCGAGACGAATACCTTCTGGTACCTCTCGATCCCCATG
>WBZO01004564.1_pt1 | contig 14857 bp, 10 predicted proteins | sample 5204261 | NCBI WGS metagenome assembly WBZO01 (sample SAMN12412400, study PRJNA552823) | activated sludge metagenome | isolation source: activated sludge from anammox sidestream of wastewater treatment plant... | place: USA: North Carolina | collected 2017-09 | reverse complement strand
AACCTTTGGCAAGGAGACCTTCAAGATGTTCAAAGTCCTCCTTGCTCAATTTTAAGTGCTGCTTTTTCATTATCTGTCGGATTTTTCCGAAAGATACGAATAACCGTTAAATTTAAATTACAATGTATTTAGGAACGTGCCGAAAATAAGTTGGGTATTTCGGCGAGTGTATTTTGGAGGCTGGCAAGGCAGTGAAATAGGCGCATAGCCTTAGCTACGTAACTATTTCACTAACACAGCCAGTGCCTAAAAGACGCCGCCCAAATGCGTAAGTTATTTCCGGCACGTTCCTTAACTGATTATATTAAAGTATGGCACATCACTACGGAGTTGAAAAAAGATGAAAACATGGCGGGAAAGAGCCGTTTTCAGTCATATGCCCCATGCCCCAATAAGCTCTAAAAATCCCTTCATCCTGCATCTCTTCACTTTTCTCATAGCATGGTGGGCCAAGAGCCGGTATCTTCGTTCCGACCTCATCCTGCATCCTGCGCCTCTACACTTTTCCCATCTCTGCACTTCCCTCATCCCTAAGATTCGGTATCGCCTGTTAAAATTTGGCCATTGTTTTTAGCAGGGTTTGGTATTGTCGCAACAGGAAGGGGCACTTACTTTTGCCCTGTTATTTTTATTTAATCTAAATAATTTAATAAAGAAATGAAGAAATTCACCCTGCTACACTTTGTGGCCTTCCTTTTCTTTTTGCCTGTTAGCGTTGTTTTTTCACAAACCTCGGCCATACAGGGAGAAATCCTGCTGGAAGGAACCAGCACGCCTTTAGCAGAAATTTACGTATATCTGGAAGGCACCACTACCGGTGCCATCACCAATGGCAAAGGCGCATTTTTTCTGAAAAATATTTCACCGGGCGAGTATGACCTGACGGCTACGAGCATCGGGTATGCCACGATAACCCAGCCTGTTCACTTGAAGGCAGGTGAAACGCTGCACCTCGACCTTACTATGGAAGAAACGGTGATGGGCCTACCGGACGTCATTGTGGAGAGTTCCTCTCTCACAGGTGGATTGAGAGGTCTGAGGAATGTACCTGGCTCTGCCTACTACCTGTCACCCAGGGAAATCGAAAAATTCAGCTACACGGACATCAACCGGACGCTGCGCAATGTCCCCGGAGTGAACCTGCAAGAGGAAGAGGGCTACGGCCTGCGGCCTAACATCGGCCTGCGAGGCAGTGGCTCAGAGCGCAGCTCCAAGATCACGGTCATGGAAGACGGTATTCTCGCTGCTCCGGCTCCTTACGCTGCTCCGGCTGCCTACTACTTCCCTACAACGGGTAGAATTCACGCTGTGGAAATCTTGAAGGGCAGCAGCCAGATACGATTTGGCCCCTACACGACGGGCGGCGCTATTAACCTGATCTCCACGCCAATACCCGAATCGTTTTCAGGCCGGATTCACCTGCTCGGGGGGAATTACGGCAACAGAAACCTCCACGCTTACGCTGGCAATTCACACGAGCAAATCGGCTATCTGGTAGAGACGTTCCAGTTTACTTCCAAGGGATTCAAAGAATTGGACAACGGCGGGCCAACGGGCTTTGACAAAAAAGACTATCTGGCCAAACTGCGATTCAACACTAAAAAGAGCGCTGCTGTTTACCAGTCACTTACTTTAAAAGCAGGTCAGACAACCGAGCATTCTGATGAGACCTACCTGGGGCTTACGCAGGCCGATTTTGACAAAACTCCCTTTCGTCGTTACGCTGCTTCACAGGAAGATTACATGGCTGCCCAGCACCAGGCGTACTCAGCCACCCACATTGCCCAGTTTTCAAAAAACCTGGATCTGATAACTACAGCCTATTTCAACAAGTTTCACCGGGTGTGGTACAAGTTGAACCAGGTGACAGAAAGCAATGGCCAAAAAGTTTCTATCGCCAGCATTCTGGACACCCCGGAGGCCTTTCCCGAAGCCTACTCCATCCTCACAGGAACGAGCAGCGCACTCAACGATGCGCTTATCTTGGGCGGCAATAACCGGAATTACTACTCCAGGGGATTGCAGACCCTGCTGGGATGGCGGTTCAACACTGGTGAAATTCAACATAACCTGAATATCGGCATTCGCTACCACGCGGACAAAGCCGACCGTTTCGAGTATCAGGACAAGTATCGAATGGAGAATGGCACCATGGAGCTGACGGAAAAAGGGGCTCCTGGCAGGCAAAACAACCGCATTGATTACGGCCGGGCACTCGCCAGCTATGCCCAGTACAAAATTAAGGCGGGCCAATGGACAGTCATTCCAGGCTTGCGCTACGAGCATATCCAGATGGAGCGCAAAAACTACGGCAAGAATGACCCCGACCGGGTAGGAATCGACTTAAAGCAAAGTGAAAATTTAATTGACGTAGTCATCCCTGGTGTGGGGTTTGACTACAACGCCACGCAATGGCTCACTGCTTTTGCCGGCGTTCACAAGGGATTCAGCCCGCCGGGGGCAAACGAGGAAAGCGACCCCGAATTGAGCATCAACTACGAGCTGGGGGCGCGGTACAACAAATCGGGGGTATCCATTCAGGCTGTTCTTTTCTATAACAACTACCAAAATCTGCTGGGAGCCGACCTCACAGCAGCAGGTGGCACTGGCACTGGCGACCTGTTCAATGGCGGCAAAGCAGAAACTAAAGGTCTAGAATTCCAATGTGCACTCGACTTGCTGGCCTCGGGAAGTTCGGGGTGGAGCCTGCCGCTCTCACTGACTTACACCTTCACTAATGCCACCTTCATGAGCGATTTTGCAAGCGAGTTCAGAGCCTGGGGCGATGTGCACAAAGGCGACGCTCTCCCCTATCTGGCCCGCCATCAGGCTGCTCTCCTGCTGGGGTTGAATCACTCCCGCTTTGGCTTGAACCTGAGTGGGCGTTACCAAGGGGCCATGCGCACTGTCACAGGGCAAGGCGCCATCCCAGCCAACAGGAAAGCTGGCAATTTCTTTATCCTCGACGCTTCTGCCACTTACCTGCTGCAAAAGGAAATTGCTCTTTTTGCCAGCGTCAACAATTTGACAAATGAAGTGGCCATCGTCTCCCGTGCACCGGCAGGACTTCGCCCCACCATGCCAATTTCATGGTTCGCCGGATTGAAGGTAGATTTTTAGTGCCTGCCTGGTAATGGTACAACCCGGGTGAGAGAGAGGAAAAAAGCAATTTCTTCTTCTCTCTCACCCCGGTTACGACCCGCAAAAGTATCCGGACTCTTCCCTCTTTGCTGTTTTTTACATCCTTAAAATCACCAAGTGCAGGTAGTCAGATGACCGCTTTGGAAAAAGGGCCGGAGGGTTTTACCCTGAGAGCTTGTTTGCGATTTGGTCACTTGATCAAAAACGGCCTGTTCCGTCCTGTTTTCCTTTTTTTCAAATCCTTAGCGCTGCTACGTGACTCCAAAAAGTTAAAAAACCTGACAAAAAATTGCTCGTTTTGGCCGCAAGCACCAAAACGCAAACAAGCTCTGAATAATCATGGCGGAGTAGCAACAAAACCAGGTAGGTGACTGTTGGTTTCGCAGCATGAATTTTCTAGCACATCTGTACCTTTCCGGTGGGGACGAGTACCTGATCACCGGTAATTTCCTCGGCGATTTCCTGTCAAACAGGGCAGTTGCCAAGCTCCCCCAGCCCATCCAGGCAGGTATCCGGCTCCACCGGAAAATAGACACGTTTACTGACCAGCACCCGGTGATTCGGCAAAGCGTTAGTCATCTGCATCCCGTGCACGGGAAGTACGCTCCAGTGCTGCTGGATATTTTTCACGATTACATCCTGGCCCAAAACTGGGCGACTTACTCCAAAGAGAGCTTGCGGGATTTTACAAAAAATGCCTACGCCGTGTTGTTGAAACACCTTGACCAGATGCCCGATTTCCTGCAGGAACGCCTTCCGTTGATGGTGGCCGACGACTGGCTGCTGCGCTATAGCACCCCCGAAGGGCTAGAGTTTACCTTCAGCCGCGTAAAGCTTCGCAGCAGCCGTCCCGAATTTTTTGATAATGCCCTTCTGACGCTCCGCGAGCACTACACCTCCCTTGAAGAAGAATTCAATTTGTTTTTCCCCGAGCTGATAGACTTTGTAAAATAGCTGGAAGAGCTAATAGCCTTAGGCTTGTTTGCGTTTTGGTGTTTGAGTGAGCCGGGAAGCTGGCTGAATAGAGCTTGCCGGACTAAAAAGCCGCCTTTTTTTCTGCGGCAGCCCATCCAAACAGCATCTGAAAACGAGCAATTTTTTGTCAGGTTTTTAGCTTTTTGAAATGGCGTAGCAGTGCTACGGATTTGAAAAAAAGGAAAACAAGGCGAAAAAGGCCGTTTTTGACCAAGTGACCCAATCGCAAAAACGCTCTAAACAGCACGGGGGTTGCCTTTTCCCCGTATCAGAGAATAACAAAACAAGGCGGAGCTTCACCCCCACTCATTCACTTGTCATGATGAATAAAGGCAACATTTCAAATTTTTGGTAATAAGGCCGCAGGCGCTCGGCATTGTAGTGCTTGCCGACGTTCACCAGTTTTTTGGAGCTGGTAATGACTTCGATGGGCACGTTGTCGTAGCGGCCGTTTTTGAGGACGACCAGCCTGCCGTGGATACCCTGGAGGATGAGATCCAGCGCCAGGTTGCCGTAGGCCATCGGCACGATAGAGTCAATCGCGTCGGGGTCACCACAGCGGACGAGGTAGCCGAGCTTCTGGTTAATGACGTTGACTTTCCTGCCTTTGTTGAATCTAGGCGAGAGCTGCTTCAGCTCCAGTGCCACCTTGTCGCCGATGCCACCCAGTTTGGCATGTCCGTAGGCATCTGTGACGTCACTTTCAAAGTGCATTTCTCCTCCTTGGAAGGTTGCCCCTTCCGAAACCAGGACGATGGAGTATTTGCTGGGATTACGCAGGCGATCTTCGGACAGGATTTCAGCGAGGAGTTCAATGTTGAAAGGGTGTTCAGGGATAACGCAACGGTGAGAGGCTCCGGCCATCGTGGGCAGCATCGCCGTAAAACCTGCATAGCGTCCAAACACCTCAAGTACCATGAAGCGCTCGTGCGAGCCGGCGGCTGTTCGCAGGTTGTTGGTCAGCTCAATGGTGCGGGTAACACAGGTGCTGAAGCCAATGCAGTAGTCCGTCCCTGGCACGTCATTGTCCATAGTTTTGGGGATGGCGACCACTTTCACGCCTTTTTGAAAAAGATGAACTCCGTAGCTGAGCGTATCATCCCCGCCGATGGGGATGAGATAATCAACGCCCAACCATTCGAGATTTTTCAAAACCTCAGGGGTGAGGTCGTTTTTCTCGGCGGTGTAGCTGTTCTGCAGGTGCAGGGGCACATCGGCTTTAGCCACGGTGCTGGGGCGGGTTCGGGACGTGTGGAGGAAGGTGCCACCGGTCCGACCTGCTTTATTGACGATATCCTCGGTCAGCTCCTGGTAATTCTCGCTGTTATCGGCTTTTTTATCCCGGATAATTTCCATGATGCCTGCCCAGCCTCTGCGCAAGCCAATGACCTTGTAGCCTTCCCGGATAGCCCGGATGGTAACCGCCCGGATAGCAGGATTCAGCCCCGGTACATCGCCACCTCCCGTCAGGATGGCGATGGTTCCTTTTGAAACTTTACTATTTGCCATAATTTGCCAAAAAATTTTCGGATAAAGCTAAGATAGGCAGGTCGTGCAGGGGGTAATAAATCACACTGGGTCGTGCTGCATTTTATCACTCTTATTTTTCAGGGCAAGCCTTCCAAATCAATCCTTGCTCCTGGCTTGGGGCAGCGATGGGTGCCTTTTTTGATTTGGAGCCATAAAATCAGTTTTGATTGAGCAGGGGCACCAGTTTGGGGAATAAAAAAAGGAGCTACGAAAACTTATTCGTAACCCCTAGCAAAGCCAAGTCGGGGTAGCAGGATTCGAACCTGCGACCCCCTGCTCCCAAAGCAGGTGCGCTAACCGGACTGCGCTACACCCCGAAAATACAAAATGCCATCATTGTACGAAGGCATTTTGTGTTTGTTGCGGTGAGAGAGGGATTCGAACCCTCGGTACCTGGTTACAAGTACGACGGTTTAGCAAACCGTTGGTTTAAGCCACTCACCCATCTCACCCCGATTTCAAAATTGCGGCCGCAAAGTTAAGGGATGTTTTGAATTATCCAAATATTTCACTCCTTCCTGCGATAGAAATTATCTTGTGTGCCGGCAAAGTCCGCCTGTTAGAGCTTGCTTGGCGCTGGGCGGAAAAGACACCTTTTTAGGCCCGGTAAGCTCCATCCCAACAGCATCTCTGCTCAAGCACCAAAACGCAAACAAGCTCTTACTTTTCGTTCAGGCTTAGGCGAAGCTTTTTCTCTAATTCTGAAACGGTATCTTTAAATACGCGGTCTGTTTCCATCAGATCCTGTACAGTTTTCACGGAGTAAATCACGGTGCTGTGGTCTCTGCCTCCAAACATTTCTCCAATTGCCTTGAGTGATTTGTCCGTCAGGTTTTTAGCCAGGTACATGGATAGCTGGCGGGCGATTACAATTTGCCGCTTTCTCGTCTTGCCACCCAGTTTTTCAACGGGAACGTCAAAGTATTCTGCGACGAGGCTCTTGATGAAATCCAGGGTAATTTCCTTGTTGATCTGCGTGACGAAGTTCTTGACAACTTCCTTGGCCAGATCCACATCTACTTCCCTGCTGTTCAGCGAAGATTGAGCTATGAGCGAAACCAACACTCCTTCCAGCTCCCGGATGTTATTTTGGATGTTGTAACAGATAAACTCCACCACGTCAGAGGGAAGCTCCACGCCCTCCTTGTTCATTTTTGCTTCGAGGATGGCCACCCTAGTTTCGAAATCAGGAGCCTGGAGGTCGGCCGACAGTCCCCATTTGAATCTGGAGATCAGCCGCTCTTCCATGCCGTTGAGGTCTTTGGGAGGGCGGTCGGAAGTCAGGATAATCTGTTTGCCGCTTTGGTGGAGCTGGTTGAAAATGTGAAAGAATATCTCCTGTGTTTTCTGCTTATTGGCCAGAAACTGAATGTCGTCAACAATCAGGACGTCCACCATTTGGTAGAAAGTAACAAAATCGTTGACTGCGTTATTCTTGATGGATTCTATAATCTGCCCGGTAAACTTTTCAGAAGAAACGTAAAGTACGATCTTGTCGTCTTGTGTTTTGACGACCTCATTGCCGATGGCATGGGCTAAGTGAGTTTTTCCCAGGCCGACATCTCCGAAGATGACCAGTGGATTAAAGGCGGTGCCTCCCGGCTTTCTGGCTACGGCAAAGCCCGCAGAGCGTGCCAGGCGGTTGCAGTCTCCTTCGATAAATGAGTCGAAGGTGTAAGAGGCGTTCAACTGTGGATCTACTTTGAGTTTTTTAATCCCCGGAATGATGAAGGGGTTTTTGATACTCAAAGCGTTGACGCTACCCGGTGCCGTATCGCTTCTCTCGTTTTTTCCAGTGGCTCCTCCTACAGGGGGCAGCGACCGGCCCTTGCTAAGCCCCTGGCTCACAGTGCCCGTCAGAATTTGGTATTCCAACCGGCCCTGGTCGCCAAGTTCTTTGCGAATCGTCATTTTTAATAGTGCTACATAGTGCTCCTCAAGCCACTCATAAAAAAACTTGTTAGGCACTTGAATGGTCAGCGCCTGGTTTTCCAGGCGAACGGGTCTGATTGGCTCAAACCACGTCTTAAAGCTCTGTCCATTGACATTTCGCCTGATAGTTTGAAGACAGTTATCCCAAACTGATGTGCAATCCTTTACCATTCTCCTTTTTTAATGGAAGTTAAAAAATACAACAATATCACCCTGCCTTTACGCAGGTTTGGTAAGCATCAGTAAATTAGGAATATTCTCCGAGTGAATGCCCTGGGTGTGCCTTAAACACTGGGGGCGTAAAATAGAACATTATTTGTGTTCCACTGAGTGGAGAGAAGCAAAGGTGGGTATTTTCCACCAACTTCGAAGCCAAATGCTGGTCTTTTTTTTTATTTTTTTTCAGCGGATTCAAGGATTAAAAATCCCTGAGGGAATAACCCACTCACAACCAATAGGATACAGCAGGCTGGAATCTAATTTGTTGAATTTCAGCAATTTGTAAATGCACCATTGATTATCAAGGGGTTATAGCTCTTTCATGCCATGAGGATCGAAGCTTCTTTTTTGATGGCGATCAGGGCTTTTTCAAGAGCAGAGGCAGACTGCGCCTCCGTGTATTTCAAAAGTATGCCGGCAAGGTCTTTCGAAGATGCTTTTGGATCCACTTTTTCAGCGAGTCCGTTGATGACATTCACCGTTTCATCTCTGGCAATCTTGATAATCTGCCACAACTGATCTGAAACATACACCTGCTGGGTGATATTGTATTCGAACTCCTGCTGAATGGTCAGCAACATCGCCACTCGGAGCATTGCTGCGCTTTGTTCCTCCTGATTGAGCCGCAACAACATGTTTGGTATCGCAATGCGCTCGCAAAACAGCGAAAGCCGCTCATAGGCCTGGAGACGTAAAGGTATTGTTGTATCCTTTTGCTTTTGCTTGAACTTCAGCAGCTTAATCTGGTATTGTTTGTCATAAAAAGAATTGAGCAGGTAGTACACTGTGAAGAAGACCACCAAGGCAGGTACAGTAATTTTGATGATTTCAAGGAGGACAGAAAGCAGGGTTGCCATAATTTTTATTTTACCCGGCACCCGGGCAAAGTGCTCAATGGCTCTTTTGGCGGGTGCTCAGTTTTTTTAACTACTCAAGGGGAGAGAAAAGTAAGGTTATTTCGTAAGCGTATGTTTTGAAATTTAGAGTATGTTTTGAAATTTAATTTGCGATTCTTGCAAGAATGATGTTGATAAAAGTAATCTGAATAAAGGCTAACGAAGACTCTACCGTTTTCTCGTAATCACGCCTCAATCTTCTAAAAAAGTTGAACCATACAAACGAGCGTTCAACCTGCCAGCGGCCCTTTTCGGGGACGAAACCCTTCGACTTTCCGGCCTCTGCGTAGTTTGCACCTCCCATTTGTAGATGGCTGCACATTCCCTGAAATGGCCACCGTAGTGCCGGTCGCCACGGACTTCCAAGGTTGCGCCATTGGCAGCCCGTGCGGTTCAGCTTGAAGATGGCATCTAGGATGGAGCGCAGGCAGTGCCTTCTTTTTCTGCCAGTGCAAACAAATTTCTTGATAACTTGCCACTGAGAATTGGTCAGACTGGTGAAGCGCTGACGCCTGAAAAGGAGTTTGGCTTTGACTATGGTAATTGTAGATTTTAAAACCACAAGTTCTGGCCAGTTCCCACTCTTTGCCCGATTGTCAGTTTTTAAAAAATCCTCGTTTGGATTTCGGAACATACTCTAATTACCCAGGTGGGTGAGCGGCAACATCAAAAGTCAACTGGCGGCAGCCGCTGTCAAATAATCTCTTTTTAAGGAACGTGACGGAAATAACTTACGCATTTGGGCGGCGTCTTTTGGGCGCTGGCTGTGTTAGTGAAATAGTTACGTAGCTAAGGCTATGCGCCTATTTCACTGCCTTGCCAGCCCCCAAAATACACTCGCCGAAATTCCCAACTTAGTTCCAGCACGTTCCTTAAAGAGAGATTATTTGCCACCAAAGGCGGCGGTTTGACTTGTGAGACAGGCTCAATTCCGGATGTTTTTCTCTCTCCTTTTACGCGGGGCATTTTTAAGAAGAGCGGTTTGAATTTAGCTCACCGGGCTAAAAAAGGCGCCTTTCCCTCTCCGGTAGCTAAATCCAAATAGCTTCTATGGAACTGCAAAATTAACTCTACTGCTACAATTTTTAAAATTCAGCACCCTCCAAAACGAAAGTCTTGCGAAGCAGTTTTTCTGTCGCTTTTGTTTTACTTTAGTCGCTCGTTTGGTTATAAATTTCAGCAACATGCAAACTACAACATCGGTTAAACTTCCACTTACGATAACCCCGGCGGCAACCCGGCAGCTTCGCCAACTCCGGGAGGAAATGAACGTTCCGGGGCATTTCGGATTAAAAATCGGCATCAAAAGCAGTGGCGGCTGCTCTTCTGCCGGCTTTGCCTACGACCTTCGCTTTGACGAGAAATCAGAAAAAGACGAGGAGTTTGAATGGGACGGGCTGTTGATTTTCATGGAAAAAGCACATGCCATTTACCTTCTGGGAATGGAGATTGACTGGGTTGACGGCCTTCAGGGACAGGGGTTTGCCTTTAGTGCGCCTCAGGGAGGCAGTTAAAACCTGGCCTTCCTCACAACCGGCTATTAAGAAAACTGCGAAGCCCGGAGCGTTTCCATTCCGGGCTTCTTTCTTGTCGGATGCTTTACAGGGCATAGATTGGGTATTCTCATGTGAATAAAATCCTCCGTTAAATGAAGGATTTCAAGTGCCCTGTTTCCAACAAAATTTCAAACAATTTGTGAACGTGTGAATGACTCCCTGCACAAAATACAAGGGGGGGGTAAAAGGGGGTGTTCTTGCTCTTTGCCGAAAACCTGTTATCTGTCAGAGCTTTGAAACAACTCATCCCTTTTGTGGTGCAAATGTAGATATTACTATCATTCCCGGGAATAGCTCCGTGTTAAAAGAGCATGCTCAAATCACAGCGCAATTAATTGACATTTTTAAAGATCAGGAAAGCAGGTGTTTTGTAAAAACAGTAAAAACATATCGCAATTTTTTTTTTAAGCTCCTGCTCACTGCCTGCTCCGGCACGTTCCTTAACTTTCGTCTTTCCAGTTATTGCGTTCTATTTCTCCTTTCTCAGGTTCCGCCTGGGATTTGAATCCTGAGTCGTGTTTTATGATTTTGCTAGCCAGGGAACGTGCTTCCTGTACTGGATTTTTCAGCCACTGCACCGACCACACGGGCAAGTAAGCCATCCCTGTGGCTTCTATCTTTTCTCTCTGCTTGTGTTCCCACAAATGGGAGGTAAACTCCGTATCGGCAAAAAAGCCATCGGGGTGAACCACAAGAGGAGTGGAGTCGGGGTGGCCGGGCTTGATCAGGAGGGGAAGTTGAATATCTTCTATGGGAATCTGGCGGTTCAGCCTTTTTTGCTCTAAGTAAGGGCGTAGCGCATTGGCGATTTCCTGTGCGAAAATGGATTTCCCCTGCGAGTGGGTGGCTAATTTTCCAAGTGCTTCCAGAGAGGCTTTCACCTGTACTTCATTGCCGCTCCGCCGGGCCTCTGCAAGGCGGATCAGGTGCGCCAGCAACCAGGTACCCTCTTCCCATTTTTTACTCAAAAACTCCTGCTGCTGCTCTTCAGGAATAGAATGAACGACGTATAAAGACTGTGCCGGCTTGTTGACCAGCATTCTGATGTGGCTCACCCCTTCCCTCGTATTGAGGAAAATGAGTTTTTTGGTCATGGTGCCCTTGAGGTTGATCGGCCCGAAGGTGCAGGACAAAATGAGAATGTCGAACTGCTGGCCGAACAGCTCGTCAATGAAGAGTACAGACATACCGTTTCGCTCCAGTTGCTGAATCTTCTCGCTCCCCAGGGCACTTTGTTGCTTTAGTTTCAACAGGTAGCTAGATATCTGATCCCGCTGTTCAACCGTCAGGGTCACGATTCCAACGGAAGGATAGACCCGTTGCGGGGTTTGCTTGATTTGGTTCAGCAGGCGAATGATGTGCTGTGCCTCGACGTGATTGGTCCCCTCCAGTTCGTAGAATCGCCCCTCCACATTGTCAACGGTGTATTCGGTGGCTGTGGCGGGGTTCTCCGCGATGCCGGCCTGGGCCGGCGGGAAATACCGATTCGTTATTTTAGCAGTCGGCACTTCGCTTTCGAGGGCGTACTGCAGCAGGCTCGTTTCACTGCCATAGCTCGTATCGCTTCCGAAAAGCACCGTTTTTTGGCCAAGGGGTGCAATGGCTGCTGCACTCTCTACGGGAAACTTATTGGCTTCGTCAAAGATCACGTAGTCGAAGTAGCCGTTGTGCCGCGGCAAAACGTTCAGCGCCACATGCGGAGTTATGAAGAGCACGGGCAGGAAGGTTGTCACTGCATCAAAAGCTGGCTCGATTATTTCAGCCAGTGGCAGGTTGAGTGCCTTTGCCTGGCCGCTTTTTTCAAAAATCATCTGATAAGCCTGCCTGTTTGCTTTTTTCAGTTTTTTTATTTCCGACACCTGGCGGCTTTGCCAACTATCCCTAATTTGATTTAAAACAAGCGGCCTAAGCGCATGCCAGGCTCGTGCATAGTCAACGACGAGCGAAGCCTCTGTGGGCAGGTTGGCTGATTGGAGCCGGGCCAGCAGGTTGCTGAAATACCAACTTTCAAAAGCAGCCATCCAGTCGTCTGGTTTCACCTTTACCAGGGCCCGAATCACCTTTTGTCCCAGAGGCCCCAGATCCAGCCAGGTTGATTGCCATTGATAAAACAGGTCAAAATCCCGCAAATTAAGCTGGGTAGTTTCCAGCTGTTCAATGATGGATTCCAGATACTTCTGGCGCTGAGGGATGGTCAGCGTCTTGTTTTCCAGCTTTTTCTGGTAGAGATTAGCGTCGTTCAGCTCTTCTAGCAAGACATCCAGGGAGTACTCCAACCCGGTGATCTGCTCCTTGACATCCAGGCTGGGGTGTGCAGTTTTGCTGTTCAACCGATTGACTTCCTCCTGCACAGCAGTTGCTATGCGGCCATGCCATTGCGCCAGCGCCTCCCGGAACCGTCTGACATTGGCCGTCAGCTTTGGAATATGCATCCCCTCTTTGCAGGGCGTCACCTGAAAATCAAAATACTGCCGCTCGGAGTAATCTTTGATTAGCGTCTTGAACAAGCGGGCTACCTCCTCCCGGGCGCTTTTTATTTTCTTCTTTTTAGATGAAAGCAGAAAGGAAAATGAAAAGGAGCTTGCACCTGCCTGCTGAAATTCGGAGCCTAAAGAGTCGCCATAGCTTGAAATTTTTTCGCTCAAAGCATTGCTCTGGGCAGAGAGCAGGTCGTAATAGCTGTTGTAATGCTCGTGCAAGCGGGCGGCATAAGCATCTGTTTTCCCGATGTAGCGGTGCTGCAACTGAGCGGCTTTGCCCAGGAACTCCTTGAGCAGGGTTTTCACTAACCTCAGTCCTTCTTCTGGTTTTTGCTTTGTAAAAATATCTTCATGCAGGTTGCCCAGAGGGTGGGACAAGGTTTTCACTTGCTGGAAGAGCGGATGGCATTTCAGGATGCCTTGTTTGAGTTTTTCGTACTCCTGCGTGGTGTAGTAAAAATCCTGGGCGTTCAACTGGCTGGCTAGCAGCTCTTTTCCTTCGACCCGGTTGCTGGCCAGGAAAAGCCCGGTTGTCTCCGTCCAGGTGTTGTCGCCGAACACTTTAGCACTGACGGCTTGATACGCCTGGTCGGCTTTAGCTTTGTTCCGCAAGAACTTATTTTTTTTCAGGCTGAAATCATCCTCATCGTGCCTTATTTCTCTGGTCGTACCACCAGCCGCTACCCGTAGCAGCTCCAGCAGCGGCATTTTATCGTAAAGTGCATCATCCAGCAGGAAGTGCAACTGATTGAGGCCGGCTTTAGCCAGGAGGTTTTGCGTAAATTTCAATGCAGGTACCCGTTCTGAAACGACCACGCACTTTTTTCCCCTGGAAAGGGCGTTGATCAGCAAATTGACCAGCGTCTGCGTCTTTCCGAGTGCATCCTCTCCCTCGACTACGGCTATTTTCTGCGCAGCAATAAGTTCCAGGGCAGATGCTTGTTCGGGGTCAGCAGGCAGGTAAGGGAAGACAAAGGTCTCATCTTCTGCCGAAAGAAGTTTAGGATTCAGCACTTCTTCCGGCTTGTACTCCCCAGGAGTCCAAGCTGTGTTTTGTGGAGGGAACAAACTCAGCACACCTGCCCAGTACAAAGCCCCTTGCTCCGCAAAAGGACCCATTTCATCTATACCCGGCGAGGGAACGGGGTTTTGTATCTCTCCCTGGGTGGAAAAATGCAGCCTCTCCGCCAGTTCATTGCAGATTGTCGCCAGGGTCTCCAGCGTAGGGGTTGGCCCCTGGGCCATTTCTTCTACTCTTTTTTTTAAATCGAGGCCGTACTTTTCCAGCAGAAATTTGATAACCTGGTAATTGGGTTGCACAAACTGCTGCTCGCTGAATTTAAAAACCCAGGAATCCGCCTTTGCCTGGGCAGGCTCCATGGTCAAATGCCAGATGAAAACAGGAGCTACCAGCAAGTCCCCTGCAAAAGTGTCAATGAGCAAGGGGTAGCCAAAGCCAAACGATTTGGCTCCAAAGGTCTTTTCAAAGTTCCGAGCTTCAAAATAAAGGTGCCGCAACTTGTCAGCGGTCAGCCCTAAAGTGTTGACCTGCATGCTGAGTTGGCCTGAGAGCACTTTGCTGACAAAGAGGGGTACAAATCCTTCGTTGTCCTCCGCCAGATTACAAATGTCCAACCGGTCGAGGTAATACGGAAGTGCGTTATTGTAAATCGAATAAATCGAGGGCGATTGACTATTCCTCATAAAGCAGGTAATCTGATTTGTTCAAGAGGTTCAGGGGTGTGCCGGAAGCAAGTTAGGAATATCAGTGAGGGCATCTGAGGGGCTGGCAAGACTGGGAGCATAGCCATCGCTTGGCAGTTATTTCACTAACACAGCCAGCGCTCAAAAGACACCGACCAAATACATAAGTTATTTCCGGCTTAATTGTGTTTCCTGTAACAGATCCACAATTCATTAAAAATGAACACGTAAAGAAAAAAAATTGGCCAAAAATAAGCGATAGTTTCCAAGAAATTTCATTTAGGAACGTGCCGGAAATAAGTTGGGTATTTCGGCGAGTGTATTTTGGGGGCTGGCAAGGCAGTGAAATAGGCGCATAGCCTTAGCTACGTAACTATTTCACTAACACAGCCAGCGCTCAAAAGACGCCGCCCAAATGCGTAAG
>WBZO01003871.1_pt3 | contig 14864 bp, 15 predicted proteins | sample 5204261 | NCBI WGS metagenome assembly WBZO01 (sample SAMN12412400, study PRJNA552823) | activated sludge metagenome | isolation source: activated sludge from anammox sidestream of wastewater treatment plant... | place: USA: North Carolina | collected 2017-09 | reverse complement strand
AACTCTTTCGGGACAGTCATTAAGAGTACTGTACCTTCCGGGATAAAATGGTGCAATTAACGTTTTTCGGCTTGCCGTCAGTGGCGGGCTTAGAAGCACTAAACTTTAACTAACCACGTCTGCCCGCATGACGCAAAACGAATGTTATGCCTTCGTGCTTTTGTCAGACTTAAATTTTAAATGATATGCCAATAGACTACAAAAAATATCCGTCAAACTGGAAAACAGAAATACGACCTGCAATAATGCAACGTGCTAAAAATTGCTGTGAGTTTTGCGGTGTCAAACATTATTCGGTAGGAAGTTGGAACGGTGAAAAATTCATCCCTACTGGTGGAAACATTACCCACGATGCAGCAGGGAATGGTGAGCTAACATATAAAGAAGCTCGTGAACTTGTCAAACACTGCAATGAATGTTGTGATGATAATTTAATTGTTATTGTCTTAACGATTGCCCACTTAGACCATGATGTAAACAACAATGATTTTTCAAACCTTTTGTTACACCTTAAATTTTCAATCAATAAAACCATCAAATGGAAGATACATTGATAAGGCTTTTTCTTTCCTGATTGCATTTTCAAAAAAAAATAATGTAGCTTTGTCCTGCTAAACAACACGCCGAGGGTAAGCGTGTCAATCGTTCATCAAATCAAACCTTCGGCAAAATGATTACCTTACTACCTTTTCAACTTCTTTGCACAACCATCGGTGCAGAAATAGCAACCCTCGGAAGTACCTGCCAGAACCTCGGAGAAATCCAGCGGGTAGGCTTCCAGCGCATCTTTTCTTCTGGATCCACCAAAAACAGCTTTTCTACTTCCAATGCCCTGTTGAAAACGAACTGGGAAACTGCGATTGCAGCCGATGACGGCACGAAAATCACCCTTTCCTCACTTTTGTACGGCGAAGAAAAGATTACTCCCGGCGACGCAAGGGAGGACGCCGTCACATTGGGCGGCATTGCGGAAATCATGGGCAGCGCCCCGACCGCATTTTCTGCCCAAATCGTTAAGGAGCATCAAAAGTGGATTGAAAGGCTCAAGACTTACGCATCGGAAAACATCGGCGTTTGGTTGTTCGATGAGCATGGGCAGATTGGCTGCTTGGTTGACGACCAGGATAGCCCAACGACTTACTACCCTATCCCGATTAAGGGCATGTTCATTGGCGACCTAGCAACTGGCAATTACAACCGCAATCAGTACAACGCCCTGATGTGGAAGTTCCTGCCAAATTGGTCTGACAAGTTCGTGACTGTTCTTCCTGATGACTTCAATCCGGTTACTGACCTCGTTAACTCAGCAAGCTAATGAGAGTGTTAATGACACATCCTGATCTAAAGGGAGAAGTGAAATCATTTCTTCCTGAACGTGCCGCATGGCTGCGAAGTCGTGATGCACGTTGGCAGGTAGTAGAATCTACGTCGCCACTCAAAAATTTAAAGCATGCCGGTAACGAAACAGGAATTGAAAAAACTATTGGCGGAACCAAAAAGAAAAAGGGAGATTGCGGATGCGGCAAAAAATGAAGAGTTAATCAGGTTTCACAGTCAAACGAGTTTCAACGCCTTCGATTGCCCTTATGCGCTTTCCGATTTTCTTGATAGGTTTCTCCGTGAGGTTGTAACGAACTACGACCAGTACAACCTGTATAGGTTGATGCTTCAATTTCCTGTTGACACCAACCCGCTAATGAGCGAGATTTATGGGGCGCTTTGGAAGATTTTTGAGGGGAAAGACCCTGTGTACAACGCCGAATTTCTGACGCCGACCGCAGAGGAAGATTGGCACGAATACAGGGAAGAGTGGGAACTTGACAAATTTTGGCAGCACATAGCATGGAAGGAGTTCATGTGCTACCCTGAAAGTTTCATCGTCGTTGACCTCCCATCAGAACAGCAAACCACGCTGCCAAATCCCTACCCTTATTTCTTGCGTATCTGCAACGTTGTTGATTACGCAATGAAAAAAAGCCCAGGAGAGTGGGAGGAACTGGATTATATCATTTTCAGGATTGACAAAACACATCTTGCGTTCTTTGACACAATAGCCTATCAGGTTTTTGAGACAAAGGAAAACAGTGATACCGATTTTGTGGGCGAACCCGTTACCGTGCTTCACAACCTGGGCTATTGCCCGGTCACGAAAATGATGCACGGCGAACACCCCGTTTCACGTTTTCTCACGAAGCTCAAAAAATTGCTTTTCTCGCTACTTGGCCAGGATATTACAGATTTTTCAATTGCAAATCCGGTATGGTGGGTGTATGAGCAGGAATGCGACTTTGAAGATCCGCAAACGCACAATGTTTGCGATGGTGGTTTTCTCCGTTCCGGCAACGGGGATTACCTGATAGCAGGTGATAGGAAATTAGTAAAATGCCCAAAATGCCAAGGCAAGTTCAGGGGACATGGTACGGTACTGGAATTGCCTGTACCTGATGACAACGGGAAGGCACTTGGAACACCGGCAGGTGTAATAGTTACCCCGGTTGAAAGTCTGCAATATGGATCAGACCGTGTAGCCCAACGTCAGGATGAAATCTACTACGGCCTTGTCGGGTACGGCAGCGAAACACCGAACGACAAGGCAGTGAACAAGCAGCAAGTCAGGGCATTGCAGGAAAGCACCGAAGACAAGCTACGTCACCTGCAAAAGACATTTGAACGGGCGCAGCAAAGGACAGAAGCAACAATGTGCCGTTTGCGTTACGGTGTTTCGTTTGTTTCGCTCTCGGTGAGCTACGGACAGACGCACTACATAGACAAGCCGGAAGATGTTTTGGCAACCTACGAACAGGCAAGAAAAAACGGGGACAGCGATACGATTTTAGATGGCATCTATGAACACTACATGATGCTCAAGTATCGAAACAACCCTGAACAACTGCAATACCAAAACATCCTATGGAACTTGGAGCCTTACCGTCACCGGACTATTTCGGAAGTTCGGGAAATGTTTCGTAACTTTGAATGCGATTTTTCAGAATATTACATCAAAAGCAATTTTTCATCACTGATAGCCAGATTTGAGAGGGAAAATATAAGCATTTTGGAGTTTGGTTCAGCGCTTAGTTTTTCCGCAAAAATTGATGCTATCTACAAAGTGTTAGTCAGCTATGCCACGACAATCCAAACCACAACAGAGCAGCGAAGAAGCCAGCAATCGCAGGTCAACGGGGGCGGAATCCCCGCAACCGTCTAACGCAACCGAAAAGAAAGACTTTTTGGAAGTGTTCAAAAACCGTCCGCAAGACAAAACTGCCTACACCGACCCGGAATACGATGTTCCACCCGGTGAAAGCGACGGCGTTCATATTCAGGCAGAGGTTAGAACATTCGACGCAGACGGCAACTGCAAAAGCAAGCCGCAAATTTTGAAGTTCGGAGACCGGGAATGGGAAAGGTTTTTGAAAAACAAATCCGTTACCGGCTACTCAATCAACAAAATCCTGCACCGCCCGGCAAACATCGCACCTTTCGAGGTGGACGAATGGAAGGGGCCGAAACCGGAAGGCCGTTAGTCTGAAACCTATTTTTTCACAATCCATAACACAGAAAAATTATGTTGACAGAAGCAGTAATAAAAGCAAATTCAACCCTCGCAAATCTGACGCCTGAACAGATTGCGGCAATCACTACGCTTTCGCAGAACGACGAAAATCAAGTGATTGCAACGAAGTACGGGGAACTGTACGGGCAATTCGACACGATTGTCAAGGATGTAATCGGCGAAGACAAGCCGCAAGGCAAGAAAACGACCGAATGGGTAAGGGAGCATTTCACGGCATTTAAAACGAAGGCTGAAAAGGCAGGCAATGACAGCGAACTTGAAAAGCTGAAAACCGAACTCGCACAGGCAAAGGAAGACCTGAAAAACAACGCTGGGGACAAGAGCCTAAAAAGTGAAGTAGAACGCTTGATGAAAGAGGTCAGCGACGAAAAGCAACGAGTGAAAGACCTGCAAACGAACATGACCAAAATACAGCAAGAATGGGAGGCAAAGGTCAAGGCTGAGCAGGACAAGATGATTGCCATTCGCATTGACAATGAAGCAAACGCAGCGCTTGCCGGGATGAAATTCAAGGATGAAAAAATCATCCCCGCCAATCTTCGCCAAATTGCAATCGACGCTGCCAAAGCAAAAATTCTGGCTGATGGGAAAGCCGAATGGATTGATGACGGCAAAGGCGGGCAAAGGCTTGTTTTCCGGGATGCAAACGGACAGGTTCGGAACAACCCCGAAAACGCCCTTAATCCGTTCACAATTGGCGAACTTCTGGCAAAGGAACTTGCTCCTGTGATTGATGCAGGACACAAGCAAAACGGCGCAGGAACGCACACGTCACAGGGTAACGGCGGGAGTGGTTCGGGTGCTATCAGTATTAACGGCGCAAAAAGCATTGTCGAAGCTGATGAGATGTTCACAAAAGCCTGGTTTGCACAGGGCAAAAGCAAATCAGACCCAGAATACAACACGAAGTGGCAGGAAATGAGAAAGTCGCTTCCTGCTGACTTACCGATGCAATAAGGACGAATAGCCAAGCCGACGGGCGACAAAGACCGGCAAAACAGGGTGAAGTGGACAGGGTAATTCACTTCGAGGCACGAAACAATATTTTCTAACTTAAAAGTGAATTACCATGTCTCTTGTTAATACCTTAGTTCAGACCTTCCGTGCCGATGTGCCGGAGTTTGATAAGAATGAGTTCAGGGTGATGCAGGCAGGGATGCTTTCCACCTTTCAGAAGCAAACCGGAAGCGGTACTTCGTGGGTTACGCCTGACCTCATCGAAAAAGCGAAAATGACAACCGCAAACAACGCCGTCCAAATCCCGGTCATTGACTACAAGGATGTTACCATCCGTCCCACTCGCCCGCTTACCATTGCCGCCGATGAAAATACCAGCCAGCTTTACACGGTCGTTTGGACGACCTTCGCCTACGGCTTTCTGATGTACCCGGCGCAACATTTCAACAACAACATCAGCTATCAGCGTGATTTCAACGCAAAAATGAAGGCTATGCTTGTCAAGATGACCAGCGCAATTGAAGATGCTGCCGTTACTGCCGTTGCTGCCGCACGTACCCAGGTTATCAACGAAGTGACAGGCGGGCACACGTTCACACTGAACACCGTCCACGAAATCGCTGCTGACTACAAATCCAGCTACATCTTAGGCGATTTGATGCCGATGATGAACAGCAACGATTTCTACTCTGTTAATCTCGATGTTGTAGGCAATCAGGGCTTGCAGTCACTGCTTCGCAGGCAGGAAGGTTTTGGCGAACAGAACAGCGAAAACAAACAATGGCAGTGGAACAATAATATGTTTGCCTTCTCGAATGGCGTCGTGAACGTCGGAGCAAAGAAAGCAACCGGCTACGCTATCAACGAAGGAACGCTTGGCATTTTGAGCCGGGTTGAGCCGGACGCCATGATGCGTAACCGCACCCGTGACGGCTACGAATGGGACACCGTGAACCTGCCCGGTCTGAACATCGAATTTGGCACGTACTCCTACGAAACCGCCGTTGACGGCTCCGGTCTTGGCGCACATGCCACACACCTGACACGTACCAAGATGCAGGCTTTCGACTTCGCCGTTGACCTTGCATTTCTTGTACCGTACAACAGTGATCAGGCGAACATTCCTTCGCCTATCATTAAGTTTGACTTCAACATTACGAGCGGCTCGTAGTAATGGTTTTTGGATTGTGAATACACAGTGAGGGGTATAAATGCCCCTCACTTTTAATATTACAAAGATGTATAGTGTCAGCCAAATCAAGTCAGGGTTAATCGGGGCAACTCCTTTACTTTCTTGGAGGCAAAACCCTGATTCAAGCGGGGTGCAAATTTCAGATGCAAACCTGATAGCGACACCAACGAGCGGGCTATACTTCAACGACTTTCACCCCCTGTTGACACCTGACAACCTATTTTCCCTTCGCCCTGATTTTCAGATTGACCAAACCGGGGCAACCTTAAACACCTCCTTTTCGTCGTGGCTGCGACAAAAGACAGAAGCGGCTGTTATCAAAGCCGTCGAATCGTGGCTATCTCACAAATTCCAAAACCGCACAGCCAGGAACCTTCTCGAACGTGACACACTACTGAAAACCGCAACCGGCAACCTGAAAGACACGAACAATGGCAAAAAAGTAGGCAGGGAGTTTGTACCTCGTCGCAATCGTGGTATCAAAATGACAATCAAGGAAGTTGGTATCCAGTTGGATGAAAATTGCGCCGTTACGCTATACCTCTACCATCATGGCGCACAAGTAAACACAAAAGCAGTAACCTACACAGGAAACGGGCAAACGCAATGGGAAACAGTTGATTGGGAACTATCCGGCGAAGGCTCCTATCTTGTCTTTTACGACCAATCCCAAAACCCGGACGTTCAGAGCATCAACGGGATTTATGATTTCATCGGAAACACCCCGGAGCGCCCGCCTTACTGCTCTGAGAAAGTATTCAAGTATTTTGCAAGCACCGAATTTGAAGTTTCCGACGTAACAGACACGCCTTTGAGCTACACCGGCGGAACAAATCACGGCCTGAATTTCAAGGTCACGGTAGAATGTGACTACACGGAGTTCATTCTTGAACAAAAGAACCTTTTCAAAAACCTGATAGGCTACCAAGTTGCAATTGATATGTTGCGGGAAATGGCGTACAATCCAAACGTTCGGGTAAACCGCAATGCCAGCAACTTCGCCGAAATGCAAAAGTTGATACTGTACGAGATTGACGGGGACAGCCAGGGGCGAAAGGGCGGATTGGCAATGAAGTTCGATGAGGCAATGAAGACAGTGCAATTTGATGAAACCGGGATTGATTCAATCTGCCTGAATTGTCGGAAAAGGGCAGTCAGATATACGTCGGTATGATTGAGAAAATCAAACAATTCAGGCGAAATGTAGAGCAGTGGCAAAGGTCACTGCCTGACGTGGTGCTTGAAAGTGTGAAGGACAACGAGGCGGCAATACTGGATTTGAACATTGAAGAACAGCTATTTCAGAAGGGTATTGACAGTGAAGGTCAGGCGATAACGCCAGGCTACACACCGCTGACAATCTCAATCAAGCGGCAAAAAGGACAACCGACCGACCGGGTTACATTAAGGGACACTGGCGACTTTCATAAGTCGTTTCAAATCAGCTACGGAAACGACGCTTTTGGAATCTATGCAACCGACCCAAAAAGTCAAAAACTTTCAAAGAAGTACGGAGAAGATATTTTCGGACTGACTGATGATAGCCTACAAGAAACCATTGAGCTAACAAGACCTGACATTCACCAAAAAAGCGAAAAGATAATTTTTCAAAATCTGAATGGCTAACCCTACTCAAATAGCGCACGTCAACCCGGTCTTGGAAGATAGGGCTTTGCTGTACTTGCAGCAGCACTTAGCCGACACCTTGCCCTGGCTCAATTACGCATTTGGCCGGGCTTCAAAACTTGCGATTACGAGGGATGTAAGACAAGTGTATTACCCAGCCTACCCCGCAAACGATGCTGTTTGGGGCAAAGAGTACATCCATCTTTGGCCTGATGAAAATCTTGGCAATTTCTGTTTCTTTGATTTAAGGGATGAACAGATAGTGACGGAGTGGGGGAAAAGAAACATGGCCAACAATACCTACCGATTCGGTGCAAGCCTCATTTTTTCGTTCAACCTCAAAAAAATCTATGGTGGCGAGACATGGAAGAACAGCACCACGGCAAACGTGGTCAACGAGGTTTTTGTATTGGCACTCGCAACCTTCGCAAACGTCGGGGTATCAATCAAGGCAGATAGGTACTTTTACCATACCGAAAATGTATATCGTGGGTACACTCACAACGAGGTTAAGAATCAATTCAATATGCGGCCTTACGGCTGCTTTCGTATTGACCTTGATGTGAACTATCTGCCCGGATGTGATGAAGAAAGCGAATTATCAGGCATAGGGTATGACATAATTGGGGGAACTGGGATTGTTTACCCAGGATAACTTACCCTACACACACACGAAAATGAAGCAAGATGTTGGATCAAATTGTAATCCCTATCCTTTCGGCAATTGCCGGGTTTCTCCTTGCGAACTGGAAAGACATTTTAGGGTGGCGGAGGCGAGTTCAAAAGGAGGAAATCGAAATCGGTCAACAGTTGATGAAGGCGATCAACGATGGCCGGAGGGAGATACTCGAAGCCTATGAAATCATCGAAAAAATGGAAGCTGAAAACCGAACTTTGAAACGTGAAAACATTGAATTGATCATTGAGCGTGATCAGTTCAGGTCGCTTGCCGAAGAGCTTAGAGACAAACTTGCGAAGGTTTCGCAGGACTTCGACGATTGCGCCAAGCAAGCAAGAAAATACATCTCAATCCAAAAAGATGAAAAAGATCAAAATAAACGGCCACATTCTTGAAATGTGGGATTCGGTGGATAATCTGCCTGCTTCAAATTACATCAATCACGCCCGGTTGGTGATGCTTGACGCCGGTATTGGCAGCGACCTTGACGCAGTTACCCGGCACTGGCAACGCATAGCGAAGCTGGCAGAAAAAGACGACGCCGACGGACTGAAAAAACAGCTATCAAACTACCTGCAATCCCTGCAATTCATTGTCTCAAACACTTCGCCGGAAATGATGTCTTTTGTCAGCTTGATTAAAAGCATTGACGGCAAAGTGATTGAAGATTACAGCGATGAAAATGCAAAGGCAATCATCGAGCAGTTGAGTAAAAAAGGCTTGACGGTTGGTATTGTACGTTCATTTCTCGACTACGTAAAAAAAAAGTGGAGCGGGAGATTGAAGCCTATCGTCTTAGCGGAAGCATGACCCCGGAAGTAAGCAACTATTACCACTACTTGCGAAAAAGGACGATTGCAATTTGCGAAGGCGTGCAAGGTAAATTGAAAGACTATGAAAAAGAGGTGCAACAGATTGACGAAATGATTCTTTCTCTCCAAAAACCGGAACGGTATGCCGAACGTGAAACCGAACTAATCCGCAACTTTGATAAGAACTGCTTCGCCCTGACCAACCATCTGAAAATCCAGGAACCGAAAAAGTTAAGCGTTCGGGAATTTCTCGGAGCGATGCAAGAACTTAAAGAACTGATGAAACCGCAAAAAAGACAATTGAATGGCAAATCCTATTAAGACTTCCGACATATTACAAGATGACAATCTTGATGCGCTGATTGCGAAAATCAAGCAGTTGGAGGCAGTAATCGAATCATTGACAGCGGCAATGAAAAAACAGGAAGCCGAAGCGGTGGAGTTGGAAGCCAGTACCAAAAAGCTGAACGGAACGACGGCAGAAGGACGGGATCAGATAGTAAAAAACGCAAAGGCAGCGGACGACGTAGAAAAGGCATATCAGAACTATCAAAAGGCAATAAGTGACACAAACACTCAAATCCAGCACTACCGAACAGAAGCCAACATTGCTAATCAGATCAAAAAGGCAGAGGCCAAATTGGCTGCAAACGTAGAGGGTAGTTACAACGCCCTGTCGGCACAATACAGTTTAATCAAAATTCGGCTCAACGCAATGAGTAAGGCCGAAAGGGAAGCTACCGACGAGGGCAAAGCGCTTGTCAAGCGGTCAAAGGAAATTCACGACGAAATGAAGCGGTTGCAAGCAGAAACCGGGAATACCGCACTAAATGTCGGAAACTACACTGAAAGCGTAAGGGAGGCAATCAACAGCTCAAAGATATTCTCCGGGGAGCTTGGATTTCTTGCAAAAATCCAAAACGTCTATCAAGAGGCGGTTAATGCAACCGCAAAAGCAAAAGCCGCAATGACGGCAGCGACCGGAGGCACAACAACAGCGCTAAAAGCATTTCGGATTGCCCTGATTAGTACCGGGATTGGAGCTATTGTGATAGCGCTTGGCACGCTGATTGCCGCATTTCTTTCTACACAAGAAGGAGTTGATGCACTCAACCGGGTACTTGTTCCTCTTAAAACAGTAGTTGAGGGGCTTTGGGGCGCAATTCAAAATCTTGCAATTCGTGGTTTTGGGGCATTGAAAAAGGCAATCGAAGACCCGATTGGAACACTCAAGGAGTTTGGTAACACCATTCAGGATTATTTAATTGAAAAACTGGAGGCGTTTGGTAGATTGGGCAAGGCATTAGGGCGCATACTGTCGGGCGACATTAAAGAGGGATTTAAGGACTTGGCTTTAGCAGCAGGGGATGTTAGTGGTATTAATAACTCTGTTAAGGCACTTAGTAATTTCGTAGACCAGACCGGAAAGGTCGTGAAAGAGAATTACAAATTAGGGAAAAGCATTCAAGATCTTCGCATATCGCTACGTGAGGAAGAAATTGCATTTGAAACCCGAAAGGCAGCACTCGAACGGCAAATTGCCGCAGGCCGTGAGTTGGCGGCAGACCAGGAGAAAAGTGCAGCACAAAGAGAATCGGGATTAAATAGCGCATTGGAGGCACTCAACAAACTCCAAAAAGCGGAAGAAAGCGTTGCGAAAAAACGGGTGCAACTGGCAAAACTTGAAGCAAGCGCCAGCGACACCGACGCCGAAGGACGAAGGGAAATTCAGCGCCTTGAAGGCGAATTGATTCGCACCGAAACCGACAACCTGAATAAACGCAAGGAATTGGTCAGCCAGCTTTCAGGCATCCGAAAACAAGCAGCAGCAGCAGCAGCAGCAGCGACAAAAGCGGAGCAAGATGCAAGGCTGAAAGATTTGGAGAGTCAGACAAAGTACAACCTCGCCAAATTCGACAATGAAACTGAATACGGCAACTTGTCAGAGGACTATCAAAGAGCCAGGCAAATTGAACGGTTCAACATCGAGCAGGAAGGAAATAGGGTTGTACTCGAAGAACAAAGGAGATTTAACCGTATTTCAATTCAGGAATACGAAACTGCATTGCTTGAAATGTCTGCTAAGCAGCGTGAATTTGCAGCAAAAATTAGGGCAGAAAGGGAAAAAGACAATCCTTCTACTTTGCCTGGATTTGACTTTGGCAAACGTTCCCAAGCGCTGGCAGAAAAGAGGGTGCAGGATATTTCAAAGGAACTGGCGAAAAAAGCGAAAGAGGCACTTGATGAAGAAGAACGCCCTGGCAACATTTACGACTTGCTCGGCATCAACATTACTGATGAAGGCAAGGCACAAGTGAAATCTGCTTTGGATTTCGCCAAACAGCAGTTAACCGACTTCCTGAATTTCAGGACACAGATTGCAAACCGGAACGTTGCGAACGCTGATAGGGAAGTGGCGGCGGCTGAAAATGCACTGAACCGGGAAATCGAATTGCAGGCGGCTGGACTTGCGAACAATGCAGCAGCACGGCAAAAAGACTTGGCCGACGCACAACAGAATCAGCGTGAGGCACTCAAAGAGCAGGAACGGGCGCAACGGGCGCAACAACGGATTCAGACAATCGAGCAGGCTGTCAACCTCATCACAGCGGTTTCAAAAATATTCTCAACTGTTCCCTTCCCTCTCAACATCGGAGCGGTAGCGTTGATGCTCGGAGCATTTGCATCGGCAAAAATACAGGCGGCACAATTGTCACGTCGGGAGTTTGCCGAGGGCGATTTTCAAATCCTCGAAGGAGGCAGTCACGCAAGCGGAAACGATATTTTTGTAGGTCGGGGCAAGGACGGAAGGCCGGAATATGCCGAAGGCGGCGAAGCTCGAATGATCCTTTCCCGAAAAAGCACAAAGAAGTATCGTAGTTTGCTGCCTGAAATTTTCCACTCCCTGAAAGCAGGGACGTTTGAAAGTGAGTTTACCCGGCAGGCAAACGCAGCAAGGGAACTGCCCTTGATCGTCAATACCGGCGGCGGGCAGTTTGTAAATATGGTGGGTGTTGAGAAAGGAATTGGGCGACTCATAGAGCAGGGGGCAGAGCGTCGGTACACAGACAGCAAAGGGAGGTTGGTTGTCCAAAGGGGCAACCGAACAACGACCTACGTCAATTGAAAATCTTGACGGTAACGGTTTGGCAACGGGAAACGGATTCACCAACGGACTTCATTTCGCCGTCCGTGAATTTATAGGTGACGCTGGTTTGGATTTGGTTGCCTTCACACTCGTAGCCGTTTTGGTCGAAGCCTTCGCAAAACTCAACATCTTGGATGATGGTTTCGCCAGGCAAAAGAACGGGATTTGAAGAAATGGAATAGATAGTCACTTTTTCAGTGCCTGTGTTCCAGATTTCAATGTGCCCGAACTCGCAAGGTTCTTTTTTGCAGGAAGCAAAAAGGATGCAAGCAAAGAAAATTGTAAGGATTGAATTTTTCATATCAAGCTGTTTTTGATTAAGACTGCAAAAATGTAACAAATTCACACGAAAAACAAAAAATGTCGATGAAAGTGTTTAGGTTCAGGTTAAAAATATCAAGCAATCCTTATCAAGATTCCAACCCACGATGGAATGACGAAACTACTTTTATCACAGAGGGACAGGAAGGGGAGATGTTTTTCCGTGAAAAGCTGGACGTAAAACTCACCTATCAGAGAGAAGATTTTGATGCAATCTACGCAGCCGATTTTGATACTGAATTTCGTGCATTGCTACAACAACAGGTGAACGGCGTTTGGACTTCGCTTTGGGTAGGCAAGTTCTGGTACACAGATATAGAGTTCGACGTTGATAACCGCACTTGCACCGTCTCACCGGAAACTTTCGATCTATACGAAGAGCTATTTGGAGGGCTTGAAAAGGAGTTTGACCTAATCGCACTCGAACCTCCTACCGTAACGGTTCAAATGCTCAAGCAGGCAGTTATTCAAGTCTATCTGCCGGGTTCATCTTTCGTTGCGAATTTCACGAACGACGGCATATTTTACGAAACCCCTTGCACTCCTTTCAATACGACCCCGGCTCCTTTTGAAACTGGAACTACTGACAATCACGATAACTTAATTGAACATGGTTTCGGCATGGGTACAGGATATAATGACCCATCGGACGGACTTTTTAATTGGGCAAGGGTTGTCATTCCCGGCAGTGGGTTAACGCCGGATGTTTCAGGGGTGTATTATTTCCAGTTCTATTTTCCAGATGGGAGGCCGGGGCTAACATCAATAACAGGCACATCGTTAATAAGAGAGGACGGCGTTTATTCGATGGTCACGGTAAACCCTGGAGGCCCGGGACAGGCGATAAAACACGCAATAAAAAGGGTTAGCGACGGGGTGACCGTTTACGAATCAGAGCAATACCCTACCCCTCCCTTCTCTCCGTTTGGGCAAGCGCCGCACACAACCCCAAATGCAACGTTCACTTCATTGACAAACCCAAGCAGCAAAGTTCAGGCGTACCTTTTCATGCCTTACGTTCGGTTGCTTACCTCAAAAGAAGAAGTTGACGGCCAGCCTACAATTGAACTGACAGACGACGACCCGATTCCGCACGGTACGTTTACACACGCCCTGCCGGTTGATACTTTGAATTTCATGTACTCACAAGGCAGCAGCGCAAGCCCGACACGGTGGGGGAAATTCAGTATTGAAGCTCTTCATTTTGGGCTTAGTTATTTTGCAAAACCTTCCAGCACAGAGACATTGATGCCAGTAGCAGGCACGACATGGACAGGGGCAAGCGCTTGGTTTTACCTGGGCGATGATTTGCGGAACTTGCAGCAGGCCGGTAGTGAATTGCTGACAATTCAGGATGCCTATAAATTGAGCGATTGTATTGACGTGCTGCTTGATGAAATTCAACCTTTGGTAGCACACACTGACGGTACTACCTACTCTCAATTTCTGTACGCAGCATCGAACGCAATCAGAGGCACAAGGAAAGTGCCGGTCATCATTCCGAAAAGCAATGTTGTTGTTGGCAATTACGACCAACCGGCAAAGAAAGCGCCGATCCGGCTTTCGGAAATAATGCAGCTACTTCGGTTCTTTCACAATGCCTATTGGCACATCTCAGAAGGTAGTCTTGTAATTGAACACGAAGACTACTATCACAACGGCAAAAGCTATTCCGGGCAAAATGTAGGAACCGACCTGACAGAAGGCATTGAACCGAAAACAGAACTTGCCTGGGCCTACCGGGCGAACAAATTCAAGTTTGACAAAGCAAACATGCCGGAACGGATCGAAACGAACTGGATGGACAAAGGCAGTCAGCAGTTTGACGGCTACCCTATTCAGGTGCTTTCGGCCTACGCTCAAAAAGGCAACATTGACCAAAGGAACATCTCTAAGTTTACATCCGACGTTGATTTCATCCATGTTGCGGCGGCTGACGTTGCAAAAGACGGGTTTGTTTTCCTTGAATGTGAGCAAGGAGAATTCTACTACACAGTTCCTTTTGTGACGTTCGTAATTTCGGCTGATGAAACGTACACGATGCAGAACGGGTACGCTTCATTGATTTATGCACATAATCAGTATCACAAGCATAATTTACCGGCAGAAAGCGTAACTTTGAACAAAAGTGCGATTACCGCAACGACGGTAAAGCGGAGCAAGATTCAGGAAATTACTTTTGCGACGGAAAGCGAGATTGACCCCTACGAACTTATTGAGACGAACTTGGGAGTTGGCAGGCTTCGTAGAATGGAGCGCCAAATAACGGGAAATACAGTAAAAGCGGTTATCTTGCACGATATTTCATAATGGCAACAACCTTAAATACATTCAACGTTTCACCGCTTGCGTTTTTCGACAACGTGAAATGGTACAACCATCGGCGGGAATACGTCTATGGTACGATAATGCCGCTGGTCGTTCCCCTTGGTCGAATACCTCCCTTTCAAATTGCGATGGACACGGATAGCGGTGGAGGTGTGAATTGGACGCTGATAAATTACAATACAGGGGTAGAAACGGCAATTACGTCGGAATTGTACGCAAGCGGT
>WBZO01004560.1_pt1 | contig 14868 bp, 11 predicted proteins | sample 5204261 | NCBI WGS metagenome assembly WBZO01 (sample SAMN12412400, study PRJNA552823) | activated sludge metagenome | isolation source: activated sludge from anammox sidestream of wastewater treatment plant... | place: USA: North Carolina | collected 2017-09 | reverse complement strand
ACGCTATCGCGCCCGAGATAGACCAAGAGCGCCAGTCCCAACGCGGCGACGGCGGCGGCGGCAAGGTGCATCAAGCCACTCACGGGGTCGCGTAATTTTTTATACATGGCAATTCTCCAAAAGATAGCCCCTCACCCCCAGCCCCTCTCCCAATGGGCGAATAGCCCCTCACCCCCAGCCCCTCTCCCAATGGGCGAATAGCCCCTCACCCCCAGCCCCTCTCCCAATGGGCGAGGGGAGATTTTTATTTGTAGAGCAACGATATGTCCCATCAAAACAATCCGTCTATGAATCTCCCGATGGGCGAATAGCCCCTCACCCCCAGCCCCTCTCCCAATGGGCGAGGGGAGATTTTTATTTGTAGAGTACGCGTTTATGCCGAAAGAAATCCGCCGTCCACGGGCACTGCCGCGCCGTGCATGTAACTCGCCAGGTCGCTCGCCAATACCAGCGCCATGCGCGCCACTTCGTCGGGTTGACCCAATCGGCCCGCGGGCAAACGTTGCATAAATTCGATTCCGGTTTTTACCAAACCCACATCCAAACTCAATACCTGCTTCGCCGCGCGTTTGGTGCCGCTTGTGACAATGCCGCCCGGCAGCAACGCGTTCACGCGGAACCCGTGTCCCGCGTATTCTTTGGCGAGCGAACGCGTGAGCGCGACGACGCCCGCTTTGCTGACGCTATAGTGCGCCATATCCGCTTTGAATGGCAAGACCGCTTCGATGGAACCGATATTGATAATGACGCCGCCCTGTTTGCGGCGCCGCGTAATCATTTCGTGACACATCCAATACACGGCGTTCAAATTCACGTCCATCACGCGCGTGTACAAATCAAAATCCATTTCTGTAAATTTTTTGAATGGGTACATCCCCGCGTTATTGATCAACACATCGGGCAGCCGCGTTTCCAAACTGTGCCAAAGGCGATGAATCTGTTCCTTGTATCTCAAATCAATCGTGTGGCTGTGAATCTCGACGCCGAACGCGCTCAATTCCGTTTTGACGCGCGCCAGCGCGTCGGTATCCATATCCGCCAATTCCAACGCCGCGCCCGCTTCGGCAAAACGATGCGCCATAGCTTTGCCGATGCCTGCGCCTGCGCCTGTAATCAGCGCGCGTTTGCCTGTGAAATCCAGCAGCGTTTCGAGTCGTGGTAACTCTTTCATCAAAACCTCCATTTTGTGATGCAGTCATTCGGCGCAGCGCGCTTTAACTCGCCCTCAGTCGCCGTCTCATTCCTCCGTCGTCGAGCTTGGCAATTATAATCCCGTTTTTGCATGGCTGTTTGCGCCGGCGAGCGCCCGGAATTAGAGACAAATATCACGTAAAATTCGTGACTTGCGTCCTATGGTCAGGTCACGCTTTTCCCTATAATCGTCTCAATAGGCAATCACAGGGAAATGAGCAGTCACGCACAAACATTTGAAACGCTGTCGCTTTGGGAGAAGCTGGCTAGTTCGGACCAAGACGCTTTGCGCCAGCACGCGCAAATTCTGCATTTGCGTCCGCGCCAAATCTTGCTCAAAGAGAACGCGCCTTTTGTAGGACTGCACATTGTCAAGGCGGGCAATCTCAAGCTCTGTCGCCGCAGTGGGGCAAAAGAACAGATTTTAGACATTCTTGGACCTGGCGCTGTGGTGGACCCCATTCCTTTGTTTGACGGCGGCAATCATGCCGTCACCGCTCAAGCCATGACCGAAGCGCAAGTGTATCGTTTCATGCCTGAAGCGGCTCGAACAGTCCTGATGCAATCTCCGGCGACGTTGAATTTGTTGTTGAATCTTATGAGCGTACGCTTGCGGCGGCTTGCGACGCTCGCCAACGATTTGGCATTCAAAGACGTCACCGCGCGCGTGTGTCAGGTTTTGCTCGAACAAGCTGCACGCGAGGAAACCCATTCCAAAACTAATGGCTTGGACCGTCCTCTCACGCGGCAAGAGCTTGCGTCCATGGTTGGGACGGCGCGCGAAGTGGCATGGCGCACATTAAAACGGTTGGAACGCGATGGACTGATTGACATTCAAGGTCAGCGCATTGTGATTCTTGACGCCGCCGCGCTCGCCGCGCGCGTATAATCTCGTTTCCCCGATTGTCACAGTATGTATCCATCTCACTCTCTAGGTTCACCGACGCGTCGAGTATAACCCTTTGGTTGTTATACTTGAAACGTCCACGCAAGCGAGTCACAAATGAAGAAATTACTCGTGTTTTCAATTCTCGGCGTTGTCGCCATGTTGTTGATTGTCGCGTGCGGCAATCCCGTGCCGACCCCCGCTGGTCAATCCACCACGCCGGGCGGCAGTACCGCCGGCTTGCCCGCCGATGCGGCGGCTGTGGCGACCGAACGCGGTTTAACGCCCGATGATATTTATGCCGCTCTTCGCACCTTTACCCCCTCCGGACAACTTGACCCCTACATCATGATTGCGTCCGGCGGTCAAAGCGGCCAACTGCTTGCCATCGGCGTCCCTTCCATGCGCCTTTTGAAAACGATTGCCGTCTTTACCCCTGAACCCTGGCAAGGTTTCGGTTTCGGCGGTTCTGGCAATACCATTCTCGAAGGCGGCAAAGTCAACGACAAAGATATTCTCTGGGGCGATACCCATCATCCCGCCCTGTCCGAAACCGCCGGCGAATATGACGGTCAATTTGTCTTTATCAACGACAAAGCCAATGCGCGCGTCGCCGTGATTGACTTGCGCGATTTCGCCACCAAACAAATCATCAAGAATCCGCTCGGCATCGTAGACCATGGCGGTTCGTTTGTCACGCCCAACACCGAATATGTCATCGAAGGCCCGCAGTACGCGCAGCCCATCGGTTGGGAATATGGCGATGTGGTGCAGGATTACAAAACGAAATTCCGCGGCTATCTCACCATGTGGAAATTTGACCGCGCCACCGGTCGCATTGACCCCGCGCAATCGTTCTCGGTTGAATTGCCGCCGTACTTTCAAGACCTCTGCGACGCCGGTAAAAAGGTGAGCGAAGGTTGGTTGTTCTGCAATTCCTTCAACACCGAAATGGCGACGGGCGGCGTCGAGGACGGGAATCCGCCGTTTGAATCCGGCACCGCCAAGAACGACACCGATTATTTGCACATCATGAATTGGAAAAAAGCCGAAGAGCTGTTCAAGGCGGGCAAAACCGAAACCTTTAACGGCATGAAATATATCACCCTCGATACGGCGGCAAAAGAAGGCGTCCTGTATTTCACGCCTGAACCCAAATCGCCGCACGGCGCGGACGTGACGCCCGGCGGTGAATACGTCGTCGTCGGCGGCAAACTCGACCCGCACGTCACGATTTATTCATTCGACAAAATGCAACAAGCCATCGCCGCCTTGAACGAAGGTTCCGCGACCAAAGACGAATTCGGCGTGCCTGTCCTCTCTCTCGACAGCACCATGGAGGCGCAGGTTGAATTGGGGCTTGGGCCTCTGCACACGGTGTACGACGATAAAGGTTACGCCTACACTTCACTGTTCCTCGATTCCGCCGTCGCGCGCTGGACGCTCGGCGGGCCGTACCAGGGCTTGCATCCCGAAGAACCGTGGACGCTTGTCCAAAAATTGCCGGTCCAATACGATATCGGTCACATTGCCGCGGCGGAAGGCGATACCGCTTCGCCCGATGGCAATTACGTCGTCGCGTTGAACAAGTGGAGCATTGACCGCTTTGCCAATATCGGGCCCTTGTTGCCGCAAAACTTCCAACTTGTGGATACGTCCAAGACCGGCGACCAGATGAAAGTATTGTATGATATGCCCATCGGCAACGCCGAACCGCATTACGCCCAAATCATCAAAGCCGACAAACTCAAAGCGTGGGAAGTTTATCCGCTTGGCACCAATACCGAAACGATGCTGCCCGACCCGAACGCCATCACGTCGCCCGACCAAGCCAAAATTGTTCGCAATGGCAACAATGTCGAAATCTGGATGACGGTCGTGCGTTCGCACTTTACGCCCGAACACGTGCGGATTAAAAAGGGCGACCACGTTACCTGGCACTTTAGCAATATCGAACAAACGCGCGATGCCACGCACGGTTTCGCGCTGCCCGGTTACAACATCAATCTCTCGCTCGAACCCGGCAAGACTGAAACGATTGAATTTGACGCCGACAAGGATGGCACGTTCGCCTACTATTGCACCGAATTCTGCTCGGCGCTGCATCTCGAAATGCTCGGTTACATGATGGTCGAACCGTAAGCGCATTGCCAATGAACCATTGGGCGCTGCCCATTGCGTTGCTTGGCGAACAGTTCTTTGAAAGGAATGAATCGGAAGCGGTCAGTCGCGCGCGTTGTCAGACTGACCGCTTCCTGACGGCCGAATCCGTCTCTAATATCGCCCAATGAAAAAAATTATTACCGCCGTGCTTGGCCCCAGTCTCGACGTCGTTCTGCCCGACGGCAGTCGCCGCCCCTTGAACGATTACCTGATTCCCAGCGCCATTTTTACCGTCGCCGCCCTCCTCCTCATTCTCTCTACCTTTATGCCGCTCTGGAGCATGAAAATGACCGCGCCGCAATATCCCAAAGGTTTGCGCGTGGACGTTTTCGTCAACCGCATCGAAGGCGACGTCAAAGAAATTGACGCCCTAAATCATTATCTCGGCATGGCGCCTCTCGACTCGGGCGGCCAACTCGAACGCTCCATCGCCCTCGCCGCTATCCTTTCCATCGGTCTCCTTCTCGCCGCCAGCGTCTTTGTGCAATCCAAATGGGCGACGTTGGTCGTCTTGCCCGCGCTACTCTTTCCGCTCATCTTTGTCGCGGACTTGTATTACATCCTCTATGAATTTGGACACAGCATTGACCCCAAGTCCGCGCTCGGCGGCGCCATCAAACCCTTTATGCCGCCCATAGTTGGCGAAGGCAAGGTCGGGCAGTTTGGCACCATCGCCAGTTTTGAAATCGGTTTTTACATCGCCCTTCTCGCCGCACTCGTCATCTTGATTGGTCTCTATTTCCATCGCCGCGCCTACAAACCCGTTGCCGACGCGCAAAAGCGTTTGTTGGAACAAAAAGCCGCCCAAACTCAAACTCCGGCGGTCAAGGCATGAACAAACGCCGGGGCCGGTTCGGAAATTTCAACCGCCGCGGCGGCTTGACCTTTCTGAAATTAGCGACGCTTGGCGCCCTCGTTGCAATTTTCGCGCAACTTGGCAGCGCGGACGCGCTTGCCGCGACGCGCCTCGTCGTTTCTCCCCAAGGTCCGTACACCGTCATCCAAGACGCGCTGCGCGACGCGCAAAACGGCGATACTATCGAAGTGCGCGGCGGCGCGTATCGCGGCAATCTGGTCATTGAAAAATCCGTCACCCTCGAAGGCGTTGACCAACCGATTCTCGACGGCGAGAATCACGGCACCGTCGTCACCATCAATGCGCCCGATACGACACTGCGCGGTTTTTTGATTCAAAATAGCGGCGTTGAACCCGACCAAAATCATGCGGGCGTCACCGCGAACGCGCCGCGCGCCCTCGTCGAAAAAAATATCTTTCGCCAAGTATTGTTCGGCGTCTTTTTCGCCCAGGCGCCCGAATCCATCGCGCGGGAAAATGATATTACGAGCCGCGTCGAATATGATAGCGGCCGCAAAGGCGACGGCATCCGCTTGTGGGCGAGTCCGCGCGCGCAGGTCGAAAACAATCACGTCCACAATGCGCGCGACATGGTGATTTGGTATTCCGAAGGCGTGCGGATTGTCAACAATTTCATCGAGACCGGACGCTATGGCGTGCATCTGATGTATTGCGACGGCGCGACGATTGAAAACAATCGCCTGCTCAATAATTCCGTCGGCATCTATACGATGTATTCCAAAAACGTTGATATTCAAAATAACGACGTGCGCGGGCAGCGCGGACCTAGCGGTTACGCGCTTGGTTTCAAAGACGCGGATAATGTGAAAGTACAGCGCAATTTGCTTGTGGACAATCGCGGCGGCATTTTTTTGGACGGCACGCCGTTCACGCCGCAAGGGTATGCGCGTTTTACCGAAAATGTCTTGGCGTTCAACGACATTGCCGTTACGGTGATGCCCGCCGTCAAAGGCGTCGAATTTTCCGATAACGTCTTTTGGGAAAACACCGAACAAATGGCGGTGCATGGCGGCGGCGGCAAATTTGACGCGAATCTTTGGCAAAGCAATTTCTGGAGCGATTACGCGGGTTTGGACGCCAACGCCGACGGCATCGGCGATACGCCGTATCGGGCGGAAAAATTTTTTGAAAATATGACCGACCGCGAACCGCTGCTGCGCGCGCTCTTGTATTCGCCCGCCGCGCAAGCGCTCGAATTTGCGGCGACCTCGTTTCCGCTCGTCAAACCGCTGCCCAAATTTCAAGACGTCGCGCCGCGTCTCGCGCCGCCCCCGTTGCCCGCGAACATAGAACTCGCGCGCGGCAAACCGGGCGAAATGTTTCTAGTCGCCGCGTTCTTGCTTGGCGCCGCCATAGCCATTGGCGCGCTGACCCTGCAACGCGGAGGAACGCGTATGACCAAATCAACGGATTCAAAATTGGCGAATGAAATCGCGCCGACAGTCGTCGTGAGCGCGCGCGCCGTCGGCAAAGTGTACGGCAAGACGCGCGTATTGGAACAGGTAAATTTTGAGTTGGGCGCCGGCCAGGCGCTGGCGTTGTGGGGCCCCAACGGCGCGGGCAAAACCACGCTCGTCAAAGCGCTGCTCGGCTTGATTCCGTTTGAAGGCGAACTTGTGATTGCCAACATCCCCGTCAAACGCGACGCCAAACACGCGCGCGGACGCGTCGGTTACGTGCCGCAAGAAGTCATGTTTTACGATTGGACAGTGCGCGCGACGATGGAATTTTACGCGCGCCTCAAGCGCGTCGAAAGCCAACGAATCGACGCGCTGCTCGAACAACTCGGTTTGCAAACGCACGCGCGCAAAAATGTGTCCGCCTTGTCCGGCGGCTTGAAACAACGTCTCGCCCTCGCCCTCGCGCTGCTCGCCGACCCGCCGATTCTGTTGTTGGACGAACCGACCGCGAATTTGGACACGCAAGCGCGCGCCGAATATCTGAAATTGATTGCGGCGCAAAAACGCGCGGGCAAGACTATTCTGTTCGCCTCGCACCGGCTCGAAGAAGTGGAAGCGTTGGCGGACCGGGTGTTGTGGCTGGACAGCGAAAAAGCCGCGCGGCTCTTGACGCTCCACGAATGGCGCGCCGAAAACGCGCCCGTTGTCGAATTGACGTTGTGGCTCGGCGAAGGACAGCGCGAACGCGCAAACGAGTTTCTCAACGCCAACGGGTGGAACGCGCATCTCAACGGCCGCAGCGCCGTCATTCTGCGCGCGCCCGCGCGCGAAAAATTGCGCGCGCTGCAAGCATTACAGGCGCACGGTTTTCAGGTGGACGATTTTGAAATTGAACGCGCGTTATAAACGCGACAGGTTTTTGAAAACCCGTCGCCTTTTTAACGCAAGCTAGCGTATGGAACTCTATCTTTTCTGGACCATCGCCCAGCGCGAACTGCGCGAAGCGTTACGCAACAAATGGCTCTGGTTTTATGCCGTCGGTTTCGGCGCGCTCGCCTTTGCCCTCGCGCAAGCGGGCATGGCGTCCGCCGGTTATGCCGGTCTCGGCGGTTTCGGGCGCACCGCCGCCAGTCTCATCAACGCGCTCTTGTTATTTGTGCCGCTGATTGGGCTCACCGTCGGCGCGGGCGTCATTGCCGGCGAACGCGAACGCGGCACTTTGATGTATTTGCTCGCGCAGCCCGTGAATCGCGCCGAAGTTTTTTTCGGCAAAGCGTTGGGCGCTGCGCTCGCCGTTCTTGCCGCGCTCGCCTTGGGTTTCGGTCTCGCGGGCATCGGTCTCGCCTCCGCGGGCGGCGGCGAACCTTCGACCTATCTCGCGCTCGGCGGTTTTGCCACCCTGCTCGCGCTCGCCTCGCTCGGTCTCGGTTTTATCATCAGCGTCCTCACGCGCAAATCCGCCACCGCTTCCGGCGCCGCGTTGATTTTGTGGCTTGCGCTGGTCTTTCTCGGCGACCTCAGTTTGATTGGCGCGACGATGGCGTTTCGGCCTCCGCCGTCCGCCATGTTGACGCTGCTGCTGCTCAATCCGCTCCAAGTTTTCAAACTCGGCGCGATTTACAGTTTGCGCGCGACGCTGGACACGCTCGGCGCGGCGGGGCAATACGCGCAGCTTCAATTTGGCGCAATGCTGACGTGGGTTCTGGTCGGCTTGTTGCTCGTGTGGATTGTCGCCGCGTTCGGGCTTGCGTTCGCGCTGTTTAATCAAAAGCGTAATGCGGCGTGAGGGGAGCGCTATGAGTTTTTAATCTCGGGACGCGGCGTGTAACGCGCCTCGCATGGGAAATCCATTCACGTTCGCGTTTCGGTTTGCCCGTCTAGAGGGTATTGATGTAAGATAGCTCTGACGAGCGTTTGACGTGAGAAGAGAAAATGAAATACATGCAATTATTGACGCTCGGCTGTTTGCTCGGCGCGATAACTTTTTTTGCCGCGTGCGGCGCAAGCAATGCGGTGGGCGCGCCGGAAATTTATTACGGCCAGGATGTGTGCGAAGAATGTAGTATGATTATCAGCGACGCGAAATTTGCGGCGGCGACGCTCGACCTCAAAGGCAACGCGCACAAATTTGACGACATTGGCGGTATGCTGATTTTTCATATGGATCATCCCGAGCTCCAAGCGCGCGCGTATTTTGTACACGATTACGATACGGGCGCGTGGCTGCGCGGCGAAGAGGCGTTTTATGTGCGCGCCGTTCTGCCGGATGCGCCGATGGGCGATGGCATTGTGGCGTTTGCCGAACGCGCGGCGGCGGAAAATTTTGCCGCGCGCGTACAGGGTCAGGTCTTTAAATTTGATGAACTGCGGTTGAATGTGCATTTGACGCTGCACGCGCAGCCCTGACCCAAATCCAATTTCATATCGTTTCCGCTAAAAAAATTATGGCGTCGAAACGAAAATATCACCCCAACAGGAGGAGATGGTGAACAAGTTTGTGTTGATTTTGAGCGCGCTGATGTTGGCGCTGCTCGCCCTGAGCGCGGCGTGCGGCCCCGGAGTCAAAGGCGCGGTGCCAACGGCGGGTCCGGTCGGCGAACCCACTTCGCGCGGCGATGTCGCCAAAGGCAAGACATTGTATGGCGGCACCTGCGCGTCGTGCCATGGACCCGACGCCAAGGGCTTGCCGAATCTGGGCAAAGATTTGACGACCAGTACCTTTGCCATCGGCATGTCGGACGCCGACTTGGTAAAATTTATTACCAAGGGGCGGCCCTCTAGCGACCCCGCAAATACGACGGGGATTGACATGCCGCCGCGCGGCGGCAATCCGGCGCTCAAAGAACAAGATTTGTATGATATTGTTGCGTATGTTCGTACGCTCGAAAAATAAATTCGCCAACGCGCTGTAGAAAAAATCCGATGCACTCGACGGCGTCGGATTTTTTTCTTGCGCGCGGGCGTTCAACCAGACCGCGCCGCGTCGCAAACTGTCGCCGCACCTTGGGGGCGCGCTCAACAGTATGCTCAAGGATGGATTCATTATGCCGAGTCAAAAACGAAAATTTCCCTTTCAAGTTTTGCTTCTCATCCCCGCGATCTTGTTGATGCTCTATGGTTTGTGGGCGGGCTTGCAGCGCATGGGTTGGGCGCTGCCGCAGCTCCAGACGGGCCTCGCCGCGCTGCATGGGCCCTTGATGATTGCGGGTTTTCTTGGCACGCTTCTTTCGCTCGAACGCGCCGTGGCGCTCCGCATCCGCTTGTTTTATCTCGCGCCGTTGGGCAGCGCGATTGGCATGGCGCTGGTGTTGATGGGCGTGAACGGCGCGATGGGCGTGGTCTTGATTACGCTCGGCAGCGCGCTCATGTTTGTCATGATGGCGTACATTGTGCGCCAACAAACCGTCCCCTTTACGATTCTCCTCGCGACGGGCTCGGCTATGTGGCTGGTCGGCAATCTCATCTGGCTGGCGGGTTTGGGCATCGCCAACGCGGTCTTGTGGTGGAGCGGCTTTTTAATTTTGACGATTGTGGGCGAACGTTTGGAATTGAGCCGCGTACTGCACGTGCCGCGCCGCGCGCAAATTATCTTTTGGACGGGCATCGCTTTGTTTGGCGCGGGCGTCGTCCTGGATACGCCGGAACGGCTTGTCTTGCCCGATGCGACGTTGTTTCTCGGCAGTCGGCTGACGGGCCTCGGCATGTTGGTCTTGGCAATTTGGCTGGCGCGATACGACATTGCGCGGCGCAACATGCGCCAAACCGGTTTGACGCGTTTCATCGCCATCTGTTTGATGTTGGGGTATGTCTGGCTCGGCATCGGCGGCTTTTTGCGGTTGTTCGATTCGGGCGCGCAGGCGGGCATGTATTACGACGCCTTGCTGCACACGATTTTTGTCGGCTTTGTATTTGGCATGATTTTTGCCCACGCGCCGATTATTCTGCCTTCGATTTTAATGCGTCCGCTGCCGTATGCGCCGATTCAATACGTCGCGCTGCTGCTTTTACAAGTGGGTTTGATTTTGCGCGTCGCCGGCGACCTCATGCTGGATTTAAACATGCGCCAATGGGGCGGAATGCTCAATGCCATTGCCATTACACTGTATTTCGCGGTCACGCTGTTCCTGCTCGTCCGATTAAGCATCCGCCAAGCGCGCGCCGCGCAAGCGTCGCAGCGTTGAATGGGCATCGTCCATCGTTTGCAGTTGGCTCTATCTCGACGCGCGGCATAGCGGCGACACAACCGCCGTTACGCCGCGCGCAAACATTTCGCGCGCGCGCTGCCGCTTTTAGTTGAGCGACACATTTTTAGCCCAGCGCGTTTCCCAACGCCCGCAGGGGCGTTTCGCGTTCTTGTTGCTGCGAATTCCATTCGCTCGAACATTTCGATTTCTTGTCGCGTTATTTTGTTTCCCAACGCCCGCAGGGACGTTTCGCGTTCTTGTTGCTGCGAATTCCATTCGCCCGAAGGTTCTTGTGAATTCCATTCGCCCGTCCAACATCAGTTATAATTCCCCTGCATGGAACCGATAAATCCCTATATCGCCGGCAATCCGATTACGGGCGCGGAAATGTTTTTTGGGCGTCAAGACGTTTTTGTCTTTATTCAACAAGCGCTCATCGGCAAACACCGCGACAACGTGATTGTGCTGTACGGGCAGCGGCGCACGGGCAAAACCTCTGCGCTATATCAAATGCCGCGCCGCTTGGGTCCGCGTTACGTTTCCATCTTTATTGATTTGCACGGGTTGGCGCTTGAAGGGCTGGACGGCTTTTTGTGGGAGCTCGCCAATTCCATCGCGCGCGGTTTGCGCCGCGAGTATCGCATCGAACTGGCGCCGCTCGCGCGCGACGCCTTTCGCGCAAATCCGCGTCACGCGTTCGAAAATGAATTTTTGCCGCGCGTATGGGCTGCGCTCGGCGAACGCCATCTGCTGTTGATGCTCGACGAGGCGATTCGTTTGCAAGAACAGGTGCAGGCGCGCAAATTGGAACCCGAAACGTTCGCCTATTTGCGGTACCTGATGCAGCACTTTGAGCGCTTGAATTTTTTGTTTGCGCTCGGCGAAGGTCTTGAAAGCATGACCAAAGAGTACGCCTCGCTCTTTAGCGTCGGCTTGTACAAAAAAATTTCGTTTCTCGAACCCGCCGCCGCGCGCGCATTGATTACCCAGCCCGTCCAAGAATTTTTTCGCGTCCAAGATTCCGCCGTCGAACGTATTTTGGAAATCACGTCGGGGCATCCGTACTATACGCAATTATTGTGTCACAGCATTTTTAATCATTGGCAGCACACGCGCGCCGCCGAAATTGACGCGGCGGAAGTGGACGCGGTGGTGGATGAAACGGTCGAGCGCGGCCTCGCCGTTTTGAAACATGTGTGGGAAGAATCCACGCCCGCCGAAAAAGCGATTTTGGCGGGCGCCGCAGCCGCGATGGGCGAAGCGAGCGCCGCCAATCATCCGGTCACGCCCGAAGCGATTTCGCACGCGCTCAAACAGCGCCAAATTTTGGTCCCGTCCGAAGAACGCACGCAAGCGTATAAATCGCTGCTCGCGCGCGATGTTCTGGTCGGCGGCGAACAGTACGCGTTTGCCGTTGATTTGCAGCGCGTCTGGATTTTCAAATACGAGCGTCCCGAATGGGTGCGCGATGAAATCAAACCCGCGCTGCGAAAATGGGCGACGCCCCCGCCGCTGCCGCCGCCGCCGCGTTTTCTTTCGCCCGAAACGCCTACGCGGCGCGCGCCCGCGTCTTCGCGCGCGCGTCTTTGGTGGGGCGGCGGCATCGCGCTCGTCGTATTGCTCATGCTCGCGTTTTTACTTTTGCCGCGCCAATTTCGAGCGCCGTTCTTGGTGGCGTTCCAACCCACCGCGACAGCCACCGTCACCGCGCGCGCGCCCACCGCCTTGCCCACCAAGACGGCGACGCGTCCCTTGCCCACCGCCACCTCCACGCCGGCGCCGACGCAAACCGTCGCCAACGCCGACGGCGCGCCGACGCCTTTTCCCACGCCGACGACGGTCTTTGGCAGGGGCGTAAAAATTGTTTACACCAGCGGCGTTCCCGGTTGTTCCACGATTGGCTTGTTGGATTTGGACTCTAACGTCGAGCGCATTTTCAAACCCGAGCCGAATAATGAAGAACCCTCGTGGTCTCCAGACGGCGCCCAGTTTGTCGCCAGCACCGGCGATTGCGGCAACAAGGAATATTTCTTGACCATCTTTGACGCGGCGACCGGCGTTTCGCAGCGGCTCGAAACAAATTGCGACAAGAACATTGACCCGTACTGGGGCAAAGACAATCGCATCTATTTCGCGTGCGGTTCGCGCAATGACAATGGCGAGCTATTTTCCATCAGTCCCGACGGCGCGGATTTGCACGCGCTGGGTATGAGCGCGCGCCGCCCCACGCTTTCGCCCAACGCGAATTTATTGGCATACATGCGCCAAGAGGATAATGTGTGGCGCATCTGGATTGCCGAGATTGACGATACGGGCAAGGTGGGCAACCTCAGACAACTTCCCTTTCCGCAAGTGTTGGGCGGCGTCTATGCGCGTCAACCGCGCTGGAACAGCGACGGCACGCGTCTATTTTTCAACATCACCGACCAATCGTCGTTGCAGGCGATTGCATTGGCGAGCGTTGAATTGGAAACCAATCAGACCAACGTTTCTTTTATCAACGCGGATAACAATACGCCGTTTGTGCGCCCGGTGTGCGGCAAAAATAATGTGTGCGTGGCGGGCGGCGCGAACGGCGGCTTGTGGCTGCTCAAAGACGAAGACGGCGCATTGATTCCGCAGCGTCAATTGACGTTTGGCGAAGAGTACGGCGCGGATATTTTTCCATGAACCATTCCAATCCATTCACCTACGGCAATCCCATCACCGACACGGCGCGGTTTATCGGCCGCGCGCGGCAAATCGAGCAAGTGTTTAGCCGCTTGCGGAATGTCGAATTTGAATCGTCGTCGCTCGTCGGCGAACGGCGCGTCGGCAAAACCTCGCTGCTCTATCATCTCGCCGACGCGGCGGTGCAGCGCGCGCACGGTTTGGACCCGGCGCGCTATCATTTTTTGTACGTAGATTTGGCGCTGGTGGACGCGACGACGACGCCCGCGCGCTTGTGGCAATATCTTTTGGGGCGCTTGGAAACGTCGCTGCCCGCGCGGGCGTTTGAAGAACTCGACCGAACCGCATTGGACAATTTCGCGCTGGCGGAATTTTTTGACCGTCTCGGCGTGCAAGGACAATATGTGGTGCTGCTGCTCGACGAATTTGAAAACGTGACGCGCAACGCCAATTTTGGACCCGATTTTTTTTATGGCTTGCGTAGTCTGGCGATTCATCACAAACTCGCGCTGCTGACTTCGTCGCGTCGTGAACTCATCGAGCTCACTCATTCGGACGAAATACGTTCGTCGCCGTTTTTCAATATCTTTGCCAATATCAACGTCCGTTTATTTTCGCCCGACGAAGCGCGCGCGTTGATTGCCAACGCGTTGGCGGACGATGAGATTACGTTTAGCGCGTCCGAAACCGACGCGCTGTTGGATTACGCGGGCGCGCATCCGTACTTTATGCAAGTGGCGTGTCATTTTTTGTACGCTGCGTACGCGCAGCGCCATTCCGACGCGGCGCGCGAAATGTTTTGGCGCGGCGAATTTCGCAGACAAGCCGCGCCGCATCTGGCGGAATACTGGCGACACTCGGACGACAAGGAAAAAATTGTGCTGGCGGCATTGGCGTTAGCCGAAACGCCGCGCGGCTCGGCGCAAGGCGAATGGGACCTGTCCGCGCTGCGCGCGCTGCTCGCGCGTTCCGAACGCGTGCTGGCGCATTTGGACAAGCGCGGTTTGGTGCGCCGCCTCCAAGAACGGTATGCGTTATTCAGCGCGTTCTGGCGCGAATGGATTGTGAACGCGCTGCCCGAACAAACCTTTGAATTGGATACGGGCGGGACCATCCCCTTTGTCCAAGCGTTGCAAACCGCGCTGGCGCAGCCCGAATTGACCGAGTCGTTCGCGGAAACGGAATTGCCCGCGGGCCTTTCGCCGCGCGAACTCGAAGTGCTGCAATTGGTCGCGTCGGGTTTGAGCGACGCGCAGGTGGCGCGCAAATTGGTGCTCAGCCCGCGCACGGTCAGCACGCATCTGCAATCCATCTATAACAAACTCGGCGTCAATTCGCGCGTCGCCGCCACGCGTTTTGCGCTGGAACATCGCCTCGTCAAAAATCCACCCAAAAAATAAAACGCCAAAGCGTTGAAAATTTTTGCGCGCCATGTCGGCGGCGCAATTTTCGAGCGTTCGCGCTACGTACTCGGAATACGTAATGAATACGTACTTT
>WBZO01004558.1_pt1 | contig 14874 bp, 11 predicted proteins | sample 5204261 | NCBI WGS metagenome assembly WBZO01 (sample SAMN12412400, study PRJNA552823) | activated sludge metagenome | isolation source: activated sludge from anammox sidestream of wastewater treatment plant... | place: USA: North Carolina | collected 2017-09 | reverse complement strand
CTGCCATATGAACGAGGGACATTCCGCCTTTTTATCCATCGAGCGTATCGCTACCCTGATGCACGACAAGGGCCTTTCGTTTCAGGATGCGCTCCTGGTCAGCAGTGCGGGCAACATTTTCACCACTCACACGCCGGTCGCAGCCGGGTTAGAGCGTTTTGGCTTCGATCTGATAGATGAGCACTTCACCCCTATGTTCAAAGAGCTGGGGATATCCAGAGACCAGTTCCTGGACCTGGGGCGGGAGAATATGGGCGGTTACGAACTGTTCTCCATGCCTGTGCTCGCCCTCAAAACTTCCTCGGCGGCCAACGGAGTCGCCAAGCTCCACGGCAGAGTCAGTCGGGAGATGTGGCACTGGTTGTATCCCAAACTGCCGGTTGAGGAAGTGCCAGTGGAAGCAGTCACCAACGGCGTGCATATCCTTTCCTGGGTCAGTGCGGAGATGATCCTGCTGTTCGATCGTTATCTGGGGCCGGGGTGGCGAGAGCATCCCGACGATCCCGACGTGTGGAAAGCCGTAGACAGCATCCCCGACGCCGAGTTGTGGCGCAGCCATGAGCGCCGGCGCGACAGACTGGTGGCATTCGCCCGTCACCGGCTGGTTAACCAGTTGATCCGGCGCGGGGTCTCCCAGGCCGAGGTTGCCGCGGCCAAAGAGGCGCTCAACCCGGACGCGCTGACCATCGGTTTTGCCCGTCGATTCGCCACTTATAAACGCGCCACGCTGCTGTTCCGTGACGTAGACCGCCTGATCAAGATTCTCAACCATCCCGACAGGCCGGTTCAGATCATCTTCGCCGGCAAAGCGCATCCGAACGACATCCCCGGCAAGGAGCTGATCCGCACAATCATCACTCTGGCCCGCAATGAAGACCTGCGTCACCGGATCGTATTCCTGGAAAACTATGATATGGCAATCGCCCGCTACCTCGTGCAGGGCGTCGATCTCTGGCTCAACACACCCCGGCGCCCCAAAGAAGCCAGCGGCACCAGCGGCATGAAAGTCATCTACAACGGCGGGCTGAACGCCAGCATCCTGGATGGCTGGTGGGCGGAGGGATACGACTATTCACTCGGCTGGGCTATCGGCAGCGGCGAAGAATATCCCGAAGCCGACTGGGAGATGCAGGACGTCATCGAAAGTCAGGCCCTGTACGAGCTGTTGGAGCAGGATATCGTCCCCACATTCTACACCAGGGGGCAGGATGGCAGCCCTCCCGCCTGGGTCGCCAAGATGAAGAAGTCCATGAGCCAGCTTAGCCCGTACTTCAACACGAACCGGATGGTGCTCGAATATACCAACAAGTATTACGCCCCGGCTCACGAGCGCTACCTGCGCCTGACACAGCCCGACCTGACCAACGCCCGGCAGTTCCTCAACTGGTGGGGTCTGATCAATCGCGAATGGGGGAAGATCGCCGTCAAACGTGTGGAGACTTCCGAAAAGACGGTCAAAGTGGGCGAAGAAATGCTGGTCACCGCTTTTGTCAACCTCGGAGCGCTGACCCCCGACGATGTCAAAGTGCAGATTTACTTCGGGCGGCTCGATTCCAAGGGGATGATCCAGGACGGCCGTTCGCTTGAGATGGAATCCGTCAATCAGCACAGCGACGGGCTGTACGAATTCGCCGTCAAGTCAAGTTACGTGGACGCTGGAGAGCGCGGCATATCCGTCCGGGTTTTGCCTTATCACCAGTATCTGGACGGCGTCTTCCAGACCGGCCTGGTGCACTGGGCAGCCGAATAAGGTTCGGCGCTTTCCATCCGCATGATGTCAAAGCCCCCGCGAAGCTGGCGGGGGCTTTGATTTAGTGAGCCGGATAGCAACCTGTCGCCGGTTACTTTTCCCGGACCAGGCGGATAATATCGCGCCACTTCGGCATCTGTCCGGCCAGGAGGATATTGACGCGAAACAGGCGAGCGGCAAACCAGATGCTGCCGACTGCCGTCGCAAACAGCAATACCAGACTGACCGCGATCTGAATAAACGGGACTTCAGTCACCGACAGGCGCATGATCATACCCAGCGGCGACGTGACAGGAAACAGACTCAGGAACACCGGGAGCGGAGCGTTGGGTGTTTTGGCGATGAAAGCGACGAAATAGAGCGGGAACACGGCCGGCAGTGTGAAAATCATAGCGAACTGCGGCCCTTCCCGCATCGACTGGGATATCGCCCCAACTGACGCATAGGCCCCGGCGAACAGCAGATAAGCGCCCGCGAAGTAAAGCAAGACCCACAGCAGCATCCCTGGCGGCACAGACAGCGCAATCAGCGCCGGAACTACCGTCCCCAGCCGGCTGATAATGAAGATAGCGGTGGCTCCCCAGATAACAATCTGAGCCAGCCCCAACACCCCCGCCGAAAACAGCTTGCCAGCCAGCAAGTGCATCGGGCGCACTGAGGAGAGCATGATCTCCACCATGCGCGTCTCTTTTTCTTCCACGACGCTTTGCATCAGGTAGCCGCTGGAAAAGAATATCGCCACCATCAGCACCACGGCGAAAACATAGACCAGGAGGAACGACTCATCTTCTCCCCGGGCTACTGTGGCCTCGCCGCTCTGCGCGACCTGATGCTCTACGATATAAAGGTCGCTCTGAAGGCGCAGGATCAACTGACGGTCTGCACCCCGCAGAAGCCCGTTATAGAGAAATGACTGGAAAAGCCCATCCGCGGCCATGCTCTCTATCCCAAAGGAGGTGACATAACGGGTGACATCCCCGCTTTCCATATAGTCCGGCTCGATCACGTAAACGGTCTTCACTTCGCCAGTCTGCATCGCCTCCAGGGCAGCATCTTCGTCGTCATAGCGAATCATCCCCATGCCATATAAGCCGGGGTTCTGAAACTCGCCGCTGCGATCGACATAGCCGATGGGGCCAAACTCAGTCTCACTTGATGAGGCTGGCTCTTCTTCTGCTGGCCGGCTGGCCTTAAATTCCTGAAATGCCTGGTACCCAAACAGGATTATCAGCGCCACAATCGGTATCCCAAATGTGGTGAAGAGGTAAGCCCGCCGCCGAATCTGGCGCCTGAATTCGAAGCCGAATATCTGCCTGAAGTTGTGCATACTAATGTTCCTCCTGCGCAGTGGTGAGCATCGTTCGCGTTTGTCCGCGTACGACAGCCATCAGCTCTCGCAGCGTCAGGCGCTTCCCGTACATCAGGAGGCCGATACGGAAGATCCGGGCGGCTAGCCAGATCGCCGCTACGCTCGTGAGAATCAGCAGAGTCAGGCTCAGTCCGATCTGCCACACCGGCACATCCGCAAGCGGCAACCGCATGATCATCGCCATGGGTGCTGTAATCGGAAACAGGGAGAACAACACCGGGGCCACTCCGTTAGGGTCCTGCATGAAGGTGATTAACAGCATCATCGGCAGAATGGAGATCATAGTGAAGATGCCGGCGATCTGGCGTGATTCCTGCTCCGCGCTGACGGAGGCGCCAATCCCGGCCATAATCGCGCCGAACAGGAAGTACCCCAGGGTAAAGTAGATCAGGGCGACAACCAGAAAGCCCGGATCGATACTGAAGTTACGCAGCAGCTCATGGTCACCGCTCAGATTCAGGATGAGAATCCCGCCCACCCCCCAGATCAAAAGCTGAGTCAGGCCCAGCGCGCCCAGCCCCAGCACCTTGCCCCACAACATTTCCAGCGGGCGGCAGCTCGTGATCAGAATCTCCATCATCCGATTCTCTTTTTCCTCCACCACGCCGGACATCAAGAACTGCGAGGTGGTGCTGACTGCCATCAGGAAGATGAACCCGAAGATAAAGGGGACAAGAAACTGCATAAGAAAGGCCGATTTACTGTCCATCTCATTGCCCGACGAAAGGTTCACCACGGTCATATTCATAGGATCGCGGATCCGTTCCAGCGGCACGCCCGGAGGAACCCGCAGGAGCAGGTTCGCTTTGACAAATTCCTCAAACTGCCTCTGAATCCCCAGGGGAAGACTCTCCGGCACGTAAGCATCCACCTGCCCGGCATTGAAGAAATCGTTCCGTATCACAAAGTAGGCGCCAATGCTGCCATTCAACAGTGCAGCATGAGCAGCTTGTTCATCAGCAAAGGGCACATATTCTTTCGGCTTCTCCGCCCCGGCCTCAAGAATACCGGGCACGTCCACGTATCCCACATCGCCCAGTTGGCCGGTCTCAGAGTAAGCCGTATCAGAGATGTTGAAGATGATGAAGAGCATCACCAGAGAGAACAGGGGCACGCCAAAAGCCGAAAAGAGGAAGGACCGCCGTTTGAAGTTATAGGTGTATTCCCGGCGGGCGATCAACCAGATTTTACGCATGATTGTTGTTGCCTCCCGCGACCTGGATGAAGATATCATTCAGGCTGGGCACGGCCAGCGAGAAGCTGCGGATATGATGTTCAGGGCTGGCAGCCAGGGTCTGCATGATATCGTCAGGCCCAACACCTTCGGCAAGATACAGGGTGAAGGAGCGATTTCCTTCGCCAGTTTCCACGCGGCTCACCCCGGACACCGTCGCCCAGTCGCCCTCCCCTTCCACGACCACAGCGTTACGCGCGAAACGGTTACGGACCTCCGTCACTGTGCCATACAGCATACAGCGCCCGTGATCAATCATCAGCAGCCGGTCGCCCGTCTCTTCAACCTGATACATCTGGTGGGTGGACATCAGCACCGCAGTGCCGTTCGCAGCCAGCTCAAGCATCATATCCTTCAGGACCTGCGTATTGACCGGATCAAGGCCGCTGAAAGGCTCGTCGCCAATAATCAAGGCCGGCTGGTGCAAGATGGTGGCGATAAACTGCACTTTCTGCTGCATACCCTTGCTCAGCTCGCTGACCTTCTTCGCCCGGTACTCGCCAAGCTCAACACGTTCCAGCAGGTCCGCGCCCCGCTTACGAGCCGCCGCCTCGCTCATCCCCTTCAGGGACGCCAGATAGATCAGGAGGTCAAGCACCGGCACGTTGCGATACAGGCCGCGCTCTTCCGGCATGTATCCGATACGATTCTTGGTCTCCTCCGCTAGCGGGCCGCCCAGCACAGCAATCTGACCGCGATCGGGCTTGAGGATATCCAGAATCATGCGCATCGTAGTCGTCTTGCCGGCGCCGTTTGGCCCCAGGAAAGCAAACACCTCGCCGCGATAAACCTCGAAGCTCAGGTCATCAACGGCCACATGATTTCCGTATGCCTTGCTGACATTACGCACCGAAAGGACTGTCTCAGCGTTCATAATCTCCCTCTTGATATCCGGCAACAATCAGGGCGGAACAATCAGGAGGCCACCCTCCGCCCGATAGTAACACATTCTGACCGCCGATCAGGCCCCTAATAGCAGGAGGGCGGCCGGCCATCCCGATATACAGCGCTGCCGAGGCGCTCCAGGGGGCTACTCAGATGCCGGCGCTCCGGGCGTTGACATTGCCGCCAACGCCTCATTCATAGCTATCTCGAATTGGGTCAGCATGGGCGATATATCCTCAGGGCGCGGATCGTCAGGGTACGCGCTCCGCCACACCTCATCGATCGCCACTGACCGCACCTGCCCGCGCAGCCAGTTCTGAAAATGCAACGCTTTCAACTCATCGATCTGGGCCGGGCTTAACACATCCACCTTGCTATCCAGCACCTTGACGATGTAATAACCCTCATCAGTCTGAATCGGGCCAATCGTCTGGCCGGGCGCCACGCCCGCCAGCGCATCCACCAGCGGCGGCGGGAGCTGAGTCAGGGAGACAAACCCTACATGGCCGCCATCCCCCCCGGCGCTGGGGTCCAGAGAAGCCTCCCGCGCGACAGCAGCAAAATCTTCCCCCGCGCGCAGTCGCTGCAGGATCGCTTCGGCAGACTCCGGCGTGTCGGACAGGATGTGCCGGGCATGAACACGGTAAAGCTGCTGACCGGTGATGCGCAGGATGTTGTAGCCATCCGCAGAACGCAGCGGGCCAACAATGCCGCCGATGCCCAGATCAGGATCAAAAATCCGGGATCGCCACGCCTCCGGCACGTCGTCAGGGGCTAACATCCCCAGATCGCTGCCTGCCCCTCCCTCCGGCGATAATTCCCGCACCAGATCGTCGAAGCTCTCCCCTGCCTCCAGGCGTTCCAGCACCCGCTGTGCGTCAGCCTCAGTCGAGACCACAATCCGGCTGAGCCGCCGGGCGTACTCACGCCCCACCACCTGAATGACGTGATATCCGAAGGTAGTCTGAACCGGCCCGACCAGTTCCCCCGGCGCGGCGGCGAAAGCCGCCCGTTCGAATTCCGGCACCATCTCGCCAGTTCCAAAGAAGCCCAGATCGCCGCCGTTGCCGCGCGCCTGCTCGTCCAACGACCGCTCGCGGGCGAGCTGTGCGAAATCTGCCCCGTTGCCAAGCTGCCCCAGTATCTCCTGCGCTTCTTCTTCGCTGTCAACCACAATAATCTGGAGGTCCAGCGCGCGCGGCTCGTAATTCATCTCGTTGCCCACCGCGTCAAGGAGCGTCTGCTGCTCGCTGCGAACCAGCACCTTGGTCCGCAGATCGTCCAGGCCGATGCCGGTGTACGGAGCGATTCGGGCCATATAGGCCGTCTCCAGATCGTGGACATTCGCATCGCCGCCGGCCTCGCCGCCCAGCATCCTGATCCACATATTTTCGTACAGGCGGGTGTTGGGCGGCAGCCCGCGCTCGTCATACTCCTGATGCATAATTCGCTCGCGGATCATCTGGGTCAGGACCGTCTCAGCGAATGATTCCGACTGTGACAGGGTGTACAACACCCCGATCACTGATGGCGCAAAGGTATTCTGGGGGTTGCCGATATCTGCTGGCGTCAGGCTGGCGAGATCGATAATGTCGCGGAGCGATTCAAGCGCCAGCCAGCGCTCATAGCGCACCCGATCGCGAAATTCCGCCAGCGTGATATCATCCCCGGCCACCGCGGCGATGACAGTCGCCGGATCAATATCCGGGTCAGCGGGGCGAATATAAGGCGTGGCGGAAGAAAGCGGGGGCAAAGACGCCGTCGCCGCAGCGACCGCCGTCTCGGTAGCATAGAAGGCAGTAGCAGCCGCAGCAGTCTGCTCTGCCCCCTCCATCACAACCACCGGGCGCGGTCCGCCACAGGCTGCCAGCGCCAGCAAGAGCATCCCCAATACAGCGGCTAAGAAGCGATTCACGTAGGACTCTCCACCAGAAGAAGGGTAATTCCATCCCGGTGCAGGACAGAAACGGGCTTTTCCAGCCCGCCCTTGCCTGTATATACGCACATTGCCTGCCCGGGGTTTCTCAGATCAATCCATCAGTCTGGAATCTACCGTCATACTGACCTGCCACTCTTCGCCCGGGCCAAGCAGCAGCGGCCACCATTGCAGGAAAACCGTACCCTGGTAGCCACGCTCAAAGCCGGCCTCGGAGAGTGTGACCGTCTCCAGCGGGAACCGCCATAGATTTGACGGGCTGGAGAGCGTAACTTCGGTGCGCAGGCCGCGCAGGATTGAAGTTGCCGCGTATTCAGTGACAGCCTCATGAGCGGCTATCTCGGCCAGCGAGCTGGCGACGTCTGCCACCTCGAAGACGCAGTTATTCACGTCGTTGCCGCCATCATAGCCCAGCGCCGTCTCAATACCAAAGCAGGCATCAACAGTCTGCGAGGAGAGATTCTGCACGGTATAGAGCACATCGATACGATTTTGTCCTTGTCGAACCCGGAACTGCTTGGTCACCCTCACGGGGAGATGATCTTCGCCCATCCATACATGCCCCTCACGGGTCAGGCGGATCGTGGCTTCGTCGCCTTTGACATCCCATGTGGCCTGATACGGCAGGATGACAAAATCTCCCTGCTCCGGGTAAGCAGAGCGGTAGAAGCCTTCCAGAGTGGTGTCGTTCCGCAAAAAGTGATCGATGAATGAGCCGCGGCAATACCAGTCCACGATGAGATACTGCTCAAGGTTCGGCTCCTTGACACGAATCACGCCGGACGGAGTCGAATCATAATCGTGCTTGTCCGGGTCCACGACGTGGATACGCCCTTCTGCCGCCGCCGTAACCAGGTCCTGATGGTAGCCTTCGTCGCGTCGCGTCATCAGGTTGAGTAAGTTGTAGCGGGCCGGCCGATGATCCCACTCCTTGATCGCGCCGCCGTAGGCCAGATCGAAGATCATCAGCGTGCTTTTGCTGCTCAGGACCAGCTCATTGTTGTTATCGAGGTTGACATCCACTGCCTCAACCGTGAGCGGAGGGTTCTCGCCGTTAGCCAGCATCTCCGCCGCGATCAAGTTGGCGTAATTCGCCACCCGAAAATGGAACAGATAGATGCCGCCGAATATGCCGTGCCAGTAGGCGTCATTGCTCTGTGCCGCCCACAACAGGTCCAGAGCCAGGCGTTTGTCATCTCCATCGGGCATAGCATGAACGCGCTTGCTGATCTGCAAGGCCCGCTTATGCATGCGGTTGATCTCTTCATACTTGATCATGAAGTGACGCCAGATTCCGCCCCGCACAAAACGTGATACCCCCCGGCTGTCCTCCCGCTGCAAGTCCTGCACGATATTGCGGAAGGTGTATTCCAGCGAAGCCGGGAGCGACCACTCCCCCATTTCCAGGTAGCTGGCTGTGGGCAGGTAAGCGCGCCCCAGGGCGCGGGTGCTGCGCATAAATTCGGCAGGCGTCGTCGTATGCAGCCAATCAGCGTTCTGCTCAATAGCTGCAAATAGCTGGTCCATATAGCCGTTCTGCCAGCAGTGTTCGTGCGTCCCGGGCCAGGCGCCGAACTTCTCAACGTTATCGCCTATCATCACTAGCCCGGGCAGGGCGCGCTTCTGCCCCTCCTGGTAAATCTGGTACAACCAGGCAATGTTTTCATCGACCGATCGCCAGGGAATGGAGTAGCGCAGATGCGTCATGGTCGGGAATACGGCCAGTTTGTAACCCTGCTCTTCGGTGATGTAGTAGCCGAACAGGTCCTTTTCTTTATCGAAGCCGACTTCTTCAAAGTGCGTGTCGTCCACGATAACATATCTGACGCCAGCTTCCACCAGCGGTTTAGCCAGGTAAGGCTCCCAGACTCGCTCGGCCAGCCACGCTCCAACCGGTTCCGCGTTAAACTGGCGGCGGATTGCATTCGTCAGCTTTTGCACCTGGCCTAACTTGTCTTCGTCGCGCAGGGATGCCAGAATCGGCGCGTAGTAGCCGCCGGTCAGGATTTCGACCTGTCCCCTGCCCACCAGGGTCTTAACTCGCGCCAGCAAATTCGGGTGATGTTCTGCCAGCCATTCCAGAAGGCTGCCGGAAAAATGTATCCCGGCGTGGACGGCAGGATATCGCTCAAGAAGCTCTACCATCGGGTAATAAGCGCACTGATAACTATACTCGTTGACAAAATCGAAGTTTCCTGCAGGCTGATGGTTGTTAAAAACGAGCGATAGAAAGATGGGATTCGCCATAAGCTCCGCTCCAACGCAGGGGGTAACGTCGGGCGGCATTGTAACATATTTAATATAGCCGCGTCGAACGGTGCAATTGTAGAGGTTACCTAAACCGGGCGGAATCCGATGCCCTTAAAAATGTCGGCGCAGAGGGGCTTTGCCGCGAGCGTGACAGCTTACGGGTTGGGATAGCTGCGCGGCTTGCCGCCTGCGAGTGGAGATGACTATGCTCAAGAAACGCTGGATGCTTTTCTGGCTTGCCGCCGCACTGGTACTGGCGAGCTGTGCCGGCCCTGCGCCAACGCTGACGCCCACGGCAAGGCCCGCGACCGGCACACCTGTAGCGTCGCCCACACCAACGGAGCGCCCGGCTGACACCTCAACGCCAGTGCCGGCGGCCACGGACACCTCACCTCCCCGCACAACAACTGCGCCCACAGCCACGCCAACCCCGACGCCATCCGTCACTCCCATCCCGCCCACCGATATCCCCACTGCAACGGCGACGCTCATTCCGCCCGCTGATACCCCCACAACAACAGCGACGCCGCTCCCGTCCACCGCTACTTTCACCGTAACAGCCACTTCCATCCCGCCTACTGACACTCCTGCGGCAACGGCGACACCTATCCCCCCTACCAGTACTTCTGCGGCAACAATGACGCCCGTTCCTCCTACCAGTACTCTTACAGCAACAGTGACGCCTGTTCCTCCTACCAGCACTCCTGCGGCAACAGCGACGCCGCTCCCACCCACCAGGACGGCGCCTCCCCCATCGCCAACGAGCAGTCACACGCCGTCGCCCGAGCCGCCACGGCCGACTTCTACGCCCGTACCTGCTGTGGTTGCGATGGCGATGGATATCCCGGTGGGGCCGGATTCTCAGGATATCGCACTGGCCAATGGCTTTTTGTGGATCGCCTTCGCCGATGGACATATCGAAGCCCTCACGCAGGAGGGACAACCTGCCGCTGTGGTGCGCACCGACCTCGGCACGGTGGCCCTCGCTACGGACGGGCGGCGTCTATGGGCGGCTCACAGGAATGGGAGCATCAGCCAGATCGAGGCAACGACCGGCGCTGTGACGGCCCGCTGGACGATCCCCTGTTCCCGTTGTCTGCTGCGCGGCATACACTGGGATGGCGCGGCGCTTTTCGTGAGCAACTTCGGGGAGAATGCTCTGGCGCGCATCGATGTGGAGACAGGCGCGATCACCACTTTGCCCCCCGTCGCCGAAGGGCCGACCGCGATCCTTTCCGATCCGTACGGCCTGCTGGTGCTGCATCAGAGTCTGCAGGAAAACAGCGTGGTGCTGACTCGCCTTGACCATGCCGGCCAGCCGGTCAACAGCTTCAGCGCGGCGGGATTCCCCACCGCGATCGCCAGCGGCGATGATGCTTTCTGGCTGGCTCTGCGGGACGCCGACCGGGGGTTCATCAGCCGCTATGACGCGGCCACGCTCGCTGAAGTATGGCGGGTAGAAGCGGCGCCAGTTGGCGCTCTGCTTCTGGCGCCCCCTGGCCTGTTCAGCGCCGAATCCGCCGATGCGACAGTGACCCTGCGCGACCCGGAATCCGGCGAAGTGCTGGCGGTCTATCCGACAGGCGATCTGCCGCAGGCGCTCGCCTACGAAAATGGGCTGCTGTGGGTGCTCAATCGCCGGGGGGAGAGCCTGACTCGTCTGTGGGTGGGCCGCCCCTCGGGCTAGTCTCTTCCGATGTGTCGGATAGCGCCCCGCCGCCCAGCAGACTCTGGCGGCGCGCCGGCGACAGCAAATACAACCAGAACAGCAGCGCTCCGCTCACTACAGCCGGCCCGGCGCAGACAGCGACCAAAAAGGCCGGCACCCGACTCATGCCCAGCGCTGTGCCAACCGCCCACACCGCCCCGGTGGCGAGAAGATACGCGCCAAATACGATCAGGCCCAGAAGCAGGGCGCGCCGCAGCGCCCCGGGTCGGACGGCAGAAGGCTGACTCACGTTCATCTACTCCTGAACCCATAGCCATGTGCTGGCAAACCGGCATTCCACAAACTGGCCGTCATAGCTGAGCGCGGCGATACCCACCCTGCCCAGCAGCGGCGGGTTGGCGCGCGCGGCAACTGGCTGACCGTTAACATAGACGATAACGCGATCATCCTGTGCCACCAGGATCACACTGACCCGCGTCAGTTCAGTGAAATTAGTATCCCGATCCATATAGAAAGCGGGGTCGAACCGGTTTTGCTGCCATTCGGCCACACCCAGTCCGCCCCGTTCATCAAGAAAGAGGAGGCTGTAACGGCTCTCATCCACGTTTCTGAATAACAGCCCGCAGGCGTTCCCATCGCCTTCACTGGACAGAGTAATTGTGGACCCCATGATGAAGTCCGTCTGCTGCCGGCCCTGGCCCAGCGGCAGAGTCTGCATACCGGGCCGCGCTGTAGTCGTGAAGCTCTCCAGCACCAGCATCACCTGACTCCCGGCGTCAGATCGTATCACGCCTTCCTCCGCCAGTTCGGCAACAATAGCTGCCGAATCCCGCTCCTGCCACGACTGGAGCGGATTCAGATTATCTACCGTGTCATCAACGGCAGGTACGACAGAAGCAGCCGGAGCGGCAGGAGCGGCAGAAACAGCAAAAGATGAAGACGCCGTGATCAGAAGATTCTTAAAAGCCACCTGAGGGAAGCCCCCCCGGTCGTCGGCAGCTACAGCGAGCGCGACGGATCTCCCCGCCGGCTGGGCGTCCACAACAGCCGTGCCCAGCAGTTCCCCATTCGCATAGAAGGTATGCTCCGCCCCATCGATCGCGACGCCGAGAGTCACCGCGCCTCCCCGGTCAGCCAGCGCCGGATGCTCGGTCCACTCCTGAAGCACGCGCAGAGAATCCCCGTCCTGCTCCCAGAAGACCCACTGTCCCCGGCTGTTAATCGCGAAACGATAGTGATGCTCCGGATCAGCGTAATGGAGGAGGAGGCCGTACTGCCAGTAACCGGGGGTATTCAGGACTGCCCCATCGACCTGCACATAAGCGTGGTCAGGAATCGCCAGAGCCGGGTCCGGAGTTGCCCAGCCAAGCGCGCCGGGTGCGGTCACGGAGAGCACAAGCTGGCCGTCCCTCTGCCGGACTTCGGCGGCCTCACCGCCAGACCATAACGACTGGCCGGTGAAAAAATCCCGGTGAAACGGGATGGCATACGCTGGCAGCAGAGTCAGGGTGAATGCCCCGGTGGACGAGCCGCCATCAGGCCCCTCATGCCGGCTGACCTGCAGGGTGTAACGCCCATCCGCCTCCAGTGTTACCCCCTCCAGAACAGCGTCCGGGCGGTCCGGATAGGCAATGCTCGCGCCCTCAGCCACGACCTGCCCCGCCGGATCCAGGAGCTGTAGAATTGGATTCAGGCTGCCTGAGATCACCTGTACGAGCGCCGAAACCGGCCTGCCAGCCGTGCCATCGAACTCCCAGCGAGCTACCGGGCTGCCGGCGTCAATCGAGCCAGACACGGTCTGCATCATCTGAATGGTGAGGGGATCGCCCTCCTGCGCGCGCACGCCGATCCCGCCCAGCATCCAGATCAGGCCGGCGATCAGCAGCCAGCGCCATTGTCGCCTCATAATCTCACTCCTGCTGGAGCTGCATACGTTCCCGGACGATTTCCCACAGGGTCAGGAAACTCTCCGGCAGCAGCTCTGCCCCGCCCTGCCAGCGCTCGTTCTCCGCCTGCAAGAGCCGGCGCTGCTGGCCGGCAATACGCATACTCAGGCGCTCATCATCCAGAGAGCGGCGCGGCGCCAGCGGCGTAAACATATCGGCAGCGGGTACGGTATCGAGCTTCTTCGGATCGAGGAAGGTGTACACTGTAATCTGGGTCTCATCCTGCGTGATCTGCCAGGCCAGGCAGAGATGGCCGCGTGGGACACGACTCCGCCGGGACACCGCAAAGCGCCAGGTCAGGAGGTTGGCGCGGTTCGCCCACTGCACCACGCGATCCGGCTCTTTGCGCTCCTGCAGCACGAGATAGCGTCCGTCCACCAGAATCGCGCGTCCACTCGGCCAGTGCTTCTTGAGAAGGCGATCCCCGATGAAAGCGACGCTAATCGCCGCCACAATCGCAAGAGGGAACGGAAGGCTGCGCAGAAGCGATTCCTGAGTCCCGAGCGCATCCAGCAGCAGCGGCCCGCCCCACAGCACCAGCAGCAGAGCGCCAGTAGCCAGCAGGGGCACGACAACGCGTATCCCGGTATGCTCCACATCGACCGCGATGCGCTGCATCGCCGCCTCATCATAGGCAACCGTTGGCGAAGCAGATGAAGGAGTCTCTCCCATGACCGTTCTCAATCCGTCCGGCGCCCCGTGCCGTTATCACGAGGCAGAGTCTAACACAGGTACAGGCTGCGGAGTCTACTGCCCAACCCGCCCGATCACAAGGTGCGGCTTCGGCCGGCGAAAAAGAATCGCGATCTGATACAGCAGGAGAGGGCCAGCTCCACCCGGGCAGATGGCTGTAAAAGCGAAAAGAGGTCCCGGCCAATACGGGCAGCCGGAGCAACAGACTGTAAAACGCCGAGTCTGGGCGGAGCACCTTCAGATGCTGCGCTCCTTAACGGCCATGAAGATCGCCCGGCCGCTCCGATCGTCGTTCGGGTCAAAGAGTTCCAGCGCCGGGTTGAGCACATTGAGCACCCTGAACCCCGTCCGCTGGAGCAGCGGCCCCACCGTCTGCAGGGGGAATCCGCGCAGCAGGTGCGTTTCGTCTTCGCGATGCCAGCCGGCTTCGTCGCGATAAAAGATTGTGTAAATCTGCGTGTTGATCAAAGTCTCATAGGAGAAACTGCTGCGGACCAGGACAAGAATATCCTCATCATCGTGAATTACGCGCTGAGAATTGCCCCACTGTTCGGCCAGACCCTGAATGGTTATCAGATCGAAGAGCAGCATCTTGCCGGTCGAAAGCGCACGATTGACGCCATGCAGAACGTTTTCCAGATCGCCCGCTCTACGAAGCTCGTTCAGGGTATTCATGGCGAGCACCAGGTCGTAGCTGTCGCCCATATCCATCTGGCGGAAGTCTCCATGACGCCAATCGACAATCGCGTGCGCCGCGGCAGCCTTCTTCTGGGCCTGCTCCAGCATCAATGCCGATTGATCTACCGCCGTAACCCGAAAGCCGTTGGTGGCGAACCAGATCGCACCTTCCCCGATCCCGCATCCCAGGTCCAGGATATGCCTCCCCAGCCAACCGTCGAACTGTATTTTGTCGAACAGACGCTGACGGAGACGCTCGCTATCCTGGTGCAACCGCGCTGTCTCATACACGCGCGCCAGAGCAGTATAAAGTTCGGCCATATCATCCGCTCCATTTTCAGGTAAGTGCGGCAGTGCCCCCCGGGTAAACGCCGCAGACGCGCAAATGAAAAGCAGACCGCTGCCATAATAACTGATTCACAACTGCGATACGATAGCTCCTTAAAGCTTTCGCCGGCAGCGAG
>WBZO01004555.1_pt1 | contig 14882 bp, 14 predicted proteins | sample 5204261 | NCBI WGS metagenome assembly WBZO01 (sample SAMN12412400, study PRJNA552823) | activated sludge metagenome | isolation source: activated sludge from anammox sidestream of wastewater treatment plant... | place: USA: North Carolina | collected 2017-09 | reverse complement strand
TGGTTCCGTCTGGACGGAGCGGTGATGAAAGGAACGCCTGGAGGAGCGCCGCCTGCGCGGGCGAGAACGGCGGAAGCCTGTCTGGCATAGTTCGATCCCCTCGCAACAAGCGCGTATCTTACTCGTATTGGGAGGGCCGCCGACAGACAAATTTTCGGAGAGGAATGAAGGTCAGCTCCGGGTCGATCGCTTGTGGTCGATGGGGCGGAACGAGAAACATCGGTGCTACCGAGATTGTCTCCCCACTCTCACTCCCAGTCGTGGAATCGGCGAGGTCGCTCACCTCTTCAACCTGACGCTCCCGCCGCTTCAATGGGGCCACGGCATTTGAGCCGTGGAATCCGGACAACTCGCCGTTTTGTTTTTCCGTGCTGTTTTCGCTTCAATGGGGCCACGGCATTTGAGCCGTGGAATCGATTCGCAAGGATCGAAGCGAAATCTGGGTGACGTTGCTTCAATGGGGCCACGGCATTTGAGCCGTGGAATCTGGAGAGTGTACGGAGTAGCCATGGGGAAACGGTAGCTTCAATGGGGCCACGGCATTTGAGCCGTGGAATCCTGGTCAAGCGGCTCATTCCTGAAAAGACATGCAGGCTTCAATGGGGCCACGGCATTTGAGCCGTGGAATCGGGCGCCCACGCTGCCGTCCGGCCGGCAATTGAACTCGCTTCAATGGGGCCACGGCATTTGAGCCGTGGAATCGGCAACGGTAAGAACATATGGTGGTGGGGCAGCTTCGGCTTCAATGGGGCCACGGCATTTGAGCCGTGGAATCTCATCGGCGCGGTGCAGATCAACGCTACGGCTACCTCGCTTCAATGGGGCCACGGCATTTGAGCCGTGGAATCTGTCTAGCCCCTCAAAGTAAAAAGGGGGAACACCGCGCTTCAATGGGGCCACGGCATTTGAGCCGTGGAATCTACGAGGCCGAAGCGCAAAGGCCGTGCGCCACAACGCGCTTCAATGGGGCCACGGCATTTGAGCCGTGGAATCTCGCTCACGCCGACCTTGCCGAACAGCGGGACACATGCTTCAATGGGGCCACGGCATTTGAGCCGTGGAATCAGTGGGATGCCTCCCCCTCGATGATGGGACTACAAAGGCTTCAATGGGGCCACGGCATTTGAGCCGTGGAATCGACCATGCCTCAGGCAAGAATCCGATCGATCTCCGGGCTTCAATGGGGCCACGGCATTTGAGCCGTGGAATCAGGGTAACCGCGCCAATCGTCGCCGCGCCTGCCACGCTTCAATGGGGCCACGGCATTTGAGCCGTGGAATCTTGCAAGAGACGAAACACGAATCCGAGCTTGACGCGATGGCTTCAATGGGGCCACGGCATTTGAGCCGTGGAATCTCGGCCTCGTGTGCTGGAGCTGATCGGGAAGGCCCAGCTTCAATGGGGCCACGGCATTTGAGCCGTGGAATCGGCTACCTCAAGATCGTATTCGATTGTATGGCGCAGCTTCAATGGGGCCACGGCATTTGAGCCGTGGAATCCATGGGAATACCAATCTGGTCCGGCGCGGGCTCCGGTGGCTTCAATGGGGCCACGGCATTTGAGCCGTGGAATCGCAACGGCGCTTGATGCATCCGGTAGATGAGGACCGGCTTCAATGGGGCCACGGCATTTGAGCCGTGGAATCCAGGGCGAATCTGGCGAAGAAAACAGAATTGACCCAAGCTTCAATGGGGCCACGGCATTTGAGCCGTGGAATCGATTGCGGAGCGGGAACTGTCCACTCCTGGCTACATGCTTCAATGGGGCCACGGCATTTGAGCCGTGGAATCAACCTCGTTCGCTGGGTCCACGTTCTAGAGTTTCAGATGGCTTCAATGGGGCCACGGCATTTGAGCCGTGGAATCTGAGGCGGGGGCATTGGTCGCATGGGCGGTAGAGATGCTTCAATGGGGCCACGGCATTTGAGCCGTGGAATCGTCATCATGGACCCTGATCGCCTCCTCATCCAGCTCGCTTCAATGGGGCCACGGCATTTGAGCCGTGGAATCGTCGGGGAAGGCGGCACCTTATTGATTGAGTTCCCAGGCTTCAATGGGGCCACGGCATTTGAGCCGTGGAATCGGCTAGATGGGACCCTATTTGACCCCGGCCACCCCAGCTTCAATGGGGCCACGGCATTTGAGCCGTGGAATCGGCCGAAGCGATGAACGCAATGGACCAGGATGTAGCCGCTTCAATGGGGCCACGGCATTTGAGCCGTGGAATCATGTCAAGGCTGGGTTGTCTGAAGCTGTCGCGCTGCAAGCTTCAATGGGGCCACGGCATTTGAGCCGTGGAATCACAAAGTGTCGTGACAGGGACCGATGCAAGCCCCTAGCTTCAATGGGGCCACGGCATTTGAGCCGTGGAATCATCCACGCTTTCGAGCCGTCAAACTCTGTGGAGCCATGCTTCAATGGGGCCACGGCATTTGAGCCGTGGAATCTGACCGCTCGGTACTGATCCAGTTCAATAATTTCTGGCTTCAATGGGGCCACGGCATTTGAGCCGTGGAATCTGTTCTCACTGAAGGCAGCGCTTAACGAGGAAATGCAGCTTCAATGGGGCCACGGCATTTGAGCCGTGGAATCTGCGTCGGCTTCGGTGTAAGCCGTGGCGTATTGCGCGCTTCAATGGGGCCACGGCATTTGAGCCGTGGAATCGAGAAAGCGGCACTTCTGGCGGGGACGGCATACCACGCTTCAATGGGGCCACGGCATTTGAGCCGTGGAATCGCCGACTTGCCTAAGTTCGTTCTGTCCCCGATGCCTGCTTCAATGGGGCCACGGCATTTGAGCCGTGGAATCGCAATGCACGTTGCCCCGTGCGCGGAATATGCGCCAGGCTTCAATGGGGCCACGGCATTTGAGCCGTGGAATCGGTGAAGGCTGATCAATCATGCGAGGTATCGAAATGGCTTCAATGGGGCCACGGCATTTGAGCCGTGGAATCATCACCGATCAAGCCAAGGTGCATGAGATCTTGCTGCTTCAATGGGGCCACGGCATTTGAGCCGTGGAATCTTCTTGCACGTCTGCCGGTTTCACCGGGTGCCATGTCGCTTCAATGGGGCCACGGCATTTGAGCCGTGGAATCCGTAATCATGCCGATGGGATCATCCATATTGTGGTTGCTTCAATGGGGCCACGGCATTTGAGCCGTGGAATCGGCGGTGGCGTGGGTCAAGAAGCTGCTTGCCTAGTGATGCTTCAATGGGGCCACGGCATTTGAGCCGTGGAATCGTCCGCATGTGCTGGCGCTGTGGCAGGCGCCGACGTCGCTTCAATGGGGCCACGGCATTTGAGCCGTGGAATCAGCTCCCGGCCAAGTGGCCGTCGGCCCTAGTGTTTTGGCGCAGGTTGCGAGCGCCTCGTCTCCTCGCAAATCCCAGGTGAAATTTTCTGACCATACACCTCCTTCGTGTGACCGTTGTTCTGCATTTGCGCCGATTTTCGTTCATTGTCCGTCGCGAGCGCTGCCAGGTCTGTGCTCATCATTGGAGCGCTCGCATTGCTGGGCGGCACCCCTACACGACACGAGCCCGACGTTCTTCCCACTCGGCCTTGATTCCCATCGACTCGATCCGTTTGACCGGATGGCTCTCCGTCGGACCAAGATCAATGATGAGGACCTGATCTTCGCGCTGATCGATAATCTCCGTCAAGGCCGCCTTCATCCGCACCAGATCGATGTCGGGCAGATCGCATTGAAACACGGAGAACTGGAGATGGGCACCGAACCCCTTCATGGTCTTGAACACCCGCCGCAGCCGTTTGGCATCACAGATGTCGTAGGTGACCAGATAGTGGCGACGCATTCCTTCACCGTGTCGTAAACGCCGGGAGTTCGGGTATCTCTCCCAACAGATACCGTCCCAGCAGCCGAGCCTGCACTTCCAGCACTCGACGGTAACTAATTTGGTACCCGAACACCGGATGCGTAATTTCTTGGCCCATGCGCCGCTCATAGGTTTCGATCAACCGGCGGCGGCCTTCCGGCGTCAACGTCACCGACCCCATGCGCTCAAACCAATCGCTCTGTCGAATCTCACCGTTGTTGATGGCCGTGAGCACGGCAGAATCGGCGATGAGGGGACGGAACTCTTCCATCATGTCGAGAGCCAGGGCCGGTCGCCCATAACGCGGCTGATGATAAAACCCCAAATAGGGATCAAGCCCCACGCTCTGCAACGTCACGGTCCATTCACGCGCGAGCATGGAGTAGAGCAAGGACAGCATCGCGTTGACGGGGTCGCGCGGCGGGCGACGATTACGCCCGTCGAAATCAAATCGGGCCCCTGGCTCAGCTTCTTTCAACATGCCGGCGAATTCCGAGAAATACCGTCGGGCGGCGGTGCCTTCCACACCCAGCAACGATTCCAATGACTCTACCGTACCGGCGTGGACCTGATCGTTTTTCAGCTCCTGCAGCACCATGTCCGGCGCCGCCCGGTGATTGCGCCTCAACAGGGTTCGGCAATTGGCGATCTTGGCTTGCACAAAACGCCGTGCCAGCCCAAGGCAACGTTCCCGATCCGCCGCCACCGCATACTGCCGACGCCGCAACTCCACATGTTTGTGCAGCAGGCCCGTCGTCATGCCGTAAAACCAGCCGCCGCTGGAGCAATAGACCAAGGGAATGTTCCGCTTGCAGAGTTCCTGCACGACCTGCGTGCTGACCTGCACCGCGCCATACAGCACGACTTGCGAGGTTTCGACCAGCCGCGCTTCGCCGATCACCTCCTCGTGGTCTTTCACCTTCAGGCACTCCCCGTCCTTCCCCACCTTCGCACCCGGCGTCTGCACATGGAGCGGCAAGGCGCCATCGTTGGTGGGAATGAGCTTACGAAGCGCCGCTTGCTCGCCCTCCTGTGCCGCTCGCAGCCACCCCACTTCATCCGGCAAACAGATCCCCACCAGTGAACAACGTGGGCACTTCGGACTGTCCACTAACGGCGGCGGGGCCACGGTCGCCTGGGTCATTGCCCGCATGCCTTGGAGAAGTTCCGCCGTACGCGCGATCAATTCATCGTCGAATGACACCTCCACCCGTTCACGCGAACCAATGAAGTAGAGCACTCCGCACTCACAGGTGAAGCCTTGTTCCCGCAGCAACAACCCTTGCACACAGAGTTGCACCCGCTCCGGCTCCCACGCGCCTTGCGCCGTATGTGGGCGCTTGCCACGCTTGTAATCCACGGGGACGACCGCCGTCCCCTCCCCTTCGACCAGATCGATCTTGGCCGTGACGCCGAGCCGCTCAGACGACAACCAGACCGAACGCTGATGAATGGTCGTGTCACCGGATGGCTCATCTTCCACCTGACGCGCTTTGCGAACCGGGGCTTGGTCGACGCGCCGATGGTGGAACCGACCTTCCGTCGTCTCCGCGTTGTCCGCGAACTCCCCATCCACCCACTCGAAGAAGGCCAGACGCGGGCAATAGGCAAACTCGTTCACCATCCGCGCGGGGAGCAACGGCAGGTTGCTCCCCGTGGATGGTCCCTGTGATTCAGGTTCCATATCCTTCCTATCGGCAAGAGGGCTGGAAATATTCAGTTGTCAAAGAACGGCCAACGTCTGAATCAATCAGGCGTTTTGTTATAATGACAGCCAACGTTAGGATCTGGAGGCCTATATGGAATATCCGATCGTCATCGAGCCAGACCCCGAGGCCGGAGGGTATGTCGTCTTCTGTCCGACCCTGAAGGGATGCGTCTCTCAAGGCGAAACCGAAGAGGAAGCCTTGGAGAACATCAAGGACGCAGTTGAGAACCGTTGAAATCAGCGTATGACGAAGCTCCCGCAGGTCTCTCATGAGCGCGTCGTGAGAGCCCTCAAGCGCGCAGGCTTCTATGTCCTCCGCGAAGGCAACCACATCTCGATGACCGACGATAAGCATCTCGTGGTTATCCCCGCCATCACAGCATCAAGCCCAGTACGTTGAAGCAAATTCTGGAAGCTGCCGAGATCTCCCTCGAACAATTCAAGGACCTTCTCTGAAGAACTTGCCCTCCCTCGCCACGACGATTTAGCTTCCGACCCGTCAGGTTTCACACGCCTCGGCCACCGCCACAAATTGCCCGAGGCCGAAGTGGCAGCCGTATCCGAGAGCGATAGGGCCTCGAACCGGCTCCGAGAAAACAATCTCAAATCCGAATCCGCAAGAATCAGCAATTTGCCCTCCGCCACCACTCCGGAAACGTCGAAATTCCAACCAGCGCACTTTCTTACCCGTAATCTTTGTGTGATCTAGTTGTTCTATGCGATCGGGGTTTGGAAACCCTCGACGCAGCAGGTCTTTTGCGACCTGTTCGGCGGGAGAATCCTTACCGTTCTTTTTAGGATGGCGAGTTAGGACATAAGGAGTCACTGACCGCCAGATTCGAGACTCAGCCAGCGTAGGAGCCTGTCCATCACGCAACACAAATCCGCCGTAATCCTGTCGTTGACCAATCCCAATGAGAACCGTGTGAATGTCATGTCCGCCTGCTCCCCAAAGTTTCCTGAGCATGCCAATAGCTTGTTGTGCATGCTTGTCGAAGCCCTGAGACGCGTAGACAGTCATATGGTCAATCCATCCGTCGTCATCCTCGTCGCTGGGCAAATAGAAAGCGTGCGAATGATCGTTCTCCAATCGAAAGCCATCAGGCCCCTTACCTGAGAACACGTGAAGAGCATGCTCGCTTCCATTGAGTCCACGAGATTTGGCCATCAAAGCTTGACGCATCCGCTCCCCAAGAAACACGGCATCGGTCAAGCAAGGCAACACGGCACTGGATAGAGCAAAGCGGGCAACCGTTGGTGGCCGAATTTGCTCGATCTTTGGTTTTCGCTGATACATCACATGAAAAGCATCGTTCGGCCTCACATAATCTACCCACCGACTTCCAGGTGCAGCGGACCAACCCTGTTTTTGAAGATCGCTGGTCTCCGCATGCAATGCACTCCACAGATCAGGGGGAACCGGACTCTGAGACGCCTTCTTCTTTCTCCCCGCTTTGGTCCCCATGCTGGTATCCCCAACAACTTTAGCTTCATAACCCATCTTCCATGTGGCAAAGCTGTCCGGTGTCATCGAGGCAAGCATACGCACCCGTTCTCCTTCGACCGACACTCCGGCCTCAACTGGACGACAATTGAAGTCACCATCCCATCGTTCCAACACCTCGGCCGTTACCCAACTTTCTGCACGGCCAAGGTAACTCAGCCCAGCAGCCAGGCTCCTCAGCACCCCCCCCTCTTCTGGAGATAAAGTTACATGGGGCCAAACCACAATGATGTCATCATCAGGATGAATGGATACAAAGGCGTCAAAGATTTTAGTCTTGTCTGCACCCAAGGGGTCTTTTTGCGGCATGAAGTGTCGCGTATGTCCCAATGCGGCCTTCGGTAAATAAAAAACGGGGAGATCGGTCAGCCGTTCTATCAATGGCCTGAATGACTGTTCAGGAACCTCTCGGGAAAACTTGCGATGCCAGGTGGCAATGAGCGCCCGCAAGATCCGCCAGGGCGACGGGGGCCATTCCACAGCTCCCTCGTTTACATGCCGTCCCCAGGGCGTCGCATGATACCGGCCAGTTATGAACCGGATGCGCAGGGCGATCATGTAGGCTCCTCTTCACTGTCAGATTCTTCCCCGTAGACCTTTCGTGACGCTTCCAATAGTTTGCCGAAAGCTTTGTGTAACGTTTCCTGATCAGGATTTGCAGCCTTTAGAACTTCCAAATCCTCATTGTCCATGGGACCTTCAAAAACGATCACCTTTTTCTCTCCACTTTTCGCTTTCTTCGTCTCAACGCGGCAATGATCAGCTAGACTCTCAGGAATGGCCAATGAGGCGGGCAAGTCAGGAGGCAGTTCTACAGTCACAGGCTTGGGACTCCACGTTACCGTTGTAGGAACAGAGGAGAAAAGAGACTTACATTGCTTAATAGAATTCTTTAGCGCTTCAATAAGCGCACCAAGTTCTGGCAACTGATAGTCCTTTGGCTCTTTGAACCGGATGCCATCCTCAAGCGAAAACTTGCAATTGGTCCTTAGAACCATGTCGCTATCCAACCACATGCGGATCTTAAAGAGAGCCAACGCTATAAGTAGATTTGTGGCTTCAGGAGATAGCCCATAGGAGCGTATTTGTCGCAAATCAATGTGGAAATATGCCGTAATCCGTTTAGCCGTAAATTCGGTTCGAGGGAAAGGGACATGGCCATAGCCTTCGGCTGCTTTCTGACCTTCCTCTGTCTTATGCGATACATCATCCTTCTTAACCCCACCGGATTGTGCTCTCATCACATCAGCGGCTTCAATGAATGCCGATAATGCTCTGGGTACTTTGGGTTGTCCCGGCCACTTTTTATCCGCAAAGAACACACCGTGAAGAAGACACATGGGATCCAACGAGAATATTTTTCTGTAAATCAGCGCCCAATCGAGGGGCTTGTTCTTTCTCAAGCTAAATTCCTCACAAAAGAATTCCACCATGCCTTTTCCGTTCGCATGAGTGGAATCTTTGATGAAGGCGGACGCTAAGCGGTGTGATTCAAGCCAACTCGAAGTCAAAAATTTGTTTCCGATTTTGACTTGAACATATGCCAACTCGTGGAGATCCTTTACTGGCGTGCTTGCTCCTCTATCCCAACACACTTCCTCCAGCCGATTCGCCATGCTTTGAGGAGACTCCACCAACAACATTTCTGTGCCGTCATGCAGCGTGTACGTCGCCGCCCCCAAATCCGGGAATCCCGTCGGTTGAAAGCGCGTGCCTTGAATAGGCTGCAGGTCGGCCTCGATTAGTAGCCGAGGAGCATTCTGCAGTTTGCTGAAATCCATTCCTGATGCCATGCGCGGTCTCCTTTCACGCTAAACAGAAATCACACCGTTACGTGACGTTCGAGTTTCAGTGGACCGAGAATTCTCCCGGCCAGGCTCGCTTCCTGCTGCTTTGAGATAGGGAAAAGAACAGCGCCTGCAATGCGACGGGTGACATTGGCTGGTTCGCAGGTGACCTCCACCGCAGGCATGAATCCACACCCGCGTAGGCGCCGTACTGCTAGGCGTGATGCTTCACTGGATTGCCCCGCAATTGACCGGGCAATTATCGCAGGCTCATAGGGTATTGAGATGCCTCTGAATGGATGTGGCAGATGCGTTAGCTTGAGCAAGACATAGAGTGCGGGCAACGGGCTCTCCCGGTCGTCCGTTGCCTGCGATGACTCTTGAACCAAGCGCCAGTTGATTAGCGTGAGTCCACGCAAGAGCCCCTCTAGTCGCCGCTCATCCACATTGCCGACTATAAACTCGCAAATGTCATTGAGGGATGCTGGATATTTCCCTGCTAATGGCAACCCCTTTCGCTGTTCACGCTGGGCATCCATACACCGCCGAGACAACACAGCGTTCTGGTTATCCGTCAGTGATCCATGGCCCCAAACAACACGGGGATGGGTATCGGGATCCAGCCACCCAACCCACGCCGCTTCTACTCGGACAGGCTCCATATTCTCGCGAAGGCCCACAGAGGCCAGGGATGCTGCCAGCCGAAACTCGACACTGCCGTCGTTAGCGGCTTCTACCCACTTTGGCGAGAGAAGTGGAATGGACTTGAGAAAATACTTTTTCCGAAACTGAAGAGGAGATTGCGCGAGAATTGCTTCGGCCTCACCGAGAGCAATCAAGATGTTCCCCGTTCTTTGGGCATCGCCTGTTTGGCAATACTCCATGATGGCTCGCTCTATGCCACGAAGCGCTTGTCCCAGTCGAGCAGGTGCCCTGTCTCCTAGCGGAGCACTCCGAAACCGGTCGAGCCAACCGTCTATTTCGCTCAGCAAGTTCACTTCTGATCGATGCGTGACCTTCCAACGGCCAATTCCTGTGGCATAAAAGTTTTTCCCGTTACGCTGTAAAAAGCTATAGCGCTGGAACATCTGAACCCCACGGTCTGTTCCCAACGATGCCAGCGCACGAGCAAAGTCCACGCCCGTGCTGGCTTGTCTCCGACCAATTTGCGCCCTCCCTTCTGAAAAGAGACTCGCTACTTCTGCAAGTCGCGCAGGACTCGTCCATAGAGGTAGCCAAATTTCTCCGCGGGGATTGTCACCATTACCGCTTGAACTCCCATATCCCACTGGCGTTGATCGTGTCGTGAAAGGATAGCTTAGCTCTCCGAATCCGCTATGAGATAAGCGCTTGGTTGTGGCTGCAGCGAAGACAAGCGCGCCCTCCATCATGAAGACAAAATCCCACGGATTGATCAGTGAATCCGCCTCGAAACCAGGCCCTGCATTTGTTCCGCCAGACGCCGCAGGGTTAAACTGACCAATCGCGGCCCCTTTTTGAAGACCTCCCACGATCGTTCCGAACAGCGCCTCCTGCAACCATGAAGAGGCTTGATGAGACGGTTTTCCTGCAATTCCATCAAACAACTCCAACAGCCGCTGCATAAAATTGCTGGAAAAGTCAGTATTCCCGTCGTTCCCTCCTGTACCCAAAAGCGGTGGATACTTGGGTTTCTCCTCAGTAAGTACAAAGGCTGCATCCAGCCAGTTGACAGCGGTATCAGAAAACTGTCCACGAAGCTCACGCATCAAAGATTCCTTCTCTTCGTCTCCAGGGGCTTCCTGATAGTTCCTCGCGCCTAAGACAGCCCTCGCATCTTGGATCACCCGCCGAAAATCCGCGAGGCGAGGAGCTGTAGAACTTGCCACCGCATCCACAACACGTGTGGCAGCGGTCGGTTGATTGCGAACGCCCGTCTTTTTACGTTTGCCGGTTACTGGATCCTTCTCCTTGAGCTTTTCCTCTTGGTAGTAAAACCCGCTGCCACCGTTCCAGGGAGCAATAATTGGTGTTGGCCGATAGGCTTCTAAGAGGAACTGTTCTACCTCTTCGGGGCTCAATTTTGTCCGGAGCCAAAACACATCATCAGCCCACCACCCTCGGACTTCAGGGTCCACCTGTTCGCTCACAAGACGAAGAATGCCCAGGGCCTTCAGATAATGCGCCAACGGTTCAGGCCGGCATCCTGCAAGCTGAAGATCAGGCATTGGCTTCTCCTTCTTTCGCTGTTCCGCGCCAGTCCGCCACGCGCACCAAGGTCTCCATCCACGCCAATTTGAACGGGCCATAGTGATCCCGCAGACGAATCATCCGCTCTAGCCAACTCGGTCCATGCGGTCCTTCACCCATTTCCATGAAGCTCAAAGTGAGAGACACTGCCTGAGTTGTAATTCCATCTCCAAGGTCCACCCCAAGAAGCTCATCTCCTTCCCAGACGCCACGCGCAAATCGTCGCGCATCCGGCGGGACCTCCTCATCGGGCAAGGACCGGATTGAGAGTCGGACCTTCCCGTGGTGTGCAGCAGCCAGATAGGCCGCAAGGTCGGATTCCTTGTGCAGCAAGAGGGCCAACGCTGAAGCCAGTTCATGGCGAAAATACTTGCGGTCCGGGCGGCCTTTTTTATGATCGGACTTAGCCCAGGGGCCACCGATCTTATGAGGGTTGTCAGGCAATAATGGATCGGTCAACATCTTCTGAAAGACTTCATGGGCTTTCCCCACATCGTGCCATCGAGCTGCCGTGCGCAATTCGCTCCACGGAACTGTGAGAGTCGGATCGTCGAGGGCTGTTTTCAAAGCTTTCATTTCCAGAGCTACGTCCGTGGCATGGGCTTTCAATGAAACGAATCGTTTGATAATCGGGGCGAAAGTGAAGCGGTCTTCGTCGAATGCGTCATTTGAGGTCAGACCGTCCAGCAACGGCACGGCTAGCACCGCACCGTCATTCTTTCCTGTCCAGCCAAGATCATTCGCATAGCCGCCTTCGGAGACATGGAGCAGTATGGTAAGGCCGGGCCAGACATTATCTTTTTTCACCAGAAGCCAATGACGCTCCAACCCATCCCATCGAAAAGCTAGAACTTCTTTTTTTAGAAACTCTTTGATTCGCCCGATTGCCACCGCGCAAAGCTCTTCAGGTCTTGGCGCAGGCACATCAGCCGACGGCTCTTCCCCGTCCCACTGCCGCCAATACACCTGCACATCGTTATTTTCTCCGTCGCGAATGTATCGAGAGACATCAATGTCGTTTCCAGCCAGGTCTGGCGTCGTGTCAAACAGATCCACCACGTCACGGCGGCGGAGCACATGTCCGAACTCGTCTTTTTCGGGAGCCGCTATCTTCGAGACCTTGTTTGGCCCCACTTCTTTGAGGTGGTTCAACTGGTCTCTTGACCAAATCAGATCGTCAATCTCATAAGGTAGAGCCGCTTCAGGAACTAGCTGCTGTTCCCCCTTCTTATCTGCCATTGAGGTTTCCAAGTCGATCCAGAATATGCGAGTCGGACTTTTCTGCTCCCACTCCCCATACCGATTGCAGCGTCCAAACCGTTGCACCAACGACGACCAAGGGGCCAGCTCCGTAAACAGAGTCCGCGCAGAGATATCCACTCCAGCTTCAATTGCCTGAGTTGCCACTACAATTCGGCCGTGCTCGGGTTTTTCTTTCAGCCGTTGTTGAAGACGCGCCCGCTCCGCCTGGCGGAACCTGGAATGAATCAAACAGAGGTCGGGCTGGCTAGGCACACTCTTCAATTGTCGCTGTAACTCGACAAAGACATCTTGCGCACGCCCTACTCGATTGACTATCACAACGGTGAGGGTATCTGACTGATGATGGCGACATACTTCCTCCGCTAACTGTTTTGCGTAGCTATCTTTTGTCTTCTGTTCCCACATCGTTTCGGCCTTGCGCAGTAACTTGATGGCGTTCATACGAACGGCGATGCGTGAATGCTCGGTATCATCGAAACCTAAGGAGAGACGCGGAAGACTCTTTGCTCTTTCTTCAAAATCAACGGTGCCCAAAGTGTCTGTCTTTAAAGTGGCCGACATCCATACGGATTGTGCCGGGCCAAAGGTACCGAACTTCTCTCGGAAGGCTTGTAATTGAGCCGTTGTGGTCAGCCCCACTCCCATCAGCTGAACCTCATCCATAATCCACAGGCAGTCGTTGTTCAGTAAGGCATAGTGCATGGGCCAGCGATAACGACTCATGGCATAGCCTCGATTCAAGGCCCTTGAGAGTAATTGATCTTGGGTACCGATCAGAATCGCATCTGCCTCTGGATAAGCGTCCCAGTCATTGTCAATGTCGCCGCCCATGAGAATGTGGACACGAGGTGGCTGCGCCATTTCCTTGGAATAGTTTTTCTCGATTTCGGCAATCCACTTATTTGCTTCGTCGACCGTCTGCTCCACCAACACTCGCATGGGCAAGCAATACACTAACCGACGTGGTGTTGCCCTCTTAACCTTCTCTTCAGCGAAGCGCCGCCGCCACAGCCACCCCAGCACCGCCATCGCCGTCTTGCCCATCCCCGTCGGCACGTCTACCAATTCGGGCAACGTCGGCTCGCAGGCAAAGCGAACCTGGAATGGATAAGGCTTATAGCCAGTCGCTTGCTGGAACCACTGTGCAAATGCGTCTCGATTGTCCATGTGAATGTTTCTACTCTTTGATACCATCATCTCCCGGTTCGTGCCCCCTCTCTCTCATTCCAGTGCGATCGTTATGCATCGTGGATTGGCCATTCCGATCAGAAGTCGAAGCGAGCAGGCGACTAATGTCCTCCATCTCCTCGATGGCCAGCAGGATGTCCTCCAGTGGCATTTGTGACCACCGCTCGCGGCGCACGCCTTCAAAGCCGGTCAATTCCCAATCGAAGGCTCGTATGTGAGATTCAGACTCCTTCAGCTCCTTGCTGGCGGGTAAATCAACCTTACGATTTTGTTCAGGGCTCATTGAGACAACTCCATGATGTCGGCCTCAGAGAGTTTCGGTAAAGAGCGACGAGCGTGACGCAACCGCCGCTTTACAGAGGTTGCGCCAGTTGACTCCTTCTGAGCTCATGGCTCTTCTCCTGGTTCTCAATCCCGCTCCGCTTGCTTGTTCTGTTTTTTCCTGGCTGGTAAGGCCCCTCCAGCACGCCAACGCTAGGATACGTTCCTCTGAATCGGCCATGGCTTTCTCCCCCCTCACCTGCACGGCAATGCAGCGGCCCTCCTCGCTGGGCTGCCGGAAGTCCTCTTCCGTCACCGCCTGGCGTACGGTTCAGGGCTTCTTGGCCACGACCTTGCCGTTTTGCCACACGTATAGCAGGGTGTGGTGCGCCCACGCCGTGTTCCGTGCGACCTTCGCCGCGCGCCGCAATGCCCGTCCTACACCTCGCACAAACGCCTCATGTCGCACCCGATCATTCGCTGACTTCATGGCCCCTCCTCGAGCAATCGTGGAACCTCTCCTGAATTGTCATAAACCACCCACGTATGGGCCAATGGACGATAGAGCACGCGAAAGTTCTGCTGACTGCGTTCAAATCGGCGCACAACATCAGCGCGAAGTACATTGTGGCCACCTTGCCGAACGCGGGCGGCAATACGCTGGAAACCGAGCTGGATCGAAGGGAGCGACAGAAACACCATCTCGATTCGGTATCCCGCAGCCTTCCATTGACGAAGCAGATGAAGATATGTCCGCCCGCTGAAGGTCGTCTCAAAGGCAAAGTCTGTTCGAACCGCTGCGAGACGGTCCAATTCGGCTAGCAAAAGCCGTCCAGCTTGACGGGCGGCCAATTCGGGGCGAAGAGGCGAGAGCCCGCTGGCAATCAGATCGGCATTCACGAAATGAATGACACCTGCTTCACGAGGTAAGAACTCTCGCGCGAAGGTAGTCTTCCCCGCGCCCATGGTACGATTTCGATCATCGCACTTCGTCACAGACTGCAGTTCTTGATCCATCACTCTACTTCTCGTTATCGAGCACCGACGGGTCGGCACTGTATCAAGGAACATTCCGGACGTCACCTTCCCTCAATCCTCCAGCCT
>WBZO01004554.1_pt1 | contig 14884 bp, 11 predicted proteins | sample 5204261 | NCBI WGS metagenome assembly WBZO01 (sample SAMN12412400, study PRJNA552823) | activated sludge metagenome | isolation source: activated sludge from anammox sidestream of wastewater treatment plant... | place: USA: North Carolina | collected 2017-09 | reverse complement strand
CCAGCAGTCCGCGAAAATTCCATTCCTCGTCATATCCAAAGCGCTGCGCGAGGCCGCCCGCGACATTCCACAGGGCATTTCCCCGCCACTCCACATCCAGGAACAGGCCATGACGCTCCCAGGAGTCCCGGACTCCGAACCACGTCCCCGTGGCATGCCCGCCCCGCCACCATGTCTCCCAAGCGGACTGTACCGGGGAAGGGCGCGCGACGGAACGCTCACCCGACCCCCTCGCGAAGAGTGCTGCTGGAATGAGCGTCAGAAAAGCCAGAGCTCTAGAGCGGATTTTTATGGGTCTCCAAGGGAACACAGGCCGGGAACTTTTTCATCGCAACGCGCATCAAAGCAGAGACCGAAGCCCTCTTCAAAGGTGTTCTTCTCATTTTCGCGCTTGCGGTCCGACAATGGCGTGCGATGCTGGCCTCCATGTCCAGCCTCCTCTGTTTCGCCATTGCCTCCCGCCATCATTTCCTCAAGGTCACATTGGGCGTCATTCTGGGCACCGCCTTGGGATGGGGGCTGACCAATACAGCCTGCGCAGCTCCGCCGCGTCCCGAAAATGTCCTCTCTCCCGACGCCGCATTAAAACGCCTCCAGGAAGGCAACCGACGTTACGTGAAGGGTACCGGGCGGCATCAGAATTTCCAGACAGAACGCGCGGCTCTGGCCCTTTCGCAGAATCCCTTTGCGGGGATTCTGAGCTGTGCCGATTCGCGGGTGGCACCGGAATTTGCGTTCGACACCGGACGTGGGGATTTGTTTGTGTGCCGGGTTGCCGGAAATTTTGCGGACACCGACACCATCGCAAGCTTCGAGTACGGGGTGGCCGTCCTGGACGTACCCTGCATCCTGGTATTGGGACACGCGGGCTGTGGCGCGGTGGATTCGACAATCAAGGCCGTGAAAAAGGGCGCGAAATTTCCTGGTCACATCCCCTCGCTCATCCGCGCGCTCAAACCATCCGTCCAAGCCACCCTCAATCATCCGGGCAACCTCCTTGTCAATGCAACTGCCGAAAATGTACGCCGCACGGTTCAAAAGTTGCGCTCCACGAACCCCATCCTCCGCAAGGCCGTCGAGGATGGGAAACTGAAAATCGTCGGAGGGGTCTATCATCTCGACACCGGACGCGTGGAAATGGTGGAATAGCCCTCCCGCGTACGGGGTGGAGCGGCATTTTAAAAACAGGGAAAAAAATCAGCCCCTGTAGAAACACCTCTTCACCAGGCCAAACCTCTGCGCCGAGAAGGCGGATTGAGCGATGGGCTCCTTCCTTTTGTGACAAGCGTATATTCCGTGTATACATTTGCGTTATGGATGCCATCGCGAAGGTTTTTATGTCGGGAAATTCCCAGGCGATTCGTCTGCCTCAGGCTTTTCGTCTTGCTTCCGGGGTTGTCAAAATCAGTCGAACCCCGAAAGGACTGCTGATCACGGACGAAGAAGGCCAGAAACGCCGGGCAGCGGCTTTCTCGCAACTTCGGGGAAGTTGCCTGGATTTTCCTGACGTGGAATCGAATACGACACCCAACCTGCAGCGGGATCTTGAATGATTTATCTGCCCGACACCAATTGCTTCTCTGCGCATTACGCCAGAACTCGCCACCATCTTGAATCTCAAGGTAACAAAATCGGTGACCGCGACCTGCTCATTGCTTCGCACGCGCTCTGCCTGGGTGCCACCGTTGTCACGCGTAATGTCCGTGAGTTTCGGCGCGTTCCCGATCTCCGGGTTGAGAACTGGCAGACGGATATTCCAAGCCAATAGGGCGGTTTAAGAAAAGTCGTAGCCGTATTTTTCTCTCAGGGCATCAGTGGACTCCGATTCAACCCGGACAAACCAACCCTTCTCCGGGCAGGAAAGCAACAAATCCACCAGCCCACGCTCCGAGCGCGCGGGCTTGCGGACGAGCCGGTACTCTCCTTCCTCAATCCGCTCGATTTCAAATTTCTGCCCTGACTCGATACGGTCCCGGCGGCGGATTGCCACCGGCAAGACGATCCGGCCCTTCGACGAGATGGTGGCGGTCATTTAAGGTAAGAATGCGTCTTACCTCCAAAAAGTCAAAACGTCGCTCAAGGGATCCACGCGCGCGCCAGATTTCACCGATTCGCGCAGGTTTTCCAAATTCTCTCTCCCTCTGTGCCCTATTTCCGCTCATGTATTGGCGCGGCCCTGCCCTGGCTTGCCACGGCTTGCATCGCCGCGGCGATGGCTTCCTGGTCTCCGAGGTAGTAATGGCGGATGGGTTTCAGGGTCTCGTCGAGTTCATAGACGAGCGGGACGCCCGTGGGGATATTGAGTCCGACGATTTCCTCGTCAGAGACATCATCCAGGTATTTGACCAGCGCCCGGAGGCTGTTTCCGTGGGCGGCGATGAGGACCCTCTGACCGGCAGTGACCTGCGGCGCAATGGTCTCACGCCAGTAGGGCAAAAAGCGCGCCACCGTGTCCTTGAGGCATTCAGTCAGGGGAATTTCCCCCTCGGGGACCTCAGCGTAGCGCGGATCGCGGCCCGGCCAACGCTCGTCGGATTTCTCGAGCGCCGGGGGGGGAATGTCGTAGCTTCGACGCCAGACGAGGACCTGGTCGTTGCCAAATTTTGCGGCTGTCTCGGCCTTGTTGAGGCCCTGGAGCGCGCCGTAGTGACGCTCGTTGAGCCGCCAGCTCTTCTCGATGGGGATCCACAGAAGATCCATCTGGTCCAGCGCGAGCCAGAGCGTGTTCAGCGCGCGGCGCAGGACCGAGCAATAGGCCACGTCAAAAGTGAACCCCTCCGCCTTGAGGAGACGCCCGGCCTGCGCGGCCTCGGCGCGGCCCTTGTCGCTCAATTCGACATCGTACCACCCCGTGAAGCGGTTTTCTTTATTCCAAAGGCTCTCGCCGTGACGCAGAAGGACAAGTTTGTGCATGATCGTTGAATCGGAATCCGCCTTAGTTTATACAGACCCGCAAAGCCGCCGCAAGACACGTTCCGAATGATATTCAGCGCCCTGACCTTCAACATGCAAAATGGGGAGCCTTGGACCGGCGACGAGGGACCCGCCCCGGAGCCGGATTTGGCGGGGACTATCGCCTTTCTCCGGGAACATCCCACGGATTTTCTTTTCTTGCAGGAGGTCGAGCGCGGTCTGGATGGCGGTCGCCAACTCGAGCCGCCGCCGCATTTCACAGCGCTCCAGCGAGCCTTCCCGGATTTGCATGCGGTCTTTTCCTACCCGCCCATCAATCCAGACGAATTGCCCTTTGGCCTTGGGCTGGCCCTCTTTTCGAAATGGCCCCTGCGGGATTTTCAGAGGCGGATCCTGCCGGCGGCGGATATCCATTTTGAATTCGGCGGGCGCGTCCGCCGTCCCTCGGACCGCATCCTGATTTCCGCCACAGCGGAGACGCCCCTGGGGAACATTACGCTCCTGAACACCCACCTTCAGGCATTTTTCATGATCGGCGCCTGCGGCGAGGAGCACCGGGGACAGAGGGATCTCGTCGCGAGGGCTCTCGCCGGGCTCGATTCCCCCGCCCTGCTGGCAGGGGACTTCAATTGCGCGCCAGAGGACCAACTCGTGTCTCAATTCGGGGAGGTCGGCTTTCGGCCCGCGCAGACCCGGGAACCCACCTGGCGCCGACGCCCCTACGTGTTGGATCACATTTTCCACAATGCCCCGCTGCGCCTGCTCTCGGCGGAGGTCATCCCGACGCCCGCCTCGGACCACCACGCCCTGCGGGCTTCGTTCTCCCTCACGGATTAGCCTATGAAAATCGTCTCTTGGAATGTCAATGGCCTGCGGGCCATCCTCGGAAAGGGTTTTCTTGCCGCCCTTGAGACGCTCGACGCGGATGTCATTTGTCTCCAGGAAATCAAGGCGCGACCGGACCAGGTGGACGCGGATTTCGGGGCTTACAAAATCCACTGGAATCCCGCCGAGCGGCCGGGTTATTCGGGGACGGCCACCCTCACGCGAAAAGAACCCCTGAAGGTCACCACAGGCATGGGGGATCCGGTCCATGACGCGGAGGGGAGAATCCTGACATCTGAATTCCGGGATTTTTTTGTCGTGAACACATACGTTCCCAATGTCGGCCGCGCGCTTAATCGCCTTGATTACCGGATCCATTCCTGGGGACCCGCCCTCCGGGCCTTCCTGAAGGGGCTCGCCCGCAAAAAGCCGGTCATTCTCTGCGGCGACCTCAACGTGGCGCATCAGGAAATTGACCTCGCCCGTCCGCGGGAGAATGTCGGCAACGCGGGCTTCACCAATGAGGAGCGCGCGGATTTTGGCGAACTTCTCGACACGGGTTTCGTGGACAGCTTCCGCCACTTCGAAAAATCCGGCGGCCATTATTCCTGGTGGAGTTACCAGAGCAACGCGCGGGCCCGGAATATTGGATGGCGGATTGATTACGCCTGCGTCTCGGAAGGCCTCCTCCCGGCGGTCCAGGCCGCCTTCATTTGCCCGGACATCGGCGGCAGTGACCATTGCCCCGTCGGCCTCACACTCGCCTCATGAATCCTCTCGAAAAAATCATTCTCGCCGTGGACCGTCCGGATGCCCCCTCCGCCCTCCGGCTCCTGGATCGGTTGGCCGGAGATCTGGTCTGGGTTAAAATCGGCCTGCAACTCTTCACCGCCGAAGGCCCCGACATCGTCCGCGAAATCCAGCAGCGTGGATTCCGCGTCTTCCTGGATTTGAAATTCCATGACATTCCGAACACGGCCAGGAAGGCGGTCGCCTCCGCCCGCGATCTGGGCGTTGCCATGACGACCATTCACTTGGCTGGGGGACCCGTCATGGCGGCTGCCGCGGCCGCGGAGGCGGGAGACACGCTCATTCTGGGAGTGACCGTCCTGACCAGCATGGACGCGGCGGCTCTGAACTCGGTCGGCGTCCCCTCCCCTCCCGAGACGCAGGTCCTACAGCTCGCGCGCGTTGGCGTCGAAAATGGAATCCGCGGACTCGTGGCCAGCCCGCTCGAAGCGCCCGCCCTGCGCGCCGCGCATGGAAAGGCTCTCACCATCGTCACTCCCGGGGTCCGCCCAGTGGACTCCGCTGTCGGAGACCAATCCCGCGTCACCACCCCAGCCCGAGCCATCCGCGACGGCGCGGATTATCTCGTCATTGGGCGCCCCATCGCCGACGCCGAGGACCCCCGCGGAGCCCTGCTCGACATCGCCGAGGAAATCAGCCACGCCTGAGGGTCTGTAAAAGAGGGCGTCGTTGGAAGGCTGACGCGGCATTGACGCTCCTTCATTCCTTGTTCCGGAGGAGACCCGTGCGAACTCCTATTCGCGCTCCAGAAAAAGGCATCCATGAGGAGGCAGGGTGATTCTTTCCCCCTTGGAGAAACCCGTCGCTCCGGTCCAAAAATTCCTGGCATTCCGCAATGGGAATTGGATGTCCCGTTCGGAAATCCGCAGGGAGCGCTCGCCGTCCGCCCAATTGATGATCAGCGCGCGCCGCGGGGATCCCTCAACGCGCTGCGTCCAGAGGGCGGGCAAATCGGAGCGAAAAAGATCCTGCGCAATGCCCGCCTCCCCCCGCGACGCGGCAGCCACCTTCCGAATGAGACGCAGTCCGGTCTGGTTGAGGCGGGTCAGATTGTCCGAAAAATTGACGGTCCCTCCAGAAATCACCACAAGGCTCAGCCATGTCTCGGCCTCCCGGAGCGTAAAATCCGCCAAGCCGTCCAAGGCGTCCAAGCCCGCCCCAATCCTGCGGGTTGTGGCCTGCGGGCTGACGCAAGGCAGGAGCATTTTCAGCCGCTCCAGGTGAGGATCATTGGACGTTTCCCCGCCACGGCAAATCGCGAAGTCGGGATCGTTCATCCAGAGCCGACGATGGGCCCAAAAGCGCGCAGCGATGGCCACGGCATTGCGTTTGACGAAATTCCAGCTTGCGTGGATGTCCGAGGCAATCCGGACTTCTTCGGCCAGCCCGCGCCCCCCCTCGAAGGTAAAATTGCATCCCAGAAGGCGCGCCGTGGAGCCCGCGCCTTCGCGGATCGGCTCCAAAATCCTTCGCATCAGGTCACCAGGGTGAACCCGCGGGTCATGGAGTCGGCCCGCCTTGAAAATTTCCCCCAGGAAATCGAGCTTGAAAAAGCGAAATCCCTGCCTCGCGCAGCGCCGAAAAATGTCCCGCCACCACGCGGCCGTTTTGGGATGCGTCGGATCCAGCACGAATCCATTGCGTCCCATGCAGGAAAAAAGCAGGGAGGGCACACCCGCCCGACCCGGGGCGAGCATTTCCGGCTGCAATTGAGCCACGCGCGCATGGGGCTCCACAATGAGCGGCGCCACCCACAATCCGGGGATGAAGCCCATCCTGGCAAGTTCTCCAGCCAGCGCGCCCATACCCGAGGGAAACCGGGGATTGGGCTCCCACTCGCCGTAGCAATACTGCCAGCCATCATCAATAACGATGTGTCGGACGCGCTTGGACAGGACAGGGTCGCTTGCGATGAATTCCGCGTTTTTCAGGACATCCTCCTCGGTGACCGTCCAGCGGTAATAGTCCCAGGTATTCCAGCCGCACCGCCGGGAATCCTCGAGGAGAGGCTCTCCCGTGACTTGGGCCTCCGCCCACTCCCGCAATTGGAGGTGGCCATCGCGCGCGACGGAGAGGGTGACAGGATCCGCGCGCAGGCATCGCCGACCGCGCGGCTCGCATGTTGTGAACGCGGACAAACGCTCCACCACACGCCCGCGCGCCCGCCCCGACATGCTGGAAATATCGCGTTGCCGAAGCGGATGCGACAATTGCAGCGTATGACCCTGGAAGGTGACTGCGACAAAAAATTCGCTTTCAAAGGAATGTTCGACGCCCGCTTGAAGAATGCGGCTCGAGCATCCGCCCATTTTCCGTCCATGCGCCAGAATATGGCGCGCCGGGATCTCCATGAGGCACACCGGAGTCAGAACCGCGCGATCCACCCGGCATTTCAGGCGCGCTGACAGCGAGACGACCAGATGATCTGGGGCGGCGCGCAACTCCAGCCGCCATGCCCCACGCCGGTCTTCGGCGCGAAACACCCGCTGCCGCCCCGCGCTCCGCCACAATTTCCATCCCCCGACGCAAACGGACCTCCCATCCAATTCCGCGAGAACCCGGAACCGCAGAACGCCAAACCCCTCAGAATCCACTGTAAAAATTCTCGTGTCGGAATGGGGAATCATGGCGCGCATTCGCTCGAAATCCTGCCACCAATCTGGTAAGGCGGCAAGAAAGGCGTGAATTTGGGTGTCAATCCGCTCCCGCGGCCCCAGAACTCCGCGACTCTTCCCCGGGGTGTGTTTCGAAAAAATCCCGCGCCGCCTTTATGGTCGAACCCGCGCAGCACAGCGTCCGCACCCGGTCGAGGATGTGCTGGGTGAGACTGGAGATGCCCCGTCGCAGGGGATCCGGATTCTCCTTGTCCTCCACGGAGACGGGCTTGCGGAAGGCGGCCAGGACATCCGCCGCGAATCGGGGATCCTGCGTTTCCAGGAAAAGGGCCGAGCGCGCGTCCATGCCCGCGAAGCGGTCGGGAGATTCCCGGCTCCAGGATTCCCAGATTTTTTTGCATTCGGGATTGAGCTGTGAGTAGGACATCGCCGCCCGGTCGCCGTGGCTGCCGAGCCACCAGTCGTTGCGATCCGGAGCGCACAGATCTTTCCAGATACGGTCCGCTTCCTTTTTGTAGGAAGGATCCTGGGTTTCCAGGAACATCCGCGACAGGCCCGCCAGGGGATTGCTGATGTAGCGCCAGGCGCCGGTCTTTTGCCGTTTCATGGCTTCTGCGGCGGCCAAGGCGGCCTCCCAGGCGGGTTCGTCGCCGAGCACATGGTACATTTCCAGGTAGGGATCGAGCATGGTGTGACCGTAATCCCCCTGGCCGAGCCAGATGGTTTCATGGTGCCGACGGCTGAGGCCCACGGATTCCGGCCAAAGCGCGCTCCAGTTGATGGTGCCCACTTCCATCAGATGCCGTGTATTGGCTTCCGCGAATTTCAGGTATTTGCGGTCCCCGGAGCGCATGTAGGCCAGCCACGGAGCCTGGACAATATCCTGCTCGTTGAGGATGTGGGCATAGCGCCCGAAATCCGCCCACCGGTATTCCTCCGGGAGAAACAGGTTGGGAAGCGCGCCGTATGTCCACTCCCCGTACCAGCCCCAGAGTTCCCGGTTCAGGAGATAGGAATCGAACACGCGGGAGATTTCCTTCTCGAGCTCAGGCCAGCGGTCGGGGTCATACGCCTGCAAGGGCATCATGGCCTGCGTTTCGACCAAGTATCGCGGCGGGACGATGGCGATGGGGGGTTCATCAAATAGCCGATCCACGGCTTGCAGGGTTCCCTCCAATGGCGCATCCGCCAGGAAAAACGTATGCGTGCGGCTTGATCCGGCGCCGACGGCCTCCGGCGAGGCGCTTGAAGGCAGCCATCCGTCCTCCCGAGGGAGATAGCTCATCGGTCCCGCATCCTCCGGCCAGTAGAAAAACCGAACCGCAGCGGAGGAATCCATGCGGACTTCCTTGGGGTTCATACGCCAGAAATCCCGGAAGACAACCATACGTTGCGTATCCTTTCCTTCAAAAAGAAACACCCCGGAGGCGCGACGCCCAGGGGAATTTTTCCCGCCCTCAGAACCCGAAATGCGGAGCGTATCCGTCCGGGGTTGACTCAGCACGAAGGGGATCGTGAGCGTCCGGGTTTTGCCATCCACGTCCGCCATCACGGATTTTCCCGCAGGCACGGGGAGGGTCAGACCATAGGCGCCCAACCTCTGATGCCAGGCATCCCCCGCGAACATCACGTTGTGCTCGATTTTCAAAAACGGCTGCCCGGAATACCCCGTGAAGCGCAGGGTGCCGCGCGCAACAGGCTTTTCCTCGCCATTGGCGTCCTTCGCATAGTACCAGCCGGTCGCTCGCACCACCGCCTGATAACCGCCATTCCTTTCGATCCGCAATCCGGCGCCCTCGCCTTCGAGACGGAACTGGTAACTCCGTCCCTCGCCATCCTTCCACCACAAATCCTCAGCGTGAAGGGGCCCCAAGGATTTTCCCGTGGAATCCCACTCCCAGCGGGCCAATCCGTTGTCAAAAAGGATGCCGTCCTTCCGCTCCTTGAGAAGCGCCGGGGCGGCATCCCCCGCCGCCGATCCGGGACGCAGGCTGTAAAAGACATGCCCATTCGCCGGGATGTCGGCCGCGAAATCCAGGAGCAACCAACGGATGCTCCCGTCCTCCCAGGTGCCCGCCACACGGGAATCATAGCCCACCTCACCGCCGGAGGCATTCCGAAGCGAAAGGGAATTTGCGGATTTCAGTACACCCTTCCCGAAAGGAACGCCCACAGTCATCGGCCAATTTGTCCGTGCCACTCCCGAAGCGTCCTCAAGGCCAATGGGAATGTTCAGGGACGCGAGTGATTGACCTTGGAAATCCACCTTGCGCAGGGCGGTCACAAAGGGACGCTCGACCAATGCGTCCTTGCGCGTCGCGGCCAATTCCTTCCAGCGCTGTCCGACGAGTCGGCGGGTTTCGACGACACGGTGAATGGGCTCGCTGTGGCCCTCCTCAAGGACCTCGACGCCAACGGTGTATTCGCCGTCGGGAAGCTCAGTCAGATCCCCCTCAACGCGCTGGTCCGATTCGGGCGTCTTGGCATCCAGAACCACACTCCTCCGGGCTTCGAGGACGGTGCGCTCTTTGTCATCACGCACAAAAAATTGGAATTGAAGCTTCACGGGATCTGATTTTTCAGGGAATGCCCTCGCGAAAAACCGGATGCGGGCCGGGATGTCCTGCCTCCCCGGCATGGAAAACAGCGCGTCCGCGATGCCCCACTCCCGCAGCGCCATCCGGTCCCGGCGGCGATGGGAATAGAAGAAACGATTTTGCGTGATGGCGTCTCGGGCGCTATTCGGCTTGGGAATCATCGTGTGCCCGGCGATCAATCCGAAATGGGGACGGACGAGCCGGAGAAAGCGCTCCGCCTGCGGAACCGCCTCGCTGCCGCCCATGCCCTTCATGGGAAAAGCATCCCCGGGCGTGTCCGTCGTGAACGGAAAATAGTCATAGGCGATTTCCACGCTCTCGCCCGGCGCCCTGAGCGCGGGGGGCATGATCGGCTCGACCGTGAACGCTCCGCGCAGGGGATGCCTCTTGCTGAAACGATAGTCCGTCCATGTGAGCAAATAGGGAACCTTTTCGCTCTCATAGGTCATCCAGAGTCCCTCGCCGGTCTTTGTATTCGCGGCGATCACAAAGCCACCCGGATCCAAAAAATTCCCATCCCACCCGGTCTCCCCAATATTGATTTTCCGCACATTCCCCCCGGCATCCGGCAAATACACCGCCGAGTGTTCCGCATAGGGGTCCGCGAGGATCATATAGGGATGCCATCGGGGACACAGCCTCCGCGGGGCATCAGAGAGATTCCTCGCGCCAACAATCACCCGCAGCCCACTGCCTGAGCGATCCAGCAGGATGCGCCGCGTGGATTCCACGCCCTTGGCCCGGCACCGAAGGTCCACGCCAAGGGCGGCATCCGTCTCGACCGTTCGCACTTCGTAGGGCAGACTGGAAAACCATTGCTCAAGCGGGTCGGCCTCATTCTGCCGACTTGCGTCCGTCCACCCGAATCCTCCACGCCCCGGCTCCACGTCTCCCGCCACATAATTGGTGCCGGTGCCCTTGTTCAGATATTCCGTGATGGCTCCGCCCGCCTCGGGCCAGATGACCACGCGCGCGGCATCATTCTCCAGGGTCACCCGTTCCTCCGGTCCCGCCTTGCGCCACGCCCCCTCCCCCGCCCATGCGGCGCCGATGGCAAACAGACAAAAGAGAAAGCCTCCTCCCAATCGGAAGGACCACGCCCCCGCTCCCATCGGCATTTTCAAAATCAAAGAGATCGCTTTCATTAATTTTAATCGTTTAATATTTTGGAGGGATCGTCAAGGAATTTTCTCTTCCTTAATCCGTGCGTAAGGATCCTCAGTGGCTCTGGAGTCCAATTTTTTGGGCGAGATGAACTGATCCAGCAGGATTTATAAACATTTAGTCGCTTGACTAAATGTAGGTTTTCAACGAAAAGAAACTGATGAATCAGCCTCTTTTGAATCCCTTCCGTCCGGGAGCCGGTCATCCTCCGCCGTACCTGGCGGGGAGGGAAGACGAAAAACGGCATTTTACCCAGCTTCTGGAGCAGCGTCCCGTGCTTTCCAATCTGGTTCTAACCGGGCTGAGGGGAGTGGGAAAGACGGTCTTGCTGGAGATTTTCAAGCCCATAGCCATTCAGGCCGGCTGGCTTTGGGCGGGCACAGACCTTTCCGAGTCCGCCAGTGTGAGTGAGGACAGCGTGGCCGTGCGGATTCTGGCCGACCTTTCGCCACTGGTGGCGCACGTGGTGGTCGATGAAGTGGAGAAACGAGGGCTGGGATTTGGAGCGCAGATCGAAAAGGCGGAAGTGCGGCTGGATTTTTCGCTTTTAAGGCAGGTTTACGATTCCACTCCCGGCTTGTCGGCGGACAAACTGAAGCGGGTTCTCGAATTGGTGTGGAAGTGCTTGGAAGGAACCGGATGCCGAGGCATTGTGCTGGCCTACGACGAGGCCCAGAACCTGGGGGACCGGGCGAAAAGCAACGAATATCCCCTTTCCCTGCTTCTTGATGTTTTCCAATCGATCCAGAAAAAAGGGCTTCCCTTTCTGCTGGTGTTGACCGGGCTTCCCACCCTGTTTCCCAAACTCGTCGAAGCGCGAACCTTTGCCGAGCGCATGTTTCACGTCATGACGCTCGGTCGATTGTCCGAATCGGAAAGCAGGGATGCCATTGTCAAACCGATGAAAAATAAACAATGTCCGGCGCATTTTACGGAGTCCGCCATCGGCGCCATTACGAGACATTCCGGGGGCTATCCCTATTTCATTCAATTTCTCTGCCGGGAACTCTTTGATTCCTACCTCCAACTGCATGCCGGAGGCCAGCCGGACCCCTACGTCACTGTGGCGGAAGTCGTGCGCAAACTCGATTCGGATTTTTTTTCCGGCAGATGGAGCCGGGTGACTGATCGCCAGCGTGAATTATTGATTCTCGTTTCGAAGCTGCCGAATTGTGACGACGAGTTCACCGTGCTGGAGATCGCCGAAATGTCGAAGCAGGGCGGCGGCAAGCCTTTCAGTCCAAGCCACGTGAGCCAGATCCTGAGCAAGCTGGGAGAAAACGGGCTGGTCTTTAAAAACCGGTACGGACGATATGCGTTTGCGGTGCCGCTGCTGGGACAGTTTATTCAACGCCAGGAAGCGGGCGAGCCACACTGACCTACACTGACCTCTCTCATCCCCGCCGCGCAGAGCACGATGACTACAGCTCAGGGCAGATGCGCGGGAAGGAAGAACTTGTCGGGATGGAGTGCCAGGACGAGAGGAGCGGTCTTGGGAGTGGAAAAGTACCTTCCGCTTGAGGTGATCAGCCACGCACCTTCCGGGGGGAGGGGACAGTGAAATTCCGTTTCGAAATCCACCGTCGCACGTTCACCCAAGAGAGCAAAATCATCGCGTCTCTCGATCGTGAAGGCATTTTTTCCAGCGGAAATTTCCACACTCGCGTTTGCGCCATTGGGCGCGCCGATAAAGAAGCACTGAGGGTTGGGTTGGATCCAATAAGAAGTCACGTACACCTCGTGTTCCAGATTGCTGATCGGGAGTCGTACGGAATCCTTCTCCGCCTGGAGCATGGCGGCAATGACATAATCGCCCGTGAGACCGTCCTTGGGAAGGGTCAGGGTGAAATGGTCGCCGGGCGGGATGGGGACATTTTTGATAATACGTCCATCCGGGGCCGTGACGATTACGTGGGCGGTGGAGGAAGTAATTTTTCCTTGGAAGTTCAGATCAAAATCCCTGTCCGTCTCCTTGCGTACGACAACGAGGGTGGGTTTCGTGCCTCCCAGTTCCGAGGCGATGGGGAGTTTTTGCCCGGGGAGGATTTTCTGCTTCCAGCCCGGCTGCAGCAACGGCTTCGCGACCTTCATCAGCAGCGGCAGATGCAGAAAATGATCAGAAACGGCAAAGGCATTCGGTGTCGTACGATCCATCGTCCAGGCGTCCTTCCCGAACGCGGACAGATTGGCGCGGAGAGCCCGCCACAGCGCGGACTTTTCAAACCCCGCTCCGGGATCCGCCCAGGCCGCAAGGGCAAATCTCCCATAATCAAAGCTGGCATCCGGAAAGACGTGATGCCGGTTGCTGGAGGGGTCATCCTGACGGGCCTTTACGGCTTCGATGAGCTGATTCCTGAATTTGGGGGTGCGGCGAAAGGCCAGCGCGCTCTGCAGCTCGCGCGACCAACTGTACATGTTTTGCTCCATGCTTTTCATGCAGGGCTGCATCAGGGCCAGAAGCCGGGCATCACCCGTAAGTTGGTACAGGTCCAACATTTCGCCAAGGGCCTGGTTGTTGTCGCGATTGACCTCGGGAACATTTTTCCCCCAGTTCATGCGCGCGGCTTTCGCCCACCCGGGGTTGAGGCGGTCTTCAAGCAGGGTGGTTTTCCATTCCATAACCGTATCCCGAAAGCGGGGGTCTCCGGTGAGATACCATGCCAACATCATGGCACCGTAGGATGTCTGGTGGCTGAGAATGGCATGGTCGCCACCCCAGAGCACGAATCCGTTGGTGTGGCCCGTGGAACCCACCAGCTTGGGCTGCTCGCTGTAAAATTCACGGAACTCATAGTCCGGATCGGCATGATGGGTGACGCCGAGATCCGTGAGATGCCTCATGCCAGCCATACCGATCCGCGCGTATTTGGGGTGACCGCTGCGGGCAAAATACAGCCACGGCAGGAAGGGGTCGTAGTGATGCCCGGCGCTATACAACCGGTAGGGCCACCAGAATCCCTCTCCGCGCCGCTGACCATGATGCCAGCCACGATACAAAAACATCCCGAATTCTCCCGTCTCTTCCTGCAAATCCCACAGACCGAACATGGCGCCTTCCGCCGCCGCCTCGAACTGCGGGAAATTCTCGGGGTCGTAGGGGTGCAGGGGACCCAGCGCGCCCGATTGGGAAATCCACTCCGGCGCGACGGAGGCCACGGGGCGTCGCAGGAAGGTGCGGATGTCTTCCCGTTCCGCCTCCAGGGTGGATGCATGGCCAAAGCCCAACAGGAAATCACTGGTGATGGCAATGCCCATTGCGCTGGATTGCACCCCGCCCATGGCCGTTCCGCCCGGCTTGTAAATCCCGCGCGAGGGGTTGTCCGTGAGCTGCAGCACCGTGAACAGCGTTTCCCAGGGAAAACGCAGATCCAACATCCGACCCTGATGCGCGAACCAGAGCTGGTGGTAACGATCCTTGGCGTAGGGGTCAATTTCCGGATGATCCTTCCCGTGCACCGGCCAGACGTGCAGACGCATCTCGCCAGGCAAAACCTCGAATTCCTTGGGGAACCGCTCCCAAGTTTCCCGCAGGCCAAGGGAAAGCACTTCCCCGTTTTCCGTCACAGCCTGCGCCAGCCCGTTGCTTCGGACACCCCGTGCAAGCACCTGTCCATCCTCCCGGCTGATTTCAAAGGCATCCGGCAGGTGCTGCACAAGGTGGACGCCGCCGGGTTCCACGGGCACCTCATTCGGATCCCCCCCATCCACCCCAAAAACGGCCACTGCGTTTCCGGAGCGCAGCAGGGAAAACCCGAGATCCCGGAAAAATACCGAATAGCTGTCCGAGGTGTTGATCCATGTATGCAGAACCCTCACCCAGGGGAGTCCCGCATGGGCCTCAATGCGCGTGACAAACCGGCACAGGGCCTCAGTGGGCAGGCGAAAACTGCGCGCAGTTCCGGCGGTTCCGTCCTTCACATACCAGCCCTCGGCGCGGATCACCACGCGCAAGGGACCGGA
>WBZO01004553.1_pt1 | contig 14885 bp, 15 predicted proteins | sample 5204261 | NCBI WGS metagenome assembly WBZO01 (sample SAMN12412400, study PRJNA552823) | activated sludge metagenome | isolation source: activated sludge from anammox sidestream of wastewater treatment plant... | place: USA: North Carolina | collected 2017-09 | reverse complement strand
ATCCGCCGAAGCTATCGCCGGAATCGTAGCCGCCAAAGCCACCCCCGCCGCGCGAGAACGATCCGGCGCCCCCGAACATGGCAGGCACACCCCCGCGCCGGCGCCGCCTGTGGCTGCTGGCAAAGAAGACCAGGCCCGCCACGACAATCAACGCGGAAACCTCCCATGGGAAGCCCCCATCGCTCCGGCGCCCGGTCGCGGACCGAGGGGCGGCTTGCTCGATCCGGACGTTTCTGGCCTTCGCGACCCGTTCGCCGATGCTGTGCGCCGCAATGGAGAGCGCGGCGCCGTAGCCCCCATCGCGCAGCGCGGGCCGCATTTCTCTCAGGAGTGTTCCCGCGCTGCCATCGGCAAGCAGCGGTTCGAGTCCGTAGCCGACCTCGACGCGGCTGCGCCGCTCTGCGATGGCCAGCAGCACCAGGACGCCCTCGTCTTTGCCCTTCTGCCCGATCCCCCATCGACGGTAGAGCAGGTTGGCAACGTCTTCGATCGGTTCGCCGTCCAGCCGCGGCAGCGTCACCAGCGCCATCTGAACTCCGGTGGCCTTCTCTACGGCCGCCGCGTAGCGCTCCAGTTCGGCTGCCTCCGAAGGGCCAACAACGCGGGCGAAGTCGTTCAGGTAGCCGGCAGGCTGCAACGACGCGAAATCGGCCGCCGCCGCGCACGCGCATGTCAACCAGAGGACGGCCTTCACCCTCATCGGTCTCAGCACTCCAGATCGGCCCGCCTGAAGTCAAGGCCGTCGAGGCGCCCGAGCAGGGCCAACCCGATGCTTCCGGCGTTGAGGTACGCTCTGGCGGTTTCGAGCACCTGCTCCGCCGTCACGGCCTCGATCCCCGCGACCACCTCGTCGATGGGAAAGAAACGGCCGTGCGTCAGCCACTGTCGCGCCAGGTTGCCCATCCGGCTCGACGTCGATTCGAGGCTTAACACCAGCGAGCCTTTCATGTGATCCTTGGCCAGCCGCAGTTCTTCCGGTTTCAGCGCCTCCTGCTTCAACCTCCGCAATTCCGCCATCACCCCGTCCAGAACCGCCCGCACGTTGGCCCCGGTGGCGCCTGCATAGACTGCCAGCATTCCGGCGTCGCGATACAGATTCAACTCCGAGAAGATCGAATATGCCAATCCCCGCCGCTCGCGGATGTTCTGAAACAACCGGCTGCTCATGCCCGCCCCGAGCACAACATTGAGCGTGTATGCCGCGTACCGCAAGGGGTGCGCCGCTTCCAGCATCGGAGCGCCGAGACAGAGATGCACCTGCTCGAGCGACCGCCGCCGCTTCAGCAGAATCGGCGCCTTGGGCTCCGGACGAGGACCGGCGGAGCCGCCCCCGCCATTGGGCGCGCCGGCGAAGTATCGTTCCGCCAGAGAGGCGAGTTCGTCATGGGCGAGCGAGCCCGCCGCGGTGATGACGAGGTTGCCAGGAGTATAAAATTGCTGGTGGAATGCCTTCAACGCTTCGCGCGTGAAGCCTGCGATATTCCGCTTCGTCCCGATAATCGGCCGCCCGATCGCGTGCCCCTGCCAGAACCTGGTCACGAAGAGTTCGTGAACGTAACTCTCCGGGTTGTCCGTGTCCATCTTCAACTCTTCGAGAATGACGCCCTTCTCTTTCTCCAATTCATCCGGATCGAAGAGCGGATTGAGAAGCATGTCGGCGAGGATGTCGAACGCCAGCGGCAGATGCTCGTCGAGCACCTTCGTGTTGTACCCCACCAGTTCGCGTCCAGTGAACGCATCGAGGTGCCCGCCGATGGCGTCCATCTCGCGCGCGATCGCTTCCGCCGAGCGCCGCGGCGTCCCCTTGAACAGCATGTGCTCGATGAAGTGCGAAATGCCGCTCTCCTGCGGCTTCTCGGCCCGCGATCCTGTTCCGAGCCAGAACCCGACCGCGACGCTGCGCACGGCGGGCATGGCCTCGGTGATCACCCGGATGCCGTTGGGGAGAACAGACATGCGGACCTCGCGGTCCGGCTGTGGGTCGCGCATCGCCGACTCCGTTATCTTCTCATGCCGGGCTCACCCGTTACACTGAAGACGGAGACTGCGCATGGCCACGTTGCTGGGAATGGAAGAGGCCGAACTCGCCGCGCTCCTGCCCGGAGTACCGGCGTGGCGGGCCCGGCAAGTCTACGAGGCAATCTACAGCAGACGGGTCAGCACGATCGACGGCATCAGCGGACTCCCCAAAGCCATGCGCGCGGCGCTGTCGGCCTGCCACTCGCCGGGTCATCTCACGCCCGCCTCGCGCTATGACGCCGCTGACGGCACGCGCCGCTACCTGCTCTCGCTGAGCGACGGCAAGACCGTCGAAGCGGTCCTGATGCCCGAAGCCGCCCGCGACACGCTGTGCCTCTCCACGCAGGTCGGCTGCCCGGTCGACTGCAAGTTCTGTCTCACCGCTCTGATGGGGCTCGAGCGCAACCTCACCGCCGGCGAGATGATTGGGCAAGTGATCCATCTGGCCGGCCACAACAATCTCTGGGCCGATCGGAAACGCATCAACCTCGTCTTCATGGGCCAGGGCGAGCCGCTCCTCAACCTGCCCAACCTGCTCAAAGCGATCCGGATTCTGAGCCACGTCCGGGGCTTTGGCATCTCCGTCCGCCGCATGACGGTCTCGACTTCAGGGATCGTTCCCAGGATGACGGAGTTGGCCGCGGTTCCCGACGCCGAACGCCCACGGCTCGCCGTCTCGCTCAACGCCTCCAATGAAGAGCAGCGACGCGAGTTGATGCCGATCACGCGCAAGTACCACCTGAGCGATCTGATCTCCGCCTGCCGCGCCTATCCGCTGCGGACCTGGGAGAAGTTCAGTTTCGAGTACGTGCTGCTCAACGGCGTGAATGACTCGGAGGCCGACGCCCGCCGTGTCGTGAGGTTGCTGGCTCGCATCAACTGCAAAGTGAATCTCATCGCGCTCAACCCCGGACCGGGCATCCCGTTCGACACACCCCCGCCCGAACGCGTCGCCCGCTTCCAGGAGATCCTCCGCCGCAGCTTCCCCACCTTCATCCGCCGCCCCCGCGGCCTCGACATCTACGCCGCCTGCGGCCAGTTGAAGCGCATGGAGACGCCGCTCCGAGTCCTATGAACCGGCGGCCGAAGCGGGACGATTTCGCTCCCTGAATATGCCGGGCGCGCAGCCGAACCGCCTTGACGGCTATCATCTCCACCGGCCGCCTGCGGGGCGCCAACGACCGCATCGCGCTCGGCTTCGCCGGAACCGGCAGCCGCGCCAGCAACGGCCTTGTCGTCGACTTCCTGCAACACGCGGATTGCCAGTGCGCCGCAGTCTGCGACTGTTTCGCCGGCCGCCGCGAGCAACGGGCTCAGCCAATCCGGACAGCATACGCAAGGATGACCGGTGCGGGCTCCCACAAAGGTGTAGCCCAGTTCGCCGACTTCCGCGAGATGATCGCCCCCAAGGATATCGACGCCATCGTGGTGGCAACCCCGGACTACTGGCACGTCCCGGTCCTGATCGCCGCCGCCAAGCTGGGCAAGGATGTCTATGTCGAAAAGCCGCTCAGCCCCTGCATCCGCTGGAACTTCGCCGCTCGAGACATCATCCGCAAGACCGGCCGCGTCTTCCAGTACGGCACCCAGCAGCGCGGCGCGAGCCACGGCTCTACGAGCCCATCCGTTGGGCCGCGGAGCTTGGCGTCGAACTCCTGCTCGAAACCCACGACCCTGTGACGGACTCGGTCGAGCGTATGAGCGAGTTGCTCGACGCTCTCGGCCACGAGCAGACTGTCGGCGTCTGCCTGGACACCGGCAACTGCTGGCTCGGCGGCTCCGAGCCTCTCGACTTCATGCGGCACTTCGCACCCAGGATAAGGCACCTTCACTGGAAAGACATGAGCGCGGAGTGGACGCCGCGGCACGGCCGCGTCTTTGGCTGCGGAATGAGTGCGCTCCCGCTGGGTTCCGGAGTGGTCGGCATCGAAGCGATCGTCGAAGCGCTGCTGGAATCCGGTTTCACCGGCGACACGACGCTCGAAATCGCCGGGCCGGAGAATCTTCGAGCCTCCATCGACAATCTGAACCTCTGGGCCGGATCACTCTCACCACGGCGTCCGTAACGCCGGCCGATTCGCGTACCGCTCCATCCTGAACTGAATCCGCGCCCCGCAGCCGGGCTCGAGCTTCACGCGCAAGGTCGCTCCGCTCAGGGGCAGCGTCTGCCCGTTGACCGATGCTTCCAGAAAGCGGTGCTCGCCGTAGCCGCCGGCCTGCACGATGACCTCGCGCGGCTCGACCGCGTTCACATTCACGAGCACCAACGCCGCCGAACCGGCGCCGAGCTTTTCCACCAGCGCGCCGACGTCCTCCGGCAGACCCGACCTGCGCCTCACGGGATCGAAGTAGCGGAACCGGCTGTGCAGCGTCCAGATGCGTCCGGCGAAGTAGCCGCCCAGCGTGAGGTTGGTCAGCGCGCCGGTGGCTGCCGGGTTGAGATCGAGCAGGTAATCGGCGAGCCGAGTGTCCGCCGATGTCGGATCGTTCCGGATCAGCTCCATCTTTCGCCGCACCATCTCCAGATCCGTCCTCAACGCCTTGACTGGATACTCCGGATCCTTCCCTTCCAGATAGTCGATCCACGGCTCCTTCTCGACCCGCTCCAGGTCCCTGCGGTCCATCGACCACAAGTAAATCTCAGCCAGCCGCGCTCCGTGCATGTTCTCCTCGAACTGGTACCACTGCGGCGGACCGTTGTACTTGTACCCGCGCGGATCGCCATACATCCGCGGAATCACCGTCCTCCCGTTCACGACCTTCTTCTGCGCGAAGATGTTGTCCATCTGCCGCCGCAACGTCGCAACGTAAGACTGATCGCCGCTGGCCAGCAGCGCGTTGCCGAAGCCTGGCCAGGCCCCCGCGGTCAGGTAGTTCCGGTGCGCGATCTGCTCGATCTCGCCGTCGAAGATCGTGAAGTTCCACCCGTAGGTCCCCTTCCACCACTGCCCGCCGTGCTCTCCGCCGGGCTTTCCGTCCAACCCGATGTTGCTGGGGATGTTCCCCCCGCATTCCTCCGTCCGGCGCTTCCAGGCGTCGACGTACTCCAGCAGCCAGGTCCTGTACTTCGCTTCCCCCGTCAGCATGAAAGCGTTCAAATGCAGGCTGGTCGCGGCGAGGTTCAGAAAGTTGTCTCCCGCGCTGTCGAGGTACTCCGCGCAGTGCGCCAGCATCCTCGGATACCACTTCTCAAGGTCGAGCAGCCCGGTCCTCCCGGCCGCGTTGTGCAGCAGATGGAAGCTGCCCGGCACGGGGTCGCCCACCCAGTCGTAGACGGTCGCCTTTCCGAGCATCGGACCTTTGCTTCCGTTCCAGATGCTGCGAATGATCTTCTTCTCAGGATCGTAATTGGGCGCCTCAGGGTCCTCGTTCATGTACATGCCGGCGAAGCGCTTCATGCGAGCAACGTACTGGGCGTCCTCCGGCTCCGACAGCCCCATTAGCAGGAATGCGCGCATCCCCTCGCCCGTGTGGAACCAGTCCGACTGGGTGATGAACTCCTTGTAGTAGGCGCCGTTGGCGGCCAGCTTCGTCAACTTGGTTCGCAGTTCGCTGTACTGCCGCCAGTGGCCTTCCTGGGCCTGCCGAAAGAGTTGCAGCACACGCTCCGACCCGCCGAGCGCGTGCAGCAGCGTCCAGTTCCAGAAGGTCTCGATGGCGTCGTCAGGCCCGTCAAGCGTACCCCAGCGCGGCGTATGCAGCAGATAGCCGCGCGAATCGACATACTTCCCGGCGAACCGCTCGCACGCCGCCGACCCGGCGCGCAGCAGTTCACGCTCCAGCAGAGCCCACTCAGGCGGAGCCATCGGCGTCCTGACGACCAGCGGCTCGGCCCCGCTCAGTGAAAGACCGGCAATTGCCGCGACCACAACGAAGAGCCGCACGCCTCACCTCCACGATGTTCCGCATTCTACCGCCAGAACACGCTCGGGCGGCGTCCTGCCGCGCCGCTGCACTAGACTGGGAGAAGTCCGGTCTTCTGTTTCATGCTCCAACCGAACATCTTTCGCGAGTACGACATCCGCGGCATCGCCGCGGTCGATCTGCCCTCCGATGGCGTCCATGGCCTCGGCCGCGCGCTCGGCACGCTGCTCAGACGCAACCGCGCCCGGACGGTGAACGTGGGCCGCGACGTGCGGCTGAGCGGTCCGCGGCTGCGCGACGCGCTGGTCGCGGGCCTGCTATCGGCCGGCGTCGACGTCGTCGACCTGGGGCCGGTGCCGACCCCGCTGCTCTACTACTCGGTCCACAAGCTCGGCTCCGAAGGCGGCGTGATGATCACGGGATCGCACAACCCGCCCGACTATAACGGCTTCAAAACGATGCTCGGCAAGGGCACGATTTACGGAGAGCAGATCAAGGAAGTCCTGCGGATTTTGCAACAGCGCGATTTCGAGAGCGGCCAGGGCCGTCTCACCGAGACCGACATTATCACGCCGTATGTGGATGAAATCCCGGCGCAGTTCCGTTTCTCCCGCCGCGTGAAGGTCGTCTTCGATGCGGGCAACGGCGCCGCCGGGCCCACCCTCTCCCGGATGCTCGAAAGACTCAACGTCGAAGCGGTTCCGCTATTCTTCGAGCCCGACGGTAACTTCCCCAACCACCACCCGGACCCGACCGTCGAGGAGAATCTGGAGCCGCTGAAGCAGGCAGTCGTCGAAACGGGTGCTGAAATGGGGCTGTCGTTCGACGGCGATTCGGACCGCCTCGGCGCTGTCGACGAGAATGGCCACGTGGTCTGGGGCGACATGCTCATGCTGATCTTCGGCCGCGAGATTCTGACGCGAAAGCCGGGGGCGACATTCATCGGCGAAGTGAAGTGCTCGCAAGTCATGTACGACGAACTGGAGCGGCTGGGCGGTAATCCCATCATGTTCAAGACGGGCCATTCGCTGATCAAGGCCAAGATGAGAGAAGCGCGCGCCGAACTCGCCGGCGAGATGAGCGGCCACATGTTCTTTGCGGACCGTTACTACGGCTACGACGACGCGCTCTACGCCGCCTGCCGCCTGATCGAGATCGTGGCCGATTCCGGCCAGCCGCTGTCGGCCCAACTCGCGGACGTGCCGCGGATGGTGGTGACGCCGGAGTTGCGCTTCGATTGCCCCGACGATAGGAAGTTCGCGTTGGTCGAACGGGTGAAAGCGTATTTCGAGTCGCGCCGCAAAGTGATCGGCGTGGACGGCGCGCGCATCCTCTTCGAGAAGGGCTGGGGGCTTGTGCGCGCCTCGAATACGCAGCCGGTCCTGGTGCTCCGTTTCGAAGCGGAGACGGCTGAACTGCTCGCCGCGTACCAGGCGGAAGTGGACGCCGTCGTCGCCGCGGCGGCCCGTGCGGAGGGGTTGGCCTGAGTCAGCGGTGCGGCGCGTCCGAGCGCCCGGCCAACGGACGGACGACATTCGGGGCGCACAGGCCGACGCCGACATTCCGCAGCGCATTCAGCAGATTGAACAGCACGGCGTAGACCACCTTCTCGCTCGCCATCTGGCGGCCCGGAAGCCTGAAATGCAGCGGCAGCTCCTTGCGGATTTGAATCGAAATCGCGCGGGTGTTCAGTTTCCCGCCGTTGCCGGTCTGATTGGCCACCGTGAACGGCGTTTGAAGCACATCGCCGGTGAGTCCGTCGACGTAGAAATAGCAGCGCGAGAACCAGCCTGTGTTGGCCGGATCGGATGCGTCGAACAACAGCAGCGGTCCCTCGTCCTCGGGAGCGGCCAGGCGCAGCACAACGCTTCGGGGCGTCTCCTCGGCTTCGCACTCGTAACCCGCTTCGCGGGCGCCCTGGATGAGCAGTTCGTGGTCGAATTCGAGCAAGAGCAGTTGCGAACCACCGGCCTGAAACAGTTGCATGGGATCATCTCATTCTGACATGTGGAAGGGACACCGGACAGAACCGCGTAAACTGGGGGGTGTGCCGGCAGATTACCGCGCCCTGATCCTCTTCGACATCGACGGCACGCTCCTGGCCAGGGCGGGCCCCCACCACCGACGCGCCCTGGAAGCGGCTGTTTCAGGCGCAACAGGCCGCCCGTCAACGACGGAGGAAATCCCCGTTGCCGGCATGCTCGACACCGACATCGTCCTGGCGATGCTCGCCGCCGCCGGCGTGCGGCGCCAGCAGGCTCTCGCAATGCTGCCCGCGATCCGGCGCGACGCGATGCGGCGTTACCGGCGAATCTGTCCCGGACTGCACCACAGGGTCTGCCCGGGGGTGCGAAACCTGTTGCGCGGTCTGGCCCGCGCCGGCGCCCTGACCGGCTTGGTGACCGGCAACTTCGAACGCATCGCCTGGCGGAAAATGGAGCGTTGCGGGCTGAAATCCTTCTTCCGATTCGGCTCCTTCGCCGGCCAGGGAAAGACTCGCGGCACGCTCGCCCGCCGTGCCTCCAATGAAGCCAGACGGCGCGGCTGGATTTCGGAGAACACTCCTGTCTGCCTGATCGGCGACCACCCGAACGACGTCCGCGCGGCCCGCGAAGCCGGCATCGCAAGCGTAGCCGTTGGAACCGGTGTCGTATCCTTGGAAGAGTTGGCAAGTTTGGGGCCCGACATCCTGGTTCCCGATCTGCGATCCCTCCCGATCGAACAATTGTTGACTCTCAATGGAAGCCCAAAGTCTCTCGGTCAAGCGCGCTGAGGTCGAGTTTCACAATTTCGCCTCACTCGGCGAACCGGAACGTGCGATCTCCCACTATGCCGAAGAAAACGTCCGCCGCGGTGCCATCCTCCGCAGGCACATGGACTTTGTCCGGTGGATGACACCGTACCTGGAGATCGGCGCCAATGCCGGCCACTCCTCCTACATGTTCTCGAATGAGTTCGGTGAGCAGGGCTTTGCGCTCGACATCTCCGCCGACGCGCTGCGTTACGGAAAGGTCCTGATGGACCGCTGGCAACTGGACCACGCGCCGATCCGGATTGCCGGCGACGCCGTAAACCTGCCCTTCGCGGACAACTCGCTCAGAATGGTGGTCGCTTTCCAGATGCTGAGCCAGTTTCAGGACATCGAGGCGGTGTTCCTGGAAGTGAAGCGCGTGCTCCAGCCAGGCGGAATCTTCTATTTTGCCGAGGAGCCCATCCGCCGGATGCTCTCGCTGCGGCTCTATCGGGCGCCTTACTGGTCGCAGATGAAACCTTGGGAAAAAAAGCTGCACCAATGGGGGCTGTTGGGCTATCTGGCCAAGGACGTCATCGGCGCGCACCAGGAGGAATCCTTCGGCATCCGCCAGAACCACCGCATGACGCTCCGGGACTGGCACCAGTTGATTCGCAAACACTTCGCCAGCCACGAGTATCAGTTGTTCATCGCCGAGCGCGGCTGGGGTGAGAGCATCGTCCGCAGGCTGGGCCGCAGGATCGACCGGCATGGCTCGGACTGGGTCCCCGCGCGCCTGTTGGGCGGAACTCTCGCCGCTTTCTGCCGCAAGGCAGGCAGCGCCGCAAGGCCGCTGGGCGGGTCTCCTCCCCTGGAATCGGATTTCGAGACGCTGCTGCGCTGCCCGGATTGCCGCGGCTGCGTTCAACGTCTGCAGGATGAATCGCTCCGCTGCCTGCAGTGCGGCTACTCAGCGCCCGACGAAGGCGGCGTCTACAACCTGCTGCCCTCGTCCGACAAGCAGGAACTCTACCCCGGCCTGCGCGGCGACGTGATCGACTTCTGCCAGGGCGCTTGCGAGGACAGGCTCGTCGAAGGCTTCTACGAGGTCGAAGGAGTCTACGGCAACAAGTATCGCTGGATCGGCCGACGCGCCGTGTTCACCCTGGAGCGGACAGGCCCGGCGCGGACCTTGCGGCTGCGCGGCCACGCCAGCGAACGCATGCTGGAACTGGGCGAGCAGGCCAGAATCGAGATCAGCGCCAACGGGCAACCCGTAGTCACGCACAGGTTCGACCGCCCCGGGTTGTTTGTGCTCGAGACGCCCCTGCCCGACGCGGCCAAATACACCATCGAGTTGACCGCCTCGCCCACTTTCCAGGCCCCGCCGGACGACCGCTGGTTCACGGTCAACCTGAGCTTCATGCGGCTGGTGTGACAAGATAGCCCCATGACCGCGGAGGAGTTCGCCGGCAAATGGCGCGGGATTCTCGCCAACCCGCCGCAGGGAGTCGGCGCTGGCCAAATCGACCTCGACGGGCAGGACGAAGGCCAGGGAGCATGACGAGTCGTTAACGGATTTGGCAATCCCCGGGAGCCCAGCTTCGGACGCCCGGACGAAATCGAGTCATGGGACGCGATCACTCACGCGGCGGTCCGCCTCTCGCTGGTCCGTTTCGCTGACTCGGTGCGAACGCAAAGCTCGATCGGAGAGCCGTGCCGCGAGTCTTTGCCGATCTGACCGGTACTGCCGTCGGCCTGACCCAAGCTCGCAGTCTCGAGCAGCATCTGAGATTGGCGTTCACGGGAGACACTCATGGCGGCGCGTTCGACATTCCCGGCCGACTGGCCGGAAAGTGGCCCGCCGGCGGCGGCAACCCTAACGGGCGGCCGAACGGCGATGCGCTGCAGCCCTGAATGAACGGATTAGACGTTGCAGCTGCTCCCGATAGCACCCTGATCGCCTTTGCCCGCGAGGACGACGCCTTGTTGGGCTTCTTTATACCAGCATGCGCCAGGTCCGGACGCTGCGAGTGGGCTCGAGGTTGGAGGACCGTCCTCGATACACGCCCACCTCCGCCTTTGAGACATCCCCGTCTCCCAGCGGGCTCTTGACAACCAAACTTCCCAACGCCGCGCTCGGGGCAGAGGCCCAGGCAGCCCGGCTCCTCGACGCGCCGCGCGACAACCGGCTGAACCCACCGCAGTGGACCAGCAGCCTCGCGCACGAAGCGGAGCTCAGCCGTCGAACATTGACCGGCCTGTGCAACGCCCGCCCGGCCTACTTCTCCTGAGGCGGCTTCTCTTTCTCCTCGGGCAGCGGCTCGGCGTTGACGTCGAACGTGATCGTGGCCTCGGCGCCGAACTTCCGGTAATTGCGGAACTCCACCTGGTTCTTCACCAGGAACCGACCCTCCCGCATGCGCACTTCGGCGCGCAGCGGCAGCAGATACTGCTTGTCGGAGATCTCGGAGAAGGCATAATCCAGCATCGACTTCGCTTCCTGAATAGGAAAGCTGGCCGGCATGTTCTCGGCTTCGAGCGTCAGGCGATAGACCATGGGAACGTCCCGGTCGATGTAAACCAGGCCCTTGTAGCCTGGAACGACTTCCAGTTGGCGCTGCCAGCTCACGCGCCACTTCGACTTCGCCTGGCGGACGCGGTAGCCGTAGACGTGAACGATCTTGCCCCGAAGCCGGGCCCAGCGCTCCCACCAGAACTCGGTCTCGGTTTCAGGCAGGAAGATCTCCCGCATCATCGTGCCGAACTCCCCCGTTGAGGTCGCGCCGCCCAGCTTGTCGTAGGTTGTATCGGCCATCTGCCCGTTCACCGAGATCAGCTTGTAGTCTTCCTTCTGCTCGAAGTAGCTCAGGCGGTTGGCGATGGTGTCCGAAAGCATGAACTGCTCGAGTCCTGACGGGTCGTAATACCGCCGCGTCACCTGCAGGCAGATGAAGTCCGGCAGGCGCTTGGTGTAGCCGAGGGCGATCTCACGCGCCTCCTCGATCACTCTCTTCTGCTCCTCCGAAGAGGGAGGCGGCATCGGCGGCGGGGGAGCGGCCGCCTGCCTGACCGGGTCGGCGGTGGGGGTCGGCAGGGAGGTTGACGCCGCGGCGAGCGCCTTCAGTGTTTCCGCCGTCCTCGGCCCGAGACCCTCGGCCAGCAACTCCTGAATGTCGCGCTCGGTCAACCGTTCGGTCAGCTTGATGTTCTTGATGTAGCTCGCCACCTGCTTGTCCGGATGATTCAACTGGATCGAGGATCGCAGCACCCCCTTGAGCTGGCCCACGGTCATCTTCATCTGCGCCGCGGCTGCGAAGCACACGAGCAGGATGGCCACGCCCGAACGGAGGAGCGATCCTGTCATGACACTAGAATAGACGCCGCTTCTTGCGCGCCGGTTGTGCCGGACCGAGAGTTTTGTCCAGCGCGGAGATGATCACGGGCGAAATCAGCCTGTAGCCGTCGGCGTTCAAGTGCAACCCGTCGGTGGTCAGATTGGCGGCCAGGCTCGTATCGGTGGCCAAAGTCGCCTGGTAATAGTCCGCGTATGCGTAGCCGCGCGACGCCGCGAATTTCTGGATCCATTCGTTCATTGCAATGATGACCGGAGGCGGCCGCTGGACGGTCCGCTCAAAGGCGGGGTTGGCGGCCTTGTGCAGATCGGTGACCGGAGTGATGCTGGCCAGAACCACCTTCAACTTGTAGCGCTCGGCGAGGTCGCACATGGCTGTAAGATTCCGCGCGATGACGGCGCGGTCCACCCCGCGCGCGATGTCGTTGGTCCCGGCCCAGATCACGACTGCCTGCGGTTTCAGTTCGACCACATCCTGCAGAAACCTGCCGAGCATCTGGGATGTAATCTGCCCGCCGATACCGCGGTTGATATAGTCCTTCCCCGGAAAGTACTCGTTCAGCCGCCAGCCCTGAGTCATGGAGTCGCCCATGAAGACCACGCGAGGCCCCTTCTGGCCGGGCGGGGGCAGATGCCCATTCTCTTCGCGGAAACGGCGGGTGTTGTCGCGGTCCGGACTGCGAAGCTCGGACTGGAGAGTCTCCACCTGCCGGACGAAATACGTTTCGAGCGAGACGCTCAGATCCCGCAACTCCGCCAACTGCCGCTTGGCGGCCTCCGGAAACTGGGCTGGCTTGGGCATGGCGTCGCTGACCAGCAGGAACGCGCGGAGATTGCCCACCATCCGGTAGTGAAGTTGCGGGTTGCGAGCGCCCAGAAACCGGATGCTCTCGAGCGTTTGACGGACGTTCTCGATCAACGGTGCGCCGGCGCGGCCCATCTCGGCGGAGATCAGGCCCCCGGCCTCCATCAACTGCAGGCAGCGCTCGTATGCGGAGATCGCCTGAGCGTCCGTGAGCGGCGGCGCCTCGGTCTGCGCGCTCGACAGTGTAGCCGCGAGCAGAAGCGGCGTGAGCAGTCTCATTGGCTCTTCTCCAATTGCATGGTGATGGTCCCGACGTAGAAGGGGAGTTGCACTCTGATTTGAGCCGGAACGCGGCGGTTGTCGTCACTGATCCACACGAAGAGACGGCCCTTGCGTGAGTACACGACACCATTGAAAAGAAAGGCCTCGTATTTGACGCACGGAAACTCGCCCGCCGGCGTCCGGACCTTTTCCCGTGAGATCGCCTCAAGCTTCGCCATCACCACCTTCTTGCCGTCCGAGAATGGGATCTCGGCCGTCTTGCCGGGCTCCAGCTTCAACTCGCGCAGCTTCTGCAGCCCGCTGGAGACGTCGTGCACGCACGCGGGTACATCCAACTCCTTGGAGAGCACGACCGAGTTCTTGACCAGATCGCGTTCAAGGTAGCTGGACTGCTTCTTCTGCCGGTCGATGACCACCTTCGTGTCGCGCCGTCGCCGGCCCTCCTGGGCCTCCAGGTGGGTCGAAGTGGCACAGTAGCCGGGATCGAAACTGGCGCGATAGTGGTTGTTGACCTTGTAGAGGCTGTTGAGCAGGCCGGCGCTCCTGACCGTGATCTCCGCGCTGTCGGGGTGGTTGAGCGTGAACCGGATGTCACCCGCATGGATCAGCCGCCACTCCACACGGTAGTTGAACGCTTCCGTCGACGGGCTCGGCGGAGCGCCTTCCTGCGAAGCGAGCAGCGCCCCGCAAACACATAGCAGCGAAAACGCCCGCCCGGGCGCACGATCAACGGGCATCTGGTTCCAGTCTGTCAGAGAGTGGAAACCCGCGGCAACGCCCGAGCCGGGTCCCGGCCCCTACTTCCTTTCGTAACGGCCGAGCACGCTGGTCTCTTCGATCGTCCGCCCCTGCATGGCGCGCCTGAGCGCGGGCCGCGCGCTGCCCGCGGCCAGCCCGAGTGACGGCGCGTTCATCGCGACAAGCGTGAAAAAGTAGCGATGCGGCCCGTGTCCGCGTGGCGGACAGGGGCCGCCGTAGCCCGGCTTTCCGAAGTCATTGACGCCGCTCACCCCGAGCGAACCGGCCACAAAGCCTTCGCTCAACGAGTGCGTGGACGCCGGGATGTCCCACAGTAGCCAGTGATTCCAAGCGCCGGCGGGCGCGTCGGGATCGTCCACGATGAGCGCGAAAGATTTCGTCGAAAGCGGCGCGCCCTCCCATTCGAGCGCCGGCGACACATTCTCGCCGTCGCAGGTGTGGCGCCGTGGGATGAGATCGCCCCACGCAAACGCCGGTGTCCGGAGCGTGAATGCCATAGTGCTACTCCGAGGCCATTGTAGGCTCTGTCCACCGGGAATGGGAGCGGTTAGAATGCTTTCCGGAAGAACATGAGCGAATCGCCTGAGCCGGCCGCGCCCACCAGGCAAGCCCGGCTCCCCTGACCGGAAAGGAACTTCCAGAATGATCCTCGCATCGCAGTTGAAAGCAGGCGCCGCCATCCGGTTCGAAGGACATCCCTACAAAGTCCTGATCGCCGACTACCACTCGGGCCAAGGCAAAATGGGCGGCTCAACACACGCCCGCCTGCTGAACCTCGACACAGGCTCGCTCCGCGATTTCAGTTTCCGCTCGGACTTGAAGCTCGAGGAGCTCACACTCGAGCGAAAACCCATGGATTATCTCTACGGCGATGAAACCGCCTGCCACTTCATGGATCCCATATCGTGCGAGCAGGAGGAAGTGCCGCATAGCCTGGTGGGCGGGCAGGCCAGGCTGCTGGCGGCGTCGCTGCGGACCGAGAGGATCACCGCCGTCTACGCCAGCACGCTGCGACGAGCGATCCAGACGGCGGAGGCGGTGGCCGAGGCACACGGGCTGCTGGTGCAGAC
>WBZO01004552.1_pt1 | contig 14886 bp, 6 predicted proteins | sample 5204261 | NCBI WGS metagenome assembly WBZO01 (sample SAMN12412400, study PRJNA552823) | activated sludge metagenome | isolation source: activated sludge from anammox sidestream of wastewater treatment plant... | place: USA: North Carolina | collected 2017-09 | reverse complement strand
TGCGTCCGTTTTCTTTCCAATACGCGTACCAATAAGGTCCATGCGGACAGCGCGAACAATTTTGTTTGCCGCAGCGCACGGTCTCGTAGCGAAACGTGATAGAGCCGATTTGCGCTTCCATGCGCGGCGAGGCGTCTGTGTCGGATGCGCGCCCCGCGCGGCGGTCGAGCAGCGCATTGTTCAAGCGGTCGTCAATGGCGCGCAATTCCGCGAGCTGCTTTTCGCTGAGGTCTTGAAAGATTTCGGTCTTGGATTTTGTTTTGGGTTTTGGCATGAGCGAGTACAAGACGCGCAGGGTTTTTGAAACGGACGCGCCCGTCAAGCTATACTTCCAAAAACCCTTTGGGTCTCTATGCGCGTTTAGGTAACTGCGCGCAATGTAGCAGAGGCGCGCGCGCTTGTCAAACGCGCGCCTCAACCCGAAGGATTTTTGCGCGGACGCGCCCGGCAAAAAGAATTCGCCCGAAAACCCTTCGGGGCCGAGCAATGTCCTTACATCGAAATCGAACCCTTGCGAAAGTCGCTTTTGCCGAGAATGGCGTTGACGAGAACGGGAGAGCCGGCTTGCGCGGCGTGACGCGCATTTTCCAACGTTTCGGAAATCAATTCGGGGTCGTCGGCGCGCCATCCTTTGGCGCCCAAACCTTCCGCCGCGCGTTCGTAAGCCGCGTAATTCAAAACCGTCGCCACGTCGTCATGCAGATATTCGATTTGTTCGCGCGCGATTTGCGTCCAACCGGCGTCGTTGCCGACGACGGCAATGACGGGAATGTTGTGCCGCACAAAGGTATCAAATTCCATCAAACTAAAACCCGCCGCGCCGTCGCCGTACAAGAGCCACACTTCAGCATCGGGGCGCGCGAGTTTGGCGCCCAATGCAAAACCCGCGCCGACGCCAAGCGTGCCAAATACGCCGGGGTCGAGCCACGTCAAGGGGGCGCGCGGCGAAACGATGTACGACGCGGTGGCGACAAAATCGCCGCCGTCCGCGACGAGCAGCGCGTTGTCGGGCAGGGCGTTTTCGATTTGGCGACAGAGATAGAGCGGATTGATGGTTTGCGCGGGTTGTTCGCTTTGCGCGATGATTTCTTGATTGCGCGCGTCGTCGCGCGCGCGGAGCGTTTTTTTCCATTCAGTCCAGCGGGCGCCGTTTTCAAATTGCGCGGCGAGCTGCATTAAAAATTGCGCGGGGTCGGCGTGCGCGGCGAGATTGGGTTTGCGATTGCGCGTGAGGTCGCGCGCGTCGCGGTTCGCGGAAATGTAAAACGCGCGGCGCGAAATATGGTTGCCGTAATCGAGCCGAAAATCGGCAGGCACGCCCGCAAGTATCACCACATCCGCTTCGCGCAGCGCTTCGCGGCGTTTGTGGCGAAATTGCAGCGCGGAATTTTTGCCCAACAAGCCGCGCGCCATGCCCGAAAGATACACAGGCATATCGAGACGATTCACCGCGTCCGCGAGCGCGTTGACGTTTTTCGCGTCGAGCAGCGCCTGACTGCCGATGAGCAGTAACGGGCGCTGCGCGCGTCGAATTTTTTCCGCCGCGCGCTGAATTTGATTGGGCGATGGCGCGGGAATGTTGGCGGGGCGCGGCGCTGGCGTTTGCAATGTGTCCGCGTCCGCGAAAAGACGATTGACGTGAAATTGCAAATAGCGTTTCACGATTTTGTCCGCGATGGTTTTGCCGCCGCGGTCGGCGCCGTACCATTGTTTCACCAGCGCGGGGTCGTACAACAAATCAATGGGCAGTTCGACAAAGACGGGGCCCGGCGTGCCGCTGCGCGCGTGAAAAAACGCGTCTTGCAAAGCGGGCGCAATGTCGCGCACGCGGCGCACGGATGTTTGCCACTTGACCGCCGATTTCAACAGCGCGAGTTGGTCAATGTCTTGCAAGGCGCCGCGGCCTTGCAAAGCCGTCGCCGCCGCGCCGCCGAGCAGGACGAGCGGCGATTGCGCGAGCTGCGCGTTCTTGATTGCGGTGAGCGTGTTGGTGACGCCGGGGCCCGCGGTGACGACGGCGACGCCGGGAATGCCCGTCAAGCGCGCGACGGCATCGGCGGCAAAGACCGCGTTCGCTTCGTGGCGCACGTCAATGACGCGAATGCCGCGCGCCTTTGCCGCGACGAGAATGGGCGCAATGTGGCCGCCCGCGAGCGTGAATAGAAATTGTACGCCTTCGCGTTTCAAACTTTCTGCAACGTGTTCGCCGCCGTTCATGTGAGGTTCCTTTGCGCGCGCGTCAAAATTTGCGCCGCGTATTTTTGTTCTGGCGCATTGTACATCAAACGACGGATTGGGGAAAAGGGATTGTGGTAAAATCTGGCGCGAATCATTATGGTGATAAAAGCAAAGGCAAAAGAGACAAAAGCGACAAAAGCGACAAAACGGACGCGCACGCAACCCAAACGCGTTGCGCGTGAAACTCCCGTGCCGCTTGAGCAAAAACCGCTCAAGCGCCAAACGCTTGAACTCGTCACGTTGGAAGAAGCCGCGCAAACGGTTGGCAAAACGACGCACAATATTCGCGACTATATTCAGCGCGGGCGAATCGGTAAATATAACTCACAGGGCGAGAGAATCCATCGTGCCAAGAATGGCGAATTACGCGTCTCGCTTACCGAAGTGAAAATCTTTCTTGACCTTGTGAATCAGGGCATCGAAAAACATCATCACGCCGGATTGCACCCGGAGCTTGGTTTTCATACACTTGCGGAATTTGAACGAACCAAACATGTACATCGTTTACACCCATATTTGGGGAAATTTATTCCGCAGCTCGTCGAGTGGTTCTTGGCGCGTTATTTTCACGCGGACGATATTATTCTAGATCCGTTCATGGGTTCGGGTACGATGCTGGTGCAAGGCAATGAAATGAGGATGCACACGATTGGCATTGATATTTCTCCTTTCAACTGTCTCATCGCGCGCGTCAAGACCGCGCACTATGATGTAGAAAAAGCAAGGCGCGAAATCCTTGACGCCGAACGTCGGGTCGCTCTTTTTTCAAAATATCTGACACACTCGTCAGATGTGAATCCATTGCTCTTTCCAGATGAACGGATGGAAGAATTGAAGGCAAACCTGCTCAAGGGCTGCCAGAGCGAATACTTGCGCGCGTGGTTTGCGCCGCGCGCTCTTTTTGAAATGCTTTACTATCGGGCGCTGATTCCGCTGTACGAGTATCAAGATTTGTTGCGTATAGTTTTGAGTAGGGCGGTGCGTTCCGCTCGACTTGTTCCGCATTATGACCTTGCTACGCCGCAAGCCCCGCTGCCCGTTGGAGAAAAATATTGGTGTCGCAAACACAATCGTTTCTGTGTCCCAATTGATAACTGTGTGACAAAAATTCACGCTTATAGCGAAGACACTGCGCGCCGCATTGTTCAGTTTGACGCGCTGCGTTCGGACAAAACAATACGAATCGTGAAAGGGGATTCGCGCGAGATAAATCTAGCGCGCGAACTGGCAAGTACCCCTATCGCCGGACGTCGCATTGACGGCATTTTTACATCGCCGCCTTATGTAGGCCAGATTGATTATCACGAACAGCATGTCTATGCTTACGAGTTGTTTGGTTTTCCGCGTCAAGACCAACTGGAAATCGGGCCGAAAAAGCAAGGTAAGTCGAGAAAGGCGCAGCAAGACTATGTCGAGGGGATTGCCGCTGTTTTTAGAAACGCATTGCCTATGCTCAAGCCCGACGCGAGAATCTTTGTCGTGGCGAATGATCGTTTTCGGTTGTACCCAGAAATTGCGCGGCAAAGCGGTTTGAGGATTGTTGAAGAATTTCATCGCGCGGTCACGAAACGGACGGAACAGGGCGATGACCCGTATCAAGAAACAATTTTTATGATGCAAGCGCTCTAATGGCTAGACGAGGTACAGATGCTGTCAAAAGAAAAACGCGAGTTAATCGCAATTGCAACAATTCGTGTGTTGCGCGGAAGGTTCGAATCGTTCCCAGATGATGCGTCTCGAAACCGCAATGCGCCTTTTCATGCGGCATTTCTAAACGCTTTTTCAGATAAGCTTAGACTTGCTCCAGAGGGCTTGCCATATTTTGTGAGTCTGAGTAGTTGGTTTCATGGGCTCAACACGACAATGGGTCAGACTTTTTTCGAGCGCGTGGCGCATGCCTTATCGGACGGCGAAAAACGCGAGTTTTCGCCAGGGGAGCTAAGAATTTCCCAAGAGCAAAAGCATGCAATCTCACAGATCATGACAGAGTTGAAAAACCGTAGAGCAAAGCCGAACCTGGTTGCTGAAAACAAACGCATTTTTCTTGGCGGAATATCCAAACTGGCAGAGGCGGAAAAATTCGCAGTAGATAATTATGCTGAAACGTCAACGACAATCGAAGCAATCGAGCTCAAGACTGTTCGCCCCAATTCTGGAATTGCTTTTGGGGAAAAAGAAAAAATTCTCAAAGCCAAAGCCGCGCTATGGCAAATGTACCCGCATAAGGAGATAAAATTTTTTCTTGGCTTTCCATTCGATCCATTAAGCCATACCGCGACAGGTTCTGATAAATTACGTCTCATGGAGTTTCTTATTGAATTCGATCGATACTTTGATCCCGCCGAGGTGTTGGTCGCCGAAGAATTGTGGGATCGCCTTTCGGGGACTACCAATACAATGCAAGATGTTTTGGATATTATCAACAATATCGCTACGCCAAAGTTTTTAGAGGAATATGCTTTCTTGATGCGCGCGGCCAATCGTCGCCAAGAGAGAACAAAGTATCTGACCTTGCTCGAAAAATGGTGTCTCTCGCGCGAGCTTGATTTAGCGAAGAACGACAAAGAAATTGAGGATTGCTGCAATGAGGATAAACGCATAGAGCGAATTTTTCATCAACCAATTTTTTCCCATACGAGTTCCATATTGGGAGAATACAATCAAGGACGCGTCGTCAAATTATTAGAGCGTCTGACCCAAGCAACCACCAAAAGCATGTTTGCGAAAAAGTAATATGGAATACGATATCCTCTTCTATGACAGTTGGCAGACACCGCCCGTCTATTATTGGCTCGGCACAACGCGCGGTAGGACGCCGGAAGATGCGCTGCTCCGTTATCAGGACAAGCTGGCGGCGCAATTGGACCAAGAATTTGATTTTATAGTCGGTGACTTGAGCGTGGAAAAAATCAAGCGCGAGCTTTATGTTGTGCGCCCCAATGGCCTGTGTTCGCTTTCAGAAGCGCGACGCGTGGCTGCCAAGCGCCCGAAACGCAGCGGCGTGACGAAAAGGAAAAAGGCAAGATAAAAAAAGGCGTTCCCGTGATGAGGAACGCTTTGTTGTTTGAGTGAAAAAAACGCGCGCGGAAAAATTTGCTTGGGCGAATCGCGTATTCAATTTCTCCCATGCCGACGCGCCCGCGCTCCCGAAAAAAAACAGTGGATTTCTGTCGTGTTTGGAAACACGTCGCGTCCCCACAATTTATTATTCGGAAAATTAGGGTTTGCGTGACTGTGTCCGAACGCGTGTGCGTACTGGGAAATACCTTGGCGATTACCCACAACGTGTAGGAAACGTTCTCTAACGTTGACAGGGCGCATTAGAGAATGCGCCCTACGCGTGTGATACGGGTACCCGCCAGGGAATACCGTATTGACGCCGAGACTCGCGTGCGTACTGGGAAATATCCCTGCGATTACCCCCAACGCGTAGGAAGCGTTCTCTAACGCTGACGGATGAAAAATTTTCCCAAGAGTTTGCGCCGAATCCTTTGCGTTTGACGCGCGCATGTGCGCAATGTTCCCCTGCGCCAAAGGTGTACGTCCACGCTTCAGTTATTGTCGCGCCAACACACGCCGCAGGTCGGCTTCATCGTCTTTGATCAACTCGCCGCTGACATCCACCGTGACGCTGTGCAGCGTGCCGGTGAATTTGAACGGCGGTTTGTATTTGTCCCATACCGGCGAGCCGGTATCCGCGCCGCACACAAAACCACCCGCCAGTCCAATCAACAGCGGCATTGTCCTTGGGATGTCGCCTTGTCCAACGAGTTTGCCGTCCACATACAACTGCGCGCGGCCAGGCGCGCCCTTGCCCTTGGCGATGTCTGGCTTGCCGGTCACTTCGAACTCAAAGCGCAGTGTATGCCGTCCTGCCGGGATTTCATGCTTGGATTCGATGTGAAAGTACTCGCTGCCGACATAGTTATAGACATAGTGCAGCTTGTTAGCTTGCATGTAGAAACAGAAACCACCCTGTACGTCGCCAGCCGATAAAAGCGCGCCTTCTGCGCCGTGCTTTGGAATCTCGACCTCAGCGGTAAAGCTGTGCGGACGGTTCAGCACATTCGGTCCCGCGTTAATTGGAATCATCTGTGTGTTTGGATAATAGATGTAGCTGTCGCGAGCGCTGGCGATTTGCGGACGCGGATCGCTAAAGCGCAATGTGCCGCGGCTGTCAATCGGCAGCACATTGTATTTGCCCGCCTCGACGTACCACGACGCGATCATCTCGATCAGCTTGGCGCGGTTTTCGGCGGCGAGGTTGTGATTCTCGGCAAAGTCCTGGTCAACGTGGTACAACTCCCAGCCCTTGGCATCCAGTTCGGTCAGTTTGTCCTTGTCAATCGGCGCGCCAAAGAACTGACCCGCTTCTTTGAACGACGTCCCGGGCCACGGACAGACCGCGCGCCAGCCGTCGTGATAGATCGAGCGATGCCCGACCATCTCAAAGTATTGCGTGATATGCTTGGACGCCGCCTTGGCGTCGTTAAAGACATGCGCAAAGCTAAAGCCCTCAATGGGCGATTGCGTGACGCCTTTAATTGAGGTTGGAGGTTCGATGCCTAATGCTTCGAGTACCGTCGGCAGCATGTCAATCGCATGGGCATATTGTGGGCGCACTTGGCCCTTTGCTTTGATGCCGTTGGGCCAATGCACGAGGAAGGGATCGCTGATGCCGCCGCGATACGTTTCGCGCTTCCAGCGTCGAAATGGCGTGTTGCCGGCGAACGTCCAGCCCCAGGCATAGTGATTAAACGTATTGGGTCCGCCGAGTTCGTCCAGCTTTTGCAGGTTCTCTGCCAGCGAGTCGGGTACGTTGTTAAAAAACTTGTTCTCGTTCACCGACCCACTGGGACCGCCTTCCGAGCTCGCGCCATTATCAGAGATAAACATGATCAGCGTGTTGTCCCACTCGCCAATCGTTTTCAAAAAATCAAATAGCCGTCCATAGTGATAATCGGTGTGTTCGAGAAAGCCGGCGAAAACTTCCATCATGCGCGCATAGAGTTTCTTTTCGTCAGCTGGAAGCGTATCCCAGTCTTGCACATCTGGGTCGTGGCGCGACAGCTCGGCATCCTTGGGCACGATGCCTAATTTCTTTTGGCGCTTGAATACCTTTTCGCGGTACGCATCCCAGCCGTCGTCGAACTTGCCCTTGTACTTGTCCGCCCATTCCTTTGGGACATGGTGTGGGGCATGCGTCGCGCCCGGGCAAAAGTACATAAAGAATGGTTTGTTTGGCGCGATTTGCTTGGCGTCGGCGATAAAGCTGATGGCGTGATCGACCAGGTCTTCGGTCAGATGATAGCCCTCTTCCGGCGTTTTCTCTGGCTCGACGGCGTGATTGTCGTATGTCAGTTCAGGGTAATATTGATGCGTATCGCCGGGGAGAAAGCCATAGTAGCGCTCAAAGCCGCGCCCCAGCGGCCAGCGGTCATACGGACCTGCCGCTGAAATCTGATCGGCGGGCGTCAAGTGCCATTTGCCAATGGCGAAGGTGTTGTAGCCGTGCTGCAATAATATTTCCGACAAAAAGCCGTTCTCGAACGGGATATAACCGTTGCCGCCCGGATAACCGGTCGAGCCCTCGGTGATGCACGACATTGCGTTCGAGTGATGGTTGCGGCCGGTCAGGATACACGAGCGCGTCGGCGAGCAGAGCGCGGTGGTGTGCATGTTGTTGAACAATAGTCCGCGCTCAGCCAGCGCGTCAATGTTCGGCGTGTGAATCGGGCTACCGTAGCAGCCCATCTGCCCAAAGCCCGTGTCATCCTGCACGATAAAGAGTACATTGGGCGCGCCTTTCTTTGCCCGCAGCGGCTCGGGCCACGCGGGACTGGATACGTCGAACGTGCGCCCGATGACGCCGTTAAAAGCCGTGCCTGGTTTGTATTCTTTCAGCGCCATACTATAGCTCCTTTGATTCAAACATTGTTGTCATTCGGTTGGACAGTATAACTCACATCTCAATGCGTGACCATCCGTGGGAGGCGCTGGCAACGTCGCGGCGCGCTTCAAGACCCCAAGTATTTTGCAACGACGTCGCGAATCGAGTCGCGCGACGCGGCAAAAACATTTGGGGTCTCAACGACTTGGCCAGTCCTAGGCGCCCAGTAAACCGTATTGACGCCGCATCAAAAATGCGCGAGAATTTCACGTGTAATTCTGCTGTCCCGTAATTGCTTACCGCACGGCGCCTTTCTACGGCGCTGGCCGCGAAGCGTCTTGAAAAATTCAAACGCGTCTACGGTCTCTTTACCGCCTCTTTTCCTCCTGTTGTTCTCCGCGCGTTTAACATGGCTCGGTGGTTTTGCTAGCTTGTTCGCGCGCCGCGTCTCTGCATTTTGATCAAAATCTCGCCTGGCAATGCGTCCCAAATTCTTTGCCATGTTTCATTGTTTGTAAGCATCGCGTTTTTTGTGCGATACGTCGGCGCGCCGCGCAATGATAGATTCATCCTCCGCTTTATGCTGCGCGGACCGTTCGGGATAGGAGTCTTATGAACAAAGCACAGCTTTATGCGCAATTGAGTACGCTCACCGGACACCTGACTGCCGATTCACCTGAACAAGTACGCAACGTGCGGCAGCTGCATCAAGTGTTGGCGCGTGCGCTGCTGCCCGAAGATTTGCAAGCGCTCAAAGATCCAAACTTTACGTTCGAGAACGCGGATTTGTTCGCGCCCGAGCAAATTGACGCGGAACGTTCGGCGCAGCTGCAAGCGCTGGTGGAACAACAGGCGACAACGGAGGCGGAGCCGGAATTTCGCGTCTTTGCGCGTCAAGCGCCTGTGCGTGCGACAGGAATATTTGCGTCAGTGCCGCAATGGGCGAGCGGCGCGGCGGTGGCGCAAACGTTGGGTCCATTCCTCAATAAAGACGGACGCCAATTCTGGTTCGATTTTTTCCCCATTGAAAAACTTGTCGCGTTGTACATTCAAGGCATCGCCGATCCCGTTTTGTTGTTTAACACAAAAACGCGCGCGCGCGTGCTTGACATTCATCTGCCGCCCATTACGGATTTATTGCCGACCTATCAATTGCCTGCAGGCAGTATTTGGATCAACTCACAAATTCTGGCGACGAACGCGCCCGCCGGTTTTTTCACCGGTTTGACCATCAAGGGCGGCACCATCACGCTCAGCGCAAAACCACAGTTGGTGAATGGGAAACTTACCATTCCACCCAACGTGACCGTGCGCGTAGATTTGCAATTGCAGCAGCCCGCCGTTCAAGACGCGGACCCATCAAGCCCGTACGGCATTGACGCGCGCAACGCGACACTGCAACTCCCTCAAAAGTTCGCGTTTCATTTTTCGGGACAAGGCAGAACCATTGACGAAATTTCGGACGCGGCATGGAAGGTGTATGGGCAGGACACGTCTTTTCAATGGAATCAACAAACACAGCCCACCTATGACAATCTCTTGCGCCAGGTTTTGATTCCGCTGAATTGTTCCGCCGAAACGTTTCACGTGACGGATTGTCAATCGCCGTTTCACAAAATCGCGGGCGAAGCGCCGATTGCATCCAGCGCGTGGGCGTTGCCCGCCGCGTCCATTGATATTTTGCATCCGACAGCGGCAGCGGGCATCGGCGCGCTGCTGGTGAAAACCGGCGCGGGCTTGACAGGAACGTGGCAAGGTTTGCAAAATGGACCGCTCACTTTCGGTCAGCCGTACGTGATGGCGGAACCCGGACATCTCGCGCTCGCGGACGCGACAGCAGGAAATATTTTCTGCCGTCAAAGTTTTCACTTGTGGCAGGATGAACAAAATCCATATGGCACGAGTGTTGAGTTGCAGTATCCCGCCGCAGCGATTTTTTTCTACAACACCTTTGCAAACGGCAATGAAGCGCTGATGACGTTTGTGAATGCCGACGTGCAAATTGACCGTCCCGTCAACGTCGCGGCGGAAAAATTGGCGATTCGTTCCAAAAATTCGGCGCTCTTGATTGCGGTCAACAAAACGCTCAAACTGTTGCTTTTGTTTGACGACAACATTTTGTTCGACAACACCGATGTTCAGAGCAACCCGCCAAAGATCCCACAACCCATTTCCTTGGCGCTGCGCAACGCGCTGTTCAAAGTGACGCCCGTGAACGGCTGCATCTTGATCGGTCAACTCGCCGATGATTTCGTCAAGGTGCAGCGCGGCTTTTTATTCCTCACGTTTGGTTTGTACGCATACCTGCCGACACTGCCCGACCCGTACGCCGCCAACATCGGCAACCTTAAATTTCAATTTCGCGGCAGCCACGCCAATCTTGCGAGTTCGAGTTTGGCGGGACGAACGATTTGGATGTGGCTCGTTTGTCAGGTGCGCTGGGAGCCGCAGCCGGAGGCGCCGGACAAGGTTACGGTCTCGTTCCACTTTGCCCCGCTCCAAAATCAATTTCAGATTTTGCAATCGAGCGCGACGACACCGCCGAGCGAGAACATGTCAACGATGGCGGTTGCTGCGCCGTCGCTTTGTGAAACGATTCTCACTCCGCGTCAGGAGCAAACGCCGGGTACACCGCCGGTTGAAACCCCAACGGATGATTTTCGGACGACCGCGTTGCTGGAAACGCAAGCGGCAGCAGACACTCCACTGCCGAATTATCAAGAGCAATGGGATGGGCTGACGAGCTGCTTGCAGCAAGATTTGTTCGCGCTGTTGGACGTGAGTACGAACGCGGATTTGCTCGGCGTGAGTTTCAATGTGTTTGGGACGGAGCGTTTTGCAATGATGCGGACGTATGCCGTCGCGCCGAACGCGCAAACGTTTCCGCTCCAAGTGCAGGGGATGGATGTGGTCAGTCAGGGCAACAATGTGCGCGCGTTCACGGTGCCAGAAATTTCATGGGAACCAGTCATCAACACTGCGCCGAGAAAATTGCCCGGCGATCCGCCCGGCATCGAAAATTTCGTCATGCCCAACTATTATCCCGACGACGGCGGACCGACGCGCATTTACAACAACAGCGTTCAGCTCGTACCCCTCGCGCCGATCCCCGTCAGTGAGTTTGTGGTTGACGAATACAAAAACGAAAAATTAAATATCACTTCGTCGCTGTTCACATTGCCGTTCGGAATGCGCGCGCTCGCGGTGTTGAACAAATTTGTGTATCCGCAGCAGCCGCCGCAAATCGGATTCAATCGTCCGAAATTTGATAATGACTTGCAAGGCGGCTTGCAGTTGCAATTCGACGCGGGGAAATTGCCGACCGATGATTATCCGATGTTCAACGGCGGCGCTGTGCAAATCAACAACGTACTTGATTTGAACGGCAACGATACGGGCGCAAGCACATTGGGGCAGAGCGTCAGTTTTATTTTCAACGATGAATTCAAACCCAAGCTGGCGCCGAATATTTTAATCAGTCGCGGCGTGCCGTTGACGCGGATTGATTTTTCGGGTTACGGCGCGAGCATTTTCAGTAATTGGTTCAATCCACTCGCGCAGATGGCGCAGACGAGCCAGAGCAAATTCGATGTGTGGGTCGGACGCACCGCGCACGAAGTGATCCAAGTCAAGAGCATCATTTATCCGTGGGGCATTCGCGTCGTGCGGACGATTATTTTGTATCGCGCGCCGACGGGCTATGTCTATCGCGTGGACACGGGCTGGCGCGCCGAGAGCGATGGCAAGTTCGATTTTTCGTATTACACGAAACAGGGAAACAAAATTGACGGACACTTTCCCGACTATCAAGTGCATCCCGGCATCGTCAATGGATTGTTCAATATCAAAAACATTGTCGAAGAGGACAATCAATTCAAGACGACCACGTACATTCACGATAAAGAATATTATCTCAACAACAACAATTTCGTTTTGCAAAACAATACCGGCGCGAACATCGCTCAAGAAGCGGTTTTGCAAATGGTGTTCTTTGACGCGGATGTGGAAATCGAAAACGTCGTGCAGGGCCACGCCAACGGGCGCGTGCCTTCGAAAAAAATCATGGGCTTTGTGCAGCTCGCGCCGCGCGGCATTCCGCTTTCGCAAGAGGCATTCAAGGCGCTGCTCGACTATCAACCCCAGCCGATTGGCGCGCCACTCGACTGTGTGATTGACATTGGCAAGAACGGACAAAAGATGCGTTTGCAGCGCGTGGACGTGAGCAATTCGTTCGGCGCGAATGGAACGGATACCGTTTTCGCCGTCGCCGCGCGCGGCAGTGTCATTTTGCCCAAAGATGGTTCGTGGAGCATGGTGCAGCACACGCGCGGCACGGGTGAAGTGACGCCGCTGCCCGAACAATTGGCAGCGCCGCTGATTCGCATTGGCGACCTCAAGTATCAAATCGTGCAGGTTGATGGAAACACACAAAAAGTTGTGCTCAACGCGCCCGCGAACGTCGCGCAGAATTTATTACGCATTGCGAATCCGACGGAACTGTTGCGCGCGCCGGTCAACACGACAATCAATTACGGATTCTTGCACAGCGCCGACACGCAAAAAGCATTGCTGCTCACGCCCGCGTACAAACTGCTCACGGGCGCGCCGAATGAAATTCCAATGCTGCTCAGCAAAACGCCGCCGCTGTTCGCCGACGCGTTTCGCATTGTCAATTCCAAAGCCATCTTTCCCAACATCGGCGACGCGGCGGGCAACTTTGGCGACGCGATTAGTTTGTACACGCAAGGCACCGAATTTGTTCAAGATGCGTTGAGCGACGGCGGCGCTAAAGCGTTGCAGTTGATGCAAATCAACAAACAAGTGGGCAACGCGGTGCAAGAGGGCTACAAGCTGCTCAAGCAAATTCCCAATTTCGATTTGCCCAGCGCTTCGTGGACGCTGATTGAACTCGGCAGCTCTTTTAAAATCTACATCGAGTACAAAGCGGACAAGCTCAAAAAGCAGGACGGCTCGACCAAAAATGCCAAGGGGCAGCTCGACTTTGATGTTGATTCGTTCACCAATGCCATCGAAGATCGCTGGAAGAGCATGATGAGTAATGTCGCGCTCGTGGTTGATCTCGGTCCCATCAAACGCTTGATGACTATCAAGGGCAATTGGGATGCGAAAAACGGCGCGGAAGCCGCATACAAGGGCAACAATGCCGACCTCGATTTCCCGTCGCCGCAAATCGAATTTGCGCCCGAATTGAAACCCGTCATTGACATTCTCGAAATTCTCCAAGATTTGCAGACGGAAAATTACAAAGACGCGTTCGCCAAGGGGCTCAAGCTGGCGATGAGCAACAAAGCCGCGAGCTGGGAATACAAACTCGAAGCGTCCAAAGAAATTCCTGTCGTCCGTTTCCCCACGCCCGATTTTTTGTACAACGACCCAAACGCGCCGTTCAAACTAGAGGCGGGCTTGAAACTCGGCGCGTATTTCAACGCGGCGCTCAAAGTGACCACCGACCCAAAACAATTGCTCCCCACGGCGGGCGGCTTTCTCGGTTTTTATGGTCGCCTGTCGGTGATGTGCGTTTCGCTTTCCATCGCCACGATTTATGCGGTCGGGCAAGTGAACCTCGACATCGCGGCGGATACCAAAGTGGGTCCGTCGCTCAAGATGAAGTTTGGCTTTGGCGCGCAGATTGTCGTCGGCTTGCCCGTCGTCGGCAATGTCAGTTTGCTCTACATGGTCGGCGTCGAAATTTATGCCGACTCGACCAAGCTGAATGTCTCGGCGTTTCTGTTGTTTCAAGGACACGCGGAAATACTCGGCGGCATCATCGGCGTGACCATTACGATTGAAGCCAAAGGCACTGTCTCGCGCCAAAACGACCGCACCGATTTGGCGGCGCAAGTGACGTTCGCGTTGGACATTAGCATCTTTCTCGTCATTGACATTAGCTTTAGCGAGTCGTGGCAAGAACAGCGGCAGATTGCGTAGGCGCGAGACCCCAAGTGTGTCCGACGCGTCACGCGACTCGATTTCCGACGTCGTTGAAACACACTTGGGGTCTGTTAGAGTGCGCAAGGGAAAAAATAAAATGGAAACCAACCGACGATTTTCAATTCTCACCTTCCCCCAGTTTTTTGACGGCAATAATTTGGCGGTAAACGTTCTTATTCTCCCGCGCAATCAAAATCCGCTCCAGCCCGCCATCGAGCAACACGACGGCGTCGTTTTTCCGCCGCCGGTCATCGCCGACGCGCCCGCGTTTGCCGACGCGAATTTGTCGTTCGACGCAAAAATTGTTACCGGGCTGAGCGTCTTTCCGCACAACTTTTTGCCCAACGCGACCGTTGCGCTTGCGACGAACGCGCCGCCCCAAGCGCGCGATTTATTTGTCGCGCTCGCAAAAAATTTCAGCATCAGCAATTTGAATCAGACGAATGAAAATCTCGACGCGAATGTGGACAACGCGCAATCGCCCGAAAGCAAGGCGCGCCCGCAAGAGCTTTCGGTGAAAAAATATCTACCGTTCAGCTATCGCAGCGCGTTCAATTTCACGACGCCGCGCACGCGCAACGCTGTCACCGACGATAGCTATCACTGCGCGGTGCGCGATGCCGCCAAAGTCCCCGGCTTTACACGCAGCCCCGACGCGATCAGTTGGGGCAAAGTCTTTGCGTTCGCGCTGCGACAGCCGCTGCTCGCGGAACAATTGGGCATGTTGTATCACGCGACGCTCGCGATTGACGCCGCGCATTTTCCGCAAGGCGGCTGGCTGTATGTTGATTTGAACGATGGGAGTG
>WBZO01004551.1_pt1 | contig 14888 bp, 11 predicted proteins | sample 5204261 | NCBI WGS metagenome assembly WBZO01 (sample SAMN12412400, study PRJNA552823) | activated sludge metagenome | isolation source: activated sludge from anammox sidestream of wastewater treatment plant... | place: USA: North Carolina | collected 2017-09 | reverse complement strand
GTCGGGCGGCATGAAGCGGCGCGTGCTCATCGCCAAGGCGCTGGCGCACGAGCCGCAGATCCTGTTCCTCGACGAGCCGACGGCGGGTGTCGACGTCGAACTGCGCAAGGAGATGTGGAACGTCGTGCGCGAACTGCGCGCGTCCGGCGTCACCATCATCCTGACCACGCACTACATCGAGGAGGCCGAGGAGATGGCCGACCGCGTCGGCGTGATCAATCAGGGCGAACTCGTTCTGGTCGAGGACAAGGCCGAGCTGATGCGCAAGCTCGGGCGAAAGCAACTGACGCTCGACCTCGTCCATCCCGTCGATTCTCTGCCGGCCGCGCTCGCCGGCTACAATCTCGCAGTGGCGGCCGGCGGCCGCGCGCTGACTTACACCTACCATACCCAAGGAGAGCACTGCGGCATCACCGACCTGCTCGACGAGCTCAAGAGTGCGGGCATCGAGTTCAAGGACCTGCACACGACGCAAAGCTCGCTCGAAGACATCTTCGTCAGCCTGGTGAGGCAGACGTCATGAATGTTTACGGCGTCCGCGCAATCTACATGTTCGAGATGGCGCGCACCGGGCGCACGCTCTTGCAGAGCATCGTCTCGCCGGTGATCACGACGGCGCTCTACTTCGTGGTGTTCGGCGCCGCCATCGGCTCGCGCATCGAAGAAATCGACGGCGTCAGCTACGGCGCCTTCATCGTGCCGGGGCTGACCATGCTGATGCTGCTCACGCAGAGCATCATGAATGCGTCGTTCGGCATCTATTTCCCGCGTTTCGTCGGGACGATCTTCGAGCTGCTCTCGGCGCCGGTGTCGCCGTTCGAGATCGTGCTCGGTTACGTCGGCGCGGCGGCGACCAAGTCGATCATTCTCGGCTTGATCATTCTTGCGACATCGGCGCTGTTCGTGCCGCTGCGCATCGCGCACCCGTTCTGGATGCTGGCCTTCCTGGTGCTCACCGCGGTGAGCTTCAGCCTGCTCGGCTTCATTCTCGGCATCTGGGCGGAGGGCTTCGAGAAGCTGCAGGTGGTGCCGCTCTTGGTCATCACGCCGCTCACCTTTCTCGGCGGTACGTTCTACTCCATCCGCGTGCTGCCGCCCATTTGGCAGACGATCGCGCTGTTCAACCCCATCGTCTACCTGATCAGCGGCTTCCGCTGGAGCTTCTTCGAAATTTCCGACGTGCGTGTGGACCTGAGCCTCGGCGCGACGCTCCTGTTCTTGGGCATCTGCCTTACCATCGTGTGGTGGATCTTCAAGACCGGCTACCGGCTGAAGAATTAACGTCGATGATTCTCATTCCACGGCGGCGGTGCGCGCAGGCTTGGCGGCAGGCTTCGCGCCTCGCTCGTTGCGTGTGAACAGCGAGATGAGCGCGCGCTTGATCGCGGCCTGCCGAGTCGGCGACGTAATCTTCGCGCCGAACAGGTCGGTGACGTAAAACACGTCCACTACCCGCTCGCCGAAGGTCGCAACGTGGGCGGAGCCGATATTGAGATCGAGCTTCGACAAGGTTGCGGTCAGCTCGTACAACAAGCCCGGCCGGTCGAGCCCGGTCACCTCGACCATGCTGTAGCGGTTCGACCACTGATTGTTGATCGTCACCGTGGGCTCGAGCGCGAATGCCTTGAGGCGGCCCTTGGCGGCCGCGCGCTGCGCAAACACTTCCGGCAGCCTGATCTCGCCGCGCAGCGCCTGCTCGATCGACGCCGCGATGCGCGCGGCGCGCCGCGCCTCGTCCTCGTCGTGCTCGAACTCGCGCGACAGCGCGATGGTGTCGAGCGCGCGGCCGTCCGTGGTGGTGTAGATCTGCGCGTCGACGATGTTGGCGCCGGCCATCGCGCAGGCGCCGGCGATGATCGACAGCAGCCACGGATGGTCGGGCGCCAGCACGGTGAGCTCGGTCACGCCGCGCGCCTCCGGGAAGGCGACCGTGGTGGCGAGCGACTTGCCCTCGCGCGCGGCCGCGCGCAGGAAGCGGGCGTGGGCGGTCTTCTGCGGCAGCTCGACCTTGAGCCAGTACGCCGGATAATGCAGCGCGATGTAGGCATCGAGCTCGGAGGGCGTCCAGTCCCTGAGCTCGGCCTTGAACTCGGCCTGCGCCGCCGTTACGCGCTGCGCCCGGTTGACCTCGGAGAAGCCGCCGGTCAGCACCGGCTCGGTCTCGTAATAGAGCGTGCGCAGGAGCTGCGACTTCCAGCCGTTCCACACGCCGGGGCCGACCGCCTTGATGTCGGCGGCAGTGAGGATGGTGAGAAGCTTCATGCGCTCGACCGACTGCACCACCGCGGCAAAATTCTCGATCGTCACCCGGTCGGAGAGGTCGCGCGACTGCGCGACGCTCGACATCACGAGATGAACTTCGATCAGCCAGGCGACGGTCTCGGTGTCGGCCGACGAAAAGCCTAGCCGCGGGCAGAGCGCGCGGGCGACGCGGGCGCCGGCGATCGAATGATCCTCGAGGCGGCCCTTGGCGATGTCGTGCAGAAACAGCGCGACGTAGAGCAGCGGGCGGTGCTCCGGCAGGATGGTGCGCACCAGCTCGTTGACGAACTTGGTGTCCTCGCTGCGGCCGGCCTCGATGTCGGAGAGGACACCGATGCAGCGCAGGAGATGCTCGTCCACCGTGTAGTGGTGATACATGTTGAACTGCATCATCGCAACGATCTGGCCGAAGGCCGGGATGAACGCTCCGAGCACGCCGGCTTCGTTCATCCGCCGCAGCACGGTCTCGGCGTCGTTCGTCGAGGTAAGGATTTCGAGGAACAGGCGGTTGGCTTCCTCGTTCTCGCGCAGTTTCGCGTCGATCAGCCGCAGCGAACGGGTGGCGAGGTGCATCGCCTCGGGATGAAGCGCGAGATTGTATTTCTGCGCGAGGTGAAAGATGCGGATCAGGTTGACCGGGTCGCGCTTGAACGCATTGGGATCGGCAACCTCGATACGGTTGTAGTCGACGATGAAATCGTCGGTCTCGGAGAGCGTCCGGCGCGCGCGCGGGCGGAATTTCTCCATCAGGCGGCTGAGCACCGGCATCGCCTTCGCCTGCGTGTCTTCGAGCTTGGCGCACAGGATGGCGGTGAGGTCGCCGACGTCCTTGGCGATCAGGAAATAGTGCTTCATGAAGCGCTCGACGTCGCGCATGCCCGGATGCTCGGTGTAGCCGAGGCGGACTGCGATCTCGCGCTGGATATCGAACGACAGCCGCTCCTCGGCGCGCCCGGTCAGGAAGTGCATGTGGCCGCGCACCGCCCACAGGAAGTCGCCGCAGCGGCGGAAGCGCAGATATTCGCGCCGGTCATAGACGCCCTTCTCGATCAGCTCCTCGCGCTCGCGCACGCGATAGACGTATTTGGCGATCCAGTAGAGCGTGTGCAGGTCGCGTAGCCCCCCCTTGCCGTCCTTGACGTTGGGCTCGACCAGGTAGCGCGATTGGCCGGCGCGGCGGTGGCGCTCTTCGCGCTCGGCCAGCTTGGCGGCGACGAACTCCGCCGCCGTGCCCTGCACCACCTCCTTGTCGAAGCGCGCCATCAGCTCGTCGTAAAGCTTGCGTTCGCCGAGCAGAAAGCGCGCCTCGAGCACCGCGGTGCGGATCGTCATGTCGCCTTTCGACTGGCGAATGGTCTCGGCGACGGTGCGGGTGGCGTGGCCGACCTTGAGCCCCATGTCCCACAGGCAATAGAGGATCGCTTCGGCGATCGATTCGCCCCAGGCGGTCTGCTTGTAGGGCAGCAGGAAGAGCAGATCGATGTCGGAGCCGGCAGCCAACACGCCGCGGCCGTAGCCGCCGGTGGCGATGATCGCCATGTGTTCGGCTTCCGACGGGTTGCGCGACGGGTAGAGATGCGTGCTCGCGAACTCGTACATCAGGCGGATGATCTGATCCTGCATCAGGCACAGCCGCTCGGCGCAGCGTCGCCCATGCCGGTCGCGGATCAGCAGGCGTTCCGCCGTCGCGCGCCCCTCGATCAGAGCGGCCTTGAGGCGCTTGCAGACCGCCGCGCGCAGGTCGCTTTCGCTGCCGGTATGCGCCTTGGCGATGGCGGCGAGGTCGGCCGCAATGGCGTCCGCGTCGAGCAATTCGGCGGAGTTGCGCGGCGCGTGATCGGTGATCAGCATGGCGCACCGCAATAGCCGAGCATAGGCAGTGTGTCACCCATCCCGCGCGCCGGTCAGTCGGCGCGCGGCGTGACAGATGCCGGCAGCGGTTCGACGTGATGACGCTATGTCGTTAGCTCGGCTTGTTTTTTGCGTCGGCCTGGCGAGCCGGAAGGGAGCCTTGAGGAAAATTAATGTGATCGGCGATCCGGCATCCGCGCCGGCATGGCCGGGGGCTCCGACGGTCCGACCCGCGCGCCGGCAAGATCGTCGGCCGCGTGGTGCCGACGCCGAATTAGAGCAGAAGAACACCGGTTGCTTGGCTTTGCCCCTACCGCCGTTTCTGTAGCGCCGCGCGGCATCCACCGCCGAAATGGCCGCCCGGACGAGCGGCTTCCGCCGCACACGCCAGCACTGCCGCCCTAGATTTACTATGCAAGGAGCAGTGTGCCATGAACGCCATCGACCGTACTCTTCATCGCGAGAACCGCATCGAGCGGGCCGTCGATCCCGGCGTCCGCCGCGATGCCAGCAATGACCGCGCCCTCCGTATCAACCGCGCCGTCGATCCCGACGCCCGCACCAGGGCGGCGATCGAACTCGAGTCCCGTGTCGCGGCTCCAAACTATGCGCCGCTGCCGGTTGTGCTGACCCGCGCCGAGGGATCGTATCTCTGGGACGTGGCCGGACGGCGCTATATCGACATGATGAGCGCCTATTCGGCGGTGAGCCTCGGCCACGCGCATCCGCGCATTCTCGCCGCGCTGACCGCGCAGGCGAACCGCCTGGCGGTGCCTTCGCGCGCCTATTACAGCGACCAGCTCGGGCCGTTCCTTGCCGAAATCTGCCGGCTTACCGGGCTCGATGCCGCACTCCCGATGAACACCGGCGCCGAGGCGGTCGAGACCGCCGTCAAGGCCGCGCGCCGCTGGGGCTATCGCGTCAAGGGCATCGCCAAGGACAAGGCCGAGATCATCGTCGCGGCCGGCAATTTCCACGGCCGCACCACTACCATCACCTCGTTTTCCACCGAGGCGGACTACCGCGACGGCTTTGGTCCGTTCACGGGCGGCTTCACGGCGGTGCCGTTCGGCGACGTCGACGCGCTTGCGCGCGCGATCACGCCCGAAACCGCCGCCGTACTGATCGAGCCGATCCAGGGCGAGGCCGGCATCATCGTGCCGCCCGATGGCTACCTCAGGGGCGTGCGCCGCATCTGCGACGAAGCGAACGTGCTGATGATCCTCGACGAGGTGCAGTCGGGGCTCGGTCGCACCGGCAAATGGTTCGCCTTCGAGCACGAGGGCATCCGGCCGGACGGCCTCATCCTCGGCAAGGCGCTGGGCGGCGGCGTCCTGCCGGTGTCCGCGTTCGTGGGCAAGCGCGAGCTGATGAATGTGTTCACGCCGGGCTCGCACGGCTCGACCTTCGGCGGCAATCCGCTCGCCGCGGCGGTCGGGCTTGAGGCGCTGCACGTCATTCGCGACGAGCGGCTGGTGGACAAGAGCCGCATCGACGGCGCGCACATGCTCGCGCGCCTCAATGCGATCAAGAGCCCGGTGCTCAAGGAGGTGCGCGGGCGCGGGCTGTGGGCCGGCGCCGAGATCAACCCGGAGATTGCAAGCGCGCGCGAAGCGTGCGAGCGGCTGCTGGCGAAGGGCGTGCTTTCCAAGGAGACGCACCACACCGTCGTACGGCTCGCGCCGCCGCTCACGATTGCACGCGCCGACCTCGACTTCGCGCTCGACCGCTTCGAGGAGGTTCTGCGCGAGCTTGCGGGCGCCAAGCGGCGCGTGGCCTAGAGCGAGTGTTATGCCAATGAATGCGTATCCCCTTCTCGTCATTGCGAGCGAAGCGAAGCAATCCAGATCGACTGGATTGCTTCGTCGCTCCGCTCCTCGCAATGACGAAACCGGAGAGACTGTCGGAGCACTGCCATGACCCCGATCAAGCCCCCTGCTCGCTTCCTGATGTGCCGGCCGGAACACTTCGCGGTGAGCTACGCGATCAATCCGTGGATGGATCCGCCCGCCTGGGCGCGCGACGGCAGCGTCCATAGCGCAGCAGCCCACCGGGAATGGACCGGGCTTCATCGCAAGCTCGCCGAGCACGGCGCGGCGATCGATCTCGTGCCGCCCGCGCCCGGCGTTCCCGATCTGGTGTTCACCGCCAACGCGGCGGTGGCGCTCGATCGCAAGGTACTGCTGGCGCGCTTCCGCCATCCCGAACGGCAGGCCGAGGAGCCGCATTTCGAGCAGGCGTTCCGGACGCTCAAGGCGCGCGGGCTCATCGACACGGTGCGTCACCTGCCTGGGAACGTGGTGCTCGAAGGCGCCGGCGACTGCGTGTTCGACCAGACGCGCAACATGTTCTGGCTGGGCTACGGCCAGCGCTCCGATGCGGCGGCCGCGCGCGTCGTCGAGGACACGTTCGGCATCGGCGTGACGCCGCTCGAACTCGCCGATCCACGCTTTTATCACATGGATACGGCGCTCTCAGCCCTGCCGCGCGGCGAGGTGATGTATTTCCCCGGCGCGTTCACGCCGGAGGGCCGCAACGTCATCCGCGAGCATGCGCCGCGATCGAAGCGCATCGAGATCGGCATCGAGGATGCGGCGAGGCTCGCCGCCAACACGGTCTGCCTCGGCGACACGCTGGTGATGAGCGCTTGCAGCGACCGCTTGCGCGGCACATTGGAAGAGCGCGGCTACCGCGTGGCAACGATGCCGCTGCGCTCGTTTCTCAAGAGCGGCGGCTCGGCCTTCTGCCTGACGCTGCGGCTCGACCGGCGCTCGCTGCCGACTGGCCGCGCGATCAACGAAGCGGCCGTGGCGTAACGCGTCAACCCCGGCTAAGCCGGGGTTCTTTTTTCGCGCCTTGATTTTCATGTTCTTTGAAGCCGTGCGCGCGAAGCGTTGCGACGACCGTCACACACACTTGCTTTGCCGGAGAGGACATGCCGCATCCGGACACCAGCGGTGGCGGGGTGGTTGCTTTGCGGCGGCAGACGCGAGAGATTGCGCGCCCGCCGGACGATCGCAAGTCCGGTCGTTCGTTCACGGGAGGTCAAATTGGGTAAGCATTTCTCGCTCACGTCTGCCGACAAATTCCAGTTGGGCGCCTATCGCGCCGACCCCGCCGGCACGCCCAAGGGCGGCATGGTGGTCATCCAGGAAATCTTCGGCGTGAATCATCACATCCGCGCGGTGACCGACCGGCTCGCGCAGGAAGGCTATGCGGCGGTGGCGCCCGCGCTGTTCGACCGGCACAGCAAAAACTTCGAGTGCGGCTATACGCCCGACGAAATCGCCAATGCGCGCAAGTTCGTCACCAATCCGGACTGGGCCGCGATGCTGCGCGATACGCAGGCGGCGATCGACGAGCTCAAATCGGCGGGCCCGGTCGGCATCATGGGCTTCTGCATGGGCGGCAGCATCGCGTTTCTCTCAGCCTGCCGGCTGAACGGGCTTGCGGCCTCGGTCGCCTATTACGGCGGCCAGATCGCCAAGTTCGCCGACGAGAAGCCGAAGTGCCCGATCATGATGCATTTCGGCGAAACCGATCAGGCGATCCCGATGAGCGACGTCGAGATGATCAAGAAGAAGCAGCCGACCGCCGAAATCTTCGTCTATCCGGTCGCCGGCCACGGCTTCCATTGCGACGAGCGCGGCAGCTTCCACGCCGCAAGCGCCAAGCTTGCGTGGCAGCGCTCGATGGAGTTTCTGAAGAAGAATATGAAGTGAGTCAGATGTCGGATGTCAGAGGTCGGAGGTCGGAGGTCGGATCTTAGACATACGTCTTCCTATCATCTGACCTCTGTCATCTGACCTCTGTCATCTGACCTCTGTCATCTGACCTCTGTCATCTGACCTCTGTCATCTGCCTCAGAACCAGCGCTCGCTGATCGTCACGGTGTCGCCGGGGCGCACGGGCGTGATCGTCGGCACCTTCTGGCGGGCGGTGATGCCGCCGCCCGACCGGCTGATCTCGGCGTTGCTGCGGTAGGCGCGCGGCGTGTAGCCGCCCGCAATGGCGACCGCGGTCTCGACCGTCATGTTGGGCACATAGGGATACTGCCCGGGCGCCAGCACTTCGCCCAGGATGAAGAACGGCCGATAGCCTTCGATCTCGATCGCCACATGCGGCTCGCGGATGTAACCGCGGCGCAGCCGGTCGGCGATCACGCGGGAAAGCTGCGTGGTCGTGCAGCCGCGTGCGAGAACCGGACCGATGAACGGCATGGTGATGCGCCCGTTGGCGTCGACGATGTAGTTGTTGCTCAGCCCCTCCTGCCCGAACACCGTGATGCGCAGCCGGTCGCCGGAATCGAGCGTGTAGGGTTCGTCGCCGCCAATGAGGTCGGGCATGACGGCGGAAGCCGGCATGACGAGGCCGGGCGCGGGCGCCGGGGCCGCTGCGGGCAGCGGCGCCGGAACCGGTGCGGCGGCCATGCGCGCAGGCGAAACGACAGGCGCAAGCCGGCCATAGGCCAGGCTGTCGAGATCGGCGGGAGAAGCGGCTGCATCGACCGGAGGCGCGGGCGCGTGCGCGCAGCTGGCCAGGCCGGCAGCGATCAGCAACACGACAAGGAGGCGGCTCGGCCGCATGGCTGGTTCCGGACCCGGCGAACAGGGTTAATGAATTAACGCCTGATATGGTTAACAAAGCCTCACCGGCCGGACACTCTATGACTTCATAGGAATCTTATCAGCGCCGGGGTAGCAATTCTGCCGAGCACTCGGCAGAAAGCCTGTCTTGCAGATTGAACCACAATTTCGGCGACTTGATCCGACATTGAGCGTTCCATCGTACCAGCGGGGGCTGCGTACCTAAAATTGTAATCATCGTACACGCTCTCACTGCGTGCGATTTCCTGCAAATCGGGGAGGGGGAAATCGAATGCGATCGCACATCGTCTGGATGGTCATTGCAATCTCTGCAGTGACTGCTTCCGTCGCGCTCCTTGGGTGGAATCAGCGGGAAGAAACCGCTTTGCTCGAACAAATTGCCGATCGGGTGGAGCGGCTGGATCGCGTTCATCCGGCCACCAAACACACAATCGAGACGCTCATCTCTCAGGTGCGCCGCGGAAGTCGAACGACCGATGCGTCATTGTACCGGCGACAGCAGGCCGCCATGGAGCGGATTGAAGTCGCGATCGGTCAATACGGGCCGCTATCGGCTGATGCTGCCGGGAGACGATAAGCTCTTAACTGCTCAGCGCAGGCTACATCCCTTCGTAGCCCTCAGGCGAGTTTCGCCCAACGCTTGGCGTGCCAGACCGCGACGGCAATGCTGGCCGAAACCGCCGCCGTGACCGCCGGCTCCGCCCATTGCGGCGGAAAATGCGAGGCGTGCGCGAAGGTATCGCCGATGAAAGTGGCGACCGCGGCGATGGTCGCCTGCCGGGACACGCTGTTGATCGTCCGGTCCATCTGCACCAGCAGAGCAAGCGTCACCAGCGCGCTGACGGTCCCGCAGATCGAAGCAAGCAGGATGTGTTCGAGGCTGAAGGCTGCGAGCACATTGCCGCGCGCCATGACGAGGAAGCAGGCAAGCCAGGCGCCGGCGAGCTTTTCAACCGCCGGACGCGCAAGGCCGCCGGCATTCAGGTCGCCGAGGGCAGAAAGCTTCAGGCTTGGCATTGGCGCACCTCCCTGCCCCGTAGGGCGCAGCAAGCAAAGCGCACTGCGCCGCTCTAACACTTCACTTGTCGCCCGGTGCAATGCGCTTCGCGCCTGGCGCCTTCGGCGCAAGGGCGCCGCTTATTGCACCCTACGCATTCACTGCCGCATCAGTGCCGATCGGGCAGGCGACACCCGTACCGCCGAGCCCGCAATAGCCCGCAGGGTTCTTCGCCAGATACTGCTGGTGGTAATCCTCGGCGAAATAGAACGGCGGCGCGTCGAGAATCTCCGTCGTGATGGCATCGTAGCGTCGCCCGTCGAGGGCGCGCCGATAGATGACTTTCGAGGCCTCGGCGGCTTTGCGCTGCTCCGGCGTGAAGGCGTAGATGCCGGAGCGGTACTGCGTGCCGACGTCGTTGCCCTGCCGCATGCCCTGAGTCGGATCGTGATTCTCCCAGAAGGTCTTGAGCAGCTTCTCGTAGGAGATCTTCTTCGGGTCGTAGACCACGAACACCACCTCGTTGTGGCCGGTGCGGCCCGAGCACACCTCCTCGTAGGTCGGATTGGGCGTGCGGCCCGCCGCATAGCCGACGGCGGTGACATGGATGCCGTCGCCCAACTCCCAGAACTTGCGCTCGGCGCCCCAGAAGCAGCCCATGCCGAACATCGCGCTCGCAAGGCCGTCGGGATAAGGCCCGGCGAGCGGCCGGTGAAAGATGAAATGCTCGCGCGCGGTCGGGATCGGCGTCGAACGGCCGGGCAGCGCCTCGGCGGCGGTCGGCATTTCAAGCTTCTTCTTGAATCCGAACATGGCGGCACCTCGTTTTGCGTGACGCCGCCAATATACCCCCGCCCAACGCTTTTCGCACCGACCGTTGCATCACTTCTGTCTCGCCGCGCGCGAAGCGCTCATCACGGCGGCGCGAGAATGCGGTTATCGGGGCTATTCAGGATCCGCGCGCGCGGGTTGCGTGTTGTCGATCACAGAGGAAGGCTTACATGCGCACCGGTAAATCACTATGTTACCATAGCCCGACCGCTACCATTGCGCGGAGCGCGGCGGCGCGTTTAGGTTGCGGCGAGCGCGCGCGATGATAATCGACCTGCCCGGAGATTTGATGTGCTGAACCGATACGACCGCTCCCCCCCGATGGCCGGCGAGGCGGAAGTCAGATATCTCGACGGCGATTTTCGCGTGGTGCGGCCCGGCGCCTTCGTGCGCTGCGCGGTCTCCGGCGTGCCAATCCCACTTGAAGAACTCAAGTACTGGAGCGTCGACCTGCAGGAAGCCTACGCCTCGCCCGATCTCGTGCTGCAGCGGCATTTTCCCGGCAAGTTCGAGCGTTAGCCCGGCTCTTTTAGCGCAGTCGACCCCTCCTCCACATCATTGCTTCTCCTAAGCGATATCTTGCGGAAACGCCTCGTCCTCGAACACCGAAACGACGGGCGGCGTGCCGGAGAGGCCCAGTTCCTGCCAGCGCGCCACCACGTTGTCGTAAGCTTGCTTGGACAGCTTGGTGCGTTTGGAGAACGTCTTGTAATGGCGATACTCCATACAGGCGTTGATCAGGCATTTTGATCCCCACGGCCTGATCTCCGGCGGGTTGAGGCTCGGATCGAGATAGGTGCTCCAGGTCTCGCGCAGAATGTCGATCGACTGCGAAGGCCGCGAGCGCGTCGCCATCGCCCACAGCACCTGATACACGTTGGTCGGGTCGATGTCGTCGTCGACCACGATTACGTACTTGCCGAAATAGGCGCCGGCGGTGCATTGCGCGGCGAGCGCCATCACCTGTGGCGCGTGGCCGGCGTACATCTGCTTGATCGAGACGACCGTGATGCCCCAGCCGGCCGCCTCGGGAATCGACCACACGCCCCTTATGCCCGGCACGCCGAGCTTCTGCAGGTCGCCCCAGATGCCGGCCGAGCGCAGCGCCGCCCAGAACAAGCCGCACTCGTTCGCCGTCCCGTCCGCCATCAGCGCGCAGTTCACCGTGGGGTTGGTGCGGTAACGCACCTTCTCGATCCGCACATACGGCGTGTCACCGCCCGGCCGACCGTAATAGCCGGTGAACTCGCCAAACGGGCCTTCGGCAAAACTGGCATCCGGGTAGACGAAGCCTTCCAGCACGATCTCGGCGCGCGCCGGGATCGGCAGGCCGGTGACATCACCGGTGAACAGTTCGATCGGCGCGCCGTTGATGCCGCCGTAATAGTCGTACTCGGACTCGGTCTTGGGGAGGCTCGTGGCGGCGACCAGGAACAGCAGCGGGTCGATGCCATAGCAGGCGGCGACCGGCATCGGCTTGCCCATCTTCCACCATTTCTCGCGATCGATCGTCGCGTCCTTGCCGGGCGAAGTATAGAGCCCGATCTCGCGCGGGCCCTTGATCATCATGCGGTAGGTACCGACATTGATGCGGCCGGTCTCCGGGTCCTTGGTGATCACCGCGTCGCCAGTGCCGAGGTACATCCCCCCGTCGAGCGGCCACATGCGCTGTGCCGCAAAGATGCGGATGTCGATGTCGTCGCCCACGACGATGTTCTGGTTGCAGACCGCCTGCGTGGCAGGCACGGCCTTGGGCGGCACCTTGCGCCCGAGCTTCTTCTGCAAGGCCTGCACGGCCTTGAGCGGGTGATCGACCAGAGGCTCGCCGATCAGCAGGCAGAAGCGCGAGAGATTGCATCCGACCATGTTGTAGAGCGCCTTGTGGCCGGGGCGGCCCTTGATGTTCTCAAACAGGAGCGCCGGCGACTTCTCCTGTCCGACCAGGTACGTGATGGTGGCGGCTTCGAGGTCGCAATCGACCTCGGCGGTGATGCGCTTGAGTTCGCCCATGGCCTCGACCTTTTCGAGCCAGACGTCGAGGTCGCTCGAATTGGCGCCACGGGCCATTGTCTTGGCTTCCGGCGTGCCGGTGGTCTGCTCGTCCTTCGCGCCGGTCGTGACACTCATGTCCATGGCCGTCTCCATCATTCTTCTTCTGCCGGATGAAAGTCTAATGTGTCGCAGTGCGATCCGTCACCCTTTTCTTTTGGACCGGATGACAGGTATGCCGTGTGCCCATCGCAATTTCACCCCAGGTCGCTTCGATGATTCACCGCATGCAGCCGGGGCAGCGCAACACCGTGAAGGATTGAGGATGGCAGCATCCCGGCCGGCGAAATCCTTCGCCATCGCATGTCTCACGATACTTTCTGCAATTGCGCTGACGCCCACCCCTCCGACGCTCTTGGGCGCGATGGCGGCGCCCCAGGACCAGGAGCTGGCCACCATGATCGCCGGCCGGCCGGTATCGCCGCTCTACGGCGTGTGGCGTTCGCGCGGCTATGGCTACGTCCTGCGCATCACGGCCGATGGGCTGAAGCTGTTTCACACCGCCGGGGCGTTCTGCTACGCCGATCCGCGGCCGCGGCGCGATCCCGACGGCATTTTTGCCTACTACCGTTCGCTGGAAAATGGCACGGTCGCGTTTTCCGGCACACCGGGACAGACCCGCTATATCTTCGATCGGATACCCGAACTGCCGGCGGCGTGCAGCGACCAGACCGCGTGGTCGCCGTCGCGCATCGCGGCGCTGGTTGCCGCGATCTTCACGGACCTCTACCCGAGCTTTGCCGAGCGCGGCATCGACTGGCGCGCGCGCACCGCCGAGCTCGACCGCAAGCTCGGCGCGATCACGAGCGAGGCGGCGCTGTTCGACGCCTTGCGCGCGCTCATCGCCGGCGTCGAGGACCCGCATATCGAACTGCACGCAACGGTCGCAGGCGCTCACCGTGTCCTGTTGCCGGGCCAGGCGCGCACCCTCATGCGCGTGGGGGCCATCCCCGGCGCCGGGCCCGAAGCGGAGGCGCGCGAAGAGGCCTGGCAAAACGCCTACCGCCGCGGCGTGCTCGACGTCGTGCTCAAGGGCAAAGGACACGAGACCGCCAACGATCACGTGCTCTGGGGGCGCATGGGCGATCTCGGATATCTGAACATACTCACCATGGAGCGCTTCTCAACCGCAAAGCGGCGCCCGGCCGACGACACGGCCGCGCTTGACGCGGCGTTGGACCGAGCAATCGCGGCGTTCAAGGATGCGCCGGCCGTGATCGTGGATGTGAGCAACAACGACGGCGGCTTCGATTCGCTCGCGCAGCACGTTGCCGGGCGCTTTGCGGCCGAGCCGCGGCCGGCCTACAGCAAGGTCGCCTTCGGCGCGCGCGGCGTCGAGGCGCAGCCGTTCGACGTGAAACCTTCCGCGCGAAGGCGCTACCTGGGACCGGTCTATCTGCTCACCAGCGATATCACCATGTCGGCGGCGGAAGTCTTCGTGCTGTTGATGCGCGCGCTGCCGAACGTCATCCACTTCGGCGACACGACGCGCGGCGCCCTGTCCGACACGATGAACAAGCCGTTGCCGAACGGCTGGAAACTCGTTCTCCCGCCGGAAATCTATCGCGATCCGGCGGGGCAAAACTACGAGGCGCGCGGAATACCGCCGCAGCGGCCGTTTGAGGTCTTTCCGCCCGACGATCTCTTCGGCGGCCACGCCAAGCGCGTGCTTATTCTCGCGGACGAAATCCGCCGCGAGGTGAAGGGCGGGGCGGCGCCCCCATAGGCGCTAACTTAATCCGGTTTGCGTGTCCCGGACGCGGTGCGGCACGCAGTGCTGCACCGCTGATCCGGGACCGCTCCACACTCCGAGCTTGGTACGGTCCCGGGTCAGCAGCGCAGTAGCGCAGCCATAGCGCGTCGAAGACGCGCGTGAACGCGCTTATGGGGCTGCGCCACCGCGCTGCGCCCGGGACACGCTCGTTATATTAGCGCCTATGGAGCGGTGCCCAGACCGATAGCGCGGGCGCAAATTGTCCCTTGACAAATTGGAACAAATCGGGAACATATGTTCCCCCTTATGAGGTCGGAGGAGGCGGTAATGGATGCGGAGAAGCGCAGCGCGTGGCTCGAAAAGCTCAACGAGGAGTGTCCCTATCAGGTGGTGCTGCCGCGCCGGCCGTTCGACGGCGACGCGGACATTCTGAAGTTCCTCACGAACTATGTCGGCCGGTTCGACATGTATGTCGAGGATGAATACGCGGCCTTCGTGCGCTATTGTTTTGCCGATCCGCTCGATGCCGCGATCTTCCGCTCGCGCTTCGAGCCGAAGGAGAAGCGGCTCAAGCTCG
>WBZO01004550.1_pt1 | contig 14891 bp, 9 predicted proteins | sample 5204261 | NCBI WGS metagenome assembly WBZO01 (sample SAMN12412400, study PRJNA552823) | activated sludge metagenome | isolation source: activated sludge from anammox sidestream of wastewater treatment plant... | place: USA: North Carolina | collected 2017-09 | reverse complement strand
TGCCCCCGGACGACAAGATCACCGTGCGGGTCGGCCTGGAAAACATCATTATCGAAGGCTCGCGCCGCCTGCGCGAGTGGGAACAGCTCCAGGACGAGATCCCCAACCTGGACATGTCGTTGAAATTTGCCGAGCGGCCCGGCGCAAACATCCGCAACTTCAACCTCAGCGTTGAAGAGTGGCGGGTGGTTTCTTATATCAACCCGAAGAACACCATCCGCCAGATCGCCCGCGCCACCAAGATGTCCGACCTGGAAATCCGGCGCATCATCTACGGGCTGCTCCAGGCCGGGCTGGTCGAGATCATCCGCCCGGAGGGGCCGGCGCGCCCGCCCGTGCAGCAGCCCAGCGCCCGTCCGACCGTTCCACAGCCCAGCCCGGAAGAGCAAAAATCGCTCATCAACCGGCTGATCATGCGCATCCGTTCCATTTGAGAGATCGAAATCGTCTGGAGAAACCCGAGGAAAACGCCTCATGCAAACGGTCAAGATGGTGGTCACAGGGCCCTTCAACGCAGGAAAGACGGAATTCATCCGCTCGGTCAGCGAGATCGACGTCGTATCCACCGAGAGAAAAATCTCTTCGGACACCGAGCGCATCAAAGAGACGACGACCGTGGCGATGGATTTTGGGCGTATCACCGTTGACGACGACCTGGTGCTGTACCTGTTCGGCACCCCGGGGCAGAGGCGCTTTGATTTTATGTGGGAGATCCTTTCCGAGGGAATGCTGGGGTTCGTGGTCATGGTGGACAGCACCCGCCCCGAAACTTTCCGGGAGGCGCGCACCATCCTGGAAACCTTCCGGGCATACGCGCCAACCCCATACGTGGTGACCGCCAACAAACAGGACCGCGAGGATGCCTGGGAGCTTGAGGACATGCGCATCGCGCTGCGCCTTGATCCAAAGCTCAAGCTGCTGCCCTGCGTTGCCACCAACAAAGAATCCGTAAAAAACGTGCTGCTCGAGCTGCTCTACAGTATCCTGGCTGAGATGGAATTGAAAGAAAAGGGAAAGTAAGCCTACGGAGCCGGGGCGCCGCGCCTGCGCCCCCGGCGGAGCGAGATCGACGTGTCTTCTTTCACCACAGACCAGGGAATTGTCCATTACGAAGTCTATGGGCGCGGCCGTCCGGTGATCCTGCTGCACGGCTGGCTCGGGTCCTGGGGGTTGTGGCAGGACACGATGACCTACCTCGGGCAGCGCTACCGCACCTATGCGCTCGACTTCTGGGGGTTTGGCGAATCGGGCAAGAAGCGCGATTCCTACAACGTGCAGGACTTTGTGAGCCTGGTCGACCAGTTTATGGAACAGCTCGGCATCGAGAGCGCCCCGCTGGTCGGGCACAGCATGGGCGGCACGGTCAGCCTCTCGGTTGCGATCCAATACCCCCAGCGCGTGCGCAAGGTGGTGGTGATCGGCTCGCCGATCGTGGGCTCGTCGCTCTCGCTGCTGCTCAAGCTGTTTGGCCGCCGCCCGGTCGCTTACGTGGTGTTCCACAACCTGTGGGCGCTGAAGCTGGGGTTCAAAATCCTGGCGCCTTATTATTCGCGCGACCCGCGCTGGTCCGAGATGATGAACCGCGATATCTCGAGCACTACCCTCGAGTCGTTCCTGCTCAGCATCGCCTCGCTGCGCCGCACCGACCTGCGCCCGCTCCTGAGCCAGGTCCAGCACCCGGTCATGGGCATGTACGGCGATAAAGACATCGTCGTCCACCCCATGCAGTGGCACCCCCTGCAGCAGGGCGTGCCGCACGCACGGGTCGACCGCTTCCACGATGCGGGACACTTTATCATGCTCGACGACCCCGAGCGCTTCCGGGCTGATCTGGCGGAATTCCTGGATTGCACCGAGCGCATGTCTGCGCGAGAGGCGCGTGAGCTGTGTTAAAGATCATCCTGCAGGATCAGCGCTATATCCCGCCCTTCAACGAGCGGGCGCGCGACCTGCGAGTGATGAACAAGCCGCTCTGGTTGAACCAGCGCGACCTGCTGGCGCCCTACACCCAGCGCGAGCTTGAGTTGAAACCCTGGGACACCCTGCCCGAGACGCGCGAGCCATGCCTGGTGCACCGCGATAACCTCTATTTCGACCGCGAGCTGATCGAGGCCTTCCTGGCCCAGGCGCTCAAAAACAAAAAGCCCTGCCGGATCGCCTTCTCAGCGGAAGACCCGGCGTTTCGCGAGCACGCCCTGCCGCTTTCCACCTCCTACACCCCTTACGACGACCTTTACCTGGCCGATCTGTGGTATTTCCCCGACGGGGTCAGGCGCGAGCAGGTCGACTGGAAATCCATGTGGGAGGTCGAGCCGGTCCTGATCGACATGCAGGCCAGCGAGGTGGGCTATTACCACGTCCCCACCTATATGGCTTCCGAACAGGGGGATCTAGTCTTCCAGGTGCCCAAGCGCAGCCTGATCGCGATCGATTCCTGGGTGCACATCTTCATCGCCGACGTGGTCTTCGGCCTGTTTGCGCGCGGGGCGCGCTTCGAAGACCGCCTGGAACACGACATCCTGTTCAAGCTTGGCATCCTCGCCAGCGGGATGTACGAAGGCAAACAGGTGCTGGAGTGCTCCCGGCTGGTGCAGGTGGGGCGCAACTGCGTGATCGACCCACGCGCCGTGATCCACGGGCCGACCACGATCGGAAACAACGTGACCATCAACGCCGGGGCGATCATCGAGAACTGCATCATCGGCGATAACGTGAACGTCTCGCAGGACTGCCAGCTCATGCTCTCGGTCGTCGGCGACGGCGCCTTTCTGCCCTTTCGCGCCGCCCTTTTTATGACCACGTTCATGGAGAACAGCATGGTCGCCCAAAACACCTGCCTGCAGATGTGCGTGGTGGGCAGGAACACGTTTATCGGCGCCGGATCGACCTTCACCGACTTCAACCTGCTCCCGGCGCCGCTGCGCGCCCTCGATGGCGATGAAAAGCTGAGCGTGGCGAACCGCCCGGTGCTGGGGGGCTGCGTGGGGCACAACTGCCGCCTGGGGGCGGGGATGATCTTCTTCCCGGCCCGCACTATCGAATCGGACGTGGTGTTGGTCGCCTCGCAGGAACGCCGCGTGATCGAGCGCGACGTGCGCTTCGAAGACAGCGATCACCACCGGCTGGCGTTCGCCCAACTGCACCCGCGCCTGTATCCGAGGAAGGGCGAGGTCGTGGAGGATTCATGGTGACGCCGAGAGCGAAAGGGAACTGATGTTGACCTCTTACCTGCTATCCGTACGTTTTTTGCAACACAACTCCAATTCGTGGGGAGGCCAAAATGGGTAAAGCCCGTTTGTTGATCGTTGAAGACGACCAGGACATCTCGAACATGCTGCGCATTTACTTCACGGGGCACAATTACGAAGTCGATACTGCGCTGCGCGGCGCCGATGCGCTCGAAAAAACGCGCCAGAACCTGCCACACCTGATCGTCCTGGATATCATGCTGCCCGATATCGACGGCTTCGAAGTCTGTAAGATTCTGCGCACACACACCCGCACGAGCCACGTTCCGATCATCTTCCTCACGCAGAAAGATGAGCGCAGCGACAAGCTCCAGGGGCTCGAACTGGGCGCGGACGATTACATCACCAAGCCGTTCGACATCGAGGAGCTGAAGCTGCGCGTCCAAAGGGCGATCGCCCGCGCAGAACAGCAAAGCCTGACCGACCCGCGCTCCGGCCTGCCTTCGGGGCGGTTGATCGAAGAGCAGCTGCGCCGCATCATCCGCCTGGACGGCTGGTCGTTCTTGGACATCCGCATCAAGAACCTGGAAGCGTTTCGGGATGTGTACGGGTTTGTCGCGGCCGACAACGTCCTGCGCTTTACGGCGATGCTGCTGGGGGAGGTGGTCGACGAACTTGGGACGCTCAACGACTTCATCGGTCATGCGGGCGGCGATAACTTTATCATCATCACCACTCAAGAAGCCTCGAAAGAGATCCAGCGCAAGATCAGCGAACGCTTTGCCAATGAAGTGCTCGCCCATTACTCCTTCATCGACCGGGAGCAGGGCTACATCCTCACCGAGGCCGCCGATGGCTCGAAACAGCAAGCCGCCTTGATGACGCTGGCCGTTGGGGGCGTTTCCCCAACGGATTACGATTTTTCTGACATTCGCGAGATCACCGAGCTGGCTGCCGAAGCCAGAAGGCAGAACAGCTGACGCATACTGAAGATGTTCGAGTTGAGTCCGGCTGTATTGGGTCTGATTCTGATCTTTTTGGGGGTTGTCTTTGTCGCAGCCACCCTGATCTTTCTACGCTTCTCGTCCAGGCCCAACCCGGTCCCCAGACAGCCCGTCCAACCGCCAGCCACAGCCCAAATCCCCCCTCATCAAGACGCAGTCCTGCTGGTTGAAAGCGGCGGCCGCGTCGCCTACATTAACCAGGCCGGGCGCGAGTACTTCAACGCCTGGGAGGATGAGCCCAACCTGGAAAGCCTGGCGCGGCGCACCCGCCCCAGCGAGAATTTCTTGATGCTCTGCGCCAGCGAAGGCCAGACGCGCTTCAGCCTGAACGGCCGGTTTGTGGAAGCCACCTCGTACTTTGCGCCCGGCCTCCCCTCCAATGGATCGGGGCACAAGGGCGGGATGCTTGTCACGCTCCACAAGCCGCGGCTCGTCCTGGAAGGCGGCGGCTCGCTCCAGCCGGCGGCTGCCGGACTGGGGGATGAGACTCCGGCCCTGCTGCAAGACGGCGAACTCGCCCCCCAGGCGCTCCAGATCTTCACCGAGCTCAGCCAGGCGATGGCGGCGAACCTGGACTTGAAGGCCACCCTGCTCACGATTCTGGAGAGCGTCGAACGGCTGCTCCCCTCCGACATCCTCGAGATCACCGTCTGGGACCCCGATGACCAACTGCTGGTCCCCTACCGGCTGGTCGGGCTGCCGGGCCTGGATCGCCAGCTCGAAATGGCGAGTTATCGCTACGACGCGTCCACGGGGTACACCGGCTACCTGGTCAGCCGGCGCGAGCCCCTGCTGGTGCAGGACATCAACACCTTCCGCGAAGCCCGTCCGGTGTTCGACCGCCAGCGATATCCGTTCCAATCCTATCTGGGCGTCCCGCTGCTGGTGGCGGGCAACCTGGTCGGCACGCTCGAACTCGCCTCCCTGGCGAAGGAAAGTTACCAGGAGAGCGACCTGGAAGTGGCCAACCTGTTATCCAGACAGGCTGCCATCGCGGTCAACAACGCCGTGCTCTACGAGCTCGAGCACAAACGCTCGACCGAGCTGGCCGGGCTGGCCGGGCTGGCTCAAACAATCAGCTCCATCACCGACCCCCAGGATCTGTTCACGCGCTTGATCGAGAGCATCTCCCCCCTCATCCCGGTGGAGGTGCTGGGCTTTCTGCTCTACGATGAAAACCGGCACATCCTGCGCGGGCAGCCCCCCTTTGTGGGGATACTGGACAGCGTCGTCGAATGGTACCAGACCATGGTTCCAGCGGACAGCCGGGCGGAGGAGTTCCTGCGCAGCGGCCAATCGATCATCACCGAAGACGCGACCGAAGATGAACGCTTTCAACTCCTGGATCTGCACCACCTGGCGCAGGCTTCGGGGATCCGCGAGGCAGTGCTTTTCCCCCTGGCTTCGGGAGGGCACACGCTGGGCTTTTTGTTGACCGCCCGCAAACGCGATGGCGCTTCCTTTGACGCCAACGACCACCGATTCCTGGCGATCATCGGAGGTCAGGTCGCGCCGATCATCGAGAACGCCGCCCTGGTCCAGCAATCGCGCCAGCGCGCCAACCGGGCGGAGACGCTGCGGCGCATCGCCAGCCTGACCAGCTCGACGGCCACGATGGATGAAATCCTTAAATACTCCCTCGTGGATCTGGCGCGCCTGCTCCAGGGGGATGTGGCTGCCATCCTGCTCTTCGATGAAAATCGGGGCGAGCTCAGGCTGCACAAAGCCTCCACCTTTGGCGTGTCGCCGGAAGTGGAAGCGCTCCTGGGCCGCTTCTCCACCAGCGCCCCCGACATCGAGCTCACCTCCTTCGCCAGCCTGAAATCCGCCCTGGTCGAAGACCTGATCGAGACCTCGGAGGCCTCGCCGCTGCACCGCTTGCTGGCCGACGAGATGCACATCCGCTCCGCCATCAGCGTGCCGCTGGTGGCGCGCGAGCGCGCCCTCGGCGAACTCATCCTGGGCAGCCTCAGGGAAGAATTCTTCCTCGAGGGCGACCTTCAAACCGTGACCATCGCGGCGGGCCAACTCGCGGCCGCGATCGAGCGCTCCTCGCTCGCCACCCAAACCGACCAGAGCCTGCGCCAGCGCGTGGACCAGCTCACCGCCATCACCCAGGTCAGCCGTGAGTTGAACCGCACGCTCGATCTGAACCACCTGCTGGAGCGGGTGTACGCCGAGACGCTCCGCTCCACCCGGGCCGACTGCGGCACCCTGATGCTCTTCAAGGAAATCGAACCGGGCAGCCCGGCGCTCTCCGCCCGCGCCGATCAGGCTCCGGGAGGGCCGGAGATCCTCCTATACGTCGGAGACGAGCCGGGGACTGCGCTGCACCCGCTCGAGCAGCAAGTTCTGCAAGGAGGAGAGGTCCAGGTCGTGGAGGACTTCGCGGCGCAGGCGGCCCAAACACCGCTCCAGCCGCCGCACGAAGCCGTGCGCTCGTCCCTGATCATACCCATCGCCTACCAGGGGCAGGTGGTCGGGCTGCTCCACCTGCACTCGAAATCCCCGGGCCGGTTCGGCCAGCCCGAGCAGGAGATTGGAGAGGCGTTTGCGATCCAGGCGGCCATCGCCCTGGGGAACGCGCTGCGCTACCGCGACCAGATCCAGCGCGGCGAACAGCTCAGGCGCCGCGTGGAAACGCTCTCGAACCTGTTGGACGTCTCCCAGGCGCTGCAGAGCGAGCAGCCGCTGGAATACATCCTCGAAACCTTCGCCCAGGCCATCCAGGCTTCAACCCAGTTCCAGGCGGTGCTGATCAGCCTTCTGCGTGAAGACACCGGCCAGTTGGAGCGCGTGGCAAGCGCGGGCATCTCGGCCTCATTGATGGCTGAGCTGCGCGACCACCCGCAATCCTGGAGCAGTATCCAGAAATTGTTGGACCCCGCTTTTCAGACCGGGCGGGTGTATTTCATACCGAGTGAAGAGGCGCATTTCGTCCCGCCCGAAGTCCACACCGTGCACACCTTCATGAGCGACGCGTCGCCCGCCGGCCAGACCGCCTGGCAGGCCGACGACCTGCTGCTCGTGCCGCTCCGCAGCGCCAGCGGCGACCCGCTCGGCCTGATCAGCGTCGATGCGCCGCTCGACGGCCAGCGCCCCGACCAACCCACCCTCGACACCCTGGAGATCTTCAGCAGCCAGGCAGGCCTGGTCATCGAAAACCACCTCAGATTGCACAGCCTGAAAACCCAGGTGGATGAAATCGAAGGTCAGCTCGCCCAGGCGCACGAGGCCGCCCAGGCCGCCCAGGCGCACCTGCCAGTGCTGCTTCACAAAGATCTCGAACAGACCCTGGCAATCCAGCGGCTGGGGCAGCGCGCCCGGCGCATCCAGGCGGGGCTGGATATCTCATCGATCGCCGGGGGCCAGCTCAGCCGGGAGCAGTTGTTCGCCGCCGTGGGCCGCGAGCTGCTGGCGCGCATGGACTTCCATTTCGTCTTGATGGCCGAACCGACGCGCGGCGGGCTCTCCCTGCTGGACACGTTTGGCAGCCTCTCCGGCGACGTGAACCTGAAAGCTCTGTTGGGACAGAAGAACCCGCTCCGGCACGTCATCCAGACCGGGGAGGCGCTGCTGGTGGGCAATCTGAACGACTTCGAGGAATGGGAAAACACCCCGCTCTTGCGGGCGCTGGATGCGCGCAGCTTTGTGTGCCTGCCCATCCAGGAGGTCGGCCTGGCGCCGGAAGACGGACATGGCTTCGCGCAGCGACAAAAGGCGCAAGCCGCCCTCCTGGCAGTCAACCGCTTTGCGACGGCGCAATTTGCAGACGAGGACGAGCAGCTCTTTGATTTGATCGCCCGCCAGATCGCGGCCGCCTTGCACAATTTGGACTTCCTCGAGACCACCTCCCGCCGCCTGCGCGAGGTGAACCTGCTGCTCGAATTCAGCCAGCAGCTCGGCAGCCTCGACCCTGCCAGCCTGGTCGCCACCCTGCTGGAAAGCGCTATACAGGCGGTCCCGGCGGCCCAGTTTGCGATGGTCGCCCTCTGGGATCAGCGGACCGGCCTGCTCGCCCCCCACTCGTCGGCCGGTTACGCCGAGCCGGACGAGCTGATGCATGTGCTGTACGAGCCGGGCGAGGGGCTGCCCGGACAGGTGTTCGAGCGCCGCCGGGCGCTCAACCTGGAGACCGTGGACTTTGCGGCTCACTACAACCTCCGCCCCGGCAACCTCCTGCACTATCGCAACGCCACTGCGGGCCGCCTGCCGGTCTCCAGCCTGGCGGTTCCCATCATGGCGGGGACGATCCTGAGCGAAGCGCAGGCCGGGCCGGCCCCTGCCCACCCTCCAGCCGAGGAGGGACGCCAGCGCCCGCTCGGCGTGCTCGTCATGGACAACGCCAGCGAGACGAACGCCTTTACGGACGACGACCTGGCGATCCTCGCCTCCCTGGCGCAGCAGACCGCCCTGACGCTCGAGAACGCCAGCCTCTACCAGGCTTCGGAACAGCGCTCCAACCAGCTTCAGGCGCTGACCAGCGCCTCGACCCAGATCACGGCCAGCCTGGAGAAGGAATTCCTCATCACCGGGTTGTTGGATCAACTCCAGACCCTGGTGCCTTTCGACACCGGCACGCTCTGGCTGCGGCACGAGACCCGCGCCGCGGACCGCATGGCCATCTATGCGGCCCTCGGGTTCGAGGACAACGACCAGCGCACCGGCCTGACGGTGGACGTCGAGGACAGCCGCCTGATGGATGAGATGATCCGCACCGAGAAGCCGATTTACGTCCCCGACGTGCGGCGGGACGAGCGCTTCCAAACGATGTTGGTCGACAGCGAGCTGGCCGATCTGTACGAAGAAGCCTCCCCCTCCGCGGCGGCCAACCCGGAGCGCCTTTCCTGGCTCGGCGTCCCCCTCATTTCCTCCGGGCGGGTGAGCGGGGTGATCGCGCTCGAAAAGGCCGAAGCCGATTTCTACGGCGAGGACGACCTGCGCGTCGCGGCGACCTTTGCCGCCCAGGCCGCCGCAGGGATCGAGAACGCCAACCTTTACCAGGAATCGGTGGCGCGCGCCCGGGAGCTCGACCAGCAATCTCAGACCCTGACCTCCCTCAACCGCCTGTCCGGCGAGTTGAGCGGATCGCTCAACGCCGATCTCATCCTGACCTATGCCACGCGTGAATTTCTGCAATTGCTCCCCTGTTCGACCGCCACCACGCTGGTGTATCACGGACAGGCTGAGGAAGCCCGCGCGGGCGAGGCGGACGGGGGCAGTTACTACGTCCTGCAAGCTGAAAGCAGCCGTGAAAAGCTGCCCAGCGCCAAATTTACGCCCGGCTCCGTCCTCCCCGACGCGCCGATCTTCCGCCGCCTCAGCGAATCGCTGGGGATCTTCAACACCGACGACGCCGGGCGCGAGCCGGAACTGGGCGAGATCGCGCCCTTCCTGGCCGAGCGCGGGGCGCGCGGCTTATTGGTCATCCCCATCGCCAGCGGCGGCGCCGACGAGTTCCAGGAGGACAGCCGGCGCTTTCACGGGCTGATGCTGGTGCAGCACGACCAGCCTCACCGGTACGAGCCGGAAGACATCGAACTGGCGCGCACGATTTGCAACCAGGTCGCCACCGCCCTGCAAAACGCGCGCCTGTTCGAAGAGACGCGCGTGCTGACCGAGCACCTTGAAATGCGCGTCCAGCAGCGCACCGCCGAGCTGGCGCGCGAGCATCAAAGATCCGACACGCTCCTGCGCATCATCACCGAGTTATCCGCCAGCCTGGATTTGACGCAGGTTCTGAACCGCACCCTGCACGTGCTGGGCGAGTACCTGGACGCCGAAAAGATCGTCATTCTGATCGACCGGCCGGGCCAAAAAGAGCTCCAGCGCCTGTCCTATCTCGAGCGAAGCAGCGACACGTCCGAAGAAGACCTGGAAACCGCCCGCCAGCTTGAGCAAATACTGGGCAGTTGGATCGTTCAAAACCGCCAGTCGATCCTGGTCGACGACATCACCGGCGACGAGCGTTGGAAGCAGACCATCGCCGAACGGCTCCCGGAGAACAATTATCACAGCGCGCTGGGGGTGCCCCTGATGAGCGGCGCAGAAGCTTTGGGCTGCCTGGTGCTGATCCACTCGCACAGCGGCTATTTCTCGCCCAACCAGCTCGACTTGGTGCAGGCGGCTACAAACCAGGTGTCCATCTCGGTCAACAACGCCGAGCTTTACCGGCTGATCCGTGACCAGGCGGAAGACCTGGGGACTATGCTGCGCAACCAGCAGATCGAGACCTCGCGCTCCAAAGCCATCCTGGAATCCGTCGCCGATGGCGTGCTCGTTACCGACGCCAACCGCCAGATCACGCTGTTCAACGAATCGGCCGAAAAAATCCTCGGGATGGGGCGCGCCCAGGTGCTGGGCCGCTCGATGGAGCATTTCGCGGGGATTTTTGGGCGCGCCACCCAGAGCTGGCTCAACAGGGTCAACGCCTGGTCGCAGGAGGCGGCTTCCGACCAGCCCAGGGACATTTACTCGGAGCGCATCCTGCTCGAAGACGGGCGCGTGATCTCGGTGCACCTCGCCCCGGTCGGCCTGCGCAGCGACTTCCTCGGGACGGTCTCGATTTTCCAGGACATCACCCACCAGGTGGAGGTCGAGCGGCTGAAATCCGAATTCGTGGCGACCGTCAGCCACGAGCTGCGCACCCCGATGACCTCGATCAAGGGCTATGTCGAGATCCTGCTCATGGGCGCGGCCGGCCAGCTTTCCGAACAGCAGGCCCATTTCCTACAGATTGTGAAGACCAACACCGAACGGCTGGCGGTGCTGGTCAACGACCTGCTCGACATCTCGCAGATCGAGTCCGGGCGGGTGACGCTCAAGCTCGAACCGGTCGAAATAGAAGAGCTCGTCGAGCACAGCCTGGACGAGCTTATACGCCGCATCCAGGGCTCTGAGCGGGCGGTCAGCATTGAAAAAGAATTTCAGCCCAACCTGCCGCGGGTCCTCGCCGATGCAGACCGCCTCCAGCGGGTGCTGGAGAACCTGTTGGACAACGCCTACCAGTACAACCTGCCGGGCGGGAAGATCCGCCTGCGCCTGACCCAGGCCGGCGATGAGATCCAGGTGGACATTCAGGACAGCGGCATCGGCATCAACCCCCTCGACAAAGAGCAGATTTTCGAGCGTTTCTTCCGTGGCGAAAACCCGCTCGTCCTGGGCGTTGCCGGAACGGGGCTGGGCCTGTCGATCGTTTACAACATCATCCAGATGCACAACGGGCGCATTTGGATCGAAAGCTCGGGCATCCCCGGGGAGGGGAGCACGTTCTCGTTCACGCTGCCCCTGGCTCCACCCCAAGAAATGGAGAAGGAATTTTCCGAATGGCAAGGATCCTGATTGCAGAAGACGAACGCGATATTCGCGAATTGATCGCCTTCACTCTGAAATTTGCGGGGCATGAAGTGATTGCAACCAGCAACGGAGAGGAGGCGCTGCAGGCGGCGCTGAGCGAAAAGCCCGACCTGATCTTGCTGGATGTGCGCATGCCGCGCATGTCGGGCTACCAGGCCTGCGAGAAAATCAAAGCCGATCCGGGAACGTCCCAGATCCCGGTGGTGTTCCTTTCGGCGAAAGGACAGGAAAGCGAGGTGAAGACCGGGATGGACGCCGGAGCGGACGAGTACATCCTGAAGCCTTTCTCTCCTGACCAGTTGACCGCCAGGATTAAGTCCATTCTAGCCAACCACCACGCACACGGCGGGGGTTGAACGAGGGCAGCGTCTTTATGAGCGTACTGATCCTGCAGAATGAGATCGTGCATTACGAAGTGCTGGGGCGGGGCAAGCCGCTCCTGTTCATGCACGGCTGGGTGGGCTCGTGGCGGTATTGGATGCCGGCCATGCAGGCCGCTTCGATCTCATTTCGCACCTACGCGCTGGATCTGTGGGGCTTTGGGGATACCGCCAAAGTCCCCGCCTACTACAGCCTGGAAAACCAGGTGGACATGGTCGATCAATTCATGCAGGAAATGGGGATCGTCAAGATCGCCATCATCGGGCACGGGCTGGGCGCGATCGTGGGGGCGAAGTATGCTATGCGCAACCCCAAATGGGTCGACCGCCTGCTGGCGGTCAGCCTGCCGGACGGCTCGCAAGCGCTGAACCAGCGCCTGTTCACCTCCCAGCCGGCGGAGCTGGCCGACTGGCTCCTGACCCGCTCTCCTGACAGCGAATCAGCCCGCGCCGAAGCGCCAAAAGCCGACGGACGGGCTATCCAGCTCTCCCTCGCCGGCCTGCAAGACCGGCCTTTGAACTCTTCTTGGCATGATCTGGTCACGCCAAGCCTGTTTGTCTACGGGTCGAACGACCCGATCATGGCTGCGCCCAGCGCGGACGAAAACGACGCCAGCCACCGTGAACACGTTCACCAGGTCGTCTTCGAACAGTCGGGGCACTTCCCTATGCTGGACGAGCCGTCCAAGTTCAACCGCCTGATGGCCGATTTCTTTGCCCTGGCCTCCGGCGAGAGCCCGCGCCAGCTCCAATTGAAGGACGAGTGGAAGCGGCGGGTGCGCTGAGGCAGCGCGCGCCGAACTTGACAATTAGTATCGCGGCGGCTATACTAAATCTCAGGCAGCGCCAGCGCCCTAAAAACGTCGGTTCGAGATAGCAGAGAGCGTCATTGCGAAACCTGGAGACTGCTTCAGGTATAAACCGCCCTCGCTGTGACAAGAGGTCATGATCCCGAATTCACGTTGATTAACAAATGATTTTGCACGGGGAGCTTGTTCCAACAGGCTGAGAGGAGAGCGTCCTGGCTCTCGACCCGCATTACCTGATCCGGATAATGCCGGCGGAGGAACCGCAACAGTGGTCTAATACCCTGGGGCTCCAGAAAACACAGGGCCAGCCAGCGCACCTCCTCCGAAGCGCAAGTTTGTGGAAGGAGGTTTTTTTATTGTGCGAGTGGTCATTTTTGCCAATGGAGACCTGTCTCAACCCGCCGCGCTGCGCGCCGGCGACCTCATCATCGCGGCAGACGGCGGCGCAAAGCACTGCCTGGAATTAGGCCTGCGCCCGGCTTACGTGGTCGGCGACATGGACTCGCTCTCCCCAGATGACATCGAAGAACTGAAAAGCCGCGGCGCCCAGTTCCTGGTGTTTCCAGCCCGCAAAGACTTCACCGATCTCGAGCTGGCGCTCCAACATGCGAGGGAGCTGCACCCCGACGAGATCCTCATCTACGGCGCGCTGGGGGCGCGCTGGGACCAAACCGCCGCCAACCTGTTCCTTCCCGGCGCTTATCCCGACCTCTCCATCCGGCTGGTGGATGGGCGCCAGGAAATCTACTACATCCGGGCTGGCGCAAGCCGCTCGATCGAGGGCGCGCCGGGCGATACCGTCTCGCTGGTGCCGCTGAGCGGGGCGGCGCAGGGGATCACCACCCAGGACCTCGAATACCCGCTCGACGACGAGGACCTCGCCTCCGGCAGCACGCGCGGGGTGAGCAATATCCTGCTCAAATCACCCGCGACCGTCAGTCTTAAATCGGGTCTGCTGCTCTGTATTGTCATCCATCATTGAAAGACCCTTTTATTGTGAGCTTGAAAGGAGCAAAGATGTACCCCAAATTTTTCAGCCTGCCCGGAAGGACCTTCCTGGCTGGCCTGTTGATCTCGCTTGCCTGGCTGACGGGGTGCGCCCCAGCCAGGCAAGCGCAGACCCCGCCCCCCACCGAAGCCGCAACGCTCCGGGTCATGACGCACGACTCGTTTGCGATCTCTGAAAGCGTGCTCGCCCAGTTCGAAACGCAGAACAACGTCAAGGTCCAGTTCCTCAAATCGGGCGATACGGGCACGGCGCTCAACAAAGCCATCCTCGCCAAGGACAACCCGCTTGCGGATGTGTTTTACGGCGTGGATAACACGTTTCTGAGCCGGGCGCTGGACGAGGGCATTTTCGACGCCTACGCTTCCCCGCTGCTGGAGCAGATCCCGGATGACTTCGAGCTGGACGCCACGCACCACGCTTTGCCGGTGGATTACGGGGATGTGTGCTTGAACTATGACAAAGCGTTCCTGGCCGATCACGGCCTCGCCCCGCCCGGATCGCTGGCAGACCTGACGCGCCCCGAATACAAGGGCCTGCTCGTGGTCCAGAACCCGGCCACTTCCTCGCCCGGGCTGGCGTTCCTGCTCGCCACGATCGCCAATTTCGGCGAGGACGGGTATCTGGATTACTGGGCCAAACTGGTTGAGAACGATGTGCTGGCAGTGAACGGGTGGGAAACCGCCTACAACACCGAGTTCAGCGGAGCGGCGGGAAAAGGGCCGCGCCCGCTCGTCGTCTCCTACAATTCCAGCCCCGTGTTCGAATTGATCTACGCCGAAGAAGAGCTCACCGAGCCCTCGACCGCGGCGCTGGTCGCCCCCGGAGCCTGCTTCCGCCAGGTCGAATTCGTGGGGGTTCTAAAAGGCGCCAGGCAGCGCGCCCTGGCGGAGAAATGGGTCGATTTCATGCTCTCCACCTCTTTTCAGGAAGACATGCCGATGCAGATGTTCGTCTTTCCGGTCAATAAAGAGGCGAAGCTGAGCGAGGTGTTTACGCGCTACCTGGAGATCCCGCAGCAAACCGCTCAGGTCGACCCGCGCCTGATCGCAGAGAAGCGCGCCGAATGGCTGAACGCATGGACCGAGACGGTGCTGCGCTGACGCTCCCCCCTCGCGCCAGCCTGCGGGAGCGCCTGGGGCGCGGGT
>WBZO01004548.1_pt1 | contig 14900 bp, 22 predicted proteins | sample 5204261 | NCBI WGS metagenome assembly WBZO01 (sample SAMN12412400, study PRJNA552823) | activated sludge metagenome | isolation source: activated sludge from anammox sidestream of wastewater treatment plant... | place: USA: North Carolina | collected 2017-09 | reverse complement strand
GCCGACGACCTGCGCGCGACCGGGCCGGTCGGCGACGTTCCGGTGCGCGCGTACCGGCCGCTCGGCGCGGCGGACGCCGAGCGCCTGCCCGCGCTCGTGTACTTCCACGGCGGCGGGTGGACCATCAGCGACCTCGACACGCACGACGTGCCCTGCCGCGAGCTCGCGAACCTCGCGCACTGCGCGGTCGTGTCGGTGGACTACCGGCTGGCGCCCGAGCACAGGTTCCCGGCCGCGTTCGACGACGCGGTCGCGGCGACGCACTGGGTTCACGCGCACGCCGCAGGGCTCGGCATCGACGCGTCGCGGCTCGCGGTGGGCGGGGACTCGGCGGGCGGCAACCTCGCCGCGGCGGTGGCGATCGCGCTGCGCGACACCTGGGGCCCGCGGCTGGCGATGCAGACGCTGATCTACCCGGCCACCGACCAGGCCGCCGACACGCCGTCGCACGCCGCGTTCGCCGACGGCTACCTGCTGACGCGCGAGGCGATCGCGTGGTTCCGCGACAACTACCTGCGCGGGCCGGAGGACGCGGCCGACTGGCGCGCGTCGCCCCTGCGCGCGCCCGACCTCGCCGGCCTGCCGCCCGCGTACGTCATCACCGCAGGCTTCGATCCGCTGCTGGACGAGGGCCGCGCGTACGCCGAGCGCCTCCGTGCCGCCGGGGTGAAGGTCACCTACGAGTGCTTCGCCGGGATGATCCACGGGTTCATCACCATGGGCGGGGCGATCGCGGCCGCGCACCACGCGCTCTACCGCGCCGCGCTCGGACTGAAGCAGGCGTTCGCCGCCGTCGCCGCGCAGTGATCGGTCGCGCCCTCGCCTTCGTCGGGCGGCACGGCGCGCTCTTCCTCGCCGGCGGCGTGCTGCTCGGCCTCGCGGCGCCGCCGCTCGCCGCCGCCGCGCGCCCGCTGCTCGCGCCCGCCCTGCTGGTGCCGCTCACGATCGCGCTCCTGCGGCTCGACTGGCGCGCGCTCGGGGACTACGCGCGCCGCCCGGTGCTGATCGGCGTGACCGCGGCGTGGCTGCTCGGCGCGAGCCCGCTGCTCGTGTGGCTCGCGCTGCGCGGCGTCGCGCTCCCGAGCGCCCTGGAGCACGCGCTCGTCCTGATGGCCGCCTCCTCGCCGGTGACGATGTGCGCGACGGTGAGCCTGCTGGTCGGGCTCGACGCGGCGCTCGCGGTGGTGGTGATCGTCGTGACCACCGCGCTCGTCCCGCTCACGCTGCCCCTGGTCGCGCTGCCGCTGCTCGGGCTCGCGCTCGCGATCGACCTGCCGACCTTCATGTTCCGGCTCGCGTGGATGGTGGGCGCGGCGTTCGCGGCGGCGCTCGTCGTGCGGCGGCTCGCCGGCCCCGCGCGGCTCGCGCGCGGCGCGCGCGCCCTCGACGCGGTCGCGGTGCTCAGCCTGGTCGTGTTCGCGGTGGCGATCATGGACGGGGTCACCGCGGCGCTGCTCGAGCGGCCGGGCTACGTGCTCGGCACGCTCGCGGCGGCGTTCGTCGCGAACCTCGCGCTGCAGGCGCTCGGCACCGCCGCGTTCCTCGGGCTCGGCCTGCGGCGGGCGCTGACCGTCGGCCTCATGACCGGCAACTGCAACATGGGCATCGTGCTGATCGCGCTCGCGTACGAGGCGCCGTTCGACACGGTGATGTTCTTCGCGCTGGGACAGATCCCGATGTACATGCTGCCGGCGCTGCTGATGCCGCTCTACCGGCGCGTGGCCCGGCTGCACCCTGCGGCCTGACCGGCGCCCTGGGCCTGCTCGCCCCGAAGCTCGCGCGATTCGCGCGCTCAGCGCAGCACCGGTCCCCACACCACGGCCGGCTCCGGGTTCGGCGCGGGCGCGGCCGGTGGCCGGGGGCGGACGACCGCGTCGGCCGCCTCGGCGCGCGCGCGGTCGAGATCGACCGCGTTCTGCTGCTCGAAGCGCAGGAGCTCCGCGCCGCGCTGCCCCGGCGCCGGCGCGAGCGGCTGCGCCTGCTGCACCTGCTGCCGGTAGAACGCGTCCGACTGCTGCAGGCGCTGGTCGCGCAGCGTCGACTCGAGCTCGAGCCGCCGCTCGGGCGCGAGCGCCCCGGCCCGGAACGACTGGACCGACTGCTGCAGCTGCAGCGCGAACGCGTCGGACTGCTGCTGGCGCAGGAGCTGCGCCTGCGCGGCCGGGTCGGTCGCGAGCGCGGCGGGCGACGCGGCGGCGAGCAGAACTAGGAAGATCGCGCGCATGCCGCTATCATCCGCCTCCGCACGCGCGCGCGCAATGCGCGCGGCAGGGCAACGCGCGCGGCAGGAGAGGAACCGTGGGCCACACCGTCGACTACTACTTCACCATCGGCTCGCCGTGGAGCTACCTCGGCCACGCGCGCTTCGCGGCGCTGGTCGAAAAGCACGGGGCGCGGGTGAACGTCAAGCCCGTGGACTACGGGAAGATCTTCCCGGTCTCGGGCGGGTTGCCGCTGAAGCAGCGCGCGCCGCAGCGGCAGGCCTACCGCCTGGTCGAGCTCGCGCGCTGGCGCGACTTCCTCGGGGTGCCGCTCGTCGTCGAGCCGAAGCATTTTCCCTTCCGGCCCGACGCGGCCGTCCGCGCGGTGATCGCGGCCGACGTCGTGCACGGATCCGCGGTCGCGCTGAGCCTCGCCTACGCCCTGATGCGGGGCTGCTGGGCGCAGGACCGCGACCTCGGCGACGGCGCGACGGTGCGCGCGATCTGCGCGGAGCAGGGCGTCGACCCCGCGGCGCTCGACGAGGTGGCGGTCGCGGCCGACGCGCAGGCGAAGCACGAGCGCTACACCGAGGAGGCGATCGCGCGCGGCGTGTTCGGCGCGCCGAGCTACGTCGTCGGCGACGAGATCTTCTGGGGCCAGGACCGGCTCGACTTTCTCGACCGCAGGCTCGCGCGATGAGCCGCCGCTCCGCCGTCCTCGCGCTCGCCGCGCTCGCCGTCCTCTCCGGCTGCTACTACCGGGAAGTCGAGCAGGCGCTCAACGTGCAGATGCCCTGGGGCGAACGCGTCGTGGTGGCCTGCGCGGGCGGAAAGTCGATGGCGATCGACTTCGTCCCCGCGCCGCGCGCCGCGCGCGTGACCTTCGACGCGACCACCGTGACGCTCGCGCAGGTGGACGCCGCGAGCGACGCGAAGTTCACCGACGGCCGCTACACGCTGTACGTCAACGCGCAGCGCGCCGCGCTCGAGGAGACGGGCGTCGTCCTGCGCGGCCCGTGCGCGCCGCGCTGAGGGCCTGCCGCGAAGGTGGCCCTGAAGCGCCTGTTCGGCCGCCCGCGCGGCTCGGTCGAGGTGAGCGAGGCGCGCGGGGTGCGCACCCTGCACCTCGGCGGCGACGCGATCCAGAGCGCCATCCGCCTGTCCCGCCCCGGCGAGCTCGAGCTCGCGTACACGCGCGCGATGATGGCGTTCCTCCTCTTCGCGCCGGCGCCGCGCGCGATCCTGATGGTGGGCCTCGGCGGCGGGTCGATCGCGCGCTTCGTGCACGAGCGCCTGCCGCAGGCGCGCATGACGGTGGTCGAGCTGAGCGCGCAGGTGGTCGCCGCCGCGCGCACGTTCTTCGGCCTGCCGGCGGACGACGCACGCCTCTCGGTCGTCGTCGGCGACGGGGCGCGGCACGTGCCCGCGGTGCGCGCGGGCGCCGACGTGCTGCTGCTCGACGCGTTCGAGGACGGGCGCTCCGTCCGGGCGCTCGCCACGCAGGGCTTCTACGACGCCTGCCGCGCGGCGCTCGCGCCGGGCGGCGTGCTGGTCGCGAACTTCATCGCCGACGAGCCGCGGCTCGGCACCTACCTCGCGCGCCTCGAGCGCGCCTTCGGGGGACGCGTGCTGTGCCTGCCCTCGGAGGATCGCGTGAACCTGATCGTGCTCGCGTTCGAGCGGTCCGGCGCGCGGATCGCGATCGAGCCGCTGCGCCGCGCCGCGCGCACGCTGGCCGGACGGTTCGGGCTGCCGTTCGAGCGTTTCGTCCGCGACCTCGTGGCGCACAATCCGGCGACCGCCGCGTACCTGCGTTTCAAGCGCGATACGGCCGGCGCTTAGGCGCGGCCCGGGCCGTGTCAGGCGCCCGCCGTGTAACAGTTTTTGACAATTCAATCCGCCCTCCGATCATGCTCCCAGCATGACCCGCCGTGTAGAGTCCGCGCTGGCCTCGACGCCGCGGCGGGCGCGGGGCCGCGAGGCGCGGCACGCGTCCGTCAAACAAGAGGGGGAGCTGGGGAATGGCCGGGCACGACGCATTGACGCAGGCTCGGATCGACCTCACCGCGGCGTTGCGTGCTGCGTGCCGCCTCGGCCTCTCCGAGGGCGTCTGCAACCACTTCAGCGTCGCCGCGCCGGGCCTCGAGGACCGTTTCCTGCTCAATCCGCAGGGCTTGCACTGGTCGGAGCTCACCCCGGCCGACATCGTCATGGTGGACGTCCGGGGAAACCGCATCGAGGGCCGCCACCCGGTCGAGCCGACCGCCTTTTTCATCCACGCCCGCCTGCACAAGTCGCGGCGCCGGCCGCAGGTGGTGCTGCACACGCACATGCCGTTCGCGACCGCGCTGACCGTCCTCGAAGGCGGCCGGCTGGAGCCCGCAAGCCAGAACGCGCTGCGCTTCTACGGCCGGATCGGCTACGACGAGGCGTACAACGGCCTCGCGCTCGACGACGCGGAGGGCGAGCGGATCGCCGCGCGCCTGAACGGCGGCGACGTGCTCTTCCTCGCCAACCACGGGGTGATCGTCTGCGGCGAGACGATCGGGTGGGCGTTCGACGATCTCTACTACCTCGAGCGCGCGTGCATGGTGCAGGTGCTCGCCCAGGGCACCGGCAAGGCGCTCAAGCGCCTGCCGCACGCGGTCGCCTCGGCGACCGCGAAGCAGCACGCCGCCGAGCGCCAGCAGTCGGATCTCTTCTTCGCCGCGATGAAGCGCATCCTGGACCGCGACGAGCCGGGCTGGAGCGCGCTCGGCTAGCGGCGCCCGAGCGCGCGCACGATCGCCGCGACGAGCGCGGCGGGCGCGCCGTCGACGTCGACGACGATCGCCTCCGCCGGCGTCTCCAGCGCGGCGAACTGCGAGTCGAGGAGCGCCGGGTTCATGTAGTGCCCCCGCCGCGCGGCGAGGCGCGCGCGAATCAACTCGCGCGACCCGCGCAGGAACACCACCCGCGCCTCCGGCAGGCCGGCGAGCAGCGTGCTCCGGTAGGCCGCCTTCAGCGCCGAGCAGGCGAGCACGACGCTGCCGCCTTCCGCGGCGCGCCGCCGCAGCAGCGCGTTCAGGCGTTCGAGCCACGGCTGCCGGTCGCCATCGGTGAGCGGCGTGCCGGCGCGCATCTTCGCGACGTTCTCCGGCGGGTGGTAGTCGTCGGCGTCGAGGAACGCGGCGCCGAGCGCCGCGGCGAGCCGCTCGCCGACGGTGGTTTTCCCGGCGCCGGTGACGCCCATCACCACGACGATCATGATCGCCGCACTCTACCAGTGCGCGCGGTCTGCCCTTAACATTGCGCCCCGATGCACCGGTTCGCGCTCGCCATCGCCCTCGCCGCCGCCGCGGGGCTCGCGCACGGCCAGGCGAAGTCGTTCGCGTACGAGGCCGAGCTCGCCCAGCCCGCGCCCCGCGCCAGCGCGAACGCCGGCGGCGTGACGTGGTCGTGCACCGGGGCGCGCTGCACCGCCCGCGGGCGCGGCGGGAACGTCAGCGTGAAGGGCTGCGCCGAGCTCGCGCGCGCGGTCGGGCCGGTGGCGTCCTATCGCAGCGAGATCAAGTCGCTCGCCGACGCGAGTCTGCGCGAGTGCAACCGCCGCGCGCAGGGCGGCGCGGCGCCGGCCGCGAAGGCGCCCCCGCGACCGCAGCGGACCACGACGCCCGAGATCGCGTTCACCGGCGTCGCGCCGGCCGGCGACACTGCGGAGCGCCGGCCGTGATCCGTGCCGCCCTCGCGCTCGCGCTCGCCCTGCCCGCGGCGGCGCCGGCCCAGGATGCGCTCCTGGAGGTGCCGGTGCGGGTCGCGCGCGTGCCCGCGGCGGCGGCGGTGGGATCGGTGACCTGCGCGGTGTTCGCCGATCCGACCGGACCGGCGAGCAACGTCGGCTACCTCGGCAGCGGCGCGCGCTGGTTCGCGCTCGCCAACGGCGCGTTCGCGGGCCGCATCACCGTGCCGGTCAAGTTCGACGCCGGCCCCGGGCCGGCGCGCGCCTACCGCTGCGCGCTCTACTTCATCTTCAAGGAGGAGGGCCGGACGCTGACGCTCGCGGCCGGCCGGCTCGCCGACCGCGCGGCGGCGGAGCACCGCCCGGCGTTCGCGGCGGCGCCCGGCGCGCGGCTCGTCCACGAGGTGACCGGGACGTTCTAGTCGCGCGCCGGCGCTATCCTTCGCACTCTCCCGGCAACTTGCCCGAGGTCGAACCCATGGACTCGCACGCCCGCGTCGACTATCCGCAGTTCAACGAGATCGCCCCGGGCGTCGGGGCCGCCCTGCGCGCGCTCGCCCAGGCGGTGGTCGATTCCGGCCTGGAAAAGACGCTCACCGAGCTGATCAAGGTGCGCGCCTCGCAGCTCAACGGCTGCGCGTTCTGCGTCCAGTACCACCTCAACGCCGCGCGCCGGCTCGGCGTCGACGCGCGCAAGCTCGACCTGGCCGCGGTCTGGCGCGACGCCGGCGTGTTCGACGCGCGCGAGCGGGCGGCGCTCGCGTGGACCGAGACGCTGACCCGGCTCGACGGCGCGGACGGCGCGCCCGACGCCGACTACGAGCGGATGCGGGCGCACTTCTCGACCGCGGAGGCGGTCAATCTCACCGCCGCGATCGCCAACATCAACGCCTGGAACCGCATCGCCGTCGGGCTGCGTTTCACGCCTCCGGCGCCGGCATGAACGCCCGCCCCGGCAGCCTGCCTCCGACCGCGGAGGCGGCCGCGCGCGCCGCGGCGGAGACGGTCTACCGCGCGGAGTCGCGGCGCGTGTTCGCCACGCTCGTGCGCCTGCTCGGCGACTTCGACCTCGCCGAGGAGGCGCTGCACGACGCGTTCCGGGCGGCGCTGGAGCAGTGGCCGCGCGACGGCGTGCCGGCGAACCCGCGCGCCTGGCTCGTCTCGGCCGGGCGCTTCAAGGCGATCGACGGCATCCGCCGGCGCGCGCGCTTCGACTCGCTCGAGGACCGCGCCGACGAGGTCGAAGCGATCGCCGGCGAGGACGGGCCGGAGCGCGAGACGATCGAGGACGACCGGCTGCGGCTCGTGTTCACCTGCTGTCACCCGGCCCTCGCGCCGGACGCGCAGGTGGCGCTCACGCTGCGCGAGATCTGCGGCCTGACGACCGAGGAGATCGCCGCGGCCTTCCTGACCGCCGCACCCACGCTCGCCCAGCGCATCGTGCGCGCGAAGGCGAAGATCCGCGACGCCCGCATCCCCTACCAGGTGCCGGGGCCGGACGAGCTTCCGGCGCGGCTCGACAGCGTGCTGCGCGTGGTCTACCTGGTGTTCAACGAGGGCTACTCGGCCTCGTCCGGGGATTCGGTGACGCGCGTCGATCTCTCCGGCGAGGCGATCCGGCTGGGGCGGCTGCTCGTGGCGCTCCTGCCCGAGCCGGAGGCGCAGGGCCTGCTCGCGCTGATGCTGCTGCACGAGTCGCGCCGCGCCGCGCGGACCGCGCCCAACGGCGACCTGATCCTGCTCGACGAGCAGGATCGCGCGGCCTGGAACCGCGACCTGATCGCGGAGGGCACCGCGCTGGTCGAGCGCGCGCTCGCCTCGCGGCGCTGCGGCCCGTACGCGCTCCAGGCCGCGATCGCGGCGGTGCACGCCGCGGCGGCGCGCGCCGCCGACACCGACTGGGCCCAGATCGTGGCCCTCTACGACCTGCTGCTGCGGGCGGACCCGTCGCCGGTCGTGGCGCTCAACCGCGCGGTCGCGGTGGCGATGCGCGACGGTCCGGCGGCCGGGCTCGCGCTCGTGGACGCGATCCTCGGACGCGGCGACCTGGAGGACTACCGGCTCGCGCACGCGGCCCGGGCGGACCTGTGCCGCCGGCTCGGCCGGACGGCCGAGGCGCGCGCCGCCTATCAGCGCGCGCTCGCGCTCACCCGGCAGGCGCCCGAGCGGCGCTTTCTCGACCGTCGGCTGCGCGAGCTGGGCGAATAGCCCGGCCGGGCTGTCGATTTCCGTCCTCCCCGTTCGACCAGGGGTCGTTACCGTCTTGGGCGGCGCCCCGGGGGAACCGTGAGATACGTCTGCCTGGTCTACATGGAGCGGCAGGACCTGACCGCCGTGCCGGACACGGACTGCATGGCGTTCGGGGAGTCGCTGCGCGCGAGCGGGCACTACGTCGCGGCCGAGGCGCTGCAGCCGGCAGAGACCGCAACGGCGGTGCGGGTTCGCGCCGGCAAGGTGGCGGTCACCGACGGCCCGTTCGCCGAGACCAAGGAGCAGCTCGCGGGCTTCTACCTGATCGAGGCGAGCGACCTCGACGAGGCGCTCCGGGTGGCGGCGGAGATTCCGCCGGCGCGCGCCGGGACGATCGAGGTGCGGCCCGTCCGGCAGCTGTCCGCGCAGCAACCGGGCGCCCCCAGGGCGCCGCGATGAACCGGAGAACGCCATGAGCGCCAACCCCGCACCGGGATTCAAACGACGCCCCGACTACCCGCTCGCCACCCGATCCGTCCGCGCGCGCGTGCAGGCCAGGTTCAACGGCGCGGTGATCGCCGACACCGCCGACGCGCTCGAGATGAAGGAAGGCGACTACCCGCCAGTGTACTACTTCCCGCGCCGGGACGTGGCGATGGATCGCCTCGTGCGTTCGGCGCACCGGACCCACTGTCCGTTCAAGGGCGACGCGTCGTACTACTCCCTGCGGGACGGGCCGGAGAACGCGGCCTGGTCGTACGAGGCGCCGTACGACGAGATGAGCGCGATCCGCGAGCGCCTCGCCTTCTACTCAAACATAGTGGAAACGACCGTCCTCGCCTGATCGTTTGCCGCATCGCCCAGGAGGAGCTGCCCGCATGGCCTACGTCGATGGATTCGTGGTGCCCGTTCCAGAGCGCAGGCTGGACGCCTACCGGCGCCTCGCGCGCCGCGCCGGGAAGGTCTGGCGCGAGCACGGCGCGCTCGCCTACGTCGAGTGCGTCGCCGACGACGTGAAGCCCGGCAAGCACACCTCGTTCCCCCGGAGCGTGAAGCTCAAGCCGGGCGAGACCGTGGTCTTCGCGTACATCGCCTACAAGTCGCGCGCGCACCGCGACCGCGTGAACGCGAGGGTGATGAAGGATCCGCGTCTCGAGCCGATGATGGAGCCGAAGGCGATGCCGTTCGACGGCAAGCGCATGTTCTGGGGCGGGTTCAAGGTCCTGATCGAGCTGCCGCGGGGCAAGCGATGAAGTACCTCTGCCTGATCTACAACGAGGAGCGGCACCTCGCGGCGATGCCGCCGGCGGCGGTGGAGGCGATCGCCGGCGAGCGCGTCGCCTACGACGCGACGCTCACGCGCGCCGGGCAGTTCGTCGCCTGCGAGCGCCTCCAGCCGACGCGCACCGCGGCGACCGTGCGCTTCCGCGACGGCAAGGCCACGGTCACCGACGGCCCGTTCGCCGAGACCAAGGAGCAGCTCGCCGGCTTCTACCTGATCGAGGCGAAGGACAGGGAGGAAGCGATCCGGATCGCGACCGGGATCCCGCCCGCGCGGCTCGGCTGCGTCGAGGTGCGGCCGGTGTGGGACTACGGGAAACCGGCATGAAATACCTCTGCCTCGCCTACTACGACGCGAAGGCGTTCGAAGCGCTCTCCGCGTCCGAGGTGGAAGCGATCGTGAGCAAGTGCCCGCCTCACGACCAGGCGCTGCGCGCGAGCGGACATCTCGTCGTGCAGGCTTCGCTCGGTGCGCCGCGCGACGCGACCGTCCTGCGGCCGCGCAACGGCCGGCCGGCGGTCACCGACGGGCCCTACGTCGAGACCAAGGAACTGGCCGGGGGATTCTTCATCATCGAGGCGCGCGACCTCAACGAGGCGATCCGGGTGGCGTCGCTGCACCCGGCGGCGCACCTCGGCGAGCGCGTCGGCTGGGGCATCGAAATCCGGCCGATCGAGCGCTTCGAGACCGGGCGGAACGGGTGATGCCCCGGACCAAACGAAATCCCGCGGCACGCGCGACCTCGACGCGCGCGCGCCGGCCGCTGATCCTCGTCGCCACGCGCAAGGGCGCCTGGCTCTACCACGGCGACGCGGCGCGCCGCGTCTGGCGGGTCGACGGCCCGCACTTCCACGGCCACATCATCAGCCACCTCGTGCTCGACCCGCGGGACGGGCGCACGCTGCTCGCGGCGGCGAAGACCGGCCATCTCGGCCCTACCGTCTTCCGCTCCACCGACCTCGGCCGCACGTGGAAGGAGGCTGCGCAGCCCCCCGCTTTCGCGAAAGCGGCGGCCGGGGAGCAGGGGCGCGCGGTCGACCACACGTTCTGGCTCGCGCCGGCGGGCGCCGCCGAGCCGGACGTCTGGTATGCGGGCACCTCGCCGCAGGGACTGTTCCGCTCGGAGGACGGCGGGGTCCACTGGCAGCCGTTCTCCGTCGTCAACGACGACCCGCAGTACCGCAAGTGGATGGGCACGGTGCAGGACGGCACGCCCGACGGGCCGAAGCTGCACTCGATCAGCGTCGACCCGCGCGACCCGAAGCACCTCTACTTCGCGATGTCGGGCGGCGGCGTCCACGAGTCGGTCGACGGCGGGCGCACGTTCGCGCCGCTGGTGGACGGGCTCGACGTGGTCGAGGGCTTCGACCGCAACGAGGTCGCCTTCCACGACCCGCACTGCGTGCGGCTCTGCCCGAGCAACCCGGACCGGCTCTACCAGCAGAACCACTGCGGCATCTACCGGCTCGACCGGCCGTCGCGCGAGTGGGTGCGGATCGGCAAGTCGATGCCGAAGCGAATCGGCGACATCGGCTTCCCGCTGGTGCTGCACCCGCGCGACGACGACACGGTGTGGGTGTTCCCGATGGACGGCTCGACCGTCTGGCCGCGCACCAGCCCGGACGGCATTCCCGCGGCGTACGTGACGCGCAACGGCGGCAAGACCTGGCAGCGCCTCGACGCCGGGCTGCCGAAGCGCCAGGCGTGGTGGACGGTCAAGCGCCAGGCGATGACCGCCGACGCGCGCGACCCGGTGGGGCTCTATTTCGGCACGACCAGCGGCGAGCTGTGGGCGAGCCGCGACGAGGGGCGCAAGTGGACGTGCATCGCCCGCCACCTGCCCGAGATCTACGCGGTCGAGGCCGCGGCGCCGGCTTGAAGGTCCTGATCCCGACCCCGCTGCTCTCGTACACCGCCACGCGCGAGGTGGAGGCGGGCGGGGCGACGCTCGGCGCCGTGCTGGTCGAGCTGGACCGGCGGTTTCCGGGCATCCGCTTCCGCATGATCGACGAGCAGGACCGGATGCGGCGCCACGTCCGCTTCTTCGTCAACGGCGACCAGGTGTTCGACCTCGCCCGGCCGCTGCGCCCCACCGACGAGGTGGTGATCGTCCAGGCGCTGAGCGGCGGCTGAGGGCGACGCCTGTCGATCCGGCCGCCGGCCGTTCGACCATCCTCGAACCGGGTAGCAATGGAGGAAGGACATGGCAATGCCAGCGAAGAACACGATCTGCCTCTGGTACGACGGCGGCGCCGAGGAGGCGGCGCGCTTCTACGCCGCGACGTTTCCGGATTCGTCCGTCGACGCGGTGTACCGCGCCCCGGGAGACTTCCCGTCCGGAAAGAAAGGCGATGTGCTGACCGTCTCGTTCACCGTGATCGGCGTTCCGTGCCTCGGGATCAACGGCGGGCCGGCGTTCAGGCACAGCGAGGCGTTCTCGTTCCAGATCGCGACCGCCGACCAGGCCGAAACGGACCGCTACTGGAACGCGATCGTCGGCAACGGCGGCCAGGAGAGCGCGTGCGGCTGGTGCAAGGACAAGTGGGGCCTGTCCTGGCAGATCACGCCGCTCGCCCTGACGCGGGCGATCGGCGATGCCGATCCCGCCGCCGCGAAACGGGCGTTCGACGCGATGATGACGATGCGAAAGATCGACATCGCCGCGATCGAGGCGGCGCGCCGCGGTTGAGCGCGAACCGGGCCGCACCCGGCCCGAATTCACCAGGAGAGGCAGCAATGCGATTCATGATCATCGTCAAGGCCACGAAAGACTCCGAGGCGGGCGTCATGCCCGAGGAGAAGCTGCTCGCCGAGATGGGTGCCTACCACGCGGAGCTCGCGAAGGCCGGCATGCTGCTCGACGGGTCCGGGCTGCAGCCGAGCGCGAAGGGCTGGCGCGTCAAGTACTCGGGCGGGAAGCGGACCGTCGTGGACGGCCCGTTCGCCGAGACGAAGGAGCTGATCGCCGGCTTCACGCTCATCCAGGCCAAGTCGCGCGAGGAGGCGCTCGAGTGGACCCGGCGCTTTCCCAACCCGGCGGTCGACGGCGGGGAGGCCGAGATCGAGGTGCGCCAGCTCTTCGAGCTCGAGGACTTCGGCCCGAGCGCGGCGGTCGACCGCATGCGCGACATCGGGCTCGGCGCGCAGAAGTAGCGCCGGACCCCTTTTACCCAACCTCACGAAAGGAATCTCCATGCAAGTCCAGTCCTACCTCTTCTTCGACGGCCGCTGCGAGCAGGCGCTCGAGTTCTACCGGAAGGCGCTCGGCGCCAAGGTCGAGATGCTGATGCGCTTCAAGGAGTCCCCCGAGCCGCCGCCGCCCGGGATGGTGCCGCCCGGGTTCGACGACAAGGTGATGCACGCGTCGTTCCGCATCGGCGACACGGTCGTGATGGCCTCCGACGGCTGCACCGAGCGCGAGGCGAACTTCCAGGGCTTCTCGCTCTCGCTCGCGGTCGAGAGGGAAGCCGACGCCAACCGCGTGTTCGACGCGCTCGCCGACGGCGGCAAGGTGACGATGCCGCTCGCGCAGACCTTTTGGTCGCCGCGCTTCGGCATGCTCACCGACCGCTTCGGCGTGGGGTGGATGATCAACGTGGTGGCGCCGGCCTGACGCCGCGCGCCGCCGCGCTCAGCGCGCCGGGACCGTCCAGAGGAAGAGCGTGTCGTTCTGCAGCCGCAGGGTGCGCTCGGGCGGCCAGTCGTCGCCCATGGAGAAGTCGTGCGACACGACGCGCGTGCCGGGCGCGAGGTCGGCGCGCAGCTTCGGCTTGAGCCGCAGGTTGACCTCGGGCAGGAGGTACAGCGTGACCACGGTCGCGGCGCGGATGTCGGCGTCGAACAGGTTGCCGAGCCGGAACTCGGCGCGGTCGGCGACGCCGGCGCGCGACGCGTTCGCGCGCGCCTCCTCGATGCGTTTCGGGTCGATGTCGATCCCGACCCCGCGCGCGCCGAACTTCTCCACCGCCATGATCACGATGCGGCCGTCGCCGCAGCCGAGGTCGTAGACGACGTCGCCGGGCTTCACCGCCGCCAGGCGCAGCATCTCCTCCACGACCTGCGCGCGCGTGGGCACGTAGGGCACGTCGAGCTCGCGCGGGTACTGGTACGGCTCGAGCTTGCGCGCCGGCTGCGCGCCGAGCGGGCGGGCGGCGGCGAGCGCCGCGGCGCCGAGGAGGAACGCGCGCCGGTCCATCACGGCCGCCCCGCCGCGGGCGCGCCGCGCCCGGCGCCGACCAGCAGCAGCACGAACCCGACCGCCAAGACCGCGACGCCCGCCCAGGCGCCGCCTTTCACGTACACGAGGCTCGAGTAGAGGAGGTACGCGCAGGTGAGCACGAAGATCACCGGCGTGAGCGGGTAGAGCGGCACCTTGAACGGCCGCGGCGTTCCCGGATCGCGCGCGCGCAGGACGAAGAGCCCCACGCCGGTCATCATGAAGAAGAACCAGAACACCGGCGAGGTGTACTCGATCATCGTCTTCACCTGGTCGGTGAACGCGCCCGCGACGACGAGCACGAGCGCGAAGGCGCCCTGCACGTAGAGCGAGTTGCGCGGCGCGTCGGTGCGGCCGTCCCAGCGCCCCAGCCGCCCGAACAGCGGCCAGTCGCGGCCGAGCGCGTAGTTGGAGCGCGCGCCGGCGATGATGGTCGCGTTGATCGAGGTGAGCGCCGCGAGGCACACGATCGCGCTGATGATGTTCGCGCCGGCGGGGCCGAAGTGGAGCTTCATCAGGTCGGACGCGACGGTGTCGCTCTTCGCGACGCCCTGGAAGCCGAGCCCGCGCACGTAGGCGTAGTTGATCGCGAGGTACAGCACGGTGACGAGGGCGAGCGACACGGTCAGCGCGACCACCATGCTGCGCCGCTCCTTCAGCTCCGCGGAGACGTAGGCCGCCTCGTTCCAGCCGCTGTAGGTGAACAGGATGAACAGCAGCGCGAACGGCGCCGCCGTCCAGGGCTTCGGCGCCGCCGGGGCGGGCGGCGCCGGGGCCGGCGCGACGAGCAGGAGGCCGGTGACGATCACCGCGATCACGCCGAGCACGAGGAGCCCCGTCAGCACGTTCTGCGTGCCCTTGGTCTCGCGGATGCCGGCGAGGTTGACCGCGGTCAGCGCGAGCACCGCGAGCGCCGCGTAGATCGCCGTCGAGTTGGGGCCGAGGCGCAGCAGGTTCGAGGCGTAGTCGCCGAACGTGTAGCCGAGCAGCGCGATCGCGCCGGTCGTGATCACCGCGAGGCGCGCCCAGCCGAACAGGAACGACAGCGTGCGCCCGAACGCGCGCTGGATGAAGTGGTAGTCGCCGCCGGCGCTCGGGTAGGCGGTGGCGAGCTCGGCGTAGCAGAGCGCGCCGACGATCGAGATCGCCCCGCCGGCGATCCACAGGAGGTAGAACGCGGCCTCGTCCGGGCTGTTCCCGGCGACCAGGGGCGGGAAGCGGAAGATGCCCGCGCCGATCACCAGGCCGACGATGATCGCGATCGTGTCGCGGGTGGTGAGAATCGCCTGCGGG
>WBZO01004547.1_pt1 | contig 14901 bp, 12 predicted proteins | sample 5204261 | NCBI WGS metagenome assembly WBZO01 (sample SAMN12412400, study PRJNA552823) | activated sludge metagenome | isolation source: activated sludge from anammox sidestream of wastewater treatment plant... | place: USA: North Carolina | collected 2017-09 | reverse complement strand
ATCGATCGCCGAAGAGCGAGGGTTGACGCCGCAGGATATCAAGGCGGCGCTCAAGACCTATATGCCGAGCGGTGTGCATGACGATTATCTGCTCTTTGCCTCGGGCGGACATTCGGGCCAGGTGCTGGTCATCGGCGTTCCGTCCATGCGCATTCTGAAGTTGATCGCGACCTTCACGCCGGAGCCGTGGCAGGGATTCGGCTTCTCGGACGACACCAAGGCCGTGCTGGCCGAGGGCGCCGTGGATGGCAAGGTGCTCGGATACGCCGACACCCACCACCCGGGTCTCAGTGAGACCGAGGGCGAGTACGATGGCGAATGGCTGTTCATCAATGACAAGGCCAATGCGCGCATCGCGGTTATCGATCTGCGTGACTTCGAGACCAAGCAGATCGTCAAGAACCCGCACTACATCAGCAACCACGGTGGCGCGTTCGTCACCCCGAATACCGAATACATTATCGACGGCTGCCAGTACGCGACGCCCAAATCCTGGGGGTATGCGCCGCTGGAGTCCTATGCCGATGAATATCGCGGAGCGATGACCTTCTGGAAGTTCGACCGCGACGCCGGCCGAATCGATCCGGCGAAGTCGTTCTCCGTCGAACTGCCGCCGTACTGGAATGACCTCGCCGATGCCGGCAAGGGCGCCAGCATGGGCTGGATGTTCTCCAACACGTTCAATACCGAGATGTCCTATGGCACTGGTGGTGGCGATCTGCCCCCGGTCGAAGTCGGCGCGTCTCAGCGCGATATGGACTATCTGACGGTCATCAACTGGCAGAAGGCCGAAGAGGTCGTGGGCGCCGGCAAGGCGGAGGATGTCTCCGGTATGCCGATGATCCCCATGACGGTGGCGGTCGAAGAAGGTCTGCTCTACCAGGTCCCCGAACCGAAGAGCCCGCACGGCGCCGATGTCACGCCGGATGGCAAGTACATCGTGGTTTCGGGCAAGCTCGACCCGCATGTCACTATCTACAGCTTCGAGAAGATCCAGAAGGCCATCGCGGACGGCAAGTTCGAGCCGGATGCCTATGGGGTGCCGGTGCTCGATTTCGAGTCCTGTGTCGAAGCGCAGGTGGAACTCGGTCTTGGACCCCTCCACACCCAGTTCGACGACAAGGGCCTGGCCTACACGAGTCTCTTCCTCGATAGTGGCATCGCCCGCTGGAAGCTTGGCGGCGAGGGGATCGACGACGGCTGGAAGCTGATCGACATGATTCCGCAGCAGTACAACACCGGTCACATCTGTGCCGCCGAGGGCGACACGGTTACGCCGAATGGCAAGTACCTGATCGGTCTCAACAAGTGGGCGCTCGATCGCTTCCACCCGGTGGGTCCGCTGCTGCCGCAGAACTTCCAGCTCATCGACATCAGTGGCGATGAGATGGAGCTGCTGTACGATATGCCGATCGGTGTCGGCGAGCCGCACTATGCGCAGATGATCCGGTCCGACCGCCTCAAGAACATCTGGGATGTCTATCCGGAAACGGGTTGGGATCCGCAGAAGCAGGCTCCGTCCGAGGTTGCCACCCAGATCGGCAAGGAGCGGATCGAGCGCGACGGCAACAACGTCACCGTCTACATGACCTCGATTCGCAGCACCATCCGGCCGGACTTCATCGATCTGAAGCAGGGCGACAATGTCACCATCCATCTCACCAATGTCGAGATGGCGATGGACGCGACCCATGGGTTTGCAATGCCTGGGCAGAATATCCAGCTCAGCATCGAGCCGGGTGAGACCACCAGTGTTTCCTTTGTGGTGGATACGGCCGGAACCTATCCGTACTACTGCACGGAATTCTGCTCCGCGCTCCACCTCGAAATGATGGGGTACATGCTGGTAGCCCCGGCGTAACCCAAAAAAGCGGGCGCCAGCCAGGCGGCTGGCGCCCGTACCTCACCGTCGTGAAACGTGCCCGATTGTGACGTACAAACAAGAAAGCCGGAAAACCGAAATGTCTGTTGCCAATGCTGCCCCTGTCAACGGGGCAACGATCGACAAGCCGAAAGCGGAACGGCGGACCCTCGCGCTCGAGCGCGTCCGCGCGAGCTGGCTGCAGTTGACGATGCTGATAGCCGGCTCCGGACTGCTGATCGGTTCCATCTTCTTTCCCTACTGGAATATCGTCCTGCGCGCCCCGCAGTATCCCAAAGGGCTCTCGGTCGATGTGTGGGTCAACAAGCTGACCGACATGCGCTCCGTCCGCGAAGTGGACGGGCTCAACCACTACATCGGCATGATCAAACTCACCGATGCCGCCAAGATCGAGCGCGCGATTTCCGTGTACGCTATCGTGCTGGTGGCGATTCTCGCCATTGTTTCGACCTTTCTTCCGGGCTGGTGGAGAACCCTGGCGCGGCTGCCAATGGCGGTCTACCCGGTGTTGTTCGCCGTCGACATGTTCGCGTGGCTGTACTACGCTGGACATTCCCTCGATCCCAAAGCCGCACTGAGCAGCTCGATTCATGAATTCACCCCTCGCATCCTCGGGACCGGGGAAATCGGACAATTCAAGACAGAGGCCGCGTTCCAGACCGGGTTCTGGATGGCCGTTGCAGCAATGGTGCTGGCTATCGTCGCGATTGCCCTGGACTGGAGGGCGCGGCGACATGTGGCGGCTCCCTAGCTCCTCTCTCGTCCGCTGGTGCGGAGCAGCACTCCTTCTGGGGCTGCTGCTCCTCGCTCCCCTGGTTCCCACCGGCGCCGAAAGCGCCCAATCCCCCGAACGAGCTCCCGATCTCATCGTTTGCGCGGACTGTGATCTCACGAGTCTCGAAGAAGCCGTGCAGACTGCCAGCGATGGCGACCGGATCGAAGTGCGGGGCGGGATCTTTCCTGGCGGTCTCGTGGTCGACAAATCGGTCGAGTTGATCGGCGTCGACGACCCGGTGATCGATGGCGGAGGCAAGGGAACCGTGCTCGCGATCACGGCCCCCGATGTCACCGTTCAAGGCTTCACCCTGCGTAACAGCGGGTCCAGCCACGACAAGGAAGACGCGGGTATCACGGTGGATGCGCCCCGCGCGACCATCGTCGACAACACACTCGAAGATGTGCTCTTCGGTATCTATCTGCGCCAGGCGCCTGGTTCGGTTCTGCGGAACAACCGCGTCGATTCCAAACCGCTCGAGGTTGGGATGCGCGGAGATGGGATCCGGGTCTGGTATTCGGATGATGTCGTCATCGACTCCAATACGGCGACCGATGGCCGCGACATGATCCTCTGGTATTCGAACAATGCGATCGTCTCGAACAATTCGTTCGACCGCAATCGCTACGGAATGCATCTGATGTTCAGCGACAACGCCACCCTCGAAAACAACTCGCTGGACGATAACACCATCGGTCTCTATGTCATGTACAGCCGCAATGTCACCATCGTCGGCAATTCCCTGTCCAACAATGCCGGCGCTACGGGCGGCGGTCTGGGGCTGAAGGACGTCGATGGCGCCAGGGTGGAGGGCAATCGCTTCATCAACAATCAGACGGGCATCCAGATCGATACCTCGCCGCGCGAACCGAATATCCAGAACTACATCATCGGCAATGTGATCGCGTTCAACGATGTCGGAATTGCCATGCAACCGGCTGTGCGTAACAACACCTTCCGCGACAACGCGTTCATCGACAACAACGAGCATGTGGGGCTGCTGGGGCGCGGCAAGCTGAAAGACATCACCTGGGCCGAGGATGGTCACGGCAACTTCTGGAGTGACTACGCCGGGTATGATGCCGATGGCGATGGAATCGGCGATATTCCCTATGTTTCGCAGCAACTGTTCGAATCGTTGATGGCCGACCATCCGCAACTGCGGCTTTTCTCGTACAGTCCGGCCTCGATGGCGATCGATTTTGCCGCCAAGGCATTCCCGTCGTTTCGCCCGGCCGTCAAGTTCGAGGACCCGAGTCCATTGATGAGCCCCACCGCTTCGCCGTATCTTCCCGCGTTGGAGCGCGAGCCCGAATCGCGCCGCGTGGTGCTCGGACTGTCCGGTGTGGTCGCCTTCGGTGGCGCCGCATTGGGCGCGATGGCGCTGCGACGACGTGGACGCTATGGCGAGATTGCCCAGCGCTCCCAGGAGGAGGTGAGACCGGTATGAATGACGAGCTGATTGCTATGACACAGAACACCACGCCCGCCATTTCGGTCACTGGCGTTTCGAAGTATTACGGTCAGTTCCCGGCATTGAACGATATTTCGTTCCAGATCGGCGCCGGCGAGTCGGCCGCCCTCTGGGGACCGAACGGCGCGGGCAAGACGACGGTTATGCGGTGCCTGCTCGGTCTGACCAAATATCAGGGCAAGATCCTGGTGGGTGGCTACGACCCGGTGGCGGAAGGACAGCAGGCGCGAACCGCGATCGGCTATGTACCGCAGGATTTGCCGGTACAGCCGATGACGGTCGGGGAAATGGTCGCTTTCATTGCGAAACTGAAGCGCGCTCCGCTGGGTGATTCGCTCGATCGGCTCGCTCTCCTCGGTATCGAGAACCAGGCCGACAAGGAGATTCGCGCCCTTTCCGGCGGAATGAAGCAACGGCTGGCGTTGGCGCTGGCGTTGATCGGCAATCCGTCCATCCTCTTGCTGGACGAGCCGACGGCCAGTCTGGACGCCAAAGGCCGGGCCGATCTGCTCCAACTCCTGCACGGGCTGAAGCGGAATGGCATGACGCTGATCTTTTCATCGCACCGACCGGAAGATGTGCTGGCGCTCGCCGATCGCATTCTGATGCTCGACGGGGGGGTGCTCTCCGAAGAGCAGTCGCCCAATGCCTTCAAATCCCATCTCGGCAGCCAATCACGGTTGGTGGTGTTCCTGCGCAATGGACATATGCAAACCGCGCTGGACACGCTGACCGAGATCGGTTTGGCGGGTACCGGCGAGGGGAAGGTCATTTCGGTGCCAATCCGGATCGATCAGAAAGCCCAGGTGCTCTCGGCCATGGCGCGCAATGGCGTCGACATCGAAGACTTCGATTGGGAGCAGTACGCATGGACAAAGCAGTAGTCGTCGCCATTGCGGCCAAGGAAGCCCGGGTCGGCCTGCGCAATCGCTGGTTCGCGCTTTATACGATCCTCTTTTCGATTCTTATCATCGGGTTCGTGGCATTCGCGCTCAGCGGTTCGACCCTTACCGGACAGGCCGGATTCGGGCGCACCTCGGCTGGATTGCTCAATCTGTTGCTGCTGATGGTGCCGCTGATTGCATTGACGATCGGCGCGCAATTGATCGCTGCCGAACGGGAAAATCGCAGTCTCGACTATCTGCTGGCGCAGCCGCTGACCGCGCTGGAGGTCTATATCGGGAAGTTCATCGGAGCCGCGTTTTCGCTGATTCTGATGCTGCTCATCGGATTCGGCGGCGCGGGGGCGGTGATGGCGGTCCGCGGAGGAGCAGGCGGGGCCGGCGGGTTTATCATGCTGGTGGCGCTGACCCTGATGCTCGGACTCGCAATGTTGAGTGTCGGGTACCTGATCTCCAGTTTTTCCCGGCAAACCGCGGCCGCGCTCGGTATCGCGCTGACATTGTGGCTCTTGTTCGTCATCATCGGCGATCTGGGGATCATGGGTAGCTCGATGGTGCTGGGCATGAGCCCGGAGACCCTGCTGTCGCTGACGGCGCTGAACCCGCTGAATGTCTACAAGATGGCGAGTGTCGATCTGCTGCACACCTCGCTCGATGTGCTCGGTCCAGCCGGGATCTATGCGGTCGATCATTTTGGGACAACCTTCTCGTACCTCATGCTCGGTCTGCTGGCGCTGTGGATTGTCGTGCCGCTGCCGATCGGGTATTGGCTCTTCAAACGAACGGACTTTCAATGACCTCGCGTCGCAAGCTGCTCGCCACTGGGGCGGCGCTTCCCTTCGTGCTGGTGGCATGTGGAGGAGAAAAGGTATCCGGCAACGAACCGCCGTCGATCAAGCTGGGGCGTGATGCCTGCCAGCGGTGCGGTATGATCATTTCCGAGGAGCGTTTCGCCAGCGGAATCGTCGATGATAAAGGCAAGGCCCTGAAGTTCGACGATACTGGGGAAATGGTTGCGACCGTGCAGGAAGAAGGACTGAACGGCCGGCGAGTCTGGGTGCATGGGTATCCATCGGTCGAATGGATGGATGCGACGACGGCCTGGTATGTCGTCACCATGGATCTGCCCACGCCGATGGGGTCGGGGGTTTTTCCGTTCGACACGGAAGCAGATGCGAACGAATTTGCCAATGAGCACGATGCAGTCGTCTATGCGTGGGACGATCTGCTCGCCAATTGGACATTCGGCGCATTGACCTGAACGCGGGGTGGTGTGGCCCCGGAAAACGAAAGGTAACAGGGTGCGGAGAGGAATCATTCTCGCGGCGGTGATCGGCCTGGTCGTGGCTGGATTGCTGGGAGGCACATTCCAGGGAGAGGCGCAGTCCCCGACCTCGACGGCATCGCCAGGTGCATCTCCGGCGGCTTCGCCGGCAGGATCACCGGTCGGATCGCCGGTCGCGGTGCTTGGAGATGCGAATGCGGGCAAGATGCTGGCATCGCAGTGTCTCGCATGTCACACGATCGACGGAAGTCAGGCAGTTGGCCCGACCTGGAAGGGACTCTACGGTTCCAAGGTCGAGCTGGAAGATGGTTCGACCGTTGTGGCGGACGCTGCCTATCTGATCGAGTCGATCAAGGATCCGAACGCAAAGGTCGTCAAGGGTTTCCCGGCAGGCGCCATGCCGCCATATGGCTCGATTCTCTCGGATGAGAATATTGCCGATCTGGTGGCCTACATCGAAACCCTCGCCGGCGACTAGCGCGGCACTCGACGATTTTGGCACCAAAGCTGCGGGCGCCCACGTACGCCCGCGGCTTTCTTCATTCCCGACAAAACAGGATCGGTGACTCGGTAAGCGCCGGACCCGTAGAATTAGCTGTTGGTCGGCTGCCAATCGGGGCGGCGTGATTCGGGTAGGGGAATTCCACGTGCGTATGTCACACCTGTTCGGGCGGACGCTCCGCGCCGCGCCGAACGATGTCGAGATCGTCAGTCATCAGTTGATGCTCCGCGCGGGGATGATTCGGCCCCTCGGTTCCGGACTCATCAGTTTGCTGCCGCTCGGCTACCGCGTGGTCACCAAGGTCGAACAGATCATTCGCGAAGAAATGGATGCCATCGGCGGTCAGGAGCTGCTGATGCCGGTGGTGCATCCGGCGGATATCTGGCGGGAATCGGGCCGATACGATCAAGTCGGTCCGGAAATGGCACGGTTCAAGGACCGGGCCGACCGCGATATGGTGCTGGCGCTGACGCACGAAGAGGTCGTGACCGACCTCGCGCGGCAGGAGATCAATTCCTACCGGCAACTCCCGATGATCGTCTATCACCTGCAAACCAAGTTTCGCGACGAACCGCGTTCCCGCGGTGGATTGATCCGCGTGCGCGAGTTCACCATGAAGGACTCGTATAGTCTCGATATCGACGAGGCCGGGCTGGATCACGCCTACCAGCTGCATTGGAAGGCATACGACCGCATCTTCCGGCGTCTCGGTCTCCGATTCATCATCGTCGGGGCGGACGTGGGCATGATGGGCGGTTCCGCCTCGCACGAGTTCATGGCCTTTTCCGAAAATGGAGAAGACACGATCTTGTTCTGCGATGGATGCGGCTATGCGGCGAACCGCGAAGTCGCGGTATTCCAGCGGCCTGCACCGGTCGATGAAGCGTTGCTTCCGGTCGAAGAGGTCGAAACGCCGAACACCCCTACGATTCAGGCGCTGGCCGACTTCATCGGCGTGCCGACCTCGAAAACCGCCAAGGCGGTGTTCTTCATGGGCGATTCGGGCCGGTTCATCTTCGCCGTCATCCGCGGCGATCTCGATGTCAATGAAACCAAATTGCGCAATGCCACCGGCGAGCGCGCGATCGTTCCGGCGACAAAGGAGCAAATCGAGGCTATCGGCGCCGAGGCGGGCTACGGTTCCCCAGTGGGGGTGCACAACGCCTTCATCGTGGTCGACGAATCGGTGCGCGATTCGCCCAATCTGGTGGCTGGCGCCAACCGGCCCGGCTGGCATCTGAAGCATGTCAATCTGGGGCGCGATTATCAGGCCGATCTGGTGGCCGATATCGCCACCGTCGAAGCCGGCTATCCGTGCCCGGAGTGCGGCGGCGCATTGCAGGAAACCCGCGCGATCGAGGTTGGCAATATCTTCAAACTCGGCACCCGGTATAGCGAAAAACTCGGGGCAACCTATCTCGATGCCAATGGCGAATCGCATCCGATCGTGATGGGTTCGTACGGGATCGGTAGTGGGCGCAGCGTCGCCACCGTGGTCGAGCAACGGCACGATGCCAAGGGCATCGTCTGGCCGCTGAGTATTGCGCCCTATCATGTGTCGCTGGTCGAGATTCCGGCTCCAGATGACACGCGCCCCAGGGAAGTCGCTGAGCGCCTCTATACGGAACTGGGAGCCGTCGGTGTCGAGGTGCTCTACGACGACCGCGATGAGCGTCCTGGGGTGAAATTCAACGACGCCGATCTGATCGGGATCCCGCTGCGGGTAGCGGTTAGCGCCCGCAATCTGGCGAACGAGCAGGTCGAGATCAAATTGCGCCAGGAAAAGGATGCGGTCTTCGTACCGCTCGATCAGGCGGTCGCCGAAATCGTGCGGATGCTTGCCGAGCTGGCGGAACGCGAAGCGCAGGATTTCGGACTCGACGACCAAACCGTCTAGCCATGGCCGCCGGCACGGGGCCGGCGGCTACGGTCGATCAGGCGAGCACCTTTTCCAGAACCCCGAGGAATTCATCGACCTGCTCCTCTTCCCAAACCAGCGGAGGCAGGAGCCGGAAAACGACCGGACTGGCGGGCAGGGCCAGCACGTTATTTTCCTGCAACGCGCGCAGGGTCGGAGTGATGCGTTCTTTCATCTCGACCCCGATCATAAACCCGCGGCCGCGCACCTGTCGGATTTTCGGGCTGCCGATGGCCTCGATGCCGTTCATGAGCCGGTCGCCCAAAACGGTCGAGCGATTGTAGAGATCGCGGTCCTGCAATGCCTGGAGGGTCGTCACGACCGCCCGGCAGGCGAAGGGGTTGCCGCCGAAGGTGGTTCCGTGCGCCCCGCCGACCGTCTGTTCGGAGATGGCCTCGGTCACCATCGTCACACCGATCGGGAATCCATTGCCGATCGCCTTGGCGGTGCAGAGAATATCGGGTGACACGCCGGCGTGGGTGATAGCGAATGGCGCGCCGGTGCGAAACCCGGTCTGGACCTCGTCGGCGATGAGCAACGCGCCATTGGCGGTGGCCAGCTCGCGAACCGCGCGCAAATAGTCGTCATCGGCTGGGAAGATACCGGCTTCTCCCTGTACCGGTTCGAGGATGATCGCCGCGGTTTCCTCGTTCACCTGGGCAGCCAGCGCCTCGTAGTCGTTGAAAGCGACATGCGTGACCGGAATCGGCAGGGGTTCGAACGGCTTGCGGTATTTCGGATCGAAGGTTGCCGAAAGCGCACCCAGCGTGCGTCCGTGATACGCGCGGCGCAAGGCAACCACATTATGCCGTCCGGTCGCCATCATGGCGAATTTGAGACCTGCCTCGATCGCTTCGGCGCCGGAATTGCTCATGAAATAGCGAGTCAATCCATCGGGCGCGATCCGATGGATGGCGGCCAGCGCCGCCGCGCGGACTTCGTTGTAGAAACTCTGATGGCAGGTGGTCAGCTTGGTGAGCTGATCCGCCATTGCTTCGGCAAAAACCGGATCGGCGTGTCCCAGCGCGGCCACACCGTAGTTGCTCATGGCATCGAGATACCGATTCCCCTCGCTATCGAAGAGATACGACCCCTCGCCGCGCACCAGCGCGATATCGCGCTTGGCATAGAGCGGAAGCTGGAGGTCGTTTTCCAATTCCTGAATCGAGTCGATCGCAAGCATGTACGGTGGAAGTGTGGTCATGGATTGTCCCCTGGTCTTGAGCCTTGAGCCTTGCGTCTTGAGAGTCGATATGCACGGAAGAGCTGTTGAAAAGCGAATAGTCCTTTCGGTCTCAGGCCCCAGGACTCAAGACCCAAGCCCCAGACCGATAACGGTTCCTTCGCCGGCGAGGGCGCGTTGGAGGGGGCGATCGGCGCGGGCGTCGGCGAAGACGACTTTGCCGACGCCTCGTTCGATGGCCTTGATGGCCGATTCGACCTTCACTTTCATGCGCCCCTGCGCCGATTCGAGCGCAGCTTCCGGATCGGTTACGTCGATCGTGCGGATGAGGGTCGATTCGTCGTCCTTGTCGGCCAGCAGGCCGGGAGTGTCGGAGAAGAAATAGATCGCTTCGGCGCCGAGGTCGATGGCCAGTTCCAGTGAGAGTTTGTCGCCATCGACATTGATCGGCGTGCCTTCTTCGACCGCCAAGGCCGGCGGTGTAAGCACCGGCAGATAACCGGCATCGAGCAGCAGGCGAATCAGTGTGGTATCGACCTGCTGGATAGTGCCGGCATGGTCGTCGCGCAGCACTTTTGGTTTGCCGTCCTCGATCACGCGGATCGTCGACTTGCGTTTGCCGGTGGCGATACGGCCATCGATCCCGCTGAGTCCGACCGCGTTCACGCCTGCCTGCTGGAAACGCGCGACGATATGCTTGTTGACCTTGCCGGCATAGGCCATCAGCATCATATCGATCGTTTCGGAATCGGTATAGCGGCTGACCCGCCCTTTTTCGTTCGTCACCATCCGGGGCGGACGACCGAGATCCTTGCTCAATTGGCTGAACTCGGCATTGCCGCCGTGCACCAGTACGGCCAGTTGTCCGAGCGTTGCGAAATCCTCGGCGAAGTTCGCATAGGATTCCGCGGTGATACCGGCGCCCCCGCCGATCTTGACGACGATCATCCGATTCCTTTCTTCATCAGCGTCGAGGCGGTCCCGCCGCGATCCGTTCGCGTACGGCGGAGATACCGCCCGGTGTTTCCCACATCGATTCGATCCACCAGGTCGCGCCGTTTTCAGCGAGACCGCGCACATGATCGAGCGCGGCTTCATCGCCGATCGGGGTGGCGCCTTCGATCGCAATATCGAATGTTTCCAGATTGGCTCCGAGCGATGCGAGTTGCTCGCCCAACGCCAGTAGCTCGCCGGGGCCGGGTATCGACCACGTTCCATCGGCGTCGCGCTTGTTCGGCAAGATGCCATCCCAGCGGGCGGCTCGCCGCAACGAGGTCGTGCTGCCCATCAAGCCCACCGTCCAGATCGGAATGCGAGGCTGCTGTACGGGCACGACCGCGCCAATGGGGTTGTTCCAGTCGATCTGGTAATGCACGCCTTGGTAGGCGAACGGCTCGCCGGACCAAAATCGTTCGAGCAGCTCCAGGGACTCGTCCATCAGCTCGGCACGCTGCTTGCGGTCGGTTTCTTCGCCAACCTGCGCGAAACCGGTTTCGATCGCGCCGAGCCCAGCACACAGCATTGCCCGGCCGTTCGAGAGTAGATCGAGGGTCGCCAGCTCGCTCGCGAGTTTCCACGGCCGTCGACGAGAGGGGGGCGTCAGGAGGGTTCCGAGTCGAATCCGCTTCGTTCGGGTCGCCATACCGCCGAGCACGACCCACGGATCGATCCCGTAGACCGTTTCCCAACCGAACGCGGCATCCCAGCCGGCCTGTTCGATTTCGACTGCCAGATCCACGAATTCCGTGGCGCTGGCATACGGAATGACGAACCCGAATTTCACGATGCGTTCCTCATGGCGCTCCGCGCCGCAGGACAGGGACGTCCTGCACTACGACTGGATGGGGCCGCAGGACAGGGACGTCCTGCACTACGACCGGTGTTCGGGGCTTCTCCGGACACCGGACCCAGGACCCTAAATCGGGTGCAGACCGGCGAAGTCGATCCCACAGGTTTCGTCGTAGCCCAGGCGGATATTGAACGTTTGCACTGCCTGGCCGGAGGCGCCCTTCATCAGGTTATCGAGCGCGGACATGACCACGAGTCGATTCGAATCCGGATCGCGTTCGAAACCGACATCGCAATAGTTCGATCCGGAGAGAATCTTCGGTTCCGGATAGCGGTGGATACCGCTCGATTCCTTGACCAGCCGCATAAATGGCTCGTCCTTGTAGGCCGTCCGGTAGATCTTCCAGATATCCTTGTCGGCCAGGGGCTCCTTCAGATAGACATGCGAAGTTGCCAAAATACCGCGCACCGCTTCGATGGCGGTGGCGGAAAAGGCAATCTGCGGCACATTGCCGTCGAAGGTCAGCTCCTGAATGATCTCGGCGCTATGCCGGTGGCCGGTCGGTTTGAATGAGCGGATGACCCCGGCGCGTTCGGGATGATGCGACGCGAGCCCCGGAGTCGCGCCCGATCCAGACGAACCGGTTTTGGCCTCGATGATGGTTGGCATCGAAAGATCGACCACGCCCGCCTGGAAAAGCGGATAGAGACCGAGAATCGCGGTGGTCGCGGTACATCCCGCGCTGGAAATGAGATTCGCATCCCGAATTTCCTCGCGGTGCAATTCCGGAATACCGTAGACGAACTCGGTCAGCATCTCCGGCAAGACGTGTTCGTGCTGATACCACTTGGGATAGCCATCTGGAGAATTCAGGCGGAAGTCGGCGCTAAGGTCGATGACGATCGGCGCGACCCGGCGAAAGTCGTCCATCTTCTTCATCGATGCGCCGTGCGGGGTAGCGATAAAGAGCACATCGACCGGTTCCAGAGCGTCCGCGCTGGTGAACTTGAGCTGGGTGCGTTTGCGCAGATTCGGATGGAGCGAGAAGACGAACTTCCCGGCATTCCGTTCGGATGTCACCTGCTGCACCTCGGCCATTGGGTGACTCAGCAGGAGCCGCAGGAGCTCCCCGCCCGCATATCCCGACCCCCCGACGATCGATGTTCTGACTGCCATATCTTCGAAACCTTCCTGTTCCTTTTTCGTTCGTTCTCTCTTGTTCGATTCGCCTTTGCTTCTTGTCATTCTGAGCGAAGCGAAGAATCTCTCGTCGTTGCTGCCCTAAAGCAATGGTGCTCCTTGTTTTCCTCTGCCTCCGCGCTATTCGGAACGAGAGATCCTTCGCTGCGGCTCAGGATGACAAAGGGGTGGCGGTGCGCGTTATGCTCTCTGCGTGCTGCGTGCTGCGTGCTGCGTGCTGCGTGCTGCGTGCCGCGTGCCGCGTGCTCAGGCCAACGCCGCCTCCCGGACCCGGCCGTTCGATTCGGCGCGGGCGCGGCCGGCTTCGCCGACCTCGATGACATAATCGACGATCTTCGCCGGGATATTCACCCCGGTGGTGTCGATGCTGTTGCGGAATTCCATCGTGTAGTTGACTTCGTTGACCAGAATGCCGCGCTCGCTCTCGAAGAGGTCGATGGCGACGACCCCGCCCCCGACAGCTTCCGCCGCCGCGCGGGAGATCTCGTCGATTTCCGGGGTGACCGGGCAATTGGACGCCGCTCCGCCGCGGGCGGTGTTCGTGATCCAGTGGGGGGACGCGCGATAGATCGCGCAGATCGTCTCACCACCGACCACGAACGAGCGGATATCGCGTCCCGGTTTCTTGACATATTCCTGGACATAGAACGCACCGTGATGGAACGATCCCAGCGTGACCTTGTGCTCCAGCAGCGCCTCGGCGGCATCGCGGTCGTTGACCTTGGCCAGCAGGCGACCCCACGAACCGACCGCCGGTTTGAGCACCACCGGATAGCCGAGTTCTTCGATCGCTTCCAGCGCCGATTCCGGTGTGAAGGCGATGATCGTCCGGGGAGAGGGAACATTGTGGCGCATGAGCGCCGCGGTCGTCAGCAATTTGTCGCCGCAGGTATTGGCCACATCATAGGTGTTGACCGTGGGGATACCCCAGTCGTTGTAGATGCGCAGCGCATAGAGCGCCCGCAGGTGATTGACCGCGCGTTCGAGTACGACATCGCACTCGAGATTCGGGCGGTCGATATCGAGCGTGATTTCGCGGTCGTCGATCCGTTGAATCGTGACCCCGCGCTTGTCCAGCTCGGTCAGCAACAGTTTTTCTTCGACACGTACCCGGGACATGAGAATAGCGACGTTCAATGGTGTACCCACGTTCGACCTCCGTCGAAAAAAGAATGCACGAAGCCCTCGTCCAAAGGACGGAGGGCTTCACTCCGTGGTACCACCTTTGTTCGCCGTCCTGAGTTTGGCGGACGGCCTCATCAGCCGGTGACGAAGGTCGAGCGTAGCGTCGCCATTCATGGCGACCCGATGCGTTCCCAGCGTTCATTGCGGGCTGAGCTCGTTAACGGGAGCACCCGGCCGGTTCTACTGGGGAGCAGACGCTCCGCTTCTTCCGGCGGCTCGGGGGTCTTGTCCTGTGGGGCGACTATCCGCGGGTTTCACACCAACTACCCGCTCTCTGTTGCTTCGCACCCACGTGGAACTCCCCGTCGAAGCCATTGCTATGGAGATTAAGAAGGGATGAGGCTCTTGTCAATCTCCCATCGTGGCAATTGTGTCCAAACGGCCCGCAGAACCCTCATGCGCGATGCGGATCGTCTCTTCGACGATCTCTCCAGCGATATCGACATCGGTGGTCGTCATCAATCCGTGGAATTCGCCTCCGGTGTTGACTTCCAGCACGGTATAGCCATCGTAGGTCTCGATCAGATCGACCCCGGCCAGCCGCGCGCCGACGGCGTTGCAGGCATGCAGCACGATCTCTTCGATCTGCGGGGTGATCGGGCATTTGCTGGACGAGGCTCCGCGCGCCGTATTGGTGATCCAGTGATCGGCCGAGCGATAGCTCGCGGCCAGCACGCGGTCGCCGACGACGAAAACACGGATATCGCGTCCCGGTTTTTCCTGATATTCCTGCACATAGAAGAGTGCGTGATGATAGGACCCGAGGGTCACTTTTTGCTCGATCAGTGCGCGCGCTTGTTGCGGTC
>WBZO01002378.1_pt2 | contig 14903 bp, 11 predicted proteins | sample 5204261 | NCBI WGS metagenome assembly WBZO01 (sample SAMN12412400, study PRJNA552823) | activated sludge metagenome | isolation source: activated sludge from anammox sidestream of wastewater treatment plant... | place: USA: North Carolina | collected 2017-09 | reverse complement strand
CCGCCTCGACGGTCCGCTCGGATGGCCCTCGCTCGAGAAGCGGCAGGTAGACGTAGACGGCGAGTGCTGCGAAGGCGAGCCCGAGCGCGGTCATGAAGACAGTCCCGCCCGCCGTGGCGGTCGGGTCGTCGTTCACGTACAGCGCGATCGCCATCGCTGCCACCGCCGCGCCGACGAGCCCGAACCAGCCCGCGACGGCGTAGAGCAGCTTCTGCGCCCACGGCACGTTGCGTACGAGGCCGACGCAGGTCGCGACCGTCAGCGGCAGGAAGAGGCCCAGGTCGAGGAGCGCGATCACCCAGAAGAAGGAGGGACCGGCGAGATAGCCGGCCCCTTCCGGCGTGGAGCTCATCGCGTCTGCGACTGCGGGCAGGTAGCGGACGAAGGCGAGGAAGCCGAGGGCCGGCAGGAGCAGACGGCCGACCAGCAGGTCGCGCCGCTGCGAGCGCGGCAGCCGGCCGGCGTCGATCGTGCTCCAGGCGGCTACCGCGAGCATCCAGCCGGCGGCGAAGACGACGAGGTAGAGCGGAAACAGCCGCTCGTTGTTCCCGGGCAGGCCCGTGTAGTCGGGGCCGAGCACGTACTGGGCTACCATGTAGCTCGCATAGGCGCCGATCCCGAGCGCGAGCGCACGCCCGAGTACCTGACCCCTCACGACGAGGACGGCGGCGAGCAGCGCGAGCGGCGCCACGACGAGCAGCGAGACGGCGTCGAGCCCGAGCGTCTGGTTTCGCAACGTGCCGGTGACGCGATGGTCGACGATCTCCGAGACGAGCGGCCCGAGCAGTGCGATCGCGGCGAGCCCCACCGCGACGACGGCGAGACCGGCGGCGAGGCCCCATTGCGTAGCGACGTCCCTTCCCGCAGAGGTCGAGCGCGTGCCCCGCACGTGCTGTGGTGCGAGCGTTGCCATGGCCACAGCGTCGCTCTCAGCTTCCGGCGCGGCATCGGGCACGCCGCGGAGCCTGGTTTCGGCTTCCCCGCAGTCCGACCGCTGACCGTGATCGAGCGTTGTGTCGCTACGGGTGAAGCGGGCGTTCCACGAGCACGTCGCTGACCGCGACACGCGGCGAGTGCGGGACATCTGGCTCGTAGCCGAGGCGGAGCACGAGTTGCGGGTAGCTGCCCGTCCGTCCGGTTGCGTTTGCAAGCCGGGGACGGAGATCGTCGACCTCGACCTGCTGGTTCAGGAACGAGGCGGTGAGATCGTGCGCGTAGGCGTGAAGAAGCATTCGCTGCATCGCCTGGCCCGCCGCGAGGGCAACGGGCCTGGACCCAGCGACGGCGAGCCGTGTCGAGCGGTTCGTGGAGCAGCAGATGGACGCACGCCGCGTCCCCGGCCTCGCGCTCGCGGTGGTGCGCGGCGGAGAGGTCGTCTACATGCGAGAGGTGGATCTGGGGTCAGGTCTTCTTTGTTCCGTCTTCTCCCAACAGGAATCGCGTGAGAAAGGCCCTGCCGAGATCCATCCCACGCCACTGTTCCCGCCGTTGCCCGCAGCCCTACCGCTGGACCACCGCCAACGTCACTAACCCTGATCATCCCCGCCGCCGGCACGTGGAACGAAAAAGACCTGACCCGGTCTTCCTCTCGCCCAAGCAGGCCTCACAGCGCGGCCGCAGCCCCCTCCGGCGCAGCTCACGCACGAACGTGACGTAGCTGCGCGGATAGCCGAGCCGGACGACCTCGTCGTACAACGCCGTCCCCCACAGATGCGGATCCTCAGCCAGCCGCTCCCGCACATACGGCTCGAACCGCTCGAACAGGTCCGGCAGCGCCCGCCGCCGCACACCCGGCTGCCGCCGACCCTCCACGTAGGCCCGGATCGTCTTCCGGTCACGGCCGAGGTGACGAGCGATCGCGCTGATCGACCACCCCCGGCGACGCAAAGCAATCGCGTCCACGAACTCCTCCTCTGTCAGCATCGGGCGGGGCCTCCTTCCCTTCGCTTACGGCATCAGTCACCGCAAGCGTGCGAGGAGGCCCCGCTTTTGTTGTCGGCCTAGACGACCGACCCGACGCTCAACAGCTGGGGAACCCTGATGATCAACAGTGGGGAATTTCGGCGATCGCCGTCAGCGGACTGCGCTCCGAGAACCGGTTCGTACGCTTGGGGGATGAACCGGGTGCTGGCTCGTCTTCGACGAAAGGTGCTCGATGAATCGCCTGTCACCCACGGTCTTGATCGGCCTCCCCGCATGCGCGACAGTCGTCCGCATCGTGGACGACGTTCCCGCGTGGCTTCGTCCGTTCGCGGAGCCCGACGCTCTGCGTACACGGGCTCGGCTGGTCGGGGCGGTGTCCGGCAGGGAGATCCATGGTCGCCGCTAGTCGGGTGGCGCGTCCATTTTCCCGGTCGGACGAGCGCGTCATGCTCTCGTCGGTGGAGGCCGGGCTCGTGACCGATGCGGCTGTGGTCGCCGACTCGCTGGATCAGCCGGAGGCGTTCGGGGCTCTGTTCGAGCGGCATTTCGATGAGATCCACCGGTACTTGCGGCGGCGGCTCCCGGCTGATGCCGAGGAGCTCGCTGCCGAGGTCTTCGTCGCCGCCTTCGACGGACGCGCCCGCTTCCGAGCGCCGGCCGGGGGTTCGGCGCGGCCCTGGCTCTACGGTATCGCCTCGAACCTTCTCTACAAGCGCCGCCGCCGTGAAGCGCGCGCGCTGCGCGCGCTTGCGCGGTGGGCGGCCGATCCAGCCGCCGTCGACGATCCGGCCGACGCGGGATCACGTATCGACGCCGACCGCCAGAGCGCTGCGCTGGCGGCGGCGCTCGGGCGACTCCGCCCCGACGACCGCAATGTCTTGCTGCTCTTCGCCCTTGCGGACCTCAGCTACGACGAGATCGCGAACGCGCTCGAGATCCCCCTCGGCACGGTGCGCTCCCGACTCGCTCGGGCGCGACGGGAATGCGGGCTCGACCTCGGAGGGATGACGTGACCGACAACGACCTGAGGACCGCCTTCTCCCCGTTCCGTGCGGACGAGCGCGAGCGCGACGACGGGGCACGGGCCCGTGCCCGGCTGCTGCTCGAGAACCGCATCGCCGGCCGACGAGCCGCGAGGCGCCGGGTGCCGCGCCGGCGTGCGCTCGTCGTGGCGGTTGCGGTCGCGACCGTCGCCAGCGGTGTCGCGCTCGCCTCCGGCTTCTGGCGCACCGAGCACACCGGTCATCTGCCCGTGTTCACCGCCGACGGCGCCGTCAGCCCCGAGCTCAGCGTCGACCACCGGGGTACCGGCAGCTGCTGGGCCTCGTCGCTCGCGATCCCGTCAGCCGACACCTGGCGCTGCCAGGAAGACAACGAGATCCACGATCCATGCTTCTCCGCGGCCCCCGACGCCCGACTCGTGGTCTGCTTCAGCGACCCCTGGCGACCCGTGACCGTGCTCGCGCTGACCCGGCCTCTCCCTGCAAGCGAACAGGCCGGGGGCCCGACGCAGCCCTGGGCGATCGAGACGACCGACGGACGCCGCTGCACCCTGTACACCGGAGCAACCGGCTCGATCGGTGGCGAGCGGGTCAGCTACGGCTGCGCCGACGGGTCCGTCCTGCTCGGAGAACCCGATCGCGGCGAGCCGCTCTGGACGATTCGCAGCGCCACGACGGACGCGCCGAACGTGCCGATCACCTCGTACCCGCTCGCCAAGATCGCCCGCACGATCCCCTGACCCCGAATCGTGCGACCCCGCGGCACCATCCGGGGAAGCAGCGCTCGGCGTCACCCCTGGCGCACTCGGTTGCGTCGGGGGTGACGCACCTACGTCGTCCGGGGAAGTCGCTCACCGACCTCGCCGTCGCCGACCCCGCGGCGTTCGCAGTGGTCGCCGGCAGGCCAAGGCGGCGCTCGCCGTCGCCTCCGACAACGCGAAGGCCGCCTGAGCCACCTGTCGCACGCTCCACGGCACCGGCTCGGCCCGAGCTCGTGACACGGTGTCACGAGTGATCACCTCGCGCGACAACGAGACCCTCAAGCTCGTCCGCAAGCTGCTCTGCCAGCGCAGGCACCGCGAGGCGACCGGGCTCTTCGCGGTGGAGGGCGAGGACCTCGTGGACGCTGCGCGCCGGGCGGGGATCGAGCCGGTCCACGTACTCCTTGCGGGCGAGACGGTCGACGTCGAGCTGCTCGCGCGGGTCTCGACGCTGCCGCATCCGGCGCGCGCGATCGGCGTCTACCGCCGGGCCGACCTGCCCGCCGGCACCCGGGAGACGTGCCTCGCGCTCTGGCGCCTCTCCGATCCCGGCAACGTCGGCACGCTGCTCCGGACGGCCGACGCGTTCGGCGCGTGCGTCGCGCTGTCCCCGAAGGCGCTCCGCACGTCCGCCGGCGCGATCTTCCGCGTTCCCCTCGTCGGCTGGGAGGCGCGGCCCGGGCGCTGCGTCGCGCTCGTCGCCCACGACGGAATCCTGTTCGCCGACGCCGACCTGACCCCGCCACTGACCTTCGTCCTCGGCGCGCAGCGGAGCGAGCTACCCGAGGAGCATGTGACAGAGTGTTGCAAAGTGACGATCCCGCTGCCCGGGACCGCGGAGTCGCTGAACGTGGCAGCCGTGGGTGCGATCGCGCTCTACGAGCTGACACGCCGAGGCAGCTTGGACGAAAGGTAGGGCGATGCGCCCCTGGAAGACGCTCTCTCGCACGACGATTCTCGACCGGAGCCCCTGGCTTTCCGTGGAGAGCCACGAGGTCGAGCTCCCCGACGGACGGGTGATCGGGGACTGGCCGTGGGTCGAGTCGCGCGATTTCGCGAACGTCGTCGCCGTCACCGAGGACGGGCGGTTCCTCCTCTTCCGCCAGGTGAAGTACGCGGTCGCCGGGACGACGCTCGGACCGGTCGGCGGTTACCTCGAGCCGGGCGAGGAGCCGCTCGCCGCGGCGCGCCGCGAGCTGCTCGAGGAGACCGGATACGAGGCGACCGAGTGGAGGCCGCTCGGACGCTACGTCGTCGACGGCAACCGCGGCTGCGGCGTGGGGCACCTGTTCCTCGCGCTCGGCGCCCGCAGGGTCGCGGAGCCGGACGCTGACGACCTCGAGGAGCAGGAGCTGCTCCTGCTGACGCGGGCCGAGGTCGAGGCGGCGCTGCTCGCGGGTGAGCTCGAGGTGCTCTCCTGGGCGGCCGCGGCGGCGCTCGCGCTCGTCGCCCTCGACCGCAGACAGCCGTCCGACGGAAGACGTCACGCGTAGCCGAGCGAGCGGGCGAGCTCGAGCGCTCTTGCGAGCTCGTCAGCGCCCCCATCCACCGCCTGCCGTAGGGCGTCCTCGAGCTCGGGCGGGAGCGGCTGCTGCGCTTGATCGAGCATCGACCGAGCATGCTCGCGAGCGACTTCGGTCTCGCCCCGCGCGAGCGCGACGCCGAGCAGCGGGAACCTCGCCGTCCACTCGAACACCCGCGAGCCGCGGAGACCCTGGGTCTGCCACTCGGCGAGCGCCTCCTCGCCGCGCGCGAGAGCACGCTCGAGGTCGCCGTCGCGGTAGGCGAGCCAGGCCGCGTTGGCGGCCGTCAGCCCCCGGTACCCGTGGAGCTCGTCCTGCCCCTCGAGCTCGCCGAGCCACTCTCGCGCTCCTGCGACGTCGTTCCGACGCCTGCGGGCGACGACGCCGTAGACGCGGCAGCGCGTTTCCAGGATAGCGACCCCACGCGCCCTCGCGGCATTCGTCCCCCGCGCGAAGCAGCTCTCCGCCGCGTCGAGCTCGCCGCGCCAGAGCAGGCAGAAGCCGAGCGTGAAGTCGGCACTCACGTCTCCCTGCTCCTGCGCGCGCCGGTAGATCTCGCGAACGAGCACCTCGGTGGACTCGGACGGCGCGTAGCGCTCGATCCGGTACGCGTACTGCGCCCGAAGATGGAGCAGGTCGAGCCGCTGCGCGGGCGTCCCGCGCTCGGCCACGAGGGGCTCGAGCTCGGCGACCAGGGCGGCGAGCTCCTCCCGGGCGTTCTCGAAGTAGAAGAGATGCGCCTCGTCGATCCGGAGGTCGATCCAGATTCGCCACCAGGTCGCATCCTTGCTCTGAACGGTGTCCAGCGTTCGCTCGGCGTCACGGAAAGCGGCGAGCGCCTCCTCGGGCCGGCCCTGCACGCGCAAGGCCCGGGCGAGGCGGTCGGTGAGCCCGGCGGACGTGTACGGGTCGAGGTCGAGCGCGAGCACTTGCCCGATGACCGCCTCGGCCTCGGAGTACCGTCCGCGCAGGAGGTGCCGCGTCGTGAGCGCCAGCGCGAGGATCGCTGCCTCGCTTACCCGATCCGTGTCAGCGGCGAACGCGAGCGCCGCCCGCAGGTTCGCGAGATCGTCCTCGAACCGGGTGAGCCACGCGCCGGACTCGGGCCCCTCGAAGCCCTCGCGCGCCTCGTCCGCGAAGCGCGTGAACAGCTCGAGATGCCGCTCTCGGAACGCGCTCCGCTCGCCTGCTGCCGCGAGCTCGTCGACCGCGAAGTCGCGGATCGTCTCGAGCATGAAGTAGCGCGGCTCCTCGTTCGCGCCCTGGGCCTGCCGGACGAGGCTCTTCGCGGCGAGCGAGAGGAGGTCGTCGAGGTCGGCGTCGCAGACGTCTTCGATCGCCGGGAGCGGTGCGCCTCCGAGGAACACGCCGAGACGGCGGAAGAGCCGCTGCTCCCGCTCCTCCAGGAGGCCGTAGCTCCACGCGATCGTGGCGCGGAGGGTGCGCTGCCGCTCCTCGGCGTCCCGGGGCCCCTTGAGCACGTCGAGTCCGGACGACAGCCGGTCGAGGAGCGAGCGCGGCGGCAGCAGCGCTGCCCGGGCCGCGGCGAGCTCCACGGCGAGAGGGAGGTTGTCGAGGCGCTCGCACAGCTCGACCACGACGCCGTCGTCCCCGGTGCCGAGGCTCGCTCCCGCCGCATGGGCCCGGGCTCGAAAGAGCTCGACGGCGTCCTCGCGCGCAAGCGCCTGCACCGGGAACACCTGCTCCCCCGCGATCGCGAGAGCCTCGCGGCTCGTGGCGAGCACGAGCACGTCGGGGCATGCGCCGACGATGGCGCCGGCGAGCTCTGCCGCCGCGTCCACGAGATGCTCGCAGTTGTCGAGGAGGAGCACTGCGCGCCTGGGAGCGAGGGTGTTGGAGATCGCCGCCGCGAGCGGACGCCCGCTATCTTCCTCGACGTCGAGCACCCCGGCGACCGCGGACGCGACGAGGGACCCGTCCCGCAGCGGGGCGAGTGGAGCCCACCAGACGCCGTCGGGATAGCCGCTCGAGATCTCCGCGGCCAGCTGCAGCGCGAGACGGGTCTTGCCGGTTCCACCCGGCCCGGTCAACGTGAGCGCACGCAGCCCGGGCTCCGACGCACGAGCCGTCAGCTCGGAGAGCTCGGCCTCACGCCCGAGGAACGGTGTCGCCGGAACCGGGAGGTTCGTCCGGAAGAGCGCCTTCAGTGGCGGAAAGCGCTCGTCGCCGAGCTGGTACAGGCGCACGGGCGCCGCGAGGTCTTTCAGTCGGTGCTCGCCGAGACCCGTCAAGGCCAGCTCGTCCGGGTCGAGCAGCGCGACCGTCGTCGGCGAGAGCACGACCTGGCCGCCGTGGCCGCACGCACCGATCCGGGCGGCGCGGTGGACGTCCAGCCCGACGTAGTGGTCGTCGACGACGAGGGCCTCGCCCGTGTGGAGACCCATGCGCACCCTGACGGGACCGCCGGCGAGCGCCTCACGGATCTCGCTCGCACAGGCGACGGCCGAGCGGGCCGACGCGAACGCGCAGAAGAACGCGTCCCCCTGCGTGTCGACCTCCACGCCGCCGTACGCGGCCAGCGCGTCGCGGACGACGACCCGGTGCGCTCCCAGCGCCTCCGCATACCTCTCCGCCCCGAGCTCGCGGAGGAGCCTCGTCGAGCCTTCGACGTCGGTGAACAGGAAGGTGACGGTCCCGCCCGGGAGGTTGCGTGCCACGGGACCGGAGCGTACGACGGGGATCGCTTCGGGGGAAGTGCCGGAGATGCGGCGTGAGCGGGTCGTGGCGCTTGACTCGGATCGTGCCGCCGGGGAGAGTCCGGGTACCGGCTGGGGGATCCAGGGATGCATGCGGCGCCTCTCTCGTTTCCACGTCACCACGTTCCGCGGCCGCGTCTGGTCGCGGCACTCCGCGATGCCCGTCTCGCGACCGTTGTCGCCGGCGGCGGCTACGGCAAGACGACGCTCGCGTTGGAGCTCGGACGGGCACTCGACAGCCCCGTGCCCATCGCCCGGCTTGCTCCCGGCCACGGCGACCCGGCATCGCTCGTATCGGCGCTCGCGGCTGCGTTTCGCAGCCGGGGCCTCTCCGATCTGGCCGAGGCGCTGGAGGGCGACGCCGCCGAGCCGGACGCGGCAGTCGGCCGGGTCCTCGCGGCGCTCGACGCCGACCGCGACATCACGCTCGTCGTCGACGAGATCGACCACCTCGACCCCGAGGCGGGCGTGCTCGTGGAGCGGCTCGCGCGCGAGCTTCCGGGGAGCGCGCGGCTCCTCCTGGTCGGGCGGACGCTGCCGCCCTCGCTCATCGGCCTCGCATCCGCGGCGACGTCGCTCGGCCAGGCCGAGCTCGCCTTCACCGTCGACGAGACGGCGGTTGTCCTCATGCGTGCCGGACTTCCGGAGCTTGGCGCCTTGGCGTCACGGCTGCGCCGGCTCGTCGACGGCTGGCCGCTCGCCGTCGCCCTGGCCGCCAGGCGTCTCGCTCACGCTGCCGATTCCGAGCTCGAGCTTGCGGGCATGGAGGCGACGCCCATCGTCGTCTCGGGGCTGCTCGACGCCTCGCTCGGGCTCCTCGACACCGGGGACGTGCATTCGGTGCGGCAGCTCGCGCTCCTTCCGCAGCTGACGGTCGAGGTGGCCGAGCGCGCCATCGGGGTGGGAGTTGTCGCGCGTGCGACCGCGGCCGGAGTCCCGTTCGACGTCTCCGTGGACGGCCTCGTGGACATGCCCGACCCCGTTCGGGAGGCACTCGCGGCAAGGGCCGTTCTCTCCACGGAGGTCGCCACGCGGGCGGCCGAGGCGTACCTCGAGCGCGGCACGGGGGCGGACGCGGTACGCGTGCTCGTGGCCGCCGGTGAGTCCGACCTTGCCGCAGCCTCGGCGGCGGCGCTCGGCCCGCAGGAGCTGAGCCGGCTGGACGTCCGCGAGCTCCGCGCTCTCGTCGCCTCGATTCCCCCCGACGCGGTCGACCGCCATCCTCGCGCGTTGCTGCACCTCGCACGCGCCTGTGAGGCCTCGGCGGAGCGCGATCTCCGCACCGAGCTGCTCGAGCGGGTCGCTTCCCTCGCCCGGGACGACGACGTGCTCGAACGCGAGGTCGAGGCCGAGGTCGCGCGTGACCTCGTGCGCGACGGCCGGGTGGACGAGGCGCGAAAGCTGGCCGAAGAGCTGCTTGCCGACGCCGGCGCGGACGAGCTCCAGACGCGTGTCCGTGCTCTTCACGTGCTCGGTCGCACCCACGCCTGGGGCGGCGAGCCCGAGGGGCTTGCGGCCGCGGAGCCGTTGCTCGAGGAGGCGGCGGAGCTCTACGGTCGCCTGGGGTTCCAGACCGCACGGGCTCACGCGCTGCTCGCGCTCGCCTACGACGTTCACACGCTCGGTGGCAGGTTCGACGCGGCCGTCGGCGATCTCGAGCGAGCGCTCGCCTGCCTGCCGACGCGGTCGCGGCTGCGAGGCGTGGTGCTCGTCTTCCTGGCCGAGGCGCTAATCGACCTGGGCCGGCTGCTCGAGGCCGAGGCGATCCTGGCCGAGGCCGAGCGGCTCGGCGCGCTGTTCGGCGACAGGCGAACGCTCGGGTACACGGGCTGGCTGCGCGCTCGCGTAGCTGCCTCCCTCGGCGACGCCGCGCGTGTTCGGGCGCAGCTCGTCGAGGCGGAGAGCCAGCACGGCGAATGGTTCGTCCACCACACCGGGGCCGAGTTTCTCGCGGAGGCGTCGCTGCTGCTCGGACAGGTCGGCGAGGAGCGCCTGGCAGAGGAGTACCTCCGACGCGCGCTCGGGCGCGCGTCCGAGAGCCCCACGCATGTGCTGCTCGCGGAGGGGGCGTTCGAGGCGCGCTACGGCGACTCCGCCCGCGCCGAGACCGTGCTCGCGGAGGTTGCCGGGCGGCCCGACCTCGATGCCCGCGAGAGCTGGCGGCCGGCACTGCTGCGAGCGTGGTCGGCGTACCGCGCCGGCGAGCTCGACCGTACGAGATCCCTCGCTGATACGGCGTTCTCGCTTGCCAGGCGGACGGGCGCGCCCGACCTGCCGCTGCGGCGCGAGCCCGAGATCGCGGTGGCGATGCTCGCGCTCCTCGACGGCTCGGCCGCGGATCCGGAGGCGCCTTCGCCGCCCGAAGCGACGATCACGGTTCTCGGGGGTTTCGCAGCGAGGCGGGCGGGAGCGGCCCTCGAGATCCCTGCGGGGCGTCCGTCCGCGCTCGTGAAGCTCCTCGCCCTGCACGGCGGGCGACGCCCGGTCGACGCCGTGGTGGAGAGCCTCTGGCCCGGAGTCGAGCTGTCGAGCGGCCGCAAGCGCCTGCGGAACGTGCTCAACCGGCTCCGCGCGTCCGCCGACGCCCTGGTCGTGCGCGAGGGAGATATCCTGGCGCTCGCGGAGGGGACGGTCGTCGACGCGATCCTCTTCGAGCGGCGAGCCCAGGAGGCCATCGCGCAGTCCGATCAGGTCGCCGGCCGTGATCGTGCCCGCGCTGCGCTCGCGATGTACGCGGGGGAAGCGCTCCCGGACGAGCGGTACGAGGACTGGGCGGCCGAGCCGCGCGAGCGCCTGCGCGGGCGCGTGCTCGGGCTCCTCGATCTGCTCGCCTCGGACGCGGAGCGCGACGGCGATCTCGACGAGGCGCTCCGGCTGCTGGCACGCGCGATCGAGCTGGACCGGATCGACGAGCAGCGATACGTCCGTTCGGCGCGGCTCCTGCTTCGGCAGGGCAGGCGCGGCCGCGCGCTCGAGCTGCTGCGCGCGAGTGCCGCTGCGCTGCGCGAGCTCGGTCTCGAGCCTTCGGCGGAGCACCGGGCGCTCGTGCGCGCCACGCGCGACTGAGCTCCGCGCTGCCGCAACGTCCCGTGGGACGTTCGTGGGACGCCCGTCTCGTAGTGTTGCGGAGGTGACGGTCTCGGTCGTGCTGCGGCTGGCGGATGCGGCGCTCGACGCCGGCCGGCTGGCGGGCGAGGCCGAGCTGGTCGCAACGGGGGAGCGACAGGTGGTGCGAAGCGCGGAGGAGCTCGTCGCCTTCGTCCGCCGCTCGCCGGACGTCACAGAGCAGGCGCAGGCGGCGCCGAGACGAGAGGGAGGCTGAGATGCGGCGGATGGGTGGTAGGGGTAGGTCGAGGTGGCTGCTCCTCGGCGTGTGCGTGGCAGCGGTGTTTGCGCTCCTGCCGCGGTCGGCGGCGGTGTCGACGCCAACCGCGGCGGCAGACACCGTGTTCGACGTCGCAGGGCAGATCGGCATCGACACCTGGACATGGTCGGACGGCCGCTGCACGCAGATCGAGTTCGTCGAGGTCCCTGCGATCAAGGGGGCGAGCTACACCGCGGTCGTCTACAACCAGGTGGCTCACGCCAACCAGACATTCTCCGCCGGCCCGGACTACTTCCCCACCGACTCGTACACGATGTCGTACGCCGGCGGATCCGAGTCTCACACGTTCACGGCGACGTCCGGCACGCATCGGATCGGGCTGGGCGGCGGAACGGGTCCGAGCTGCTCGGGCGAACCGCGCTTCGACCTCGTCTCGGTGGAGGCGACAGTGCCCGGTAAGCCGCCGGTGGCGCGGTTCACGTGGGAGGTGCGGCAGGATGCGCCGCTGACGGTGGACTTCGACGCCTCGTCGTCACACGACGACAAGGAGATCGTGTCCTACGAGTGGACGTTCGGTGGCGTGTCGGCGAGCGGCGTGAAGCCCCAGTTCACGTTTCCGGAGCCGGGCACCTACGAGGTGCGGCTGAAGGTCACCGATGACGAGGGCCTCTCGGACACGCTTGCGCAGAACGTCAGCGTTTCGGGCAGGCAGGGGGCGCTGGTGGTGACGATCACGCCGGCCAAGAACCCCGTCCACCTCGGTGTGGACTTCCCCGACAACACCTTCGACCTCCGTGTCGAGGTTCGTAACGCAGGCGACGTGCCGCTTACGGGCGTGCGTGTGCAGGGCTTGCCCGAGATCGGCCCCATCCAGGGTGACGAGCCGCACAAGAACTCCCAGGTCGTCGACCCCGTTCCCGACGGGGTGATCGGCGACCTTGCTCCAGGCGGCACCGCGACCGTCACCTACCGTCTGCAGGCGCTTCGCAAGGGAATCAGCGAGCTGAGCGTGCTCGTGACCGGCTGGGACGGAGCGCAGACGGTGTCCGCGAACGGGCGCAAGCAACTGGAGGTGAAGGAGAAGACGCTCGTGGAGTTCCGCGTACGAGGCACGGGCGGGCCGTATCGCGCGGGCCAGGGCCTCCGCCTGGAAGGATCGGTGAAGAATGTCTCTGCCGACAAGAAGATCGGCGTCGTCGCGATCCCGGTGCCGGGTCGCTACTCGAACGCGGGCAACGGTTTCCTCCACACCACGGACGTCACGAGGACGCCGGACGTGCCGCAGGGCTGGCTGCTCGAGCCGGGCCAGTCACTGCCGCTGGTGGGGATCGTCAGGACGCTGCGCTCGGCGGTGGGAGGTACCGCAGAGATCGACTACGTCGTGAAGGCCTGGGTGCACAACGACGACGGCTCGCTGACGAACGTCGACGCGCAGGTGGAGAAGATCGACGAGGACGGCTACGGGGTGCCCGTCCGCATCTTCGTCAGCGCCAACCCGCCCGAGCCGGACACGCCGGGCTTCGACTGCGGCTACGGCTGGTTCACCTGCGGCCTGGTGGTCGGGACCGACAACCTCATCAACGGCGGCATCGACCTGCTACGCCTGCTCGGCACCACCTGGCTGAATAACAGGAGCTACGAGCTGCGGACGCTCGCGTGGGAGTCCCAGATGTATAACACCGCGTGGCAGGCCGTGAAAGGCAATCCGGCCGCAAAGCAGGCGCTCGCCGACGAGATCAAGCTCGATCTGCAGTCAATGGTGGAGGCCGGTGCGTTGGCGGACGAGCAGACCGGGGAGATGCGGGGCGCGATCATGCAGGCGCTTTCGCATGACCTGGACACCTGGGTCACGGCCTACGCGAGCGGAAATCTCGAGGAGCTCGAGTACCTGTCGGGAAAGCTGGTCGGCGAGAACCCCGACCTCGTGGCCGAGGGCTTCCTCAAGCTTCCGGCTCTGGTCCGCCGTGTCGGCGCGCAGAAGCTCCTGCGCGGCCTTGCGCGCACGGAGAAGTCGGAGCCGGTGGTGCGGGCGCTCGAGAAGGCCGCGGCGGCAAGAGATGCGGAGGCGGCTGCCGCAGCAGCGAGCGGCCTCGAAGGCCCGCAGCTTGCGAAGAAGCTGCCGACCGGCGCCGTGCTCGGAGAGAACGTGGAGCGTCGGCTCGGCCAGGGTGCGAGGGACATCGCGAAGATGCAGGAGATCGCCAAGAAGGAGAACCTGCTCCTGCTGTTCCGCGCGCGGGCGGCCCGGGCGTGGGAGCTGCTCGAGCAGGGGCTCGCGTGGTGGAAGCCGGAGGCGATGAAGATCAAGACGGTCAACGACATCGACGTGCGCTATCTCGGCGGCTACACACGGAAGGGTGTCGTCCAGTTCGTGGAGCCGCCGTTCAAGGTCGACCTGAGCCTGCCCCGCTCCGAGCTCGCGGCGGCGATCAAGCGCGACGCCAAGGCGTTCACGGATGGGCTGGGCATCCAGGATGTCGAGCTCGCGCGGGAGGTGCAGAAACGGGCCGAGCTGCGCGCGTCCGAGTGGGCGCTCTACCACGACAAGTTCTTCGACAGTGCGTTCGGCAAGGGGCCGTGGCAGCAGCAGGGCATAGAGGTGGCGTTCGACGCGACCAAGCAGGGCATTCCTTCGGCCGACGTCGCGACCGACCTGCGCAAGCTGCAGCTGGAGCCGATAGAGGCTCCGGGCGGAAGGCGGGCGTACGACGTGCGGATGGAGGGACCGGGCGGCCGCGACTACCGCTTCATCACCGGAGACACCGACTTCCTGGCGATCCTCAACGCCGACGGGACGCCGATCATGGACGTCTCGCGCAGGCTCGAGATCTACGACCTCCTTCAGGAGGCGGTCGGGATGCAGCACGGCGAGTCGCTCACCTACGCCGTGGGTGCCGAGAAGCGAGCCGAGTTCCTGCGTTGCTGCGTGGAGGGCGGGGAGGCGATGATCGCGATCGGCCCCGACGGCGTGCCGACCGCCGCGCGCTTCGTCGAGTCGAAGTCGGTCCTCGACGACACCCTCAACTGGATGTTCCGGAGCGACGGCGCCGCCGGGGACTTCACGTTGCTGTACGGCGCCCGCCAGCAGCTGAAGGCGAACACGGTGCTCTGGAACTCGATGACCGCGCTCGACGTCTTCGACGCGCTCGCCGACGCGGTGGCCCGCTACCGGGTCTTCTACAGCCCCGTCAAGCTGTCGACCTTCGTCAACGGCCTGCAGCAGAGCATGCAGCGCAACACGTTCGACCGCCGCAACGGCGCCGTGCTGCAGCCGAACGGCGACGGCGGGTTGCGTCGCTGGACGCAGGGACCGGGCGCGAACACCCTCTCGACTGCCGGGGCGCGAACGCTCGCGAGCTCGAGCGCCCAGGCGACGGGCTGGGCGGAGATCGGGCTCGCGCAGGCGCTTGCGCTCGGCCTGCCGGGAACGATCGACCTGCTGCCGCAGACGGTGCTCACCTGGTCGGCAGAAGCAGGTGCGACATCCGTAGGCGAGACCGAGCAGTCCGGGATGCCGGGCCATCGCCCCATCAGCCCGAGCGGTAGAAAGGCGGGGGTCAGATCTTCTTCGTTCCATGGCCCATGGAAGACCTGATCGCCCGCCTTTTCTCGCCTTTGGGACGGGGTGACCTGCAGATGATGACACCGCTCTT
>WBZO01004545.1_pt1 | contig 14910 bp, 15 predicted proteins | sample 5204261 | NCBI WGS metagenome assembly WBZO01 (sample SAMN12412400, study PRJNA552823) | activated sludge metagenome | isolation source: activated sludge from anammox sidestream of wastewater treatment plant... | place: USA: North Carolina | collected 2017-09 | reverse complement strand
GAGGAGCGTGAGGTTGCAGTGGATGCCCTCCTTCTCGAGGACCTCCGCCGCGCGGATGCCTTCCCACGTCGAGGCGATCTTGATGAGGATGCGATCGCGCTTCGTGCCCGCGGCCTCGTACATCGCGATGAGGTGGCGTGCCTTCTCGATGGTCTTCTGCGTGTCGTAGGAGAGCCGCGCGTCGACCTCGGTCGAGACGCGGCCGGGGACGATCTGGAGGATCTTCAGGCCGAACTCGACGGCGAGGCGATCGATCGCCTTGCCGACGACCTGCTCCGTGCTCGCGCTCGCGCCGGCCTCCTTCCGGGCCCAGAGGAGCGCGTCGTCGACGAGCTTCGCGTACGCCGGCATCGCCGCTGCGGTCGCGATGAGCGACGGGTTGGTCGTCGTGTCGCGCGGCTTGAACTTCTCGATCGAGTTGATGTCGCCGGTGTCCGCGACCACGACCGTCATGCCCTTGAGCTGATCGAGAAGTGTCTTGCTCATGATGGAAGGTCTTAGACCACACGGCCGGTCGAGACAATCCCGCGGGCTCGGGGCGAACGGCCTCGCCCGTCCCGATGTAAGGAGCCCTCGCATCGGGACTTGTCGCGAACTTGGCCGTCCGGCTCGCGAGTTGCTGTCTTCCTCGGCGGCACGATGAATCGACCCTCCGCGATCGCCGCCGCCGCCCTGCTGCTCGCCGCCACGCTGCGAGCGGGCGATGCCGGCGCCGCTGCGGAGGGGGAGATCGCGCTCTCCGAGGTCGCGCCGCCGCCCCCGAGCTCCGGGGTCGATCAGGCGACGCTCAAGACCGCCGCGGAAGGCGAGATCAAGCGCATCGACACCGCACGAGCGTCCCGGTGGAAGGGGAGGCGTGTCCTCGTGTCCGTCGCGCTGGTGAAGGCCGACGATGCGCCCGTGTCGGTCACCGTCAACGCGACGCTGCGCGAGGCGAAGACCGGCACGATGATCGCCATCGTCGAGGGGCGAGCGCGTGCCGAGGGCAGCGCGCCCTCGAGCGAGCTGAAGAAGCAGGTCGCCAATGCCGCAGTCCGGAGCGCGGTGCGGCAAATCCCCGAGGCGCTCGCGAAGTGATCGAGACGTAGATTCGGCCCATGCCGACCTACGTCCTCATGACCAAGCTGAGCGCGAGCACGCTGCAGGAGCTGGACAAGAAGCATGGAGGCCGCCGCAAGGCCGGCCAGGAGTGGAAGAAGAAGGTCGCCGAGCAGTGCCCCGGCGTGCGCTGGCTGGCGCACTACGCGCTGCTCGGACCTTACGACTTCATCGACATCTACGAGGCGCCGGACCAGGACGCGGCGTTCCGCGTGTCGCTCCTCTCGCGCGAGCTCGGCGCGGCCAGCGCGGAGAGCTGGCCGGCGATCCCGTACGAGAAGTACCTGCCGATCATCGAGGCCGCCGAGAAGGCGACCTGAGCGGGCTCACTGCGCCGCGGCCTCGACATCCAGCGTGATGTCGAGCGTCTTCTTCTTCGCATCCACGTCGGTGCGCGGGATGACGTCCACCTTCTGCCCGCGGGCCGCGAACGTCTCGGTGAGCGTCTTCACGTCCTCGACCAGCGTCCCGCGGTTGAACACCGCCTTCGGCTTCGTCTTGAGCTTGCCGAGCAGCGCCTTCTCGTCACCGGCGGCGAGCTTGCCCAGCTTGATCGCTCCGACGCGGAACACGTCGCCCTCCTCGACGGTGAAGGTGAGGGGAGTGCTGCCGTCCTTGTCCGGCTCGCCGGCGGCGCGGTCGATGCGGACGTTGATCATGCCGCGATCGAAATAGAGCGACTGCATCGCGAGCATGCCGCGATCGATCTTCTCCTCGTCGAACGGCGTGCTCGGCTCGAGCGCGAGCGCCTTCTTCAGGTCGGCTTCGGAGACCTGCTTCGTGCCCTTGAAGGTCAACTTCCCGATCTTCCACTGCGGGCCTTCGTTGACGATGAACTTCAGACGGACGAGGCCCGGGCCCGCGCTCTCGGTCTTCGACTCGATCTTCACGCTCCGGTAGCCGCGGCGCCCGTACTCCTCTCGCATCGCGGTGACGAGATCGCTGACCTCGGACGGGACGAGCGGACGGAGCTTCTCCATCGCGATCTTGCCGGTGAGCCCTTCCTTCTCGAAGACGTTCGCGCCCTCGAAGCCGACCTCTGCGATGCGCGGGCGCTCCTTGAGCGCATACAGCAGGACCACCTCCTCGCCGCTCGGCATGGCCGAGATCGCCACGTCGTCGACGGTGCCCGTCTTGATGAGCGCGCCGATGTCCTCGCGCACCTTCTCGAGATCGAGCGGGTCGCCCTCGTGCGAGCGGAGGGCCTTCTGCGCCGTCGTGCGACCATCGCCCTCGAGACCGTAGAGGCACATCTTCGCGATGCGCTTGCCCGCGACCTGCCCGATCATCGTGAAGTCGGCATCGGGCGCCGTCGGCTTCGCGGGACAGTCCGCGACGGGGGGCTTCGGCTTCGACGCCTCGGTCTTCGGCTCGGCCGTGGGACCGGGCCCGCAGGCCAGCAGGGAGAGCAGCGCGACGGAGAGCAGGGAGCGGCGGATCACCAGCGCACCTCGACGTAGGTGGTGTTGCGCAGCTCCGCGACGGCCTTCTTGCGCTCGGCCTCGAGCGCCTGGAGGAACGGCGCCTGCTCCTCCGGCTTGTCGCTCGTCGGCACCGGCAGCTTCACCCGCGGACGCACCTTCAGGGCGACCCACTTCTCGGCGAGCAGCTGCCGATGCAGCTCGCCCTCGTACTCCTCCTTCGAGACGCCCTGCTTCTTCACCTCGGCCTCGAGCTGCGCGCGCGTCATCTTGTTCTGCTTCGCGATCCATTCCTTCGCCTGCTCGATCTCGGCCTCGCGGACGTCGAGGTTGAGCCGGCGCGCTTCACGCGCGACGAGCACGTCCTCGATCATGCGTGCGAGGATGTCCTGGTGGAGCTGCGCGACCTCCGCGCGGTGCTCCTCCGGCTTTCCGATCTTCGCGTAGAACGGCCGGGCGGCGGCGAGGACGTCCGACCGGAGGATGGTGACCTCGCCCACGACGGCGACGATCTTGTCGACGAGGATCGGCCCGCCGGCGCGGGCGCCCGGCGCCGCCGCGATCACGAGAGCGGCGGCCGCGGCCGCCAGGGCATGACGAAGCATCCGCTCCCTATAGTGCACCCGGCGCGGCAGGCGAAGATACTGCCGATCGCCTGCCTCATTCCTGCGTCGGAACGCTGCACACGCTCTCTCTCTGAGCGGTGTTAGAACGCGGGGCGATGAGCACGCGCACCGAGCAGGACACGATGGGCACCATCGAGGTGCCGGCGGACAGGTACTGGGGAGCGCAGACCCAGAGGAGCCTCGAGAACTTCCGGATCGGCGGCCACCGCTTCGCGCCGTCCGTCATCCACGCGTTCGGCGTGGTGAAGAAGGCGGCGGCGCACGTGAACCGCGATCTCGGCAAGCTCGACGCGCGGCGCGCGGAGGCGATCGCGCGCGCGGCCGACGAGGTGGCGAGCGGCAAGCTCGACGACCACTTCCCGCTCGTCGTCTGGCAGACCGGCTCGGGCACGCAGTCGAACATGAACGCGAACGAGGTCGTCGCGAACCGCGCGAACGAGCTCGTCGGCGAGAAGCTCGTCCACCCGAACGACCACGTGAACATGTCGCAGTCGTCGAACGACGTCTTCCCGACGGTGATGCACGTGGCCGTTGCCACGCGCGTGCGGGCGCACCTCTTGCCCGCTGTCCTGCACCTCCGCAAGGCGATCGAGGACAAGGCGGTGGCCTTCTCCGACATCGTGAAGATCGGCCGCACGCATCTGATGGACGCGACGCCGCTCACGCTCGGTCAGGAGATGGGCGGATGGGCCGCGCAGCTCGGGTTCGCCGAGAAGCAGATCACGCTCGCGCTCGACGCGGTGCACGATCTCGCGCTCGGCGGCACGGCGGTGGGCACCGGGCTCAACTCGCATCCCGAGTGGGCGGATCGCGTCGCCGCCGAGATCGCGAAGCTCACCGGCATGCCGTTCCGTTCGGCGCCGAACAAGTTCGCGGCGCTCGCGGGCCACGACGCGCTCGTGGCGATGAGCTCGGCGACGCGCCTCTTGGCGACGGCCTGCATGAAGATCGCGAACGACACGCGGCTGCTCGCGAGCGGCCCGCGCGCCGGGCTGGGCGAGCTGATCCTGCCGGCGAACGAGCCGGGGTCGTCCATCATGCCTGGGAAGGTGAACCCCACGCAGGCCGAGGCGCTCACGATGGTGTCCGCCCACGTCATGGGCAACGACGTGGCGATCGGCATCGCCGGCGCGAGCGGGCACCTCGAGCTCAACGTGTTCAAGCCGATGATCCTCCACGACCTGCTCGAGAGCGTGGAGCTGCTCGCCGACGCGTGCGACAGCTTCCGCGAGAAGTGCGTCGCGGGGATCGAGCCGAACCATGCGCGCATCGCGGAGCACGTCGCGTCGTCGCTCATGCTGGTCACCGCGCTCGCGCCGCTCGTGGGCTACGACGCGGCGGCGAAGATCGCGAAGACGGCACACGAGAACGGCCTCACGCTGAGGGACGCCGCGCTGCAGTCGGGCCTCGTCACGGCCGAACAGTTCGAGGCTCACGTGCGGCCGCAGGACATGATCGCGCCGCACGCCTGATGCTACGCTTCGGACGTGTGGCATAGGAGGATCGCGGCGCTCGCGACGATCGGCGTCGGCGCGTGCTCGTCGTTCGGAGCGGTGGAGCCCGGCGCCGGCACGGCGGACGGCGGGACCGCGGACGCGAGCGCGGCCGACGGAGCGATGGCGGACGCCGGCGCGTGCGCGTCCGACTCGTGCGCCGACGCGGGGCCCTCGTGCCGCTCGGAGGACTTCGCCGCCGGGTGCGGCGCGTTCGAGCTCGGCGGCGACGACACCGGCGTCGTCCGCGAGTGCACGGACGGCAAGCTGCACGTCGCGGCGCGCGACACGCTGGACGCCGTCGCGACGCTGTGGGTCGACACGCCCCTCGTGCCGTACTCGGCGCGGGTCTCGGCCCGCATCGCGGTGAAGAAATGGGACGGGGGGCGGATGCTCCGGGTCGTGCTCGGCGGGACGAGCGGATTCGAGGTCCGCGCGGTCCTCGGCGTCGACGGCAACCCGGCGTTCACGCTCTGCGATTCGACGTCGGGCTGCTCGCCCGTCGCGGTCACCTCCGCGCCGGGGAAGGAGCACCTGTTCGTCTTCGACATGACGCCCGGCGCGCTCTCCGTGACGGTGGACTGCGCGTCGGCAGCGACGCGCGCGGCGATCGCGCTGCCCGTGAAGTCGAGCCTGGAGGTCGAGTTCGGGAAGAGCGACGCCGATCCGATCGACGGCACGCTCGACGACGTCGTCGTCTCGTTCCGCTGATCGGAAGGCGAGCCGCCGCACCAGAGGCCGGTCTCTGCGACGCGCGTGCGCCTGTCGACAGCCTTCTTTCGGCTCGATCGTGCGTGATTTACGGGGATTGCCGCGTCGGGTCGGGCCGCCTATAGAGAGGTTCCCCCATGTCCAAGAACTCCTTCGGCAGCCAGGCAACCCTCAAGGTCGGCGCGGATTCCTACTCGATGTACCGCCTCGACGCGGTCTATCGAAAGCATCCGGATGCAGCGAGGCTCCCCTTCTCGCTGAAGATCCTCCTCGAGAACCTGCTCCGCACGGAGGACGGGGTGTCGGTCGACGTCGACGACGTCACGGCCATCGCGAAGTGGCAGGCGACCGCGGAGCCCTCGCAGGAGATCGCGTTCACGCCGAGCCGCGTGCTGCTCCAGGACTTCACCGGCGTCCCGTGCGTCGTCGACCTCGCGGCGATGCGCGACGCGATGAAGCGCATGGGCGGCGACCCGAAGAAGATCAACCCGCTCCAGCCGGTCGAGCTCGTCATCGATCACTCCGTCCAGGTCGACGAGTTCGGCAGCAAGCAGGCCTTCCAGAAGAACGCGGAGCTCGAGTTCGCGCGCAACCAGGAGCGCTATCGCTTCCTCAAGTGGGGCCAGGCGGCGTTCCGGAACTTCAAGGCCGTCCCGCCGGACACCGGCATCGTCCACCAGGTCAACCTCGAGTTCCTCGCGCGCGTCGTCATGGCCATGCCCGCGCAGACCGGCGGGGCGCTGCTCGCGTATCCCGACACCCTGGTCGGCACGGACTCGCACACGACGATGATCAACGGCCTCGGCGTCCTCGGCTGGGGCGTCGGCGGCATCGAGGCCGAGGCGGCGATGCTCGGTCAGCCCGTGAGCATGCTGCTCCCGCACGTCATCGGCGTGCGTCTCTCGGGCAAGCTCCGCGAGGGCGCGACCGCGACGGACCTCGTCCTCACCGTCACCCAGATGCTCCGCAAGAAGGGCGTCGTCGGTAAGTTCGTCGAGTTCTTCGGTCCGGGCCTCTCCGACCTGCCGCTCGCCGATCGCGCGACGATCGCCAACATGGCGCCCGAGTACGGCGCGACCTGCGGCATCTTCCCGATCGACGCGGAGACGATCCGCTACCTGAAGTTCTCCGGCCGCACCGAGCAGCAGCTCGCCCTGGTCGAGGCCTACGCCAAGGAGCAGGGCCTGTTCCACGACGAGAAGACGCCCGAGGCAATCTACACCGACACGCTCTCGCTCGACCTCGGCACGGTCGAGCCGAGCCTCGCCGGCCCCGCGCGCCCGCAGGATCGCGTGTCGCTCTCCGGCGTGAAGCAGTCGTTCACGGCCGCGCTCGAGGCGTACAAGGCGCGTCCCGCGCAGAAGAAGAAGTCGCTCGTCTCTGCCGGGACCGACAACGTCGTCGCCGACAAGGACGTCGACAACGGCTCGGTCGTCATCGCGGCGATCACGAGCTGCACGAACACGTCGAACCCCTCGGTCCTCATGGCGGCGGGCATCCTCGCGAAGAAGGCGGTCGAGAAGGGCCTCACCGCGAAGCCGTGGGTGAAGCCGAGCATCGGTCCCGGCTCGAAGGTGGTGACGGAGTACCTCCAGGCCGCCGGGCTGCTCGAGGCGCTCGAGAAGCTCAACTTCTACGTGGTCGGCTACGGCTGCACGACGTGCATCGGCAACTCGGGGCCGCTCCCGCCGGCGATCTCGAAGGCGATCGACGAGAAGGATCTCTTCGTCGTGAGCGTCCTCTCGGGCAACCGCAACTTCGAGGGCCGCGTGCACGCCGAGGTCCGCGCGAACTACCTCGCGTCGCCGCCGCTCGTCGTCGCGTACGCGATCGCGGGCCGGGCAGACGTCGACCTGACGAAGGAGCCGATCGGCACGGACAAGGACGGCAAGCCGGTCATGCTGAAGGACATCTGGCCGACCCAGCGCGAAGTCTCCGACGCCGTCGAGAAGTACGTCCGGCCGGACATGTTCAAGAACGTCTACTCCGACGTCTACGCCGGAGACGCCGCGTGGCAGTCGCTCGCCGTCCCCGAGGGCGATCTCTTCGCCTGGGAGAAGACCAGCACGTACGTGAAGCACCCGCCGTACTTCGAGGGCATGGGCGCGCAGCCGGGCGCGGTCGAGGAGATCAAGAACGCGCGCGTGCTCGCGCTGCTCGGCGACAGCATCACGACGGACCACATCTCGCCGGCCGGCTCGATCAAGGCCGACAGCCCCGCGGGCAAGTACCTCCTCGAGCACGGCGTGAAGAAGGAGGACTTCAACTCCTACGGCTCGCGCCGCGGCAACCACGAGGTCATGGTCCGCGGAACGTTCGCGAACGTGCGCCTCAGGAACCAGCTCGCGCCCGGCACCGAGGGCGGCTTCACGAAGCACATGCCGTCGGGCGAGGTGATGAGCATCTTCGACGCGTCGGTGAAGTACATCGACGCCGGCGTCCCGCTCTTCGTCATCGCGGGCAAGGAGTACGGCTCGGGCTCGTCGCGCGACTGGGCGGCGAAGGGACCGAAGCTCCTCGGCATCCGCGCGGTGCTCGCCGAGAGCTACGAGCGCATCCACCGCTCGAACCTCGTCGGCATGGGCATCCTCCCGCTGCAGTTCCACCCCGGCATGAACGCCGCGTCGCTCGGCCTCACGGGCGAGGAGACCTACGACGTCGTGGGTCTCCCCGAGCTGCTCGACTCGGGGTTCAAGAACGGTCGCGACGTCACGGTCCGCGCGAAGGCCGCCGACGGAACGATCAGGGAGCTCCGGGCAACGGTCCGCATCGACACGCCGCAGGAGGTCCTCTACTACAAGCACGGCGGCATCCTCCCGTACGTCCTCCGCCAGCTTCTTGCGGGGGCCTGACCGGCCCCCCTCATTCGCTCCGCGAATGAGCCTCCCCCCCGCTCGTTGGTGCTCGCACGCGCGCCTCGCCTGCGGCGATCGGGCCTTCGGCCCGAAGGCGCGCTCTTCTGTCGAGGACTGTGGGGGGGCGGCAGCTCTCGACGTCGGACCACGAACCCTGCTCCCAACCCCGAACGCGAAAACCCCGAACTCCGAGGAAAGACATGGCCGAACTGCAGATCGAAGAGCTCAAGCCCGGAACCGGAACGCAGGAGGCGAAGGCGGGCGATCGCGTCACCGTGCACTACGTGGGCACGCTCACCGACGGGAAGAAGTTCGACAGCTCGCGTGATCGCGGCCAGGGCTTCGAGTTTTTGCTCGGCCGCGGCCAGGTCATCAAGGGCTGGGATCAGGGCGTCGCCGGCATGAAGGTCGGGCAGATGCGCAAGCTCACGATCCCGCCGCACCTCGCGTACGGCGAGCGTGGCTTCCCCGGCGCGATCCCGCCGAACTCGACCCTCGTGTTCGAGGTCGAGCTCTTGAAGATCGGCTGACGCGCCTCACCGGCGCGCGGGGACGACGGCCATCGCGTCGTCCTCGTCGTCGTGACCGCGCACCGAGAGCAGCACGCGCGTGTCGATGCGCTCGAGCATCTCCATTGCCGCCGCCTCGTCCACGAAGTCGAGGTGCGCATGGAGGTCGCCCGCGAGCGCGCTCACCTCCTGGTGCAGCCAGTAGCGCGCGCCGGAATGCGCGTGGAGGAGCATCGGCCCCGTGTCGTCGTCGATCGACGTGATCTGGTGCTCGCCCGGCGCGGCGAGCCAGCAGACATACGTGGATCCGCGCGTCGCGCCGACGAGCCGGCCGTTGTCGCGGATCTCCATCGTGGTCGCGGCCGCCATGGAGTCCGGGCGGAGGACGCACACCTGCGCCGCCCGCCCCGGAAGGGGCGCCGCGGGGGCCTCCGGCTGCGCGCAGCCGACGAGCGCGAGACCGGCCAGGACGAGCGCTCGCATGCCTCCTAGGCTAACCTCTTCTCATAGCGATGCATCGTCTTCCTCCCTGGCTTCTGGTCACCACGGGCACGCTCCTCCTCGGCGCCGCGGCGGTCGCATGCAGCAGCACCGACAACAAGTCGGCGCCGCTCCCTCTCGCCGACGACACCGGAGGGACGAAGAAGCGCGACTCCGGGACGACGTCGTCGTCCTCCTCTTCGGGCGGCTCGAGCGGCGAGGAGCCGCTGGAGGGCGGCGCGGCAGCGGGGCGCGTCTACGCACACACGGACGACACGCTCTACCTGTTCGAGCCGATCTCGAAGAAGCTGACGACGATCGGGAAGTTCGACTGCATCACGGCAGCGGACTCGGTGATCGATCTCGCCATCGATCGCTCGGGCGCGATGTTCGCGACCACGTTCCACAAGTTCCTCACGGTCGACCCGACGAACGCGAAGTGCACGGTGGTGAAGGAAGAGAGCACGAGCACGTATTTTCCGAACTCGCTCTCGTTCGTGCCCATCGGCACCGTCGACGCGACGAAGGAGGCGCTCGTCGGGTACGCCCAGGACGCGAACACCGGCTACATCGAGAACTACGTCCGCGTCGACACGGCGACCGGCGCGATGACGACCATCGGAAATTTGAACCCGAACGGCGGCATCGCGGGCATGTACTACGACGTCGCCGGTGACCTCGTCGCGCTCATCCGCGACGCCAACAAGGCGTACGTCATCGTGAAGCCCGACACCGTCCCGGACGGCGGTACGCCGACCGACTACCTCGCCGAGATCGACCCCAAGACCGGAACGATCAAGACGATCATCGGGCCGACGAACCAGGTGAACACCTACGGCCTCGGCTACTGGGCGGGGAAGGGCTACGGGTTCTCGGCCGACGGGCGCATCACCGAGATCGAGATGACCAGCGGGAAGACGACGAACGTCCTCACGATCGACGCCGGGGGCGGCTGGTACGGCGCGGGCGTCACGACCGACTCGCCCGTCGTGCCCTGATCGCGCCCTCCGTAGATCGAATCGACACCCGGGCCGTAACCAGCCCCGATGTCGATGCCCCTCTGGATGCGTTCGGCCCGGCTCCGCCGCGCCATTGCCGCCTCTTCCGTCGTCCTCGCCACCGGCGGGCTCGTTCTCTACAGGGCGCCGGCCGCGGCTTTCCCCGGTGACGCGCCGCACCAGACGCGCACGCCGCTCGTCGCGAACGGCAAGAGCTCGGTGGCGTTCTCCGGCCCCGGAGCGCACGGGATCTTCTCCCTGAGCCACACGAAGATCCTGTCCGGACAGACGACGCCGGTGTACGCCGAGCTGCGCCTCGTCGCCGATGCGCCGGAGAGCGATCGCGCGAAGGTCCGCGCGCCGATCTCGATGGCCGTCGTCCTCGACACGTCGGGCTCGATGAGCGGCGAGAAGATCGAGGAGGCGAAGCGCTCGGTGCTGCGTCTCGTGTCCGACATGCGCGACGACGACGAGATCGCGCTCGTCCGCTACGACGATCGCAGCGAGCTGATCCAGCCGCTCGCCCGCGTGGGCAGCGTCCGCGAGTCGCTCGCACAGCGCGTCCGGGCGATCGAGGCCGGCGGCGGCACGAACATCCCCGGCGGGCTCTCGCACGGGCTCCGCGCCATCGACGAGGCGGCAAAGGGCCGCGTGCGGCGCATCGTGCTGGTGAGCGACGGCCTCGACAGCACGCGCGCGCAGGCCGAGGCGCTCGCGCGCAGCAGCTTCTCGTCGGGCATCAGCGTGTCGTCGCTCGGTGTGGGTCTCGACTTCGACGAGAGCTACATGGGATCGATCGCGCAGAACGGGCACGGCAACTTCGCCTTCGTCAAGGACGGCGCGTCGCTCGCGAGCTTCCTGAAGCGCGAGCTCGAGGAGACGTCGACGACGACGATCGAGAACGCGCAGGCACGGGTCAAGCTGCCTTCGGGCGTGCGCTTCGTGTCGGCGCACGGCGCCGATGCGAGCGTCCACGGCGACGAGCTGGTGCTGACGATGGGCTCGCTGTTCGCCGGCGACGAGCGGCGCGTGATCGTCGAGCTCTCCGCGTCGACGATGACGAACCTCGGATCGTACGACTTTTCCACGACGGCCTCGTGGACGCGCGTGGGCGACACCTTCGCCCGGTCGATCGACGTGCCGCGGCTGACCATCCTCGCGACGAACGACGCGAACGAGGTCGATCAGGGACGCGACGGCGCGGTCCTCGCCAGCGCGACAAGCGTGCTCGCGTCGCAGCGCCAGCTCCAGGCGGCGCAGGCGTACGCATCGGGCGACGTGTCGCGCGCGACCGCCCTCGCGGCGCAGAACGAGGCCGCGCTCGCCGATGCGCTCGCGGTCGCTCCTCCGGCCGCGGCTCCTGCGCTGGAGGCGCAGATGAAGTCGTACGACGAGATGAAGCGCGGCTTCGCGACGGTCTCCCCGACGAGCGCGGCCGGCAAGTCGCACGCGAAGGCGGCCGCCGCGAAGGAGATGGGCAACATCGCGAGGAAGGCCTACTGAGATGCGAAAGCTCGCGTTCATCGTCGCTGCCGCTTCACTCTTCGCGTTCGAGCCGATCGCCGGCCGCTTCGGGCCGCTCGTCTCGTCGGTCGCGCTCGTCTGGATGGGCGTCGTCCTGGCAGTGTTCGCGAGCGGCTACGTCCAGTCGCTCGCGGTCGCGGGGGGCGCCCTCGGCGCGTTCGGCGCCGGAGTGCTCGGCGGTGTGTCGCCCGCGGCGGCCGGGGCGGTGCTGGTCGCGGCGGCGTTCGCCGAGCGGACGCTCCGCGTTCGATCGCGGACCGCACGCGCGGTGCACGTGCTCGTCGCCCTCGTGGGAGGCGCGCTCGGCGGATCGCTCTCCACCGCATACGCGACGGCGTCGCTCCCGGTGTTCGGGGTCGCGGTCGTGGTCGGCGCGGTCCTCGCCGCGCTGCCCTTGCTCGTCGAGGCCGACGACCCGCTCGCCCACGCGCTCGATCAGGCGGCGGCGTCCGTCGCCGAGCCGGCGAAGACCACGCTGGCGAACGGGGCCGAGCTGCGTCGCAACGCGCGCGAGGTGCCGCTCGACCGCGCGACCGAGGCGCGCGTGAAGACGACGTGGCAGTCGCTCCGGAGGCTCGCGGAGGCGCGCATCCGCCTCGAGCGCTCGCGTCCGCAGGTCCTCGTCCGCATCGCCCAGCAGGCCGCGCCCGCCGCGCCCGCCGAGGAGGGCACCGCTCCGAAGTCCGCGGCCGAGTCGGTCCTCGGCATGCTCGATCAGCGCATCGCCGAGCACGTCGCCGTCCTCTCGCGCGCGTATACCGCGGTGGATACCGCCGCCGCGGCCGCGCTGGGCCTCGACGACGCCGCGCTGAAGAACGTCGAGCACGTCGGCGAGTCCCTGGAGGAAGTGAGCCGCGCGATGGTGGAAGTCCGCGGAGGCGCGCCGGTTTCCTGAGTTGTGACACGCGATGTAACTTGCCGCGGGTGGCGTGCCGCGGCATCCATCGCTCGTGGTCATGGGGGGCTCTCTCGTAACGGCTCTTTCGGAGCTGGCGGCGCGCGTCCAGCGCGGTCGGACCCAGGATGACGTCCTGCGGATCGCCGGTGAAGGTCTGCAGCGCCTCGGCATGCGCTTCAACGCGTTCCAGAAGGACGGCTGCCAGATCGTCCTGCGGCACGTATCGACGGCGCCCAAGCGGCGCGCCGCGATCGAGGCGACGATCGGACGGTGCATCATCGGCCTCCGCGCGCCGATCGCCGAGTGCGCCGACGCCGCGGAGATCATCGCAGGGCGGAGGAACATCTATCGCGAGAACATGGACATGTTCGCGAGCTTCTTCCGCGCCTCGACCGGGGTCGATCTCTCCCCGCTCGATGCGACGCCGGCGACGGCGGGCCTCGCCCACGGCGTCATCGCGCCCATCTTCGTCCGCGAGCAGCCGTGGGGGCTCGTCAGCGTCTACTCCGACGCGTTCCAGGCATCCGATGCGCCCGCCGTCGCGCTCTTCGCCACGCACGTCGGCTCGGCGCTCGAGGTGGCGGAGTACATCGAGGCGCTCGAGCGCGCCCAGAAGGAGCTCGTCGACCGCGAGCGCCTCGCAGCGCTGGGGGAGCTCTCCGCGATCATCGCCCACGAGATCCGGAACCCTCTCGGCGCCGTGTTCGCTTCCGTCGCGAGCCTCCAGCGCATCCTGCGCGATGAGCCCGCGTTCCCCCGATCGGAGGACTCGACGGCGCTCGTCGGCATCCTCGACGAGGAGGCGCGTCGCCTGAACTGCATCGTCACCGATCTGCTCGAGTTCGCGCGTCCGGCGTCGCTGCGCCTCGATCGCTCGTCGCTCGCCGACGTCCTATCGGACGTCGCGTCGTCGGCCACGGCGCGCCCCGAGGCCTCCGCGGTCGAGCTGAAGGTCGACGTCGAGCCGGGGCTGCCGCCGATCCCCCTCGATCGGCGCCTCTTCCGTCAGGCGGTCTTCAACCTCGTCCTCAACGGCCTCCAGGCCATGCCCCGCGGCGGCACCCTCATCGTCCGCGCGCGCTCCGAGCAGCGTGCCAAGGGCGCGCTCGCGTGCGTCGACGTCATCGACACGGGCGTCGGCATCCGCGGCGAAGACCGCCCGCGCGTCTTCGAGCCGTTCTTCACCACCAAGACCAGCGGGACCGGCCTCGGGCTGCCGCTGGTGAAGCGCGTCGTCGACGCCCACGGCGGCGTGGTCTCTTTCGTCTCGAGCAGCGCGGGCACGACCTTCACGGTCGGCGTGCCGCTCAGTTGAACTGCTTCGATCCGTCCACCGTCTTGTCGTCGGGGACGTCCCCCGGCAACGAGTCCTCGATCACCTGACCGTCCGCGGCGGTCACGCGAAGCTCGAGGCCGCCGGGCTGGTCGCCGACGCCCTTGGATTCGACGAAGTAGTTGTAGTCTTCACGCTTCATCTCGACGTATGCGCCGCCGCGTTTGTACTCGAGCTTCGCGACGGGGAGGCGGTGGTTCCGGACCTGGATCGCGGTCCAGAACTTCGAGCTCCCGTCCTTGAAGTGGTACGCGACGTTCCCCGTCACGTTGCAGGCGACGGTCTGGTACGTGATGTCGACGCGGCCCTTCTCGAGTGGCGCGATCTTCGCGAACGCCTGCTCGCTGAGATCGAGGTGGCCCTTGTTGCAGCCCGGGCACGAGTCGGTGACGCGCACGGTCACCTCGCCCGAGGGGCCCTTCACGTGGATGCACGAGCCGCACGCGGCGCTCTCGGCGTACTCCGGGAAGTTGAGCGCGACGACATCCATGTCGTTCGGGCTCTTGTCGAAGCTGCAGTTCCCCGACCCGTCGGCGTCGTAGTAGGTGGCGATGCCCGTCTTCTGCTCCGTCGAGTACGTCGAGCCGGAGCTCCCGCCCGAAGAGCTGGACGAGCTCGAGGAGCTCGAGGAGCTCGAAGAGCCCGAGGAGCCCGACGAGGAGGACGACGTCGCATCGTCTTCACCGCACGCACCTACGAGGATCACGACCGACGCGAGGACGACGAAGGGACGCACGGCCCAGAGCATATCCAAAATGGTGCACCGCACGCGAGCGACGCCGGATTTCCTCGCGAGATCCGCACGGCACGCCGCGTGCTCCCGGGTGCGGGAGAGGGAACCATGACCGAGAGAGACGTGCGGGAGCGCGACATCCTCGTCGCGGCGAACGAGTACGCGTACGTGCAGGATCTGACGAAGGGCGACATCGTCCTCTACGTCGGGCCCACGAAGATCAGCCTCTCC
>WBZO01004544.1_pt1 | contig 14914 bp, 15 predicted proteins | sample 5204261 | NCBI WGS metagenome assembly WBZO01 (sample SAMN12412400, study PRJNA552823) | activated sludge metagenome | isolation source: activated sludge from anammox sidestream of wastewater treatment plant... | place: USA: North Carolina | collected 2017-09 | reverse complement strand
GAGCCCGACCAGGTATTCCTTTTCGACCTCGTAGCGGGGGTGGGTGAGGAGGTCGGTGAGGTGGCCGTCGTTGGTGATGATGACGAGGCCTTCGGTATCCATATCGAGGCGGCCCACCGGGTGGAGCTGGATGTCGCCGATGGGGATGAGGTCGAGCACGGTCTCGCGGCCCTGCTCGTCGCGGGCGGTGGTGACGAAGCCGGCGGGCTTGTGGAGGGCGAAGTAGCGGTAGCGCGCCTTGAGCACGGGGACACCGTCGACGGTAACCTCGTCGACTTCGGGGTCGGCGCGGGCACCGAGGGTGTTTTGGACGGTGCCGTTCACGGCGACGCGGCCGGCGAGGATGAGCTCTTCGGCGACGCGGCGGGAGGCCGTGCCGGCGTTCGACAGGATCTTCTGGAGGCGTTCAGCGGGCACGGCGGGCCTCGATGGCGCGGCGAATGCGGGGAACCGAAGCTGCGCCGGCCATGCCGGCACTGATGCCGAGCAGGCCACCGAGGATCATCCAGGGGGCGACCGAGCCGCCGCCGCTCGGTGCGCCGGTCAGCGGTATGGGCTCCCGATCGGGGTCGTCTGCGCTCGCGGCTGGGGCCGTGGGCGACGTTTCCTTCGCGGGCGGAGGGAACACGTTCTGTGCGCCGGGGGTGTCGAACAGTGTCAGCGCCCAGGCGTCTCCGCGGGGGCCGGTATGGGGATCGAGCAAGCCGATGGTGCGGCCAGCGGCCGGAGCATGTGGAGCGGGATCGAAAATGGACGTGTTGTCGCCGTAGGACATTTCATCAACGACGGTACCACCCGGAGCGAGAAGGCGTATGCGGTCGCCGGCGTTGCCGAGGCCGTTGCCGATTTCGCCGTCCGCTGGAGTGACTGTGGTGGCGGATGGCGGGAGGGCGGCGGACCTGCCGGCGACAACGATGTAACCGCCGGGCGGCACGATGGCGGCGGGGAGGACATCGCCGGACGAACCATCCTCGACGACCCAGCCGGCGAGGTCGACCGGTGCGGTGCCGGTGTTCACCAGTTCGACCCATTCGAAGGCGGCGTCGCGGCCACCCTCGGGCGGGTCGCTGAAGATTTCCGAGATGCGCATGGTGGTAGGCCCGGGAGTCGCGGTTGCCGCCGCCAGAGGTTGGAGGGGCGCGAGAGCAATTGGGGAGGAGACCACCGGGCGGGTTGCCGGGGGCGTCCGGGTGGGCAGGGCCGAGGGAGTTGCAGACTTCCCGGGGGGAACAGGTACCGCAGGTGTCGGCGTAGGCGGAGGAGCGGACGTGAGCCCGAAGAAGGCATCGTCGAAGCAGGCGGTCGAGCTGCCCGCGGGCCAGAGCATGAGCCGGATGCGGGCCGACCCCGCGCCCTCCGGCGCCTGGACGGGGCCGGTGGCGAGTGCGGTCCAGGTGGCTGAGGTGGTCTCGGCGGCGGCGTGCTGCGCGATGGCTGAGCCACCGCCGTCGTCCGACGCGTACCAGCTGACCCGGATCGACGCGGCGGCGGGCCCGGCCACGCGGGCGGTGACCGCTGCCGTGTACCAGGCCCCGCCTTCGACGGGCACGACCTGGTGGAGCCACTTCGTTGAGTCCGTGCTGGATTCGAGGCAGGCGGCAAAACTGCCGCGGGCGGCGTTGACGTTCGAGGCCACTTCGCCACCGAACTTCGCCCAGCCCACCGGCTTCCCGCCCGAGACCTGCTCGAAGTCGCCGTTGGCCAGGAGGCCCCCGAATCCGGCGCTCCCCGGGCGGGCGGTTGGGGTGGAGGTGGGGAGCATGGTGGGCGTGCGGGTCGGGGTTGCCTCCTTCGGCGGCGTGGAAGTGCGGGTGGGAGTCGGCGTGCGGGTCTCGGTGGGCTCCTTCGGGGGTGTCGGGGTCTTCGTCGGGGTCGCCGTGCGCGTTGGCGTTGGGGAAGGGGCGGCCGTTGGAGTGGAGGTTGGCGGAGCGGTCGTTGGCGTGGCGGTTGGCTCCGGCGAGGGCGTGGGCGCTGGCGCGGTCTCCTGAAGCGTCGCGTTGTCGAGCGTCGCCGAAAGCCCGGCAGACCCGTTGAGCGCGACCTTGAGGCGGAGGTTGGCGGTACCCGGCGGCGCCGCGGGGACCGAGACGGTGACGGTGTGGGTCCCCGTGCCGAGCGTGGCGGGGGCGCCCTGGGCCCCCGCACCGAGCGCGGTCCAATCGGCATCGAGGAACTCGAACCCGAGCACGGCGGTTACGCCGGCGTCGCCCCAGACCTCCACTGATGCCGCGTAGCCGGCCTCGGGCTGAGCCCCCTCGATGTTCTGGAGCACACCGGTGTTCCCGCCGGAGAGGGTGACCCGCAGCGCGAAGCCCGACCCGGGATTCTCGCCGGGCTCGGCGGTGACGGCGTCCTCGACGGTCCACGGCCCTTCATCGAATGACTCGAACCCGGGGTCGGAGAGGATCGCCTCCGCGCCGGCCGGGGAGGTGGAGCGGAGGAGCGCAGGGCACAGCACGGCCATCGCAGTTGCCGCGAGCAGTGCCACACCCCGCATCGGGCGGGATGCTACATGATCCCGATGTCAGCGCGCTATGAGGGGTGCTGCGCCGAGGTGGGAGCCGGCATCAACGATGAGGATCTCGCCGGTGATGAGGTCGGCGCCTTCGATGAACCAGACGGCGGCCTGGGCCATGTCCTCGGGGGTGCCGGCCTTGTGGAGCGGGGTGTTGCGCTCCTGCGCGGCGACGGCAGCTTCGTAGGCCGCATCGCCCATGCCGCCGCGGAGCCAGCGGCCCTGGATGAACCCGGGGCAGATGGTGTTGACGCGGATCTCGGGGCCGAGGGCGCGGGCGAGCGAGAGGGTCATGGTATTGAGGGCGCCCTTGGAGGCGGTGTAGGCGATCGAACTGCCCACGCCCATGACCCCGGCGATGGAGGAGACGTTGACGACGGCGCCGCGGCCCTGCTTCTTCATCTGTTCGGCGACAGCACGGGTCATCTGGTAGGGGCCGATGACGTTGACGGCGTAGATGCGGTGGAAGTCGTCGGCAGTGAGTCCTTCGAGGTTGGCGTGGTTGACGAACTGGGTGGTGCCGGCGTTGTTGATGAGGCCGTCGATGCGGCCCCACTTTTCGATGGCGGCGGCGGCCATGCGGCGGCAATCGGCATCGACCGAGACATCGGCCTGGCAGAGGAGGGTCTCGACGCCGAGCGCTTCGCATTCGCGTTGGGTCTCCTTCGCTTCCGCTTCGCTCTTCGTGTAGTTGATGACGACGTTGCAGCCCTTGCTGGCGAGGAGCCTGGCGCAAGCAGCGCCGACGCCCGTGGCGGAACCGGTGACGATGGTGACGCCGCCTTTAATGTCCATGGGTGGGGAACCTCCGGGGTAGTGGGGGGAGTCTACGCCGGGGTAAAGCCGCAATGCATTCGCAAGGCAACCGGGCGCAGCCGCAAGGTTCCTAAACCGTCGGGCTGCTACAGTTCCCGGTGGATCAACGCCCCCGATCTGGAGTGGAGCAATGGCCCTGGTCGAGGTGGAGAGCTTCCGGAATCCGCTGCGCGCGGCGGGGGAGTTCGTGGCGAAGGTTGCCTACTATGCGCTCGACATGGCGGTGTTCGTGCCGCTGTTCATCGCGTACTTCCTGCTGCGGGGGCTTCCCCCGGACCGCGTGGGCGAGGCGACGGACAACGCCAACCAGATCATCGATATGGAGCAGGCGCTGGGAGTGTTCCACGAGGCGACGTGGCAGGACGCGATCCTGCACAACGCGCACATGGTGGACGTCGCGAACTTCACGTACCTGAACCTCCACATGCCGTTGCTGGTCGCGATGGGGTTCCTCTATTTCCTGGCGGACGCGCGGAAGCACCGGGTGATCCGGAACACGATCCTGCTATCGGCCTTCGTTGCGGTTCCCATCTACATCATCTTCCCGGTTACGCCGCCGCGATTGCTTTCGACTGCCGGGCACGCACATTTCGGGTTTGTGGACACGATCCCGGCGGAGGTGCGTGACAAACCCGGCGCCCTGGCGAACTGGTACGCGGCGGTCCCGTCGTATCACTTCGGCTGGATTGCGCTGGCTGCGATGGGCGTGTGGTGGTGCTGGAAGTCGTGGGTCCTCCGGGCGGCGGCGGTGGCCTTCGCGGGGTTCATGTGGTGGGCGATCGTGGTGACGGGGAACCACTACTTCTTCGACATGGTGGCGGGCGCCGCGGTCGTGGGGATGTGCTTCGTGGTGGTGCGCGCTTTCGAACAGTGGGCGGAGTTGAACCCCGCGGCGGTGCGGCGGTTCACAGTGCGCGTGGGTCCGCTGCGGCTGCCCTTCTAGCGGGGCCTCGGCGCAACCCCGGACATAGCCGCCTTCAACGAGATGATAGTGCGACCAGCTTCGAACGCCTTGCCGAGGTCGTCCAAGCACTCTCGACGTTTGTCGCCACCGCTCCTGCATCCCACTGACGGCCGGACCGGCTCTGGGGTACTGGCGGAGCAACAGCCTACGCGTGTTGGACGTCCAGAGAGGCTCTGTGTTGCCTGACGCTAAATGCCAAGTTTGCATGAAGATTACTTGACGAGCACGAAGCGGGCGGCATACTGGCAGCGAGTCGGCGATCCGTCGGGCCGGATCGGCGTGCGGAAAAGGAAGGGCGGTGTCCTGGTGACCGTCAGAATTCACGGACTTACCGAGCGGCAATGGGAAGTCGCCAGGCTCGTTGCGGATGGACTGTCCAACAAGGAGATCGCAATCGAACTGTGCATCGAGCCGAGTACGGTTGGCTCGCATGTCCACGAGATCCTCGGACTGCTCGGCTTCCGGAAGCGCAGCCAGATAGCTGCTTGGGTTGTAGGAGCAATGACCAAACCTCCACCAAATGATGGGTGACTGCGTAGCGGCTTTGGACGACTCTTTCGTGGAGGAGGAGAGCCGTGGAAAGCCAACCAATTAGAGCAGCACCGACATCTTCGATCAGGCGACCGGTCAGAAGCACTGGCGCGCTGGCCATTGTATTAATCCTCGCAGCCTTAGCACTCTTCGCACGTGAAGAGCACACGAAAGCGGCATCGACATAGTGCGGTCTTCACGGTACGGCATCCACGATCGGTGGCACCGGCATCTTCACAGATCTAGCTGCTTACGGCGATCCTGGTTGCACGGGAACCCGAGCACGCCAATTCTACCACCGCGCCGGTACGAGCCCTAGCACCACTCTGGCCTACATCGGTTTCGAGCCGTCGGTCGGTTTGCGGGCGTGGGACTGCGGCACTCAGTACTACGGCTGGACCTATGGCGTCGGAGGCGTTGCTTCGATTGGTCTATACGGCCAATGGAGCGGCTCGAACAGCTGCGGGTTTCAGGGCGATCAGCAAGCGAAGTTCGTGAAGTCCGGCTACAGCGACGTCTGGATCTACACATACTGGTAGGAGAATCTTCATGAGTCGAAAACACAAGCTCGGTCTCATCGCCGCGATCGTCCTCTTCGCAAGCGTGAGCGTCTTCACGCTGAAGGGGCACCCCTTCGGCGCGGCAGGCGCCGATGAACGGCTTGAAGACCCGGCATCCATCCGCGCCCGCGCCGAGGCATTCGCTTCGGGTTACCTCAAGGAAACGCTCGAAAGCGTGTCCCTCGACCAGATGGAGCTTGTGGACCTCCGGTATCAACCGGCGGTCACGGAACTGACGACCTCGGTTACCACAGGCTTCTACAGCACGGACCCTGAGGACGTTTGGGTTTTGGCGTGGGAGCGTGGCGGTGTCGCGAACGTCACGACCGGGCAGGATGACGGTACCGCCGTCCTGGTCCTTGTGCTGCGCAACGGGACCGGCGAAGTGCTTTCCGCCACGGCCGGCATCAGGCAACCGGAGGAGCAGACACTCGCTCGCGGGCCGCTGCCGCAGTTCCGCCAGGTTTTTGGGCCGCCGCCGGTCGCACCCGACAAGGAATAGCTCGATCACGCCATCAGCGAGGGCGGTCCGTTGGAAGGGAGGGAGCCAATTGCGGCCCCTCCCTCTTGCGTTCTGGTAAGCGGATGGACGCCAGGGGCTCGATTCCCTCCGCCAGTCACTGGGCGAGGAGGTTTGGGAGGTTGTTTGACAGCTAACCTACCGGGCGGAAGAATCGCCGTGCTTCAAGAAGGAGGAGCCCCACTCAATGAAAGCCGCAGTGCTTTATGCACCGAACCAGCCTCTCGTCATCGAGGACATCGAAATCGAAGAACCCCAGGCCAACGAGGTCCTGATCAAGACGAGCGTGACCGGCGTCTGCCATTCGGACCTGCACTTCATGGAAGGCAAGTGGATGTACCCGATGCCAGTCGTGCTCGGGCACGAGTCCGCGGGCGTGGTCGAAAAGGTCGGCCCCGGCGTGACCAACGTGAAGGCGGGCGACCGGGTGGTCGTCGCGTTCGTGCAGTCGTGCGGTGAATGTGACCGCTGCACGACGGGACGCCCGAACCTGTGTTCGAACTCGCAGTCGCTGAACCGCATCGGCCGGATCAAGCTCAACGGGCAGCCGATGGTGCAGTTCGCCGGTATGTCGGCATTTGCCGAGAAGCAGCTGGTGAGCGCGAAGGCCTGCGTAAAGGTGCCGGACGGCGTGACGATGGAGGCAGCCGCGCTGGTGGGCTGCAGCGTCATGACGGGCGTCGGCGCAGTGACCAACACGGTGAAACTGCAGGTCGGGCAGACCGTTGCCGTGATCGGCTGCGGTGGTGTCGGCCTGAACATCATCCAGGGCGCGAAGCTGGCGGGCGCATCGCGGATCATCGCGGTCGACATGCTGGAATCGAAGCTGGCGGCGGCGAAGGAGTTCGGCGCGACCGATGTAGTCGACGCATCGAGCGGCGACGCGGTGCAGCAGGTGATGAGCCTGACCGGCGGTGGCGTGGATTACGCGTTTGAGGCCATCGGCCTGATGAAGACGGCCCAGCAGGCGTTCATGATGGCCCGCCGCGGGGGCCAGGCGGTCATCGTGGGCATGCTGCCGCTGGCGGAAGAGCTGACGATCCCGCAGGCGGGCATGTCGTTCCTCGGCGAAAAGGGCATCGTGGGCAGCTACTACGGTTCGACGCGGCAGACCTACGACATGCCGTGGCTGATGGAGCTGTACCGCCAGAAGCGCCTGAAGATCGACGAGCTCATCTCCCGGACGTATAAGCTCGAGCAGATCAACGAGGCGTATGACGCGCTCAAGGCCGGGGAAGTGAACCGGAGCGTGATCGTCTTCTAGCGGTCTCCCGGGAATTGGACGGCAGGAGCAGGCCCGCCAGTTTGGCGGGCCTGCCGCTTGCCGGGCCTACGTGCCGAAGCTCGAAAGCCAGGGGTGAGCCGGGGAGGTGCGCGCAATGGCCCGTTCGAGCCAAGCGCGCCGGCCGCCGGACAGCAGCGGAAGGAGGGCCACGAAATCGGCTTCATCGTGAGCGCGAGGGTACCCCGGGACGCCACGATAGGCGGTGGCCTTGAAGAACATGAGCGCTTCGGGCACAGCGACCGGGACGCCAAGGGCCTGGCGGTAGGACTTGTCGACGGGAAGGCTGACGAGGGACTCCTCATCCAGGACCCAACGGTTGCCGTCGCGCTGATTGAGGATGATTTCGAGGTCCTGCCCATCGCGTGAGCGGGAACCCGGTGTGCGGACCCAGGCTTCCAGAAGCTCCCGATTCCGGGTGCCGCCTGGGCGGGCGTGGATGTGGGCCGGCAGGTCCAGGGTTCGGCCATCCCAGGGCTCGGTGGCGGCGCCCGCGACGTTCGGGTCGTGGGCGATGAGGTTCCAGCTGGCGAGGTGGTCGAAGAGGGCGCGCTGGTCGTGCTGGAAGACGGTGATGTCGAAATCGCCGTGCTCCCGAGTCTGGCGGCCAAGCCAGGCGTCGACGGCCCAGCCTCCGCAGACGAACCATGGTGGAGTGAAGGTCGACATCAGCCCGGCGATCCAGTCGTAGGGCTCCAGGGAAAGAACAGGGGACACTGAGAGGTAGCTCCATGAGGCGTGCAAGGGCGGCCCTCCACAGCGGGAGGGGGACGATGCGGGTGCACGATGCGGAGGAGGACCCGGTAGGGCCGGTGCCGCTGGCGAGGGCGGAGCCGTCAGCCGAGGAGGGTGGGACTCGTCCGGCAGGGTGCGGTTGGGGTAGTCGTTGCCATGTGGAGGTACCTCCCGCCGGGGACGACGATTGGCGCGTCCCGGAGCGGAGAGCATGCCGGAGCGGGCAGTCGACGGTCAACTCCGCGCCGGGCCGTTACTCGCGGAAGCGCCAGCCCCGGAGGCCGCGCAACTGGCGGATTTCGCCCAGATGGACCCAGCCGTGAGAGAGGCAGCCGGTGGTGAGGAGGTTGGCGAGCTTCCAGTCCTTCGACCATGGGAGCGGTTCCTCCAGACGGGCGGGGTCGAGCGAGCCGATGGCGTCCGCGGTCTGGGCCCAGACGTCCCAGGCGTAGGCGAGCAGGTCGGCGAGGGGGTAGCGGAAGGTGGGGAGTTCCGCGCTTTCGAAGCCGGTGCCCTGCGCTTCGGCGTCCATGGCGAACCGGTTGGCCCAGCTGCCCCGGGTCCACAGCTCGGGCTGGCGGAGGACCGACTGGCAGATGACGGTGTCTTCGTCGCGGACGATGTGCCAGAGGAGGAAGCCGATGTGGTTGACGCCGGCGGCCGGCTGCCAGAACAGGTCCTGGTCATCCATGCCGGCCACGTCGTCCATGAGTTCGGTGTGGAGGTCGTTGAAAGCGAGGCGCAGGAGGGACGGCGCATCCATGGGCAGTGGCTCGCGGTTTGGTGGGCCAACGGTACTCCCGGTCCGCGGGTTTGCAAGCATCCGGCACGAAGGAGGGCGCCTCGCGAGGCGCCCTCCGGGGGAGTACGTCGCCCTGTGCGGTTAGTCCTTCGAGCAGGCCAGGACGGGGTCGTAGTCGGGCATGTCGGTGATCTTTTCGGTGGGCTGGATCCAGGCGACCTTGCCGTGCTTGTCGACGACGATGACGATGCGGTTGGCGACCATGCGGGGTTCGATGGCGACGCCGTACTTACGGGCGGTTTCGCCAAGGGGGTAGAAGTCGCTCAGGATGGGGAAATCGACGCCGAGTTGCTGCTTCCAGGCTGCCTGGGCCCAGGGGCCGTCGCTTGAGATGACCACGGGGAGAGCCCCCTGGCTGGCGAATTCGGCCTGCTTGGCCTGGATGAGCGGCATCTGGTTGCTGCAGGCGGTCGAGAAAGCGGCGGGGACGAAGTTGATGACGACGGCATTCTTGCCGCGGTAGTCGCTCAGTTTGAACTTTTCGCCCAGGGGGCTCGACGGGAGTTCGAAGTCGGGGGCTTCATCGCCGACCTTCAGGGTCGCGGTTTCGGACATGGGGTACCTCGTGGTGTGGGTGAGGATTCGATCGTAGCAGGTGGGCGGCGGCGGGCGCTCGCGGCCTGGCTGGCGTGGGCTCAGGAGCCGGCCCAGCGTGGGGGCCGTTTCTCCGCGAAGGCGGTCATGCCTTCGCGCGCCTCTTCGGAGGCGAAGTGCGCGGCCGAGCGGCGGGCGGTCTCTTCGAACGCCTGGGAAAGGTCCATGGCCGGGACATCGCGGATGAGGCTCTTGGCTCCGGCGAGCGCGCCGGGCGCCCCCTGGCGAATGGAAGCGACATAACGCGCAACAGTGGTATCGAGCTCCTCTGCCGGGACGGCGGCACTCAGGAGCCCGAAGCGGACTGCATCGGCGCCGGTGAACGTTTCTCCGGTGAGGAAGAGCCCGGTGATGGTGGTGAGCGGGATCTTCTGGAGAAGGATGACGGAGATGATGGCGGGGATGACGCCGATGCGGACCTCTGTGATGGCGAAGGTCGTGTCTTCGATGCCGACGGAGATGTCGCAGGCGGCGATGAGGCCCAGGCCGCCCGCGCGCGCGGGGCCGTTAATGCGGCCGACCACGGGTGTGGGCGAGTGCCAGATGGTCTCGAGGATGGCGCCGAGGGCCGCGGGCCCGGTGGCTGCGCCGGCGGCATTGGCTTCGCGCTGTTCCTTCAGGTCGGCGCCGGAGCAGAAGACGGTGCCGGTGGCGGTGAGCACGACGACGCGAATGGCGGGGTCGCCGATGGCGGTCCGGAGGTGAGCCAGGAGCTCGGACTGGAGCTGGCGGGAGAGGGCGTTGCGGTTGTGGCGAGAGTCGAGCGTGATGGTGGCCACGCCGCCCGCGGTTTCGAGGTGGACGAGTTCGGTCATGTGGTGGCCTCCCGTGGGAACTGGCCCGGGCGGCGGCCCTCGCCGGGAGGGCCGGCGAAGGCCTGCGCGATCTCCAGCCATTCGCGGGCGGCGGGACCGGTAACTTCCAGGGCGGTATCGGCCAGGTGGCGGCGGCGGGTGACGACACGGCAGAAGTCGGTGGCTGTGCCGCGGACGACGTCCTCTTCGGAGGGTTCGCCGAGTTCCCAAGTCTGGCCGGAGGGTGACGTGAGGGAGACCCGCACAGGCACGCCGGGAACATCGAGGCGGCGGTTGGCATAGCTATAGGGCCGGGCGCGGACACCGATGAAGGCGACGTGGCGGAGGCGGTCGGTGTCGGGCCGGGGGATGGCGACGACATCGACGACATCGAGTCCGTGGGACCAGCACTCCATGAGGCGTGCGGTGACGAACGAGACACCCGACATGTCGGGGCCGTACCAGGGGAGGCGAGCTTTGCCATCAACGCCACGGCCGGCGGTGACGAGGGCGGCGCTGGCGCGTCCCCACCAGGCGAGGAGATCGTCGTGGCTCATGGCACGGCCCTTGGCCAGGTACGCCGCCTCGAAGTCCGGGCCCAGGACGGCGGCCGAGGCGCGGAAGGCCGCGGCATCGGTGATGGCGAGGGCGGCAGCTTCATCGAAGACGGCGAGGTGGGTGACCTGGTCGCGGACAGCCCAGCCGGGGGCGTGGGTGGGGGTGTCCCATTGTGCCGGGGTCAGCCTGTGGAGGACGCTGGCGAGGTCGGCGTGTTCGGCTGCGAGGTCTTCGACCACCTGGTGGAGTGTTTCGGCCATGGCGGGACTGTACCGGGGCGAAGCCGCCGCGTCATGCGGGAAGGCGGGGTGACCCGGCCCGTTCGGCCCGCCTATAATCGGAGATTGCATTCATATTCGAACTGCAAGGAGTGCCCACAGCCATGAACCTCCTCACCCGATTGCTTCGACCGGCGAACGTCGCGGCCGCGCACTGCGACGGACCGTGCGGCGTGTACGACCCGGCAGCAGCCCGGATCGCCGCGGAAGCGGTGCTCTCGATGGAGAAGAAGATCGCGGCCCTTGGCGATGCCCAGGACCTCGCGACCATCAACACCCGAACGCGCTTCATCGCGATCAAGGAACAGCAGGCCGAGGTCGTGAAGAAGGAGCTGGACATCCTCTGGCATGACTACTTCAAGCCGGAGCACCTGGAGAAGTACCCGAACCTGCACGACGTGTTCTGGAAGGCGGCGAAGCTGGCTTCGAAGAACAAGACCGAGCAGGATCCGGCCAACGGCGAGGCCCTGATGGGGGCCATCGAAGAGGTCCACAAGATCTTCTGGGCGACCAAGAACCGCGAGGTCGCGTTCTACCGCGCGAACCCCTAGCGGGCTGCGGACGGCAGGAGCATCGAGCCCTCCACCACAGCGGTGGAGGGCTCGCGTGCTTTGGTGGGATGGGTCAGACGCCGCGGGCGCGGAGCAGGAGGGCGGCCGCGCGTTCGGCGGTCTCGAACGGCGCGACGGTCCCCTGCATGGCGGCGCCGGCGAAGGCTCCATCGAGCAGGACGAGCAACTCACGCGCCAGGCGGTCGGGGTCGGTGACGCCGGTTTCGCGGGCGAGGGCGGCGAAGCCATTGCGGATGAAGTCTTTGTGGCTGGCGGCGACGACCGAGCCGGGGTGGGTTCGGTCGGCAAGCTCGAGGCTGGCGTTGATGAAGCCGCAGCCGCGGAAGCCGGCGCGGGCGACCCAATCGCCCATCTGGCGGAAGACGGCGAGCAGGCGTTCCTCGGGAGGGTCGTCTCCGGCATCGAGGAGGGTGGCGAACCAGGCGCGGAGGTTCTGGTCGGAGGCCTGGAGGTAGGCCTCGATCAGGTCGTCCTTGGTCTTGAAGTGCTGGTAGAGGGTGGTCTTGGCGACGTTCGCCTCGGCCACAATGGTGTCGACGCCGACAGCGCGGATGCCGCGTTCGTAGAAGAGGCGGGAGGCGGTTTCGAGGATGCGTTCGCGGGCGGCTGACGCAGGTACGGTCATGGCGGGAGTGTACTACAGACCTGTCTGTTGTGGGTGAATCACGCTGAAGGAGAGGCCAGTGACCTCCGGACTACAGACCTGTCTGTAAGCCGCTATTTTAGATTCAGTTCGTGACTTCGTTGACCAGCGCGTCGCCTCTGGCCATGCGGCGGAGGTTTTCGAGGAAGTAGCCGGTGGCGCGGGCGTCGTTCCCGGCCGCGACTGCCGAGTTGTGGGGCGAGATAATGACGTTCGGCAGGTCCCACAGTGGCGAATCAGGCGGCAGGGGCTCCTGCGAGACCACGTCCAGGTAGGCGCCGGCGACGTGGCCGGATCGGACCGCGTCGATGAGCGCGGACTCGTCGACCACCTCGCCGCGGCCGATGTTGATGACGTGCGCGCCCGGCTTGAGTTTGGCCAGCAGGTCCTTGCTCACGAGCCCGCGCGTCTCGTCGGTGAGGGGGCAGGCGATGACGAGCCAGTCGGTCCCTGCGGCGATGGCCGGGAGCTCGGCCGGAGGGACGATGACCCTCACCGGGTCGGTGTCGCGGCGGGGGCTGCGGCGCACGCCGGTGACGTCCAGGCCGATAGCGGTCGCGATGCGGGCGATCTCGGAGCCGATGGAACCGAGGCCGACGACGGTCATGTGCTGGCCGGCGAGGTCGGGCGGGGGCGCACCGCGGAGCGGCTCCCAGGCGTGGCGGCGCTGCGCTTCGAGCCACGGGAGGAACGGGCGGGCGAGCATGAGCATGCCGCCGATGGCTGACTGGGCGATGGGCTGAGCGGTTGAGCCGGCGGAGGTGGTGAGGCGGACGCCGCGTTCCAGCATGCGCTGGAAGATGGGGGCATCGACACCGGCGTTGAAGACGTGGAGCCACTTGAGGTTGGGCGCGCCCTGGGCCGCGGCGAAGAACGAGCGCGAGTAGTCGGGGAAGACATCGCCGGAGAAGTAGGCGTAGTCGACCCGTTCGAGGGTTGCGGGGTCGAGGCGGGCGGCGGCATCGGCAGGGAGGACGATGGGCTCGATGGCGGGCCACGCCTCGCGGACGGCGGACTCGTAGCGGCGGATGAACGCGGGTGAGACGAGGAGCGTTGGCATGACCGGCATTATGCCCCGGGGACGGGGTCTTCGGGGCGCAGGCGGCGAGCGACCACGACGGTGCGTTGGCCGCCGATGGTGGTGCAGAGGAGTGTCACGGGATCGCCCTTCGGGCGGCCGAGCAGGCGGCGGAGTTCGTCCGGTTCGACGGGAAAGGCGCGGCGGCGAACCTCGCCGGCATGCCAGCCCCGGGCAGCGAGGAGATCCTTGAGGCGGCGGACGGAGAAGGGGACAACGTCCAGCACCTCGAAGGTTGCCGCGAGGGGGTCGAACGCGGGCGCGCCGGCGGAGAGGTAGGCAACCTGGCTGTCGAGCATCCACGCGCCAAGCCTGTGGGCGAGGTGGCGGACCAGGCCGGCCCTGGTGACGCAGGATTCGGGGTCGAAGAGGAAGCGGCCGATGGGGCCGGGTTCCTCGGCGCACTCGGGGGCTTCCGAGGTGAGTTCGGCCCCCACCGGGAGGAGGACGGCGCGGCGGAGGCCGGGTACGGCGCCTTCGCCGGTCCAGAGCGTCACCTCGCGCATGCCAGTGCCGAGCTGGACGGCCTCCATCTCGGCTGCCGGCGGCACGCGCTCGCGGTCGAGGCCGGGCGGTGCCTTCAACACGCCGGCCCGGGCGGTGGAGAGCACCTCGATGCATGTGTCCCACGGGGGGGAGAAGGCGCCGGGATCGAACGTGCGGCGGGCGGCGTCGCGCCGTGAGGGGTCGAGGATGATCGCAAGGTGATCGAGGCGCAGCGGCGGCCGAGCCGCGTCGCCGAGGATGACGTCGGCGGCCTGGACGTTCGCGCGGGCGAGGATCGCGGTGGCGGTGTCGCGCTCGATCCCGGCGGCTGCGACGCCGAGTTCGGCACAGGCAAGAAGGTCGCCGCCCAGGCCGCAGGTGAGGTCCGCGACGGGGAGTCTGAGCGCGGCGAGGCGCCGGGCGCGGCGTTCGGCGACCAGCGGGTGGGTCATCATCTCCAGGCCGGAGGCGGTGAGAAGCATGGCGAGGTCGTGGCCGAAGCGGCCGGCTGCCTTGCCGCGGAGGGTCGCCTGCTCGGCGAGGGCGGAGGCCTCGGCGGGCGGATGGATCTTGCGCAGCCGGGTGACCAGCCGGTTCGGGTCGTCGCGGCCCGCCTCGAGCGGGATTGCGGCGAGGGCGGCCCTCCCGGCGGGACTCACGAGGTAACGCGCGCGCTCGATGTCCACCAGACGAGGGTGGGCCAGCGCGAGCAACGCGCAACGTGCGAAACTCGATCCGTGGCCAACATCATCTGCCTCGACTTCGACGACACGATCGTGCTCGACAACACGGCGCGGCAGATCTTCGAACGGTTCGCGGCGCCCGGGTGGGTGGGGCTGGGGGAGCGGAAGGCGCGGGGCGAACTGACGGTGGAGCAGTACAACGCGGCGGCGCTGGACCTGGTGGAGGCGACGCGCGAGGAGATGATGGCGTTCGTGGTCTCCGTTGCGCGGCCGCGTGCGGGGTTCGGCGAGTTGCTCGACTGGGCGCACTGGAACGGGTGGATGGCGGCAGTGGTGAGCAACGGCTACGACTTCTACGTCGATGCGGTGCTGGACGACCTGGGGTTCGACCGGGTGCCGCGGCACGCGGGGCGCGCGAGCAAGGACTATCGCTGGCGGGTGCGCTACTACAGCCCGCGCGGCGTGGTACTGGAAGATGGCTTCAAACTGTCGTACGCGGCCGC
>WBZO01004542.1_pt1 | contig 14921 bp, 11 predicted proteins | sample 5204261 | NCBI WGS metagenome assembly WBZO01 (sample SAMN12412400, study PRJNA552823) | activated sludge metagenome | isolation source: activated sludge from anammox sidestream of wastewater treatment plant... | place: USA: North Carolina | collected 2017-09 | reverse complement strand
ACCTGGGCTCGCGACGCGAGAGCGGCCGCGCGACCGCGTCGACCCATGCCCGCGCGACGATGTCCAGCGGCTGTGGGCTTCCTTCCCCGGACGGATACGAGGAGACCGACGCCGAGCTCCTCGAGGCGCTCCGGGCGATCGGATGAGCGGGCTGTACCTCCTCGACACGAACGTGGTCCTCGCGCTCGTTCGCGGGAAAGCGCTTGGCGCCTTCATCGATTCGACGTTCGGCCTGAGCGCGGCCAAGCGCCGCCCGCCGATCAGCGTCGTCACCCACGGCGAAGTCCGGGTGCTCGCGAGCAGGAACGGATGGGGCGGGGCCAAGCGCACCGCGCTGCAGGACGCGCTGGACGCCCTGGTGACGGTGGAGGTCAACGTCACGGAGGTCATCGACGCCTACGTCGAGCTCGACCTCTACTCCCAGCAGCACCCCGACGGCGCTCGCACCATGGGCAAGAACGACCTCTGGATCGCAGCGTGCGCCAAAGCCTCAGGCGCCACGCTGCTCACGACGGACAAGGACTTCCACCCTCTCAACCCTGGGCTGCTGACGGTGGAGGACATCGACCCGACCTCGACGCTGCCTTCCTCGAGCGGGACGTAGCAGCGCCCAGGCCCGTCACGAGGGCGTTTCTCCGACCTGCGCGCTCATGATTTCGCCGCCGAGCAGCCGGAGCAGACGGCGCGGATCTTGGAGGAGCTCTTGCTCAGGTCGGTGAGTGGCTGGATCTGCTTCGTGTGGTATGATCCGACGATGAAAGGGTTCCCGAAAGCGTTGGTGGCGCTTTTTCTCGGTGTGGGTACGCTAGGCGCCTGCTCTGAAGAAGAGACCAAGAAGACGGGTCAGGAGCAGCCTACGGACGGCGGCACGGGGGACGCGGCGGAAGGTGGCGCCGGGGCGAGTGGCAGCTCAGCGGCAGGAGCTGGTGGCACCGCCGGCATCGCTGGCGGCGGCGGTGCAGGTACCGGCGGCGTTGCTGGCAGCGCAGGCGCCGGCGGTGCAGGTGCCGGCGGCGTTGCTGGCAGCGCAGGCGCCGGCGGCTCAGGCAGCGGCCTCACCTGCATGCCAGGAGAGGTGCGTGATTTTGCTGCACAGCGATGCCGCCAGTGCTCAGGTGCAGGCGCGGGCGGCGCGGCCGGAGCAAGCTCAGGTGACCCCTACCTGCCGGTCATGGGCTGCAATAAGCTGCTCACGACGCCCCCCACCTACGACGACAGCACCCGCCTGCTCACGGTGACCTTAGACTACCCGCTCGAGATCGTTAGCGTACAGTATGACCTCACGTTGCAGTATCTAGACGCCGCAGGCGCTGAGGGCAGCGAGGGAACTGGCTGGCAGACCTTGGCGCCGACAGACAACCAGCTCAGCTTTGACCTAGCGCCGCTGATCGTCAGCTCTGGCGCAGTCGATGTCACCGGCGTCTCCTTGGTCCTCGAATACACCGACGCGTGCGGCAGAATCAGCAGGTTCGATGAAAACCTTTGTGATCCTCAGTTGTTCATTGACGCGACGACGACCCCGCTGACCGCGTTCTGTGAGCCCCGGGGGTGCTGAGGCGACGGTGATGTCTTCGCGCCAGAGTTGTCTCGCGCCACCCTTCAAGGATTGGGGACCGCCATCGTGACTGAAGGTGCCCCGTCGATTCATCAGCTCTCTGACGTGCAAACCGCGCAGGGTGGGGCGCGCACCAGGATTTGGCTAGCCGTGTAGTGGTGCTTCCCGGTGCCACGATAGCTGCGAATTGGAACCTCTGCGCCCCCTGCCGCATCGACAACGATCGTTACGATGGGTGATCGCGAGGCCGGCCGGCGCTAGACGATCGATCCCGATATTCCCACTGCGAGGCCACGACCCATGCTGGCGGATTTCCCTGTTACGGTCGATTCAACACAGATACTGGTTTACACGGAAAGCCGTGCGGCGCCGGGCCTGCTCTGGACCGACGATCACGTCGCGCAGGGGTTTGCCTGGTCGGACGGCATCGTCTCCTTCGGCGTGCCGGACCACGACGGCGCATCCCGCCTCGAGGTCGATCTGGCGCGTAGCGGCGCACTCGATCCGCAGGCTCTCTGGGCGGTGCAGGTTCCTTTTCATGTCACCGAACCGCTCCGGATCGGCACGGCGTTCGAGACGCATCGCGTCGCCTTGCCGATCGGGCGCTACAATCTCACGTACCAGGCCTTCCCCGGAACGGATGACGTCGCCTATGTCTTGCGGCTGTCCTTCTCGCACAGCGACTCGCCGGAATTTCGCATCGTCAAGAGAGGCGGGGACATCGTCACGGATAGTGTGCTGCGCCGCGACGCGGAACCGGCGACCTAGGGCCTTCGATGGCTACAACACACTGAATTGCCAAGCGCCGCAGGCATCATGACCCCGGACGCCGCGCTCGCGGACAACGAGCCCGCGCTCGCCGCGGCCTCCGTCGCGGGCACCGTCCCCACCGGTCCCGCGCTGCGCCCCCGGACCTCGACGGAGGAAAACCGACGATCGAACCGCGCGCCGAGCGTGGTCCGCGCAGCGCGCGCTAGCCTGCAAGCGTGCCGTGCCTGCGCAACGAGCGGCGGCGCAGGCGAACGCCGCGCAGCGCGCAGGCGTTCATTTCACTGACGCGCGGGGCCTTCCAGGTGAGTCGAGCGCCGACGACGGGGAGGAGGCGCGTCCAGTCGAGCGCGAGCCTGGTGGGGGCGCGCGGGTCGCGCGGCAGGCGCTCGGCGAGAGGTCGCCGCGGGCGGCTCCGTGGTTCGGTTCGCGCGTGCGGTTGGGTCACCCTTCATCAAGGACGTCGAGGATCGCCTCGGTGGGTCGGCCGATGCGCGCGCCACGCGCCGTCACCACCACCGGCCGTTCGATGAGGCGCGGGTGCGCGGCCATGGTCTCGATGAGCTGCTGGTCCTCGAGCGCGTCGCCGCCGAGCTCGGCGTAGAGCGCCTCCTTGCTGCGCACGAGCGCGCGCGGCCCGCCGGCGCCGAGCTTGCTGACAACCGCCGTGAGCTCCGCGACGCTCGGCGGATCGTCGAGGTAGCGACGCACCGTCGGTTCGATACCTCGAGCGCGCAAGAGCTCGAGCGCCTGGCGCGATTTGGAGCAGCTCGGGTTGTGCCAAATGACGACGTCAGGCGCTCTCTCGAGACGGGACATGCCGGTTCCTTTTGGACTAGGGGAAGGCGAACGCAGCCGTGGCCCGACTCCATACGCGATCAGGTCCGCCCCGACCAGCGCCCGCCCCTCGCGCGCCGCGCACGGTCTCGCCGCGACTCGCCGCCCGAGGACGTCGTCACCCCACGAGAAGCGCGACGTCGCCCCGGCCCGCAGGGCGTACTCCCACTCGGCCTCGGTCGGCAGGCGCCGCCCGCACCAGCGGCAGGTCGCGCGCCAGCGCAGCTCTCGGACACCGCCGTTGACGCCTCGAGGTGCCGTGGGCAGCCTTGGTCGGTGCCCCTGCACCTGAGGCTCGCGCTCGCCGTCCTGCTCTCCCTGGGCTGGATGGCTGCGTGCAGCGGGGAGGAGGCCAGCACCCCTCGAGGAGCGTCCGGCTCGAGCGGCTCCCAGCACGGTGGCAGCGCGGGGAGCGCGGGAGGCGCAGGGAGCGGCGCAGGCAGCGGCGCAGGCAGCGCGGGAGGAGCCGCGGGCGCGGGCGGCGCCGTGGATGCAGGCCACGGCGACGGCGGCTTCGTTCCAGAGCCGGGCCCGCGCAGCGTGCTCTACCCCGCAGACTGGACGCCTGGGTATCGCGCCACCCGGCCTGAAGACGGCGAGGAGCTCTTTCTTCAGGACTACTCCTACGCTGGTTATCGCAACAGCGAGGCGCCGCTCCCCCAGGGCGCGTTCCGCCCAGTCTATGCCGTCGAGGCTGACCCTACGGGTAGCACCGACGCCACGGACCCGATCCAAGCCGCGCTCGATCGCGCCGTGGCCAGCCCAGCGGGGGGGATCGTGGAGCTCCCGCCAGGGCTGTTCCGCCTCGAGCGACCGCTCGCCATCCAAGGCTCCAACGTGGTGCTGCGGGGCGCGGGTCCAGACCAGACCAAGTTGTGGTTCGTGAACGGCGGCGGGGCGGCAGCGCCCAACGCCCTGCTCGTCACCGGTAGCCGCTCGCTCGAAGAGTCAGCGGACGCCCGATGGACGATCACCCGCGAGGGCAAGCTCTTCGAAGACTTCGTCGAGGTGCAAGATCCGAGCGGGCTCGCCCCCGGCGACGACATCTCCATCGCCTGGAACATCACCGCGGCGTTCAAGGCCGAGCACAACAGCTCCGCCTACTGGTACCACCTGACCGAGGGCGCCCGGCGCACCTTCTTCCGGCGCACCGTCGCGAGCGTGGTGGGTCGCCGGATCTACTTTCATGTGCCGCTGCGCTACCCCGTCAAGCTGCGGGACGCCCCCGTGGTGCTGCGGGCGCGCTACTACGCGTCGGGTAACGGCGTAGAGCGGCTGGCGCTGAGCACCGCCATGGGGAGCCCCACCGCCTCCTGGAACAGCGGCCTGGATCAGGCCACCGCGATCCGCCTTCGCTTCTGCAAAGACTGCTGGATCCGCGAGGTGAGGAGCTTCGCCGCCAACGGTCACCAGCATCACGTACGCTCCCACGGGATCGCGATCGATCGGAGCCTGCGGGTGACCGTCGCCGACGTTCACCTCGAAAAGGCCGAGCACCTCGGGGGCGGAGGCAACGGCTACCTCTTCCAGCTCTCCCGGACCAACGAGGTCTTGCTGCGCGACTGCACGGGGCTGGAAGGCCGCCACAACTTCAGCCTCAACTGGGACTTCGGCGCCGCCGGCAACGTGTTCTTGCGCATCCGGAGCGCGGGCGGCCTCGTCTGCGGGACCCTGCAAGCTCAGCTCGACGGCAAGTGCAGCCTGGGGCCGGTGGATTTTCACCACGCCCTCGCGATCGCCAACCTCTACGATAGCCCGCAGATCGACGACGCCCTCGAGGTCGGGAATCGCCGTGACTGGTCGACCGGAGCAGGGCAGACGGGCACCATGAACGTGTTCTGGCGCGTCACCGGCGCGGGCCGGGTCTACGCCTACAATCAGGGGATGGGGTATCTGATCGGCACGGCTCCGAGCATGACGACGAGCACCAGCTTGTCCGTCCCCGGCTTGGCGATGGCTCAGGGCACCGAGCCCGAAGACTTCTCGGAGTTCCTCGGGAGCGCAGGCGCGCTCGCGCCGTCGTCTCTGTTCGAAGAGCAGCTCGCGCGGCGCCTGGCGAACTAGCGGCGTCGGGGCGCAGGCGGTGACCGGCGGCTCGGCGCTCGCGGCACCGCTGGCTCCGCTCCGCCGCGGCGCGCCGTGGTGGGCGCCGGCAGCCTCGATACGACACCGACCTCTAGGGGCTCCACGCGGCCCCGAGCGACACCCTGGTCACCGAGGCTGCGCCGAGACGTCATGGTCCCTGAGGCGCGACGGCCATGCCATCGCTGTAGAGGTTGTCCGTCCAGGTGTTGCCGGGCCTCGAGGTGTCGAAGTCGATGATGGTGCGGAGGTTACCGCAGAGCCCGTTGCTGCCCTTGACGAAGCGGTTGCCGATGAAGCGGATGCTCATCGCCTGGTTTCCGTACGGCTTGCTGCCATCGTCCCCGCTCGAGCCGCCGTAGGCGCAGGTGGTCGAGCCACCGTTGCCGCCGCGATAGAAGAGATTTCTCTCGATCAGGTTGTCTTGGATCGGCGCAAAGTCCCCGTAGCCGGTCAGGCCAGCGGAGCATCCGGAGCCCGGCACACGCGTCGCCTCACAGGTGATCGTGTTGTGCCGGTACGTGGAGCGCTGCTCCATGCGCATCCCGCTGAAGTGCGCCTGGCCGTTGGGGTCGCCTCCCTGCGCGTGCACCCAGGAGTCCTCCACCGTGCAGTTGGTCATGCAGTAGATCGAGCGGCGACCGCCGGTGATGTCCACGCGGCGCGCGACGAAGTTCCTGCGCATGAGGCCGGTGTTGAGGTTGTCCCCGACGTGGATGCTGCTGTCGGAGATCGTGAACGACGCCGTGCTCGGCGCGCTCGACGGGACGTCGACCCCACCGTTGATCTGCGAGCGCGTGATGCTCACGTTCGTCGCCCGGATCGAGAGGATGCAGTCGACGGTCTTCGCGTCGATGATGGTGTCGTCCTGAGTGATGGTGCAGGGCCCGGTGTAGGGCGTGAGCGTGACCCCCGCCGGCACGCCCGTGTTGTCCGGGCCGGGCCAGCAGCCCCCCCAGGGGTCGGGGCCGCCCGGATCCCAGGGGCCGCCCGTGCACGTGCCCGCGCCGCCCCCGCTGCCCGACGCGCCCGCGCTGCCCGACGCGCCCGCGCTGCCCGACGCGCCCGCGCTGCCCGACGCGCCCGCGCTGCCCGACGCGCCGCCGCTGCCGGACGCGCCCGCGCTGCCCGACGCGCCCGCGCTGCCCGACGCGCCCGCGCTGCCCGACGCGCCCGCGCTGCCCGACGCGCCGCCGCTGCCCGACGCGCCGCCGCTGCCCGACGCGCCCCCGCTGCCGGACGCGCCGCCGCTGCCGGACGCGCCCGCGCTGCCCGACGCGCCGCCCCCGGTACCGGACGCACCCCCGATCCCCGAGCTGCCGCCGGCTCCCGACGCCCCACTCGACCCTGCGGCGGCACCTTGACCGCCTCCACCTCCGGCGTCACTCGCCTCGGAGGAGCAACCCGAGGCCAACGCAAGCACGACGACAGACAGCAACCAACGCCCGGCACCCATGCGTCTAGGATCTAACGGCCAGCCGAAGAAGGCAACTACGAACCCCGGATCCGTGAAGATCACGGGGCCCGTCCGGTCCAAGCGCCCAGGCCAAGGTCCGGCTTGCGGGCGAGGCCGCCCGTCCGAAGCGTGGGGCTCTACAGCGAGGCGCCTGGAGCGTCTATCCTGGAGCGATGCGCCTGGGTGAGCTTCTGTGCGGCGGTGCGCTGCTGGTGGTCGTGGTCGCTTGCAGCACGGGGGACACGGGCGGCGGAGCGGGCGCGGCGAGCGGCGGGGACGCAGGTGGGGGAGGCGAGGGCGCAGCCGCGAGCGCGGGAGCGGGCGGCGCAGCCGGCACTGCGGGTGCAGCGGGCCTCGCTGGAAGGGCGGGCGCAGCGGGCACTGCGGGTGCAGCGGGCGTTGCTGGAACGGCGGGCACGGCCGGCACTGCGGGTGCAGCAGGTGTCGCTGGAATGGCGGGCGCAGCCGGCGGAGGTCCGGGGGCGTGCGGGGCGCGCGTCGTGCAGCCAGCGGCGGACGTGACGGCCGCGCTCGCAGCGGCGCTCGCGGCGGCCTCCGGCGCGACCACGGCGACCGCGCCCGGCGTCGACGCGGCGCAGACGCCCGCTGGGCGAGTGTACCTCGGCCCCGGCACGTACGGCTTGGCGGAGCTCGAGGTCCCGTCGAACGTCCACCTCGAGCTCGATCCGGGGGCGACGATCGTGGCGCTCGCGCGGGCGAAGCACGTCTTTCGACTCGGCACCGCGGGACACGTCTCGAACATCAGCATCTCCGCCGGGGACGGCTGCGGGGGCCGCGGGCTCGGCCGCTCCGCGATGGGCTCCACGATCACGACGACCGGCTTCCGCCACGGCGACCCCACGAAGCCCCACACCTGGCCTGGTGACCGTCCCACGATCACCCTGGCGAACGCGCCCATTCCTTACGACCCGAGCTGGCCGGTCGCGGACATGTTCGTCGTGGACGTCGATCCGCGCGCGACGGGCGCCGACGTCCTCGTGGACGCGTTCTGGATCGAGGACGCGACCGACGTCCGCATCGCTCACGTCTTCACCATCGAGAACGCGGAACGCTACGCCAGCGACGACCCGTCCACGCCGTCGACCGACGAGGCGCACATGCTCGCTCCGAAGGCGGCGAGCCGGCGCGCAGCCATGATGTTCGAGCCGGTCGACGGCGCGACGGTGTCGGACCGCGACCGAGCCGCGGTTCCGCGCCGCATCCACGTCTCCTACCACTACAACATCAACGCGCCGCCGGGGCAGGGCTCGAACCAGGTCCGGTCCTGCATCGACTGTACCTTCGACCGCGTCTTCAGCCACGGCGGCGTCCCGCTGCGTTTCGAGACGGACGGCGTCCGCACCGTCTGCCCACGCAACGACTGCTCCTGCGACGCCGGCGTCACTGGACCCGTCATGGCGGACGGCTCGCTCCAGGGCTTTCTGACCTTCGGCGTCGTCGACGGCGTGGTCGCCTCGAACATCGTCGGCGTGCTCGGCAACGCGGCGGTGCTCGCCAACCCGCACTGCCTGACGAACGGCACGGTGGAGGTGTCCGGCGTGCTCGCCGTCAGCGACAAGTACGCGCTCTCCACCTCGGCGCCGCGAAGCGGCGGCCCCGGCGCGCCCTCTGGCGGCGTGGGCACGTTCCAGAGCTTCACCGTCCGCGACCTGACCGCCTTCGCGGGCGATCAGGCAGAGAACCGCACCACGCAGGGGACCTCCGGCGTCCCCGGGGGCTGGCGCGGCTTCGATCTCATCCCGTCCGTGGCCGCCATCGGCTACCCGAACCAGCCGTTCCCCCTCGCGCTCGCCGGCACGCTCTGCTGGCCGCCCCCGCTCGCCGACGGAGAGCTCGCGTCCGTCGCCGGCACCTACACGCTCACTCACTCCGGCTGCGCCACCACGCTGCCGTGAGCTGCGCGAGGCCCGTGGGCGGCGTGGCTCCTCGGCTCGATGCGTGACGCACGCCGCCGGCCAGGCGGGCCCCCCCCGTGCCGCTGGACCGCTTCCTCTCAACCGCCTCGCCTCCTCGCTCCCCTCCACCACCGGGGGACGAGCCCCTGAGGCGCCTCGGGCCGACGCGCGCCTGGCCCGCGCCGGCCGCCCCTCAGGGGCGCGTCTCGAACCACTCCCAGCCCGCGACCGCGGGCCCGAGGGGGTCGCTCCCGGGCTGTCGCACGGCGATGGTCTGCGCACTCCCCAGCACCTGCACGCGCACCACCCGATCTGGCCACGGGGTCACGGAGGTGCGAACGGACTGCACGTGCGCGCCCGGGGCCCCGCCGGGGAGCGGCGGGCCCGCGCCGAGCGTCGCTTGGGCAAACTGGACTTGAAGCCGCGCCACCAGCGCGTCCCGGAGACGCTGCACCAAGGCCTCCGACGCTTCACCCCCGGCGACGGAGACGTAGAGGACGAGGGGGCGCTCGGTCGGAGCCACCGCAGCGAGGTGTCTCACGGCCGCGTCGATCATGGCGGAGGAGGGCGCCGAGGGCAGGGTGGGGGTAGGGCTTGGGGCCGCGGTCGAGCGTGGCCGCGCGCGGCGCCTGCCACGCCTGACAGGGCGCGCCCTGGCTGCTCTCGCAGACGCTCCCGGACACGTGCAGGTCGAGCCCGCTGGTGGGCATCGGATCGTGATCGTACCGCGCCTGCGCGTGGTGGAGCCGTGACGCTGCGTCTCGACCGCCTGGTCCCGCTGCGCGAGCTCGCCCGGTGCCACCGCAACGCTTCACCTGAAACCTTACGGCTACCGGCGCAGGACTCGGGGTCATCGTGGATCGCTCATCCATCGAGGTGAGGCGCTCTCAGCCTCTCCTCTCTGCCGCGTTACTCACGGCGCACTCCTGGCGCAGCGCCCCGCGAGGTCGTCGTTACGAGTCGACGGGGTGAGGCTGCCGCGGACGCCGGAGGGGAGGTACGAGGCGACGAGGAAGAACGAGCCGCCCCGGCCCACCCGGACGGAGGCTGAGGTGGTGTTGGCACAGTTGTTGCATAAGCTCATTGGGTAGGGGCTCTTGTACCAGTCCAGCGTCCACTCATAGATGCTGCCCGCCAGGTCCGACTGCCCCCAGCGCCCGTTGCCGGCGGGGACGGAGCCAACAGGGGCGATGTTGGTGACGCCGGTGCAGCTCCCCGTCCCGTTCCAGTAGCAGCCGTACACCGCCAGGGCCGCGTTGGCCCCAGGGGCGGTCGGACCCCAGGCGTACTTGCGGTTCTCCGCACCGCCTGCCGACGCGTACTGCCACTCCGCCTCGCTCGGCAGAAAGCCTCCGTCCCAAATGCAGAAGGCGTGCAGGTCGTACCAGGTGAGGCAGTTCTGCGGCAGCCTCTCGTTGGCGCCAGCGGAGGGCGTCCAGGTGTAGTACGACGAGTCGCAATTGAGCACGCTGTCCCAGCTGGCCTTGGTTGTTGGTAGCTGGCTGTTCCAGGAGCTGTCCCACCCAGGCTCGTAACCGCCACCCCAGCCGCTGTTCGAGAGCCCGGAGCCCCCGTTCAGGTGCGTGTGCTTGCCGCTGCCCGCCGCAGGTCGCCAGTTGCCCAGCCAGGCGTTCACAAACTCACGGAACCGCCCCACCGTCACCTCGTACTTGTCCAAGCGGAAGCTGCTGACGGTAGCGGTGTAGCCCGACGCTAGCGTCGTCGTCTCTCCGCCCGTCACCGTGAGGCTCGTGCAGCAGCTCTCGTTCCCACCAGGCCCGCAGTCGCCCTTGCCAGGACCGCTGGTGGCGCAGCTCGGAGCAACGCAGGCCCCGTTACTACAGGTCGAAGCCCCCGTACACGCCTTGCGGTTAGCGCAGGTGGTGCCGCAGGTGGCCGGCGCGCTCAGGTTCACCTCGCAGCCGTTGCTCGCGTTGTTGTCGCAGTCCCGCGTGCCGCCCGCGCAGCCCTGGCAGAGCCCCGCCGAGCAGTACTCCGTCCCGGCGCTGCACGCCGCCGCGTCCTGCCACGTGCCCGTGCCGTCGCACTGCTGCGGCCGAGCACCGCTGCAGCGCCGCGCGCCCGGCGTGCAGCTCCCTACGCACGCTCCGCCTACGCACGCCTGCCCCGTGCAGGTCTCCACCTCCTCCGCCGTCACCAGATCCGCCCCGCACTCCTTGACCGCCTGCCCCTCGCAGAAGGTAGCCCCCGGCGCCTTGCCGGCGCACGAAGGCACCACGGGCTCGCAGACCCCCTGATTGCCGCTGCGCGTGTCGCAGTACTGGCCGCTCGCGCAGAGCCCGTTCGACGTCCACTTGCCTCCGGAGCAGATGAGCAAGCTCCGCTGCGCGTGACCCGCACACGCCAGCGCGCCGCTCGGCGCACAAGGTCCGTCCACCGTCCCCGTCCCCCCGCTCCCGCTCACTCCCCCACTCCCGCTCACTCCCCCACTCCCACTCACTCCCCCACTCCCACTCACACCCCCGCTCCCGCTCACTCCCCCACTCCCGCTCACTCCCCCGCTCCCGCTCGCTCCCCCGCTCCCGCTCGCTCCCCCGCTCCCGCTCGCTCCCCCGCTCCCGCTCACTCCCCCGCTCCCGCTCGCTCCCCCGCTCCCGCTCGCTCCCCCGCCCGCGCTCCCGTCTACTCCGCCATCGGCTGCCGGCTCCGTCCGCTCATCGCCGCACCCCGCCGCCAGCGCCACGCTCACCGCCATCACACCTACCAGGCTCCGCTTGGACATCGGGGCGCCAGCCTAGCAGACCCTCTCTCTGGAGATCATGGGGGCGCAGCAGCGCGCTGGCGCGTCGGAGCGCGCTGCTGAAGCACCGCGAGGTGGCCAGGACGACACCCGCTGACTCGCTGGGGACCGCTCGAGCGACAGGCCGAGGAGATTCGTCGGGCAACGTCTAGGAGATCTCCGGCAGGAGCGAGGAGGTGGCTCTCGCCCACGGAGAGGGGCACACACGCTCCGGCGCCCGAGACCGCGCCTTCGTGAGCCCACACCAGCTTGCCCGCGCTCAGCCGCCCGCTCGATCGGGTCCTGAGCTCGGGGACAGACTAGAGGAGGCGAGGGCGCGGGGGGGAGGGAGCGACGAATGGCGCCGGGCGCCCAGGCCTACTCCCCACGAACTCAGCGCGAGCAGCTCGCCTGGTGACCGAGCTCGCAGGCCTTGGCACGGTACTCCTTGGCCTTGGCAGCGTCTGCCTGCGGAACGCCGTTGCCCTTCTCGTAGTTCCGGGCGAGGTTCGAGCAGGCCAGAGCCTCCTTCGCCTCACAGCCCGCCTCGAACAGCGGAATGGCTCGCGTGGCGTCCTTTGCCATGCCCATGCCGTCGACGAGGATCGCCGCCGCGGTGTTGCAGGCCCTCCCCTGGAGCTTGCCCGATGCCGTGTCACGGCAAGCCGCCTCCAGGATGGTGAGCGCTTCCGTGTAGTTCTTGTCCATGAAGAGACCGATACCGTAGACCGCGCAACCATCGTCGAACTTGACGTCGCAGATCTTCTTGGCCGAAGCGAGCGCGCCCTTCACGTCGGGCGACTTCGCGTCGAGCACGAGCCCGACGAAGCTGCGGCAGCCGCGCAGCGATCCCTTCTCGCAGGCCGTCTGAAACAACTCCCGCGCGTGGTCGGGGTTCTTCTCCTCACCCTCACCGAGCAGGGCGGCCTTGGCGAGCCGCGAACACCCCTCGCCGTCACCCAGGTCACAACCGAGCTTCGAGTACCTTCGCATCTCGTCCCAGTTCTTGTCGATCACTTCGTACTCACCAGCGCGAGTGCAGGCGCGCGCCGCCTTGTCATCGCACGCGATGCGATAGAGCTCGACGGCGGCCTCGGGGAAGACCTTGGGGTCCTGGTCGTAGAGTTCGTCGGCGAGGTTCATGCACGCCTCCGAGGCACCGGGTTTGCAGGCGCTCAGGTCACGCTTGCACGACGAGGTCATGGAGCTCGAGCTCGACCCGAAGCCCTTCGTGATGGTCACGGCCCCCGTGCAGATGTCCTGGTCCTTCTTGGCGGTAAACTCGAACGCTTTGCCGTTCTTTCGTAGCTCGGTGACGTCGAACCCCTGGTCCTTCAAGTAGGCTCGCGCATCCGCCTCCGACGGCCCGCAGCCCGCCACCCCGACCAACATTGCCCCACCCACCAGCACCCGGCGCATCGACATCGTGATCCTCCGCCGCCCATGTACTCGCCCGTTCGAGCTTGTCTCTAAGATAGGCGGCAGCAGGCCCGCCCCACAAGCGAAAGCCGACCGGGCGCCCGCGCGTCTCCAGGGAGAGCGTCACCCACCCCGGCTCGCTCGGACTCCGTGTAGTGGTCATCGACGGGTCGACCGCGCTTCCCCGGGTCGAGAGGCGCCTCGCGCGAGTGGCGCCCTCCGCGTTGCCCTCCGCGTCCAGGACCGGCGTCGGCACCCTGGGAGTCTCGATTTCGCGGCTCAATACCCTGCCGACGCGTGGGTGGGCGACTGGCGTCCGGCGGCGGGAGCTGGGAGTCTTGACTTCGCGGCTCGAGACCCTGCCCGCGCTCGGCCCCGTCGACGCTTCACCGGCGCAGGACTCGGGGTCATCGTGGATCGCTCATCCATCGAGGTGAGGCGCTCTCAGCCTCTCCTCTCTGCCGCGTTACTCACGGCGCACTCCTGGCGCAGCGCCCAGCGACGTCGACGTGGCGATTGGTCGTGGAGTTGGCGTAGCGGCGGGCGGAGGTGAGGTACGAGGCGCTGCTGATGATGAATGAGCCGCCCCGGAGCACCCGGGCGATGGGTAAGGCGATATTCGTACAATCATTGCACGAGCTCGTTAGGTAGGGGTCCTTGTACCAGTCCAGCGTCCACTCCCACACGCTCCCCGCCAGGTCCGACTGCCCCCAGCGGCCGTTGCCCGCCGGCACCGAGCCCACCGGCGCGATGTCCGCAAGGCCGTCGCAGTTGCTCGTCCCGTTCCAGTAGCAACCATACACCGCCAGGGCCGCGTTGGCGCCGGGGTCGTTCATGCCCCACGGGTACTTGCGGTTCTCCGCGCCGCCCGCGGAGGCGTACTGCCACTCCGCCTCGCTCGGCAGAAAGCCTCCGTCCCAAATGCAGAAAGCATGAAGGGCGTACCAGCCGAGGCAGTTCTGCGGCAGCTTCTCGTTCGCGGCGGCAGCGGACGTCCACGTAGCGTACGTGGAGTCGCAATTGGAACCAGAGGTGAGCGAGCTGTCCCAGCCGGCCTTGGATGTTGGCAGCTGGCTGTTCCACGAGGTGTCCCACCCGGGCTCGTGGCCGGCGCCGTTGCTGTTCGAGAGCCCCAAGCCCCCGTTCAGGTGCGCGTGCTTGCCGCTGCCCGCCGTGGGACGCCAGCCTCCCACCCACGCGTCCACGAACGCCCGGAACCGCCCCACCGTCACCTCGTACTGGTCCAAGCGGAAGCTGCTCACCGTCGCCGTGTAGTCGGTGCCATTCCTAGTCTCCAGTATCGTCGTCTCTCCGCCCGTCACCATGAGGCTCGTACAGCAGCTCTCGTTCCCACCAGGGCCGCAGTCGCTCTTGCCAGGACCGCTGGTGGCGCAGCTCGGAGCGCTGCACGCGCCCCCCACGCAGACCTCCCCAGCGCTGCACGCCTTACGGTTGCTGCACGTGGTGCCGCAGGCGCTCGGGTCGCTCAGGTCCACCTCGCAGCCGTTGCTCGCGTCGCCGTCGCAGTCCCGCGTGCCGCCCGTGCAGCCCTGGCAGTGCCCCGCCGAGCAGTACTCCGTCCCGGCGCTGCACGCCGCCGCGTCCTGCCACGTGCCCGTGCCGTCGCACTGCTGCGGCCGAGCGCCGTTGCAGCGCAGCGCGCCCGGCGTGCACGTCCCCGTGCACGCTCCGCCCACGCACGCCCGCCCCGTGCAGGTCTCCACCTCCTCCGCCGTCACCAGATCCGGGCCACACTGCTTGACGACTTGTCCCTCGCAATAGGTAGCCCCCGGCGCCTCGCCCGCGCAGGCAGGCACCACGGGCTCGCAGACGCCCTGGTTGCCGCTGTGCGTGTCGCAGTGTTGGCCGCTCGCGCAGAGCCCGTTCGACGTCCACTTGCCTCCGGAGCAGATGAGCAAGCTCTGCTGCGCGTGCCCCGCGCACGCCAGCGCCCCGTTCGGCGCGCACCGCTCCCCCACCGTCCCCGTCCCCCCGCTCCCGCTCACTCCCCCGCTCCCGCTCACTCCCCCGCTCCCGCTCACTCCCCCGCTCCCGCTCACTCCCCCGCTCCCGCTCACGCCCCCGCTCCCGCTCGCTCCCCCGCTCCCGCTCGCTCCCCCGCTCCCGCTCGCTCCCCCGCTCCCGCCC